>Ga0213920_1000283_pt1 | contig 46187 bp, 48 predicted proteins | sample McNCre1117MG_FD_161054 | JGI IMG/M metagenome (GOLD analysis project Ga0213920, IMG submission 161054) | Freshwater microbial communities from McNutts Creek, Athens, Georgia, United States - 11-17 MG | ecosystem: Environmental > Aquatic > Freshwater > Creek | place: USA: Georgia | collected...
GCAAGGCGTGATTGACCGCGCACGTTGGGGCCAGCACGCAGGTCACCCCCTGCTGGGCGCGGCAGACTACAAGCTGGTGCACCACGCCGACAACGGCCGCGCCGTGTATAGCTTTTGCATGTGCCCAGGTGGCACGGTGGTGGCCGCCACCAGCGAAGCAGGCCGCGTGGTGACCAACGGCATGAGCCAATATTCACGCGCCGAACGCAATGCCAACGCAGGCATCGTGGTGGGCATTGACCCCAGCGACTACCCGACCGACCCTGCTGCCTTTGAAGCAGAGCTAGGCCAAGAGCTAGGCAACGCCGTGCGCCACACCACGCACGATGCACCCGGCGGCTACCACCCGTTGGCAGGATTGGTCCTGCAACGCCAACTCGAAGCTCACGCCTACACACTGGGCGGCAGCACCTACGAAGCGCCCGCACAACTGGTGGGCGACTTTGTGGCCGACCGCACATCCACCGCGCTGGGCAGTGTGGAGCCCTCCTACAAACCCGGCGTGAAGATGGTGAACCTCAACAGCGCATTGCCCCACTACGCCATCACCGCCATGCGCGAAGCGCTGCCCGTGTTTGGCCAAAAAATCAAAGGCTTTGACATGCACGACGCAGTGATGACGGGTGTGGAAACACGCACCTCATCGCCCCTGCGCATTGCTCGCGAAGACGACAGCTTGCAAAGCCCCACGCTGTTTGGCCTGTACCCTGCAGGTGAAGGCGCGGGCTACGCGGGCGGCATTTTGTCGGCGGGGGTGGATGGCATCAAAGTGGGTGAGGCGGTGGCGCGTCAGCTCATGGCCAATCCGCGTTAAAAGTACAGCGCTGAAACTGCGCGACTACACAGACACACAAACCCACGTATATTTCGTTCAAGTATTTGAACCATTGAGGAGCACCCCATGAAAGCCAACAGCGTTTTAGACACCATCGGCAACACGCCACACATTCGTATCAACCGCCTGTTTGGCAACACGCATCAGGTGTGGATCAAGTCCGAGCGCACCAACCCCGGTGGCTCGATCAAAGACCGCATCGCGTTGGCCATGGTGGAAGCCGCTGAAAAATCTGGCGCGCTGAAAGCAGGGGGCACGATCATTGAGCCCACCTCGGGCAACACAGGCGTAGGCCTTGCGATGGTGGCCGCTGTGAAAGGCTACAAACTCATCTTGGTCATGCCCGACAGCATGAGCATCGAACGCCGCCGCTTGATGCTGGCCTACGGCGCATCGTTTGATTTGACGCCACGCGAAAAAGGCATGAAGGGCGCCATCGCCCGCGCCGAAGAACTGGCCGCACAAACACCAGGCGCATGGATTCCACAACAGTTTGAAAACCCAGCCAACATCGACGTACACGCACACACCACCGCGCAAGAAATCATCGCGGACTTTCCCGAAGGCGTGGACGTGCTCATCACCGGCGTGGGCACGGGCGGCCATTTAACTGGCACAGCCAAAGTGCTCAAAGCCAAGTGGCCGAACCTCAAGGTGTATGCGGTAGAGCCCACAGCTTCGCCCGTCATCTCAGGCGGTGCACCGGCGCCCCACCCCATTCAAGGCATTGGCGCGGGCTTCATTCCTAAAAACTTAGACACAGCGTTGCTCGATGGCGTGATTCAAGTCGAAGCCGACGCCGCCCGCGAAATGGGCCGCCGCAGCGCAGCTGAAGAAGGCTTGTTGGTCGGTATTTCTTCGGGCGCTACGCTGGCTGCGATTGCACAAAAGCTGCCTGAGATTCCAGCAGGCGCGACCGTGCTGGGCTTTAACTACGACACGGGCGAGCGTTACTTGTCGGTTGAAGGTTATTTGCCTGTTTAAACATATTGATAAATGCAGTAGGTGAGCGCACCAGGATTTGACTTTTGGTATCAGAAGCACCACGCTTCACGCCTCCCTCTACACAAAGGAGTCATTCCATGTCCAACCGTACCGTTCACCTACACAGAGTTCTCCGCACAAAACCCGAAAAGGTCTATCGCGCCTTCCTTGAAGGTAATGCCCTAGCCAAGTGGTTACCGCCTTACGGATTCACCTGCAATGTGCATCAAATAGACGCACGCATTGGTGGCACGTTCAGAATGTCGTTTCATAACTTCACCACTGGCAACAGCCATTCTTTTGGCGGCGAGTACCTTGAGCTCATTCCGAATGAACGTATTCGCTACACCGACCAATTTGAAGACCCCAACTTACCTGGCGTGCTTGAAGTCACCGTGTCACTGCAACGCGTGATTTGTGGGACTGAACTCAGCATCACACAAGCCGGAATTCCAGAAGCCATTCCCTTGGAAATGTGTTATCTGGGTTGGCAAGAGTCACTGGAGCAACTTGCAAAACTCGTTGAGCCTGACATTCCGGGCTAAGTCGCGGCTGATGTTATCGGTAGAGCAACCGATCTAGGTCCGTCAACTCCGCCCTCGCCTCTTTGGCCAGCTGCGCTTGTTCTTTGAGCCAACGTTTCAGCTCGGCCTCGTTTTGAATACGGCGCAGGTCGCGCTCAAGCGTATCGACCTCATGCTCTTTGTCGCGCAGCTTGATGGCCAGTGCTCGGGCCAAACTCTCGGCGCTGATGTGGTCTAGCTCGTTCACGCCTAGGTAGTGGCGAATTTCAAACTCAGCTTGTGCTTCGTCCTCTTCCAATGCTTCCACTTGCTCTTTGAGCAGCAGGCACATGGCGTTGAGCTTGTCGTCGGCGATACGGCTCAAGGCTGCGCTGTCGATCTGCGCAATGTGTAACTGAAGCTTGAGCAGCTCCGACAAATTCTTGCTGTCATACGCCGCGTTAACTTCGCTCATGAGCGCGGTCTTGCGCAAACGCTCGGCTTCGTCGGGTTCGCGGTCAGGGTGCAAGGCGCTGGCGAGCTGGCGATACACCGTGCGCAGCGCAGTTTTGGCGTCCATCTTTTGCTGTGCGTCTTTGAGCTGACGCGCCGCTGGTTTTTTCTTGGCCTTCTTGGCTTGGCGTTTGTCTTCGAGGCGCTGCTGCTGTTCGCGGTATTGGCGCAGGCCTGCTTCAAACACAGCCTCTGCGGTGTGTAAATCATCCGCACCGTGCAAGGGCTTGCCGAATAAATCTTCAAACACTGCTTTGGCATGCTCAGCACCTGCCCTCGCCTCTTCGGCCAAGGCTTGCGCATCTTCTTCGCTGTGGTGTTGGTTGAACACGGCTTGCACTTGGCTGTCGTTCTTGTGATCTAGCGCCTCGCAAAGACCAAGGATGATCTGTATGGCGCTGCGTCGGTGTGTGGCCGTGAGCTCAGCTTGATGCAAGCGGCCATCTAAATACAGCAATAGGTTTTTACGCGCAGCGTCTTCTTGGCTCTTCAACGCGCTCATCGCGCTCAAGTGACTGCTGCGATGCTGCGTGGACAAAGCTTCTAGCGTGGCAATTGAATCAGACAACGCCGACACACGCGCCAACAAGGTGTTGAAACGCTTCTGTGCAGGCGTGAGTTCAGCAGCAGGCTGAATGGCAACGGTCGCCACCGCTTGGCGCACGGCGACTGTGCAAGGAGAGTTGGGCGCGCTCAAAAATCAGCGCGCCGCTTGCAACGCGGCAATGCGATCTTCCAACGGCGGGTGCGAGGCAAACAACTTGCCCAAACCACCGGTGATGCCCATCGCAGCCAAGCTGGCAGGCAATGCGCCCGCTTGCATGCTGTTCAAACGGGTCAAGGCGTTGATCATGGGTTGCTTGTTGCCCAAGAGCTGAGCTGAGCCTTCGTCCGCACGGAACTCGCGATAGCGGCTGAACCAAGCCACAATCATGCTGGCCACAAAACCGAGCACGATATCGAGGACAAAGCTGGTGATGTAGTAACCCATGCCGGGGCCGCTAGATTCGTCGTCTTTGCTGCGCAACATGCTGTCTACAAAGTAGCCAATGACGCGGCTTAAGAACACCACAAAGGTGTTGAGCACGCCTTGGATGAGCGTGAGCGTGACCATGTCGCCGTTGGCGACGTGAGCAATTTCGTGACCCAACACAGCTTCAATTTCTTCTTTGGTCATACCTTGCAGCAAACCGGTGGACACAGCCACCAAGGCTGAGTTTTTGAATGCCCCCGTGGCAAATGCGTTGGGCTCGCCTTCGTAAATCGCCACTTCGGGCATGGTGATGCCAGCACGTTGCGACAGACGTTGCACCACGCTGACCAACCATGCTTCGTCTTGGTTGCTAGGCTGGTTGATGACGTGCGCGCCCGTGCTCCACTTGGCCATAGGCTTGCTCATCAGCAATGAAATGATGGCACCGCCAAAACCCATGATGAGCGAGAAGCCCAATAAGCTAGACAAATTCAGGCCATTGGCTGTGAGGTAGCGGTTGACGCCGAGCAAACTGGCGACGACCCCCAACACCACCATGACGGCGAGATTGGTGAGAACGAACAGAAGAATGCGTTTCATGGTTTCCTTTTCAACGGGTCGTACTAAGATCTGCTGTGATGAATGGTAGGGGCGAATGCTGGCAGTTCAATGCAAGGATTTAAAAACCATAGAGAAATTAGGCCACTTCGCGCTTGGGGCGAAACACCTGCGTGTCTTCATAAAACGCCCGCTCTGCATTGGCCGGCCACCATCCAGGTATGCCCAACACGGGCAATGGCTCGTAGGGTTTGGTGGCGAGTTTGCCCGGTTGCAAATCTTGCACGAGCCACGCGTCTAGCGCAGCTTCGTCGTGTGCATTGACCTCATTCGCAACGCGATACACATGGCCGGTGATGGACTTGTAGGGCGTGACGAGTTTTTCGACCAAAGCATGGCCAAACAACACGAGGTGAACGTGTTGCCATTGATCGCGCAGGTCTACGAAGAGCTTGAGCCAATCACGCGCTTGCAGCGCAGCCCACACCTCGTCGGGCGCATGCATGAGCACCACATTTTCGTCAAACAAGGTGAGTGCATCGCGCACGGGACCGCGTGTAGCGCGAATGCCTTGGGCTTCTATTTCTGCGGCTTGCATTTGGTTCAAGCGACGTTTTGTCAATGGAAAACGGTACCAGCACAGGCCGTTGAAAAAGTCGTGCAGGCCGTCGCGTGTAGGGACTTGCGCGGTTTTAAAAATGAAGTCTTCGTAGGCTTGACCTTCGGGTAGGGCTGACTGGGGAACGAAATTCACTTCGCTCCCCTCGCGCTTGGCTGCGTTTGAGATCGCGTTAAGAGCTTCGGCAACGCTTTGTTGTTGCAGTGCTTGGTGTGCCGTGGTCTTACCCAGTTTGCGCCACGGCACAAACCACGGTTGGGACCAATCAATCTCGGCTAAGACAATACCTGCAAAGCCTTCTGTTTTTGGACTTAAACCACGCGCCAAGGCAATGCCTCACCAGAGCGCAAGGGCTTCAAGTCAGCTTCGCCGAACGCGAAGCTCTCGGGCGGTGTCCAGCTTTCTTTACGCAAAGTGAGCGTGCCGGTGTTGCGTGGCAAACCATAAAAGTCTGCGCCGTAGAAGCTGGCAAAGCCTTCGAGTTTGTCGAGCGCACCGGCGTTGTCAAACGCTTCGGCATACATGGGCATGGCCGCGTGCGCGGTGTAGCAACCAGCACAGCCGGTGGCGTGCTCTTTGAGCTGCGCAGGGTGTGGTGCGCTATCGGTGCCCAAGAAGAATTTGGGCAATCCACTGATAGCGGCCTTCACCAAAGCCAAGCGGTGTGTCTCGCGTTTTAGCACAGGCAAGCAGTAGTAATGCGGGCGAATGCCACCGGTGAAGATGGCGTTGCGGTTGAACAGCAAGTGGTGCGCGGTGATGGTGGCGCCTGTGTACTTGTCGCTCTCAGCCACGTATTGCGCGGCCTCGGCGGTGGTGATGTGCTCGAACACAATTTTGAGTTCGGGGAAATCTTTACGCAGCGGAATGAGCTGCGTGTCGATGAACACGGCTTCGCGGTCAAACAGGTCGATGTCGCTGCTGGTGACTTCGCCATGCACCAACAACAACATGCCCGCCTTTTGCATGGCTTCTAGTGTTTTGTAGGTCTTACGGAGGTCGGTCACACCGGCATCGCTGTTGGTGGTGGCACCGGCTGGGTAGAGTTTGGCTGCGACCACGCCTGCGTCTTTGGCGCGAGCAATTTCGTCGGCGGGCAGGTTGTCTGTGAGGTAGAGCGTCATCAAAGGCTCGAAGCTCATACCCTTCGGAACGGCGGCCAAGATGCGTTGTTTGTACGCAAGCGCTTGCGCCGCCGTGGTGACGGGTGGCTTGAGGTTAGGCATGATGATGGCACGGCCAAATTCGGCGGCGGTGTGGGGCACCACGGTGTGGAGTGCAGCGCCATCGCGCACGTGCAGGTGCCAGTCGTCGGGTTTTGTGATGGTGAGTTGTTGCGTCATACGTAGATTGTCGCTTTTTTGTTTCTGGGCTCGCTGTGGGGAGAGGGCATGGGCAGGGTCCTCATGCTGGAGTACCAGAAATCGTCACCTGCCCATGCCCTCTCCACACAGACTGCGACGTGATGAACCAGTTGCGCGGCTTGGGTGCGGCGGCTGACGATTTCTGGTACTCCAGCATGAGAAAGCCGCCGTGTCCAAGCTGCGCAACCTTTTCCGGCGCGAAGCCTTCACGAGCGACGAAACCTAGAAACAAAAAAGGCGCCCCATAAAGAGACGCCGTTGCAACCCAAACAAACAAAAGCCAATTAGGCTCTGACCCCAATTAAGTATCAATGCGCCAAGATCTTGTTCAAGAACTCTTTGGTACGTGGCTGACGGTTTTCAGGGTGGTTGAAAAACTCATCCTTCGAGCAGTCTTCCAAAATCTTGCCGCCCACATCCATGAAGATCACGCGGCTGCCCACTTTGCGCGCAAAGCCCATTTCGTGGGTCACACACATCATGGTCATCCCCTCATTGGCCAAGTCCACCATCACGTCCAACACCTCGCCCACCATCTCGGGGTCAAGTGCCGATGTAGGCTCGTCAAACAACATCACGATGGGGTCCATGCTCAACGCGCGAGCAATGGCCACGCGTTGTTGCTGGCCACCTGAGAGCTGACCGGGGAACTTGTCTTTGTGTGCCATCAAACCCACACGCTCTAGGTATTTCAAACCATGGGCGTGTGCTTCTTCTTCACTACGTCCCAACACCTTTTGCTGGGCAATGGTCAGGTTCTGGGTCACCGACAAATGTGGAAACAACTCGAAGTGCTGAAACACCATCCCTACGCGGCTGCGTAATATTGGCAAGTCAGTGTCTTTGCCGTGCACCGCAATGCCATCTACAAAAATCTCACCTTGTTGGAAAGGCTCTAAGGCGTTGATGGTTTTGATGAGCGTAGATTTACCCGAACCCGATGGGCCGCAGACCACCACCACTTCACCTTTTTCAATTTTGGTCGAGCAGTTGTTCAGCACCTGCACGGGGCCGTACCACTTGGAAACATTTTTTAATTCAATCACAGCAGACTCCAGCGAGCGTCACAGCGCTCAGCGAATGATGGCAATGCGCGCTTGCAAGCGACGCACAGTGGCCGAGAGGCCAAAACAAATCACGAAATAGGCCAAGGCAGCCAAGATGTACACCTCTTCCACGCGGCCATAAATCTTGCCTGCCGTCACGAAGCCTTTGAGCAAGTCATACGCGCCAATCGCATAGACCAGCGAGGTATCTTGAAACAAGATGATGGTTTGTGTGAGCAACACAGGAATCATGTTGCGAAAGGCTTGCGGCAACACAATCAGGCGCATGTTCTGACCGTAGGTCATGCCCAAAGCTTGACCCGCCATCACTTGCCCGCGTGGGATGGACTGAATGCCGGCTCGCATGATCTCGCTGAAATAAGCGGCTTCAAACGCGATGAAAGTAATCGTTGCAGACAACTCAGCGCCAATCGAGCGGCCAATCAAAAATGGAATCAACAAAAAGAACCACAAGATCACCATCACCAAGGGAATGGAACGCATGCCGTTCACGTAGACCACGGCAGGTAGCTCTAAAACTTTTTTACCTGACAACCGCATGAGTGCAAGGATGGTGCCGAACACAATGCCACCCACCGTGGCGACCACGGTCAATTGCACACTGAACAACATGCCCTTCAGGACAAACTTGCTGAAGATGTCCCAGTCGACAAAAGAAAAATCTAGTCCGCCCATGCTCAATGCCCCCCGCCTACATTGCCAGCCACCACAAGGCCAGGGATTTGCATGCGGCGCTCAACCCAAGCCATCACACGGTTCACAGCAAAAGCAGAGATGGTGTACAAAGCCGTCACAGCGAGGTAGACCTCAATGCCGCGCGATGTTTCTTCTTGCACTTGCATGGCATACATGGTGAGCTCGGCAATTGACACTGCAAACGCCACCGAAGAATTTTTGAGCAAGTTCATAGACTCACTGGTGAGCGGCGGCCAAATGGTGCGAAACGCAATCGGCAGCAATACATAACGGTAGGTTTGCCAAGTGGTGAACCCCATAGCCATGGCTGCATAACGCTGACCCCGTGGCATGGCTTGAATGCCAGCGCGCAGCATCTCAGCCACGCGTGAAGAGGTGAAGAAGCCTAAGCCCAACACCACCAACACAAACCCTGGCACTTGCTGCATGGCTGGAAAGACCTTGGGCAACACGAAGTACCAGATGAAAATTTGGACCAACACAGGGATGTTGCGAAACAGCTCCACCCACACGTTGGCGAATTGAGTCAAACCGACATTCACACGGTTGTCGGGCGGCAAGGTGCGCAAGATGCCAATCAGGCACCCCGACACCATGGCCACCACCCAAGCACTGCCCGCTACAGAAAGCGTCCAGCCCCAGGCTTCAAACATCCACTCGAGGTAAGTTCGTCCCCCACCGTCGTCTTGAAGAAAAACTTGCCAATCGAGTGCCATGTTTTTGTCTTTTGAAAATTACTTCTTGGCGTAGGCTTCGACAGGCTTGTCGTTCAAGTTTTTCCAAGCCTCCTTGTTCGCATCGCTGGCTGGCATACCCATCTTAATGTTCTTAGGTGGGATCGCTTGCGTGAACCACTTGTCGTACAACTTGGCAAGTTCACCAGATTTGGCCAAACCAGCGATGGTGTCATCCGCCAATTTCTTGAACCCTGGATCGTCCTTGCGGATCATGATGGCAATAGGCTCGACGTTCAACACTTCACCCACGATTTTGAAATCCGCAGGATTCTTAGAGGTAGCGATGTTGCCAGCCAAGATCTGACCGTCCATCACGAAAGCGTCAGCGCGCCCAGACTCGAGCAACAAAAAGCTATCTGCATGGTCTTTACCGAACACTTCTTTGAAGTCAACGCCAGTCGCGCGTTCATTTTTACGCAACAGTTGCACAGAGGTAGTGCCAGTGGTCGTCGCGACATTCTTGCCATTCAACTGAGCAATAGAAGTGATACCTGAGTTAGCGCGCGCAGCGATGCGGACTTCTTCCACGTAGGTGGTGTACGCGAAAGCCACTTGCTTTTGGCGAGCTTCGTTATTGGTGGTGGAGCCGCACTCGATATCGACCGTGCCGTTCTCCACCAAAGGAATGCGGTTTTGTGAAGTCACTGGCGTGTACTTCACTTCCAGCTTTTTACCTGCGGCTTTTTCAAGGCTGGCAATGATGCGCTGGCAAATCTCAACGTGGTAGCCCACATACTTGCCGTCCCCCAAGGTGTAAGACAAAGCGCCCGACGAGTCGCGCACACCCATGGTGATGGCGCCAGCAGCCTTAACTTTGGCAATGGTGTCATTGGCTTGCGCGAACGCGGTGCCAGCCAACAAGGTGGCAACGGCCAAGGTGAGGAGATGCTTTTTCATGTGAAGCTCCAGTTGTAGATTGAGGAAGACGAAATTTGCATTCTAGAGAATGTCGGCATGGGGAAATTACTTACTTCGTTTGCCAAGTACCAAGGCGGTGTCTGGTTGTATTGACTTTTACCGCAAGTTTTTTGTACGCAAGCTGTAATCCGCGAAGGGCTGGGCATCTATAACTAGAAGAGCTGTTTCTGAGCCCATTTTGACAAATATCAAACCTATCTCCGCCAACGTTTGAGGCATATCAATCTTTACCTTGGTAACAAGCAGTTAAATCAACAGCACGGGGATAGACCCGAGTAAACCCAAGGAAATACATTATGAAAAAAATTCTCATCGCCGCCGCTGTTGGTATGTTGGTTGCAGGCCAAGTGTCCGCTCAAGAAAGCCCTTGGTTGCTTCGTGCGCGTGCTGTGAACTTGTCCATGTCAAACCATGACTCAACAGCCCTAGATTTGAAAGTGGATGACAAAACTATTCCTGAGGTGGATGTGAGCTACTTTTTCAACAAGAACGTAGCTGCTGAGTTGGTTTTGACAGTGCCGCAACAGCAACAAGTTTCTGCTGGTGCATTGGGTGGTGCAAACGTAGGTACTTTCAAACATTTACCGCCGACTTTGACTGTTCAATACCATTTCACCAACTTTGACGGTTACAAGCCTTATGTGGGAGCTGGTTTGAATTACACAAGAATTTCGGATGTCAACATCCCTGGCTACAGCTTGGACAACCATAGCTACGGTTTTGCCTTACAAGCCGGTGTGGATGTGCCATTGACTAAGCAAGTTTCTTTGAACTTTGATGTGAAAAAAGTTCAAATCCAAACTGGTGTGTACAACACTGCTGGCGTAAGTCAGGGCACCCTCAAGCTTGACCCCGTCTTGGTGGGTGTAGGCGTTGGCTACCGTTTCTAATAACTCTTCGCTAGCTTAGCCAGCTGAAGCATAGGAGACATTAAAGCCCCGCTGCTCGTGAGAGTGGCGGGGCTTTAGTTTCAAAGTCGTTTAGACAAGCCTAGGCGCTCAATGGTGGCCTTTTCAGCATGAAAGGTTTGTGCGGCATAGCGCGTGTAGTCATCTGTGTTCATATAAATCACAGGTTGAGCGTACCTGTCCAATGTTTCTAAAACTTTGGCGTCATCCAATGTTTTCTTAAAACCATCGTGCAACACACGCACCACAGCAGGCGCCATGTTTTTAGGGCCACCTATGCCAAATGGCGATTCGCTGATAGTGTCCCATCCACTCTCTTTGACCGTGGGTACATCTGGAAAGAGTTTGCTGCGCGTGCGACCTAATGTGGCCAGCAAGCGCAGTTTGCCTTCTTTGACCCATGGCGCGTATTCAGGAATGCCACACATGACACGGATTTGTCCGCTCAAAATGGCATGCATCAACTCAGCTGAGCCCTTGTAGGGAATGTGATTCAGCACGATACCTGCCTTGTGACTGAACTCCTCCATCGCCAAATGCGGAGTCGTGCCCGTTCCCGTGCTGCCGTATTCCACACTGCCCGGGTTTGCTTTGGCATAAGCAACCATGTCTTTGATGGTTGAAAAAGGGGCATCAGGTACTGCCACGATGCCAAAGGTGTAACCCGTTAGACCAATGATGTGGGTGAGGTCCTTCACGGGGTCAAAGGGCGTTTTTTGCATGTGCGGCAGACGATAGACACCCAGCGGCAATTGCGTGAGTGTGTAGCCGTCGGGTTTGGCATTCAGCATGGCTGTGGCACCCAAGGTACCGCCTGCGCCAGGACGGTTTTCAATGACGACTTGGACGCCGAGGGCTCGACTGGCGCTTTCGGCAAACGCACGCATCACGGCATCGCTGCCACCGCCTGGGGGCCATGGCGCGATCAAGGTGATGTTTTTGTGAGGGAACTTTGCTGAACTGTTACCGAGCGACACCATCGACACAAGGCTTGCCAACGAACCAGTGATGCCCTGCAACGCCATACGTCGATTGAATGCCGTCATGACCCGATAAAACCCGCTGCCGCAGCTGCCGTAGGGTTGGCCAAGCGTGGAACCTCTCCTAGCAATGGCGCCTTGATTCTTTGAACCAACGCTTGGATGTTGGCTTGCGCATGGTCCATCTCGGCATCCACCGTATTTGCGACCCAACCCATGAGTGTGAGTCCGCGTGCGTGAATAGCCTCAACTGTCAGCAACGCTTGACTGATGCAACCCAACCGCATACCAACAACCAGCACCACAGGCAGCGCCAACTGCTGCGCTAAGTCTGCGGTGTCATACGTTTCGGTCAGTGGCACGCGAAAACCACCCACCCCTTCCACCACCACCGCATCGGCTTGTTGGCGCACTCGTTTGTAGCAATCCAAGATGTGTACGGGATTGATCGATGTGTTCTCTAGTCCGGCCGCAATGTGCGGAGCCGCAGGTGTTTGAAACAAATAAGGGGTCGTGATTGCTTGTGGCAATCCAACACTGGCACTGGCCGCCAACATATCGGCATCGTCGTTGTGCCAAACTTCGTCACGCAACTCAGCGCCAGCTGCAATGGGTTTCATAGCCGCCACGCGCACGCCGCGCTGCGCCAAGATGTGCAACAACGCCGCAGAGACCAAGGTTTTACCTATTTCGGTGTCTGTGCCTGTGACAAAGCAAGAGAAAGCGCCCTGTGGCAATCCCGCACTCATGGTTGTGCCTCATAGGAAAGCGCCTTCACCAGCTGCCCCACGTCCGCAGTGGTGTGCGCAGCTGATAAGGTGATGCGCAAACGCGCGGTGCCCACAGGCACCGTGGGGGCGCGAATGGCGGTGATCCAAAGGCCTTGTGCTTGCAAGTCGGCAGAGGCCTTCAACACATCGGCGTTGCTGCCAATGACGATGGGTTGAATAGCCGTGGTGGATGGCAATCGTTGCCAGCCTTGTGGTATCGGCGCTGTGGAGAACTGTTGAATCAACGCCTGCAGATGTGCGCGACGCGCCTTGCCTTCATCGCCCAAGATGATGCGCAGACTGGTCAGCAGTGCGTGCGCCAAGGCCGGAGGTGCGGCTGTGGTGTAAATGTAGGGGCGTGAGCGTTGCACCATCCAATCGATGAAGGTGTCGTGTGCGGCCACAAACGCGCCACCGACGCCTGCAGCTTTGCCCAAGGTACCCATGTAAATCAGGTTGGCGGAACGTAAGTTGAACTGCTCCAAAATACCGCAGCCTGTATCTCCCAGTACGCCAAAGCCGTGGGCATCATCCACCACCAGCCAAGCGCCGTTTTGTTCGCACAAGGCCAGCAGCTCGCGCACGGGAGCAATGTCACCATCCATGCTGAACACGCTGTCAGTCACCACCACTTTGGTTTTGCTGGTGCAAGCTTTCAGCAAGTCACCCAAAGCCTGTGTATCGCAATGGGGATACAGCTGTACCGCGCTACGCGAAAGGCGAATACCGTCGATCAGTGACGCATGGTTGAGCGACTCAGAAAACACGGTGATGTCGCCCTGCGCACTATCTGCCAAAGCGTGCAAGATGCCCAGATTGGCCATGTAGCCTGTGCAGAAGTACAACGCACGCGCAGACTCAAGGTAGGGCGAAAGCATGGCCGCGAGCTTTTCCTCCAACCGCATGTGCGCTTGCGAATGACCGCTAATGAGGTGTGATGCTCCGCTACCCACGCCATACAGCGACACGCCTTCTTTCAAAGCTTCTGCGATTTGTGGATGTGCGGCTAAACCTAAATAGTCATTGCTGTTGAAAGCCAACATGGGCTTGCCGTCGACCACCAAGCGGGGTTGGCACGCAGTCTCTACGCCTAAGCGTTTGCGTCGCAAGCCTTGTACGTCAATGTCTATCAACTTGGAAGTGAGAGATTGAAGCAAGGGATGTGTCATACGTGAATCACTTGTTCAAACACGGTGTGCAAGCGTGTGGCTAGCAAATCAATTTCGTCGCCGCTCAAGATGTAGGGCGGCATCAAATACACGGTACGGCCAATGGGCCGAATGAGCAGCTCATGCTCAAGCGCTGTGGCAAAGAAGCGGCGCGAGAAAGTGGCGGCCTTCGCGGGGTCGTCAACTTGGGCATCAAACGCCCAAATCATGCCTTGCTGGCGGAAGTTCTTCACTTGGCTGTGCTGGGCCAGTGGCGCGAGTGCTGCGGTCATGCGTTGCGCGCGCCATTTGTTTTGGACCAGCACATCGTCTTCTTCAAAAATGGCCAAGGTCGCCAGTGCAGCTCGGCATGCCAACGGATTGCCGGTGTACGAATGCGAGTGCAAAAAGCCACGCGCCACGTTGTCACTGTAAAAGGTTTGGTAAATGCGGTTGCGCGTCATCACCAGCGATAACGGCAAGTAGCCACCGCTGATGCCTTTGGACAAACAGACAAAGTCGGGCCAAATGCCAGCTTGCTCGCAGGCAAAGAAAGTACCGGTGCGACCACAGCCCACAGCAATTTCATCCGCAATCATGTGCACGTTGAACTTGTCACACAACGCACGCACCAGTTGCAAATACAAAGGGCTGTGCATGGCCATGCCGCTGGCACATTGCACCAAGGGCTCCACAATCACAGCGCTGATGTGGTCTGCACGCTCTTGCAGCAATACTTCAAGTTCATGCGCCGCACGTCGGGCCTGGTCTTCGGCAGACTCACCATCCAAAGCCAAACGCGCATCGGGCGACATCAGGCAGTGTGTGGGCTTGAGCAATGCGTCATACGCGTCACGAAAAATGGCCACATCTGTGACCGCCAAGGCTCCGATGGTTTCGCCGTGATAGCCACCTTTGAGGCAGACAAACTCTTGTTTATTGGTTAAGCCTTGATTGCGCCAAGAATGAAAACTCATCTTGAGTGCAATTTCTACCGCCGACGCGCCGTCGGAAGCGTAAAAGCAATGACCCAGCACTCCGTGCGTGAGGCTTGAGAGTTTTTCTGACAACTCCACCACGGGCTCATGCGTGAAGCCCGCCAACATGGCGTGCTCTAAAGTGTCGAGCTGGTCTTTCAAGGCTGCATTGATGCGCGGATTGGCATGGCCGAACAAATTCACCCACCACGAACTGACAGCATCCAAATAGCGGCGGTTATCGCCATCGTAAAGCCAAGCACCTTGACCACGCTTGACCGCAACCAAAGGAACGGTTTCGTGATGCTGCATTTGGGTGCACGGGTGCCACACGCTTTGCAAGCTGCGTTGCACCAATTGAGAGGAATGGGTGTTTTGCAAAAAAACCTCGCATCGGAATAAAGGGCTTTTCGCCACCAAATGCGCATTATCCCTGTCTAGGCCTTCGTCAGGCTTAAGCTGGCTTTTATTGCTATATTTAGGTGATATTTTTTTAGAAGTTTTCTCTATGCAATCGACTTTGCAAAATGAACAACCCGTTCATTTCATCAAACCCTCCCAAGCGCCTGTTGTCAGCGATCACGCATGGTCTGTGGCTGCTGTGGAAGCGTTGTTTAACCTGCCATTCAACGACTTGATGTTCAAAGCACAGCAAGTCCACCGTGAAAACTTCAACCCCAACGAAGTACAGCTCTCGACCTTGTTGTCGATCAAAACCGGTGGCTGCTCTGAAGACTGCGGCTACTGCCCACAAGCCTCACGCTACGACACGGGCGTGGAAGCCACTAAATTGTTGGATGTAGAAACCGTCAAGGCTGCTGCGATTGAAGCCAAAAAGAACGGCGCAAGTCGTTTTTGCATGGGTGCCGCTTGGCGCGAACCTAAAGACCGTGACATTGAAAAAGTAGCCGAACTGATCCGCACAGTCAAAGACTTGAACTTGGAAGCTTGCTGCACGCTGGGCATGCTGACGGCTCAGCACGCCAACACCCTCAAAGATGCGGGTCTCGACTACTACAACCACAACCTCGACACCGCGCCAGAAACCTACGGCAACATCATCACCACCCGTGTGTACCAAGACCGTTTGGACACGCTGGAGCATGTCCGCTCAGCGGGCATGAACGTGTGTAGCGGTGGCATTGTGGGCATGGGTGAGTCTCGCGCACAACGTGCTGCGCTGGTGCATCAATTGGCCAACCTCAACCCCTACCCAGACTCGGTCCCCATCAACAACTTGGTGCAAGTTGAAGGTACGCCTTTGCACGGCACAGACCCGCTTGATTTGTTGGAGTTCGTGCGCACCATTGCGGTGGCACGTATCACCATGCCTAAAGCCCGCGTGCGTTTGTCGGCTGGTCGCCAAGAAATGGGCGAAGCCATTCAGACCCTGTGCTTCATGGCAGGCGCCAACTCCATCTTCTACGGTGACAAGTTGTTGACCACTGGCAATCCCGATTGGGAACGTGACCAAGCCCTCTTGGGCAAACTGGGTATGAAAACCAGCTAAATCTTGAATATCTCACTCATCTTGCGCCAAGTTGCTCAAGATGGTGAGCAACACGCGACGCGTGGTTTGAATGTCTGAGGCGCTTAGGCCTTGAACGCTCACCTGATTGGTGTCCTCTGCAAGGGGCACCAATTTTTTTTTGAGCGCACGGCCTGTGGGTGTTAGGTATACGTACATGTTCTTTTTGTTATCCGGCAGTTGCCGCCGCTCGATATAACCCAAAGCTTCCATGGTTTTCATGGCAGCGAAGGTGGTGGGTTCCATCACACCAGCACGGTCGCTGAGTTCACGCTGGGTCAACCCATCGCTTTCCCACAAGATGCGAAGGAATGTCCAATGGCCAAATGGGACACCATATTTGGCTAGGCGCAGTTGCAATGCACGCGTGTAAGCGCGGCCAGCATCGCGCACCAAGTGCGCCAAGCGGTCATTCGGCACAGCTTCTTGCCAGTGGCGCAAGATGTTGCGCGTTTCATCCACTTTGTTTTTTCTCATTTAATGCTCAGGCCGTATCTGGTGGGTTGGAACGCAGATTTGACCAGCTTGTGCCGACGTCAAAATCGCCAAACTGACGGCCGTGGTGGCACGCGCCCAAGCACCGCTGTGCAACACAGGCTTGCCATGCTCCACAGCGTTGTAAAACTCATCCATCACTTCGCTGCGTGGCAATGCGGGTGGTTCTAGCGCATCAAATTGCACGGCGAAATCACCATCGATCCAAATGCCTTGTGGCGTAGGCCTTAAATCAGCATGGTCGCAGCTGATGATGAGCGGGCCAAAGTGTTGGTGTTGCGCGTGGGGTGGCAGCGCTTTGCTCCCAGACCAGTGCAGCGCACCGTAGTTGCGTGCGGCTTTCAGTTGTGCTTCGTCATGCGCTGTGTTTGCAGTGGCCAAGCGTTTGCGCGCAACACCGTGCTCCGCCCAATTCTTCGTTTGACCTAGCTCACCAATACCGTCCATCCATCGGTCGCTGTCGAAATGGCCGTAGCCGTTGTAGCTGATGCTGGCAAACGCGCCTCCCGAGAAACCCAACAATGCACTGTAAGCGCCTTCAGTGGGACGTGAGGCATCCCATGCACCAGTGTGTGCCATCACGCTGTTGACCAATCCACCACCGAGCAAACGCACGATATCAATCTGGTGTGCAGCTTGGCTATGTATCACGCCACCACCAGCTTGTGTGTCCAGTTCTTCTGGCCGACGTGGGCGGTACAGAAAATCGGTGTAATTCAGCGCATGAATCATGCGCACTTGCCCGAACACGCCGCTTTGAATGAGCTGGTGCGTTTTCAGAATCGGCGCATTGAAGCTGTGGCTGTGCCCCACCATCAACACCACGTCTGCCCGCTTGGTGGCCTCAATCATGCGCGTGCATTCATCCAGTGTCAGCGCCATGGGCTTTTCCACCATCACATGTTTGCCGTGCGCAGCTGCCATTTCCACTTGTGCAGCATGCAATTGGTGGGGCGTGGCGATGTAGATGGCCTGCACTTTTGGGTTGGCGCACAGCGCTTCAAAGTTGGCATCACAGGTGACACCAAAGTCACGCTCAAACTGAGCACAGGCCAAAGACTGAGGGTCTGTGGCGGCCACCAATTGAACCCGCGGGTCGTTGGCCAAAGTCGGCAGCATCAAAGTGAAAGCGCGGCCTAATCCCGCAATACCCAGTTGAAGTTTAGGGTGGCTCATAAGTCAAGTACTAGCTCTGCAGATTTAGCGCGAGAAACACACACCATGATTTGATGGGCTTGCTCGTCTGGTCGCAACACTAAGTCACGGTGCTCCGCCTCTCCTGACATCAAGCCTGTACGGCATGAACCACAAGTGCCACTCTCGCAAGAGCTTGACACCACATGACCACAAGCACGCAACGCTTCCAAAATGCTTTGATGGGCTGGCACAGTCACCCGAGCGCCAGATTTTTGCAACACCACGTCAAAGGCTTGGTTTTCTGGGAAACTCGCTTGTGCCACACCAAAGCTCTCAAAGTGGATGCGCTCGGTGGGCCAATGCCCCGTCATGTCACGCACGCTGTCCATCAACCCTTGCGGGCCGCAACAATAAACGTGAGCGCTGGTGGGACGCTCAAAAATGGGCCATAAGTCTATCGCTTGAGAAGCGTTGCCATGGTCGTGATGAATCTTCACATGACCTACGAGCTCAGTGACCTTTAATTCATCCACGAATGCGGTACTAGCTGCATCTCGCGTGCAGTAATACAACTTGAAATCGTTACGTCCCTGGCTTTGCAAGTGCCGAATCATCGACAAGATAGGTGTGATGCCAATGCCACCCGCCACAAAGATGTATGACGGCGCTGCTTCGTTGAGTTCAAACATATTGGCCCACGGCAATGTGGGTAGCAAATCGCCTTCATGTACATCGTCTGTCATGCTAAGCGAGCCACCTCTGCCCTTTGCATCACGCTTGACCGCGATTTGCCATGTGGCTGTGTGTTCCGGCTCACCGCAAAGCGAGTAGCTGCGACGCAGCCCGCTCGGGGTTTGCACGGTGATGTGTGCGCCTGCCGTGAAGACGGGCAATTCTTGCCCTTCAGGGTGAGCGAGTTCAAACAAAGTGATATCGGTGGCAAGCGATTGCTTGCGTGTGACGCGCAGGGGTGTGAAGGTTTCGCTCATAAAAAAGTTGTGCTTTGTGTGACAGGAGTGACGTTGACATAGATCAAGAACTATCAATAATCTTAGCCATCTAACCATTTTCCTGCAAGCTCGAAAGGTCATTTATGTTGACATCCGAAGAAAACGATCTGTTGTGTCGCGTGGAAGGCAAAGCGCCCATGGGCCAGCTCATGCGCCGCCATTGGCAAGCCATCTGCTTGCTAGAAGAAGTGAGTGAACCCGATGGCAAACCCATCCGTGCACGCGTGTTGGGCGAAGACTTGGTGGTGTTCCGTGACACCGAAGGTCGCGTGGGCGTGATGGACGAATACTGCCCACATCGCCGCGCTTCGTTGGTCTATGGTCGTAACGAGAACTGCGGTTTGCGTTGTCTGTATCACGGCTGGAAGATGGACGTGGCAGGCAATGTCGTGGAGATGAGCTCTGAGCCCGCCGCCAGTGGCATGGCCGGCAAGGTCAAGCACACCGCCTACCCCACCAAAGAATGGGGTGGCTTTGTGTGGGCCTACATGGGCCCCGCAGACACGATGACTGAATTCACGCCACCGCCCTGGGCCCCCACAGAAGATGTGCGTGTGTCGATTGCCAAAATCATCATCCCTTGCAATTGGGCGCAAATTTTGGAAGGTCAAATTGATTCGGCACACAGCTCAAGCTTGCATTCGTCCGACATGGTGCCCGCCCGTGTGGACGGCGCAAAGGCCACTGACAAAAACTGGCTACGTCCATCGACAGACAAAGCGCCACGCATGCAAACGCAGCGCGATGCGTATGGCTTTAGGTACGCAGCCATTCGTCGCCCCATCCACAATGCGACAACACATGACTACGTACGCTCCACCGTGTTTGTTGCACCAGCATCGGCGTTAATTCCACCCAACAATTTGTACAACGTCGCCAATATCAATACCGCTATTGATGACACGCACACCGCATTTCACTTTATTGCTTGGGGTGACACCACCACCACGCCAGAAACCGCCACATGGCGTCAATTCCTGTGTGCACAAGTTGGCGTAGATGTAGATGTGCAATTCAAGCCAGTCCGCACAGTCGAGAACGGCTTCATGCAGGACCGCCAAGCCATGAAGGCAGGCAACTTCACCGGAATTCCTGGCATTCCGAACCAAGACATGGCCATGTGGGTGACGATGGGGCCCATCGCAGATCGCACACATGACCGGTTAGGCGCCAGCGATTTGGCGATTGTGGAGTTTCGTCGCCAGATGGTGGATGCAGTACAAAGCTTCATGAAGGGTGAACCTCCCATTGGGGTTGGCCCGCTGCGCATTCCCAGCACGATGTGCTCTTATCAAGCCGTCGTCCCCAAAGAAGTGGATTGGCGCGAGTTTGACGCCAAACCCGTTTAAATATCAATCAGGAGACACGCCATGCATTCAATGCCTGTCCTTCGCCGCAGCTTGTTGCAATCAGCAGCACTCGTTGGCTTAATTGCTTATATGGGTTCTTCAGCTTTGGCTCAGAGCTACCCTAATCGCGCCATTCGATTCATTGTGCCGTATTCAGCCGGAGGGTTGCCTGACACCGTGGCGCGCATCTATGCGCAACGCTTAGGTGAACGTTTGGGTCAACCGGTAGTGATTGACAACAAACCGGGTGCCAACGGCGTCGTAGCAGCGCAAGCCATGGCCACAGCCCCCAAAGACGGCTACACGTTTTTGGTGACGGATGGCTCCATGTTTTCGATCAACCCATCGCTCTACAAGACCATCAGCTACGACTACAAACGCGACTTTATTCCTGTCTCATTGGCCGCCAGAGCACCTTTGTATTTGGCGGTGAATCCGAATATAAAGGCCAACAATCTGCGCGAATTGATCGCGTTGGCGAAAGCCAAGCCAGGCATGTTGACTTACGGTTCATCAGGTATTGGCAGTACGCATCACTTGAGCATGGAAGCGTTCAAAGCAGCGCTGTCCTTAGATATCACACACATTCCCTTCAAAGGCACGGGCCAATCTGTACCTGCTTTGATTGGTGGACAGGTGGACATGTTGTTCTCGGCCTTGCCTTCACTGTCTGGTTTTGTCAAAGCGGGGCAAGTGCGGTTGATTGCCAACAACGCCGGCAAGCGCTCCAGCCAAGAGCCTAACGTGCCCACCCTTTCCGAAGTGATTCCTGGTTTTGACTTTGCCCCCATCATCGGCGTGCTGGCCTCTACCGGCACACCGCAAGCGGCGATGGACCGCATCAGCGCTGAAATGACCGTGGTGGCCAAGCAGCCAGAGACCATTCAAATTTTGAGCAACGCGGGCATTGAGGCAATTGGCGGTAGTGCTAGCGACTATGCTCGCGCGATTGCTGATGAAAACGAGCGCTTGGGCAAAGCTGTCCAAACCGCTGGCATCAAACAACAGGAGTGATACGTGAGTCGATTGAAACTGAGCTTTGCGTGTTGGAACTACGACCGCACCCGTGCCTTGATGGATGGCACAGTACCCGTCGATGGCGTTGACCTGAACTACTTGAACTTACCTGTGGAAGAAACTTTCTTTCGCATGGCACGTTTTCAAGAGTTTGATGTGGCAGAGATGTCGCTGTCGTCTTATTGCATCACATTGTCTAAGCCAGAACGTCCGTTTGTGGCATTGCCAATTTTCCCATCGCGCTTCTTCCGTCACTCGTGCATTTATGTGAATGCCAACAGTGGCATCCAAGAACCCAAAGACCTGATCGGCAAGCGCATTGCCAGCCCTGAATACCAAATGACCGCACCTGTGTGGATTCGCGGCATTTTGTCCGACCATTACGGCGTGCCAGTCGATGCACAACCCTATTTATTTGGAGGAGAAGAAGAGGTTGGACGCGTTGAAAAAATGAAGCTACAACTACCGCAGAATATTCAAGTCAACCCCATTGGCCCCACGCAAACTTTGTCGCAAATGCTCCATGATGGCGAGTTAGATGCGCTATACACCGCGCGCATGCCGTCTTCTTTCCTCAAAGGCGATGGCAAGGTCAAACGTTTGTTTGAAAATTATGTCGATGTTGAACGTGCTTACTACCGCGAAACAGGCATTTTCCCCATCATGCATACGGTGGTGATTCGACGCGAGGTGTATGAAGCCAACCGTTGGATTGCACAGTCGTTGACAAAAGCCTTCATCGAAGCACAGCGTCGTACGTATGAAGATTTGTACGAAACCGCTGCACTCAAAGCCATGTTGCCTTGGTTGACAGCGCACGTCGAAGATGCGCGCCGTGAATTTGGTGATGACTGGTGGTCATACGGTTTAGAAAAGAACCGCAAAACGCTAGAAACTTTCACGCGTTACCACCACGAACAAGGTTTGTCGCCTCGCAAGCTCGATGTAGCCGAGCTGTTCGCGCCTGAGTCGCTTGAAGCCTTCAAAATTTAAACCCAATCCATAGGAATTTGCATGAACAAGCGTTTTCAAAGAATCGTGCTTGGCGCATTGAGTTTGCTCTGTGCCATTAGCAGTAGCTTTGCACAAAACTTTCCGAACAAACCCATTCAAATCATCGTGCCCGTCGCAGCTGGCGGCGGCACGGATTTACTGGCACGCACCTTAGGTCAAAAAGTGAGCGAAGTGCTAGGACAACCCGTGATCATTGACAACCGTTTGGGCGCAGGCGGGAACATCGGCGTCGAATTTGTGGCCAAAGCCAAGCCAGATGGCTACACGTTGCTCGTCTCGCCTGGCACCATTGCAACCAACGTCGCGGTGTATCGCAAATTGCCATATGACTTGCTGAAGGACTTTCAAACCATCACCTTAGTGGGACAAACTGGTTCAGTGTTGGTGGTCCACCCATCGGTCAAAGCCAACACTCTGCGTGAGTTTGTGGACTTGGCCAAAGCCAGCCCCGGCGAGTTGAACTACGGCTCTGCAGGCATGGGAAGTCCGCAACATTTGCATGCTGAGTTCTTTAACCAGCTCGCAGGCGCCAAGACCAACCACATTCCCTACAAAGGCCAATCACAGGCCATGAATGATTTGGTGGGTGGTCAAATCGCTTACATGTTTAGCCCGATTCAAAACGCGCTGCCCTACATTCAGCAAGGCCGCATTCGGGCCTTGGCCGTGGCTGCTTCCCAACGCAACCCTAATTTGCCCAATGTGCCTTCGCTGGCTGAATCTGGCTACAAAGGTGTGGACTTAGCGAATTGGTTTGCTGTCTATGCTCCTGCAGGTACACCGCCTGCGATTGTGAAAAAAATCAACGCAGCTTTTGTGCAGGTGGGTAAATCACCCGAAATGAAAGCCAAGTTTGAAAAGCTGGGCTTTGAACCTTTCTTCACCTCGCCTGAAGCCGGCACAGACTTCATGCGCGCTGAATTGGTACGCTGGGCACGTGTAGCCGCCTATGCTGGCATCAAAGCTGAATAACGAGAACAACATGACAACACAAATCTTAGAAGACTTGGCGCTGGCCAACCACATTTTGGTGAACGAAGGTGTGCTGGATGGCTTTGGTCATATCAGCGTCCGTAGCCCTAATAACCCCGAGCGTTTTTTCATCGCGCGCAGCATGGCGCCTGCTTTGGTCGAGGTGCAAGACATGGTGGAGGTTGACTTAGAGGGCAACGTACATGACGCGCAAGGTCGCCGCACTTATGTAGAACGCTTCATTCACAGCGCCATTTACAAAGCACGCCCTGATGTGATGTCGGTCGTGCATAGCCACTCGCCTGCGGTCATTCCATTTGGCGTAACTGGTGCGCGCCTGCGCCCCGTGTGTCACATGAGCGGTTTCTTAGGTGCGGTCACGCCCGTTTATGAAATTCGCCACAGCGCGGGGGAGAGTACCGACCTGTTGGTAAGCAACCAAGCCTTGGGTGAATCGCTGGCCATCGTACTGGGGCAATCCAGCGTCGCTTTGATGCGTGGCCATGGCAGTGTGACGGTAGGAAACTGTATCAAGCAAGCCGTATTTCGTGCCATCTATACCGAAAGCAACGCACGTTTACAGAGCGAGGCATCACGCTTAGGCGAAATCAACTTTCTCACAGAAGCAGAAGCAAAGGCCACATCCGATATGAATGACATTCACTTGGATAGGCCTTGGGAAATGTGGAAACGTAATGCGTTGAAATAAAGATCAGTTATTCTGATCGACACTCATTGCTCACAAATTTGACAAACAAGGATGAAGCCATTCTTTTAACAAAACACTTGCTGAGCACCGGAGAATTTCTACCACTACAGCTTATTTTTACTGCAGCCTTTTTTAATTTAAGGCTGTTATGAGTTAACTTAATTTTTAAAACACAGAGCTGAATACCAATCAGTTGAGGAACTCGGCGACGCGCGTCCTTGCCTCATTTGCCATTCCTTAAGGCAATCAATTAGAAGTTACTTCGAACAACCCTAGACACCTAGAATTTTTGAACCTAGCCAATGCGCATTCGAACTTTTGCCTCACCCGCAAAAAGCTAGAACTCAGTGGCAAGTTCGCGACATGCTCCAACTAGGGATGCCTTAACAATGTCTTTTTACGAAACGACTTCTCATGACAGATAACACCACTACTTCACATGAAACCGATGTCATCATCATCGGTGGTGGACCTGTAGGCCTCGGCTTGGCTATTGAACTTGGCCAACGCGGCATTCATTGCATCTTGGCTGAGCGCTATGCTCAACCTCAGCCTATTCCCAAAGGTCAAAACCTGACGCAACGGACAATGGAGCACTTTCATTTTTGGGGCGCAGAACCAGAGCTAAGGGCTGCGCGCACTATTCCACCTGAATACGGCATTGGTGGCTTGACAGCCTATGGCTCGCTGCTTAGCAACCACCACTACGACTGGCTTCAGCGTGAGCTGGTGAAACCGTATTACTTTAAAGACAACGAGCGCCTACCTCAGTATGAAACCGAAAAAGTACTGCGCCAACGTGTGGCCAAGCTGCCTACAGTCAAGGCACTATATGGATGGGACTCAGAGTCCATTGCACAGGACGATGAGGGTACCACCGTCACGCTAATTGAACGCAACAGCAAGCAAAAGCAAGTTTTCCGTGCGAAATACCTAGTGGGCTGCGACGGCAGTCGATCTCAAACAAGAAAGCAAGCGGGTATAACACAAACCCTTTCTGACCACGATCGATGCATGGTTCTGTTGGTTTTTAAATCTCAAGCGCTTCATTCGCTACTCGCACGCTTTCCAGGTAAATCGTTTTACAACGTGTTGCACCCAGACCTCAAAGGATATTGGAAGTTCTTTGGTCGCGTTGACCTAGGCAGCACTTGGTTCTTTCACGCGCCGGTACCGATGGGCACAACGGCGAACAACTTTGATTTCAGAAAATACCTCCACGAATCAGTGGGTGCTGAATTTGAAATTGAGTTCCAACATATTGGATTTTGGGACTTGCGATTTGCCTTGGCCGACAACTACCGCGCGGGCAGGATCTTCATTGCCGGAGACGCTGCCCACAGCCACCCGCCTTATGGCGGCTACGGCGTCAACTCCGGCTTTGAAGATGCACGTAACTTAGGCTGGAAATTGGCAGCTGTTTTACAAGGTTGGGGCGATGACCCCTTGCTTGAATCCTACGACCTTGAGCGCCGCCCTGTGTTTGCTTCCACCATTCATGACTTCATAGCGAAATCGATTGAAACAGACCGTGACTTTTTAAAATCCTTTGACCCTATTCGCGATCCTGCTGCGTTCGAAGCCAGTTGGGCAGAGAGATCGCATGGCGCGGTGGGTGAAGTGCATGCGTTTGAACCCCACTACGAAGGCTCTCCTGTCGTATGGCAACGAACGAGGGCTGGACACGTATGCAGCGCCAAAGGCTCGCATCAGTTCAAAGCGCGTGCAGGACATCACTTGGCACCTGCCTTACTGGCAAATGGAAAAAATGTGTACGAGGTGTTAAGCGATGGCTTCACCTTGCTCGCCTTGGGCGTCGACTCGACTGACACACAAGTATTTATTGATGCCGCGGCCATTGCGGGATTGCCATTGAACGTGGTTCACGAACCTAAAGGCTCACAAGCAGATCGTTATGAAGCCCATTGGGTTTTGGTTCGCCCCGACCAATTTGTGTCTTGGATCAGCGAAGAGAAAATTATCAATCCAAACTTAGCGCATCAGTTATTCAAACGCTTGCGCGGTCAAACTGACATCGCAGCGCACTGAAACCGTAATAAGTCAATCAGCTGTGATTTGCTTGATGCGAATCACAGCGCCCCAGCGTGGGAAGTCTCTGGCCACGATTGCCGATAAATCTGCAGGGCTAGAGGCAGATGCATCCAAGCCTGCTTTACCCAAAATATCCTTGACATCTGACTGCCTCATGATAGCTGCCATCTCTGTATTCAAACGGGTCAGGACAGCTGCAGGTGTTTTACTGGGAACAAAAAAGGCATACCAGAGATCGACATCGATGTGTTTGACACCTGCCTCATCAAAGGTAGGCACATCTGGCGCTACGGGGTGGCGGTTTGGGCTGCCCACAGCCAAAGCATTTAAACGACCACTCTTCACAAAGCCCTGAGCAATATGAACAGGCAAGAACCCCACATTGAGCTCACCACCCAACAGGTCTTGTGTGTAGCCAGCCGTGCCGCGATACGGCACGTGCAGCAGGAAAGTATTGGACTCAAGCTTAAACAACTCCATCGCCATGTGATGGGGAGTGCCCACACCAGGCGAACCAAAACTGATCACCCCAGGCTTGGCTTTAGCCTCTTTGATCAAGTCGGCCAATGTCTTGATACCAGTTTTCGGATTTGCTACCAACATCAATGACCCATAAGCAGCCATCGAGACAGGCGCGAAATCTTTCACTGGATCAAAGCTCACGTTTTTATACAACTGTGAAGCGATTAACATGGTGTTGGCGCCCATCAAAAGCGTATAGCCATCAGGGTTAGATTTAGCCACCGTTTCTGCACCAATGTTGCCGCTGGCGCCTGGTTGATTTTGCACCACCACAGGTTGCCCCAAGCGCTCACTCAAACGTGGGCCTACCACGCGCGCGATGGTATCCATGCCTGTACCAGGCGTGAAAGGCACAATAATCTTGATCACCTGATTCGGATAGGCGCCTTGTGCAAATACACCGAGACTCAAGAGCCCTATTGCAGCGAGTGCAAGCACTGCCAGTTGTCGACGAGCAACGAACATTCAACATTCTCCAATAGGTGTACAACTCAAGCGGCTTTGGACGCGGGCGGAATTTTGAACAAACGCTCTGCGTTGTCTTGGAAAAAGGCTTTGCGCACTTGCGGTGCCATGTCAAGGTTCTCTAACATCGCTACCTCTTCTGGTACGTATTGGTAGGGGTAGTCCATAGCGTAGAGCACGCGATCTGGCCCCATGAAATCTTGAGTGAATTTGAGTGCGGCACCCCACGCCACACCACTGTTGGTGATATGAAAATTTTCACGTAGATAGTCGCTGGGCTTGCGTTTAGTAGACAGCACACTGGGATAGCGCTTAGATTTAACGGTGGCTGCGTGCATGTAGTCTAGGCGGTAAGCCCAAAATGGCAACGCCTCCCCCATGTGACCCAAAATAATTTGCAACTTAGGGAATCGATCAAACACACCCGAGGTGATCAAGCGCAAAGCATGTAAACCGGTCTCCACACCAAACCCATAAATCGCACCATCCAAACCTGCTTCAATGAAGTGCTGAATCATGCTGGCGGGCATGGCATTGGGGTGCAGATAAATGGGGGTGTCCATCGCCTCGGCGGCTTCAAAGATGGGCCAAAACTTTTGATCAGATAAATACTCGCCTTGGGTATGTGAGTTGATCACCACCGATTGCATGTTCAATTGATTCACACCACGTTGAATTTCTTTGGCAGCTGCCGCAGGGTCTTGCGGTGCAACCGCAATCATGCCCACCAAACGGTCGGGGTGACGTCGCATGGCATCAGCCAAAATATCGTTTGCCACAGGGGCAAAAGCAACCGCCGTTTCTTTGTCCATGATCTGCACACCCGGCGACGTCAAGCCGATGACTTGAACATCCACACCCGCTTCGTCCATGTGCTGCAAGCGCAGCGCGTCTAAGTCGGTCAAGCAACGCATGATGTGCGTGGCCCTCTCACTGGGGCTGCTCATGTAAAAGCCCATCAAATGTTTGAAGCCCACGTCTACATCGTCTTTGGCCAAGATGCGTTTGTAAATTTCCAACATTTCGGGAGGGGAAAACGCTTCTTCGGTGGCGATGCGTCGATAGGGCCGTACAGGCAAAGACGACGAAATGATGCTCATGGACTTCCTCAAGATATTAATGCTTACATACGGTCGTTGGAAAAGTCTTCCTTTCGTAGAAGACTTACAGACTAGGCTAGAGCAATGTGCCATAGCTTGATGTGTTTCGACTGTCGCGCTGGCGATATAGGTAACTCAACTGGGCTATTGCTGGGTCACATAAACATACTTAAAAATAAATGTAGAACCTGCAATTTCAGTATGTGTGTCGATGCCTTTCATCTATATCGACACTGTTGGGTGAGTTACTGCTAAACACCTGAGAGGAGGAGGCATCCAGCCAAGCCATCTGACTATTCACCTGTTTCCTCAAAAAATATTTGCACACATTCACAACAGATTAAATTTTTCTGAATCACTGTTCAAAGCAATCAAGCGTCACTCACTGCTAAACAAATCAAACCATGCGTTACGCCTGTGAATTCTCCACCCTGCATCGGTCAAAACAAGCGCATCCACGATGGTGCCCACTTGGTGTTTTCGGTCAATCAACCGCCCTTGAGACGTGACCTCTTGCCGCAGATCGCTTACATAAAGTAAAACTTTGCAACGCGACTCAGCCACACCCGACGGTGTCACGCGTACTTGGTGGTTGCACACCAAATGATGCGTCAAGCGATTGGGGTCTTTACTCGCATAAGAGGTCAAAATTTCTGCTCGGCCGCGCAACTCAGCGCCACCTGGGCGAACCAACACCGCATCTGGTGTGAACAGCTGCACCAGCGTTTCATATGCCTGCTGGTCCACCGCATCTGCGGCTGCCAAAATCAAATCGCGACATGCTTTTTCAGCTTCAAGCAACGCCAAAGCATCCATATCCGTTACCTTTCAAGTTCAGACATTCGCCAGTGCGCACCGCTCTAGCCAGAGTGACATCGCTGCAGCAACTTCTTGAGGCCTCTCCATAGGCGCCATATGACCTGCGTCCTCAATCACCTCCAAAACTGCAGTTAAAGCGAGCGCCTGCATCGCCTCATGCTGCGAAGGTGGCGCCCACGCGTCTTGTCGGCCGCACAAAATCAGTGTCGGCATATGAATAGATGCCAATACATCGCTGCCATCTGGACGATTGATCAAGGCATGGATTTGCCTAGCAAAGATGTCTGCATTCTTCTGCTCAAACATGACTAGGATGCGCTCAATCAGTGCAGCATCATTCAAACGATCAGGATGCACCATGCCTTTAACCCATTCGCTGGCCATGGCTCGCACACCTTGTTCTTTCGCAATCTGTAACAAATTGAAGCGCTTGCGAACCTCCTCTTCACCAGCAGGCCCAGATGATTTGGGCAGATACCCCGTATCTAATAGTGCAACACCGCCAATGCGCTCAGGCATGAGACGCAACGCCTCAAGCACGACGCGAGCCCCCATGGAGTGTCCCGCCAGCAGAAACTTGGGTGGCGCGTCTTTCAACAACTGAACGGCCATTTCTGTCAATGAATCTGCTTGGCCATGATCCACAACGATACATATCTGTTGATCATTCATGTGAGGTAACAGAGGATCCCAGACCGTGTGATCACACATCAGTCCAGGGACAAGAATTAATGGCAAATTCTTCATGGCATAGATCCTGAATTAACGTGATTTACCCATGTCTTTCACATCCGCGACGGTTTCAATTTCTTGATTCCATAACTGCTCGCCCACACGTTCGACACGGCGGATGTAAATGCTTTGCACCACATCACGCGTTTGCGCATCGATGTAGATAGGTCCGCGTGGACTTTCAAAAACTTGCCCTTTCATAGCGTTGAGCAAAGGCTCACCACCTTGGCCCTTTGTTGTCTTAGCGGCCTCATAAATCACACGCATGCCGTCATATGCGCCTACAGCCATAAAGTTGGGGCGTGCGCCATTGTTTGCTTTGGCAAAGGCCTCGACAAACTTTTTATTCGTCGGAGACTTGTGCGCAGCTGAATAGTGATGTGCCGTGACAACGCCCATAGCCACGTCTCCCATGCCGTTGATGATGTCATCGTCCGTCACGCTACCTTCAGCGATCAAACGAATACCTGCTTTATCCAGTCCACGTTCAGAGAACTGTTTCATCAACGCGCTGCCAACTCCTGCAGGCACAAATGTGAAAAGCGCATCTGGCTTGGCATCACGCACGCGTTGCAAGAAAGGTGCGAAATCAGGATTACGCAAAGGTACGCGCAGTGTCTCAATCACCACACCGCCGTTCGCGATGAAACGTTGGTTGAAATACTTTTCTGAATCAATGCCTGGGGCATAGTCAGTGACCAAACTAACCACACGCTTGATGTTGTTCTTAGACGCCCAATCAGCAAGCGTCACCACCACCTGTGGAACGGTAAAGCTGGTTCGGACAATGTAGGGTGATGCCTCGGTGACGACAGACGTCGCGGCGGCCATCACAACCATCGGGGTCTTAGATTGAGTCGCCACGGGTGCTGTTGCCATGGCCAATGGCGTCAAGCCAAAGCCGGCTAACACCTGCACTTTTTCATTCACGACCAACTCTTGAGCGATTCGTTTCGTCACGTCTGGCGACCCCGTGTCGTCTTTCACAATCAACACCACTTTGCGTCCCGCCACGGTGTCTCCATGTTGGGCCACATAGAGACGTGCTGCTGACTCGAGCTGCTTGCCCGTCGCCGCAAACGGCCCTGACATTGGCAAGATGAGGCCTACTTTGAAACTGTTGTCTTGGGCCTGGGTCAGGCCTGACGTAGCTAATAATCCAACGGTAACTATGGCATTTAAAAAATTTCTTTTATTCATTTACTCTGTCTCCTATTTTAAGAATCTGACCACGCTTTATAAACGTGGCATTAGTTTTAGTAACTTGTGTCGTTGTGCAAAGGCTATTTATAGCCCACAGCTCGAAAGCTTTCAGACAACTTAGCGACAGCACCTAGATATTTAATTTTGCTAATTTATTTAATTAAATTAGCCCAACGCCCAGAGAAAAAACCCACCACGTTTTACCGAAGCGGGCTTGAACTTAAACAGCTGGCGCTAGGTTAGAACTTGTAACCCAAGCGTATGACGTAGTCAGTCACGTTCAACTTAAGATCACCTGTAGTAGTTGCCCCAGCAGATGCACCAACGCCAGCTTGGTTAGCACCAGCAAACGAGACCTTGCTTGTTAGTGGAATGTAAGACACGGAACCATTAATGCTCCACTTGGAGTCAATGTTGTAAATCACACCAGCGTTATAAACAGGTGCCCATGAAGAACTCATGCTTGCACCATTTCCAGCGAGTGCGTTTACAACAATATTTGAGGTGTTTGGCGAAACTGAAGAAAACGATGCATGTGTAACACCGAGACCCAAATAAGGACGCCATGTATCAGCAGGTGTATTAAAGAAATACTTTGCCACAGCCGTTGGCGTCAACACCTTGGCGGTCGCTGCATTAGGTAGATTGCCAAGAGCACCAAGTAGTGGAGCGTTGACATCCATAGTGTGCTTTGGGAGAATACCAGCTGGCCATATTGGCGTATTCAAGATTTTCTACTTCACCCTGCTTTTCCAACTCGTAGTTACAAGAGGTTTGCAGCGCCTCGACGTTTGTTGTGAGTTTTTCTAGTAATTCGTCGCCCTGCATAAATTGCCTCGCTTTTTAACAAAACTCACATTTGTGAGATATTTTAGAGGGCAACCAGCGCCAGACACTTGCGAGAATGTGCGACAACGCTGTCGATCGTACTGAGCAATAGCAACACAGCTGACGCAGGGACGAAGCGCACGATGGGCGTTTTCGTACAGGCAACAAAAAACCCGCCACGTTACCGAAGCGGGTTTGAACTTGTGCAGCTAGTGCTGGGTTAGAAGCGATAGCCGAGACGAACAACGAAGTCAGTGGCATTCAGCTTTACATCGCCAGTAGTGGTTACCGCATGACTACCAAGCAATGGAGAACCTGGTCCATTAAATGTTGCTGTTGTTTTGATTGGCATATAGGCAATTGAACCGTTAACGCTCCACTTGTCATCAATGTTGTAAATCGCACCTAAGTTGTAAACAGGAGCCCATGATGATGTAAATGAAGCCGAAGTCGCCGCTAAGGCCGCAACTGTTGTATCGGCAGTATTCATCACGACATTATTAAACGATACGTGAGTAACGCCCAACCCCAAATAAGGTCGCCATTGGTCTTGTGTTGTGCCAAAAAAATACTTAGCTACAACTGCTGGCGTCAAAATATTCATTTGAGCTGCTGCAGGATGTGAAGTAGAAGTATTCAAGTCTTGCGTGAACTTGGGTGGAATTCCGATTGTTACTTCTGTACCAATGTTGTCGCTATACATATGCAACCAACTTGCAGAAACTGTATAGGCTGGACCTACGTTTGCAGTTGCATTGCTCAAAGCGTTGTTAAAGTAACCTGCTGAAGTTGGGTCAGAACTGGTAGTTGTTGTTTTACCCAACTCAGCACGTGGACTGATGTAAGCCATGCCAGCGCTAACGATGTTGTCACCAGCTTTTTGTGCAAATGCGCCAGATGCAGCAACCAATGCAGCACAAGCAAAAGCAATTTTTGTAATAGAAGTCATTTCCGTCTCCAATATGTTGTTATGAAAATACAAAAAACCCCACTTCCTTTGAAAGAAGCGGGGTTTAAGTTTTTTAATCCTTGAACTAGCTTACGCTAGCTTGGGAATTAGAAAGAGTGTTGCAAGCCCAAGAAGGACATGGAACCTGTTGTGTAGCCAAAGCCTGCGCCAACGGATGCGTTAGCTGTAACAGCACCGTTGTTAACTTTTGCGTGTTGAGCGATGACCATCGTACGCTTGCTGAACGAGTACTCAGCACCCAATGCAACCTTGGTCGCTTTAGTAGAGCCGTCAGTCACGTTAACAACAACGTCTTTGTTATTACGCACGTAACCAGCACGGAAGCCAAACTTGCCGTATGGAATGTATGCACCAATTTCTTGTGCTGTGTGTTCTGCAACGCCAGTTGCCTTGCCAGCTGTGTTTGTATTAGCAAACGCTGTGCCTGGTGTTGCATATGCTGCTGTGAGGTCAGTTGTTACTGAACCGACATCGCCATTTTGCTTGTAGTAACCGTAGTAGAACTTACCAACACTAGTTGTGTAATTGATACCAAACTTGTTGTTTGTATCGTTATACAAACCGTTAATGCGAGACAATTGAGCAGCCAATGGGCCATTCACATATGTCAAAGCAATAGCGTTCATGTCACGGTAGCCTGTAGCACTGTTTGCAGAGTAATCCACGCTATCAACTGGACCCCAGCCGTAGCCTGCGGCGTACTTGTTAGCTGACTTGCTGGCAGACAAAGCTGAAGCAGTGAAACCCATGAATGCTGGAGAGTCATACTGAGCTTGAGCTGACAAACGGCCATATGAAGCAAGAGACGCGTTGGTACCGTACTTGGAATCTTCAAATGTAGAGAAGTCGTAAACGCCGATCACGTTGGTGAAACGACCAAACTTGACCGTACCCAAAGTTTTGTCAGACAAACCAACCATAGCTTGCTCCATCAAAGAAGCACCTTTAGCTGAAGCAGATGAGTTTGCAGTGTCGTTGTAGTAAGCAGCGCCGTTAGCAGAGTTAAAACGGATTTCAGCCATGGCCAAAGCCTTAGTGCCGCCTTCCATGTCTTCAACAACGTTGAAGTTGATTTTGCTACGGTCACCTTTCAAGGCACCATATGTTGTAAGGCCGTCAGCGCTTTTGTGAACGCCGTAGTTCATGATGCCGCTAACAGTGACTGTAGATTGCGCGAAAGCAGAAGTCGCGGCCAATGCTGCGATTGCAACGAGGGTTTTTTTCATTTCAAGGTTCTCCAAGGTTTGAACAGGGGCTCTGAATTTCCCAGAGCCAACCTCCGTTTTCGGGAAGTTGAACGTATTGAACCAGACGGTCATGCATCCAGCCATGACAACGCCCAAAAATAGAGAATTTCCGTTGCATCCGTGCAACAAAATGGATTCACACCTCTGACAAACCCTTGGAAATCGGTAGATTTAACAAAATCGCTGACACCAAACCATTCCGGCATTGAAGACCGCAAACGACGTCTTAAACTCACCCCATGGACGCCCTTCTTACCGCCACCGACAGCGCTTTGCGCACCGTATTTGCCCGCCACCGCGCCAACCGCCCCACGCCCATGTGGGCAGCTGAGGTACCCGCCCCAGCCCCGCTAACTGAGGCTGAAATGCGCGAAGCCTCTGCTTTGATGCGCGTGAACCACGTGGGCGAGGTCTGCGCCCAAGCGCTGTACACAGCCCAAGCGCTGGCCACCAAAAACCACGCTCTGCGCCAACATCTGAGCGAGGCCTGTAATGAGGAAACCGACCACTTGGCTTGGTGCGAGCAGCGCCTGCACGAGCTGGGCGGGCGTACCAGCTTGCTCAACCCGCTTTGGTACGCAGGCGCTTTTGGCATTGGCTACGCCGCAGCCAAGCTGGGCGGAGACCGCATGAGCCTAGGCTTTGTGGTGGAAACCGAGCGTCAAGTCGAAGCTCATTTAGACAGCCATCTTGGCCTGCTGCCGGCCAATGACGGGCCAAGCCGCGCCATCGTGGCGCAAATGAAGGTGGATGAGGTGCAGCATGCCAAAGAAGCGTTGGCCGCAGGCGCAGCCGAACTGCCCGCGCCCTTCAAAGCCATGATGCAAGTGGCAGCCAAGGTGATGACAACCGTGGCACACCGCATCTAAACAGGCGTTTTAGGCTTCGACCAGCTCAAAGCTGGTGGTGATTTCAGCCGTCTTGCCCAGCATGATGCTGGCCGAACAGTATTTGTCGTGGCTCATGGCAATGGCACGTTCCACCGCGCTGACTGGCACGCCTTGGCCCGTGACGGTGAAATGCATGTTGATTTTGGTAAACACCTTGGGGTCTTCGGTGGCGCGCTCGCTACTGATCTTCACGCTGCAGCCCTGCACGTTGTGACGCCCACGCTTCAAGATGAGCACCACGTCATACGCCGTACAACCGCCTGTGCCTGCTAACAACAACTCCATCGGACGAGGTGCCAAGTTTTGGCCACCGTTCTCGGGCTTGGCCGGATCGGGCGCGCCGTCCATAGCCACCACATGGCCACTGCCAGTTTCTGCAATAAAGCCCATGCCTGAACGGGTGCCAGAGTTGCCGGTCCAGCTGACGGTGCATTCCATGTTGTTCTCCAAAAAATTTGATTGAGATTGTCATACAAATGTTGCACTGCAACAAAATTTGCATACAATTTGGGCTTGTCTCCTCCACCCTCAAAAGTGGATTCAGCCCCGAGTTGCAAAACTCGGGGTTTTTTTTCGCCTGCCCTGATTTTTTCATAAGAGACAATCACCTCATGTCTACCCGCACCCCCAAGGCCCGCGCGCTACAGCCCGCCGATTACCTAAAAAAAATCTTGACCGCCCGTGTGTACGACGTGGCGACTGAATCCGCACTGGAGGTGGCTAAGAACCTTAGCCGCCGAATTCACAACACCGTGCTTTTGAAGCGCGAAGACCAGCAGCCAGTGCACAGCTTCAAGCTGCGCGGCGCGTACAACAAGATGGCACACCTCACGCCCGAGCAGCTGAAAAAAGGCGTGATTTGCGCCTCTGCTGGCAACCACGCCCAAGGCGTAGCTCTGGGCGCCAAACGCCTGGGCACCAAAGCCATCATCGTGATGCCCACCACCACGCCCAGCGTGAAGATTGAGGCAGTCAAGGCTTTGGGCGGCGAAGTGGTGTTAGCCGGCGAAAGCTACTCGGACGCCTACACCCACGCGCTCACGCTGGAAAAGAAAAACGGCATGACCTTTGTCCACCCGTTTGATGACCCCGATGTGATTGCTGGTCAAGGCACGATTGCCATGGAAATGTTGCGCCAGCATCAAGGACCGTTAGATGCCGTGTTTGTTGCTATTGGCGGCGGCGGCCTGATTGCCGGTGTAGCCAACTACATCAAGGCAGTGCGACCCGAAATCAAAGTGATTGGCGTGCAAATGGACGACTCGTCGGCCATGATGCAGTCGGTGGCCAAAGGCAAACGCGTCACGCTCAGCGACGTGGGCTTGTTCTCTGACGGCACGGCGGTTAAATTGGTGGGCGAAGAAACTTTCCGTGTGTCTAAAAACTTGGTGGACAGCTACATCACCGTCAACACCGACGCTGTGTGCGCCGCTATCAAAGACGTGTTTGTAGACACCCGCAGCATCGTCGAGCCCGCAGGCGCGTTGGCGGTGGCCGCCATCAAGCAATATGTGGCTGAACACAAAACCAAGGGCGAAACCTACGCTGCCATTTTGTGTGGCGCGAACATGAACTTCGACCGCTTGCGCTTTGTGGCCGAACGCGCCGAAGTGGGCGAAGAACGCGAAGCTTTGTTTGCCGTGACCATCCCTGAGCTGCCCGGCAGCCTGCGCCGTTTTTGCGAGCTGATTGGCAAACTGCCCAGCTTTGGTGGCGCCAAAACACCACGCAACGTGACCGAATTCAACTACCGCATGAGCGACCAAGCCAAAGCCCACGTCTTCGTTGGCTTGACCACGGGCGTCAAGGGCGAGAGCAGCAAAATGGCCGCGCACTTCACCAAGAGCGGCTTTGAAGCGATTGACCTCACGCATGACGAACTGGCCAAAGAACACTTGCGCCACATGGTGGGCGGCCACTCCTCGCTGGCGTCGGAAGAACGCATCTTGCGTTTTGAGTTCCCCGAGCGTCCGGGCGCGTTGATGAAGTTCTTGCTGGCCATGCGCCCCGGCTGGAACATCAGCCTATTCCATTACCGCAACCAAGGCGCAGACTACGGCCGCATCTTGATGGGATTGCAAGTGCCGAAGGCCGACAACAAAGCGTTCACCGCTTTCTTAGATGCGTTGGGCTACCCGTATGTGGAAGAAACCAAGAACCCCGCATATCGCTTGTTCTTGCAGCGGTGAAGTGCTTGCGCGCGAATTCATCGTCAAAGCAAAAAGGGTAGCGACGCTACCCTTTTTTGTTGCTTAGCTGGCTTATTTCTTAGCTGGCAATTCCAACGCCAAGGTCTGCGGCCCGTCAATTGCTACGCCTAAACTGATGCGCCGTCCTTGGGCCGACTGCAGCACCAAGCCGTCGACCACCAACGCACCCACCCGGTAGGGTTTGGCAGGCTTGCCATCCACAGCAATCAGCGCCGCACCTGCGTCAGGACCGCCGGCCATCACGCCTTGCAACTGAAAACGGCTGGCTAAGCTGGGGGCTGCCGCGACTTGCACAGGCGCAGCGCCCAAGCTACGGGCTGCGGCTGCAACGTCGACCTCAGGCAAAGCCTGCGCTGCTGAAGTTGCAGTGCTCGGGACTTCACCCGTGGCAGACCACCGCAAACCCCAAGTGACCGCGCTGAATGCCACAGCGCCCCACACCAGCAGTGAAACAGCAGACAACACCACGCGCGAAGACGTGCTGAAAACAGTAGCAAATGAAGGGGCATGGTGAAGCATCAGCGGATTATGATTCATCTATTGATTGAGAACCTTTGAAATACCCGTTATGCAGACATCCCAAACCACCCCAAAAACCAAACGCCAACGCGGCTTCACGTTGATTGAATTGATGGTGGTGCTCGCCATCATTGGCGTGCTGGCCGCACTGGTCATTCCCAACGTACTCAACCGTGCCGACGACGCGCGCGTGACCGCGGCCAAAACCGACGTGGGCAACCTCATGCAAGCGCTCAAGCTGTACCGCTTAGACAACCAAAACTACCCGACCGCAGAGCAAGGCCTGAACGCCTTGGTGGTCAAACCCACGACCGGTCCTATGCCACTGAACTGGAAGCCCTATATCGACAAGCTGCCCAATGACCCATGGGGCCGCCCTTACCAATACATGAACCCCGGCGTGAAGGGCGAAGTGGATGTGTTGTCACTCGGTGCAGACGGCCAGCCTGGCGGTGAAGGTAAAAACGCCGACATCGGCAGCTGGCAATAAAGCACGCAACCAAGCCAGCCATGCAACGCCAACGTGGCCTCACCCTGTTGGAGCTGTTGGTGGTGCTGGCCATCATCGGTTTCGCCATGGCGGGTGTCAGTCTTTCGCTGCGTGACAGCAGGCTAACGCAACTTGAACGCGAAGCGCAGCGTTTGGTGGCCATGCTTGAAGCCGCACGTGCCCAATCGCGCACCAGCGGTGTGTCGCTGATTTGGCAAGCGACTTCTGAAGGCTTTGTCATTCAACCTGCACAGGTGTCAACAAACACCCTGCAACCCAACCAACTGCAAGCGGGCAATGCACAAAACACGCTGACCGCGCACAACGAAATTTGGCTGACGGCAGGCACGCAAGCTGTTGTGAGTACGGCCACTGCGAACAACACAGTACCCACCAACTTCGTGGCGCTCGGCCCCGAACCCATCCTCACACCTACACGCATCACACTCACCGTAGTCGCATCCAATGCCAACGCGCAGACTGCGCCATCGCTAACGGTTGGCACAGACGGCTTACGGCCTTTTCAAGTGGTGCCATGAGCTTGCAGCACATGGCCACAACACATACAAACCACATCACGCGGCTTCAAGCCAGCGTTCGCGGCTTCACGCTGATCGAAGTGCTGGTAGCGCTCGCCATCGTGGCCATTGCCTTGATGAGCGGACTCAAGGTCAGTGGCGCGCTCACGCGTAACGCGCAGCGCCAAAGCGATGTGCTACTCGCACAAATTTGCGCAGACAACGCGTTGAACCAACTTCGTCTCTCGCAGCAAATGCCGGGTGTGGGCGACTCTCGCGTCCCATGCCCTCAGGCTGAGCGCAACTTCGAGGTGGTCCTGACCGTACGCACTACGCCCAACCCCGCGTTTCGTCGCGTAGACGCGCAAGTGTTTGAGGCGGCCACACCCATCTTGAACATCACCACCGTACTGGGGCGTTATTGATGCAACGTCAACGCGGCTTCACCCTCATTGAGCTGCTCATCGCCATCACGCTCATGGCGGTGCTAGCGGGCTTGAGCTGGCGTGGGCTAGACAGCCTCATGCGCAGCCGCGACATCACACAAGCGCAAGTCGACAAAACCGCCGTGCTGCAAACCGTGCTGGCTCAATGGCAAGCCGACCTTAACGCGGTTCAGCCGCTGCCAAGCATCAACGACGCAGGCGTGAACTGGGACGGCCTCACCTTGCGTCTGACCCGTCGTGCCACCGCTTGGCGTCCCGATGGCGGCGATGCTGGCTTGTGGGTCGTGGCTTGGACGCAACGCAACAACCAATGGCTGCGCTGGCAATCCACCCCCGTTAAAACACGCGCCGCCCTGCAACAAGCATGGACACAAGCCGAACGCTGGGGCCAAAACCCCAGCAGTGACGACGCCGTGTTTGAAACCACGTTGATCCCCCTGGACGGATGGCAACTCACCTACTTCCGTGGCAACACATGGACCAACCCACTCTCCAGCGCGGTCAACACCGACACTCCAAATAGCGGCCCCACCACAGGCGGCACGCCCAACCTCACGCCACAAATCAACCCAAGCAACCAAGGCACCTTGCCCGACGCCATCCGCTTGCAAATCGACTTGCCCAACAGCACCGGCGTGCGAGGCCGCCTCACCCTCGACTGGGTGCGACCCAACTTCAGCAACACCAAAACATGAAGCACGTCGCACACACCCCCAGCCAAAGCGTAGAACACCTCGCGGCCAACACAACGCACAAACGCGCACCGCAAAAGCAACGTGGCGCCGCGTTGTTGGCAGCCATGCTCACCGTGGCTTTGGTCGCCACCTTCGCCGCAGGCGCGCTCTGGCAGCAGTGGCGCACCATCGAAGTCGAAAGCGCCGAACGCCAACGCGCACAAGCACGTTGGTTGCTCACAGGCGCGCTGGACTGGGCGCGCGTCATCTTGCGCGAAGACGCGCGTGCGGGTAATACCAACGCGCCCACCGACGACTTGGCCGAACCCTGGGCAGTACCGCTGCAAGAGGCGCGCTTATCTAGCTTTTTAGCAGCGCTGCCTGATGGCACGGGCAACACAACCGAAGACGACAAGCTAGCTCAGCAAGTGTTGCTATCCGGGCAAATCAACGATTTGCAAGGCCGCCTGAACGTGGCCAACTTGTTGCAGGGCGATCAACTAGACGCCAACACCGTCATCGCGTTTGAGCGCTTGTTTGATGCGCTGGGTATCCCATCTGCCCAACTCCGCCTACTCACCCAAGGCATGCTCGCCGCACAAAAACAAAGCGGCAACTCAACGCTGATGCCGCAACGGGTAGGCCAACTCAGCTGGTTCGGGATGTCGCCGCAGGCACTTCAAACCCTCAGCACCTTCATCACCGTGCTGCCTACACGCACCCCCGTCAACCTCAACACGGCCAGCGTACAAGTGCTCTACGCCAGCGTGCCTGGTCTCGGCTTGTCTGACGCACAACGCTTGGTGCTGCAGCGCGAACACCAACACTGGGCCAGCGTGGAGGCGTTTCAAAAAGTTTTAGGTCGCCCAGTAAGCCTAGAAAGCAGCCACAGCGTGAACACCCGCTACTTTGAGGTGCTGGGCCGCCTGCGCATGCCACAAACCACCTTGCAAGAGCGCTCTTTGGTGCAGCGCGACCAGTCAGATTTGAAGGTGCTTTGGCGCGATTCTGGCTCTCTACAATGACTGTTCTCATGCTGATCATCGCGCTCCCCCATTCTGCCAACGACGCCACTTCGGGCTACGCCCACGTCCACTCGGATGGGCATAGCGTTTTGCGCAGTGCCACGGGGGCAGCGGCTACCTTGTCGGCCCATGCTGGCGAGGTAGTGGCCGTGGTGCCACACAGCCGTTTGTCGTGGTTGCCCGTGCAACTGCCACCCGCCAGCCACGGCCCACGTTTGCAAAGCGTGTTGCAAGGTTTGCTGGAAGACCGCTTGCTGGATGACCCACAACAACTGCACCTCGTACTGGCCCCCGAAGCCGAAAAATTGGCACGCACAGGTGGCGAATCCTTGGTGGCTGTGTGCAACAAACAATGGCTGCGCGACGCCCTCGCCCCACTGCAAGCTGCTGGTCTGACAGTGCAACGCCTCGTGCCCGAGCTATCCCCCAGCGACAAACCTGTGCTGCATGTATTGGGTGAGCCCGCGCATTCACAAAGCCTGCTCAGCCACGCCCAAGGCGTGACGCTGTTGCCACCCAACACCGCACAATGGCACGCGGTTACCGAGCTGAGCCAAGACGATTTACAAATTCAAGCCGAGCCCGCCATGGTGGCCCGCGTGCAAAGCACCTTGCAACGCCAACCCACGCTGCAAAGCGCGGCGCAGCGTTGGGTTCAATCCAGCCAATCGGCGTGGGATTTGGCTCAAGGCGAATGGGCGCAAGGTCGTGTCCAGCGCATACAGCGGCTTGCGCAAGCGGTTTGGCAAAACTTGATGCATGCGCCCGCATGGCGGCCTGTGCGCTGGGGTTTGATGGCTTTGCTTGCCTTGCAAGTACTTGGACTCAACGCCTTAGCTTGGCGCGAGCGCACCGCACTGAACGCACAACAAGCCTCGCTGCAAAGCATTTTGAAAACCACCTTTCCGTCTGTGACTTTAGTCATCGACGCGCCCCTGCAAATGCAGCGCGAGGTGGATGTCTTGCAACAAAAATCAGGCGCTACTTCCAGCACCGACTTTGAGCCCTTACTCGCAGCGTTGGCAGGCGTGTTGCCAGCGGGCCAATTGCCTTCGCAAATTCATTTCGCTAACCACGCGCTGCGCGTGCAAGGTGTGGCCCTTGATGCCAACGCATCCAATGTGGCACACCTCAAAGCACAAGGCTTGAGCTTGAGCTTGAGCCAAGACGGCAACGACACCTGGGTGTTGCAAGCGGAGGGTCCGAAATGAAAGCCCGCTGGCAAGCTTTGTCCGTGCGTGAGCAGCGCAGCGTGTCTGCGCTCGGAGTTTTGTTAGGCGTGTTGTTGTTTTGGTCCATCGCCATCGCTCCTGCACTCAACACCTTGCGCGACAGCGACAACCGCCGCGCACAAATCAGCCAAGAACAAGCACACATGTTGTCTTTGCAAACACAAGCCAAGGCGCTGCAAAACCGCACAGCGCTGTCGCGTGACGAAGCCTTGCGCAATTTGCAAAGCCTCACGCCCGGCGCACAAATTCAACTCAATGTGCAGGGCGATCGCGTGACCGCTCAGCTCAAAGGTGTGCAGGCTACAGCCTTGGCTAACTGGCTCGCGCAAGCGCGCAACCAAGCGCAAGCCTTGCCAATGGAAGCGCACTTGACGCGCGGCAACGCCACGGGTGCAATGGTGACTTGGGACGGCAACATGGTCTTGACCTTACCCAACCGTGGCGCTGCGCCTTAATACTGCAAAACGCAAGCCACAGACAAGCCAACAGCCCATGCAACGCCTCAAGCCACACGACACCCCAAGCACCAGCACACGCTGGGCATGGACAGGTGCAGGCTTGGGGATTGTGGTGGCTTTCCTCACGCAAGCGCCTGCCCATTGGCTCACGCACACCATCGAGCAAGCCAGCGGCGAACGCGTGTTGCTGCAAGACCCACAGGGCACCGTTTGGAATGGCTCCGCGCAGTGGGTGCTGAACGAAGGCCCGCTCAACATCGCGGCCACGCCCATCACGGCAAACCAAGCCAACACCACGTCGCTGCCCACGCGCCTGACATGGCAACTCGCCCCACACTTTGACTTGGCCAACCTGCGCTTGGCACTCAGCGCCACTGTGGCCTCTGCGTGCTGCACGCCACAACCGATACGCGTGGATGCATCGCCCATGTGGCGCGGCGTGCGTGTACAACTGAGCGACCACACCTCTAACTGGCCCGCTGCGTGGCTGGTGGGTTTGGGCGCACCATGGAACACCGTACAGCCCGAAGGCACCTTGCAATTGCAAACCCGCAACTTGCAATGGACACATCAAGCAGGCGTTGAGCAAGTTCAAGGCGAAGCCGAGTTGCAACTGCAACAGTTCGCCACGCGCTTGTCCACCTTGCGCCCCTTGGGCAGCTACCGTGTGCGTGTGCAAGGCGGTGACACCATCGCGCTCACGCTCGACACACTCGAGGGCAGCTTGCAACTGAAAGGCAGCGGTCAAATACTAAACGGGCATGTGCACTTCAACGGCGAGGCCTCTACGGCCCCCGACGCAGAAGCGGCCCTCTCCAACTTATTGAACATCCTTGGCCAACGCCAAGGTGGCAAGTCGATTTTGAAAATGGGTTAACGCGTATGGCTAAGCAACACACTTTCCTCAAACCCTCCGCTTTAGCGCTTGCGCTCAGCTTGAGCATGGCACCTTCGCTGGTCGGTTGGTCGTTCACACATGCGGCGCAACCTGCCAAAAAAGCGGCCTCGGCGCAGCCCATCACGCTCAACTTTGTGAATGCAGAAATCGAGTCCGTCGCCCGCACGTTAGCCACGCTGTCGAACCGCAACCTGGTGGTAGACCCACGCGTCAAAGGCACGATCAACCTCACCACCGAGTTGCCTGTGTCACCCAATGAAGCTTGGAACCAATTTTTGGCTGCGCTGCGCTTACAAGGCTTTGCAATGGTCGAAACCAAAGGCCTCTACAAAATCGTGCCCGAAGCCGATGCCAAGCTGCAAGGCGGCAACGTGCAGCAAATTGACAACGTAGGCAACGGCTCGGGCAATGGCCAAATCGTCACGCACATCTTCAAGCTCAACTTTGAGCAAGCCAACAACTTGGTGCCTGTGTTGCGTCCGCTCATCAGCCCGAACAACACCATCAACGTCAACCCCGGCAACAACTCGATCATCATCACCGACTACGCCGACAACCTGCAACGCATGGCCCGCATCATCGCCACGCTAGACGTGTCGAATGCCAGCGACGTGGAAGTGATTCAACTCAAGCACGCCATCGCGGTTGACTTGGCCCCCTTGGTGTTGCGCTTGATTGAGTCTGGCAACGCCAACAACGCAGGGGCGGCACCCGCAGCGCCTGGCCAAACCGGCGCCGAATACAAAACCACCCTGCTGGCCGAACCACGCAGCAATGCGCTCATCTTGCGTGCAGCCAACCCTGCACGCGTGGCGTTGGTCAAATCGTTGGTGGCCAAGCTGGATCAACCCGGCAGCTCAGACCCCAGCGGCAACATCCATGTGGTCTATTTGAAGAACGCAGACGCCACCAAATTGGCGACCACCCTGCGCGCGGCTGTGAGCGGTCAAGCCACGAGCAGCACTGGCACTGGCCCAACTTTGGGAAACAACGCGGCTAACCCCATGGCAGCCACCCCTACATCCGCAACATCGAGCAGCACCTTGGGTGGCACCACCGCTTCGACAGGTTCTGCCACAGGCGGGCAAATTCAAGCCGACACAGCCACCAACTCGCTCATCATCACCGCGCCCGAGCCGCAATACCGCCAACTGCGTGCCGTGATCGACATGCTCGACCAACGTCGCGCGCAAGTCATGGTGGAAAGCTTGATTGCTGAAGTCAACGCCGACAAAGCTGCACAGATGGGCATTCAGTGGCAGACGGCCACGGGTCAAGCGGGTGGCACGGTGGGCATCATTGGCACAAACTTCAACAACCAACTCAGCACCACGATTGGCCAAGGCAACATCATCAATGCCTCTGGCGGATCTGCGGCACTCGGCGCACTTGGCGGTGGACTCAATATCGGCACCGCCAAACAAATCAACGGCACGTATGTACTCAGCAGCTTGGCCACGTTTTTGCAACAAAACGGTGAAGGCAATGTGTTGTCCACGCCCACATTGCTGACGCTAGACAACGAAGAAGCCAAGATCGTCGTAGGCCAAAACGTACCCTTCGTGACTGGCCAGTACACCAACAACAACACGATCAATGGCTCGGTCAACCCCTTCCAAACCATTGAGCGCAAAGACGTGGGTTTGACGCTCAAGGTCAAACCGCAAATCAGCGAGACAGGCACGGTCAAACTCACGATTTTTCAAGAAGTCTCTAGCGTGGTGGCCAACTCGGTGGGCTCCACTGCAGGCTTGATCACCAACAAACGCAGCATTGAATCCAACGTGTTGGTGGACGATGGCTCCATCATCGTGCTGGGCGGCTTGCTGTCAGACGAATACTCAGGCGCAGCCAGCCAAGTACCTGGCTTCGGCGACATCCCCGTGTTGGGCTGGCTGTTCAAAAGCGAAAGCCGCTCGCGCAGCAAAAAGAACCTGATGGTGTTCTTGCGTCCTGTTGTCGTGCGCGATGCCGCAGCGTCTGACGCCCTGAGCAACAACCGCTACCAACAAATGATGGGCTTGCAGCAAGCGGCTCAGCCTGGGTTCAACCCCATCTTGGGCTCGGGCAACTCACCCGTGTTGCCACCGGCTCCCGTGCCTGTACCCAAGACAGAGAAACCTGCTGCGGCTTCCAACGACAAAACGGATGTGCCTCAGTCTGCGATGCCTGCGGCCACACCCGCCCAATAAACCATGCGTCGCCCGCTGCCCTATGCCTTTGCCCGCACCCACCAGCTCTTGCTGGAGGACGATGGCCACACGCTCACGCTGTGGCACAGCGACACGCCCGATTTGAGCGCGTGGAGCGAAGTCACGCGCTGCCACTCGGTGCAGTCGTTTGAATACACCGACAAAGCCACACTGGCCAAACGCATCAGCGAAGCCTATGCGCAAGCCGACAGCAATGCCGCTGCCGTGGTGAGCGAAGTCGAAAGCGATGCCGACCTCACCCGCATGATGCAAGAGCTGCCAGCGGTAGAAGACTTGCTTGAAGCCGCAGACGACGCACCCATCATCCGCATGCTCAATGCCTTGCTCACGCAAGCCGCACGCGATGGCGCCAGCGACATTCACATCGAACCCTACGAGCGTCACAGCAGCGTGCGCTTTCGGGTGGATGGCACGCTGCGCGAAGTGGTGCAGCCTAACCGGGCTTTGCATGCGGCGCTGATTTCGCGTTTGAAGATCATGGCCGAGTTAGACATTGCCGAAAAGCGATTGCCCCAAGACGGCCGCATTTCACTACGCCTCGGCCAACGTGCGATTGACGTGCGCGTGTCCACTTTGCCCAGTGCGCACGGCGAACGTGCCGTGCTGCGTTTGCTCGACAAAACAGAAAGCAAACTCACCTTGCAAGCCGTAGGCATGGAAGGCGATACCTTGCGACGATTTGAAACGCTGATCAAACAACCCCACGGCATCATCTTGGTCACCGGCCCCACAGGCTCTGGCAAAACCACCACGCTGTACGCCGCGCTGCAAGGGCTCGACGCCACGCGTAACAACATCATGACGGTGGAAGACCCGATTGAATACGAGCTCGCAGGCGTGGGCCAAACACAGGTGAACCCCAAGATTGATTTGGACTTCGCCAAGGCTCTGCGTG
>Ga0213920_1000284_pt1 | contig 45730 bp, 42 predicted proteins | sample McNCre1117MG_FD_161054 | JGI IMG/M metagenome (GOLD analysis project Ga0213920, IMG submission 161054) | Freshwater microbial communities from McNutts Creek, Athens, Georgia, United States - 11-17 MG | ecosystem: Environmental > Aquatic > Freshwater > Creek | place: USA: Georgia | collected...
CGACGTCGAGAAGAACCTCGTCGCGGTCGATTTTTACAACGGTACCTTCGATTAGGTCTCCATCGTTGAAGAACTTCAGGGTTGCCTCTACTGCGGCTAGGAAGTCTTCAGCTGAGCCGATGTCGTTTACGGCTACCTGCTTGGTTGCTTTAGTCAATGTATTTATCTCTTAACGGGCATTTCTAGGGTCGCGCGAAAACCAAAGGCTTTTCCTAGGGAATCCATCGCGACAATGGATGAGTTTGCGCACAAAAAACACGCTTTACTAGCCTAGCGGTTCTTTGACCCCGAAACAATGGAAATTAGGCTCTGCAGCAAGGTTTTTTCGTCAGGTCCAGTCACCTGAATGGTTAGTTTTTCGCCCTCTTTTACTCCAAGACTTAGCAGCGAGAGGATGCTGTCTCCTCGCACCTGGATGCCAGTTTGTTTATTGATTAAAACCGAATGCCCAGGGGTTGCCGCTAATCGAGCAAATTCTGCTGCCGGACGCGCATGCAAACCCTCGGCCGTCTTGATAGTGATTGAGTCTCGAACCACTAGTGAGCCGCCTCATCCCAGCTACGTCCGATTCCGATATGAACTTCCAGAGGAACAGATAGGTCTGCCACCTGAGACATCTCTTGAATCACGATTGCTTGAAGCACTTCCAATTCACCCGCAAAAACCTCAAAAACCAACTCGTCATGAACCTGAAGAAGCATTCGCGATTTCAATTTATTGGCAATCATCTGATCATCGATGCGGGTCATCGCAAGCTTCATGATGTCGGCAGCAGTCCCCTGAATCGGCGCGTTGAGGGCTGCTCGACGAGCGCTTTCGCGAACCTGGAAAAGTTTGCTGTTAAGGTCTTCGAATGGCCTGCGACGCCCCATTACCGTAGTGGTGTAGCCAATGGTTTTCGCCTCATCCACCACACTTGCCAAATATCTGCGTACTCCGCCAAATCGGGCGAAGTAGTCTGCCATCAGTTGCTTTGCCTCGGCGTTGGAAATTCCCAGTTGCTTAGCCAAGCCATACTCGCTTAGCCCGTACACCAGGCCGTAGCTCATCGCCTTTACGCGTGAGCGCATCGATGAGGTGACTTCGGCAGGCGGCACACCGAATATTCTCGAACCCACATACTTGTGCAAATCTTCGCCAGTTTTGAATGCTTCGATGATGCCTTCGTCATCGGAAAGATGAGCAAGAATTCTCATCTCAATTTGCGAATAGTCGGCGGTCAGCAAGGTTTCGAAACCGCTTCCAACAATAAATGCGTCACGGATTTCGCGGCCACGTTCGCTCTTGATCGGGATATTTTGAAGATTTGGATTTTCGGAAGAGAGTCTTCCGGTAGAAGTTCCCGTTTGCACGTAATTGGTGTGAATACGGCCGTCAGAACCGACAGATTTCAACATCGTCTCGACAATTTGGCGGATCTTGGTTGCTTCCCGGTGTTCGAGTAGCCGCTCGAGAAACGGGTGTTGGGTCTGCTCGAAAAGTTCATTAAGAGCCGCTGCATTGGTTGAAAAACCAGTCTTTACCGCTTTGGTGCCGGTCATGCCAAGCTCATCGAAGAGAACGGTTTGAAGTTGCTTTGGTGACGCCAGATTAATTTCATGGCCGATGATCGCGTATGCCTGTTTAGCGACCTCAGCGACCTCGGTAGAAAGGCGATCAAATAGGGCCTCTAATTTTGGAACATCTACTGCGACACCCAGGTGCTCCATCTTGCCCAGAGTTTGAACCGTTGGCAATTCAACCTCGGCGTAGACCCTGAGCTGGCCCTCTTCATTGACCTGCAAATAAAGTCGCTCGGCTAGAACCAACGATAACCAGGCGTCGAGGCTAGCATCGGTGGTTTCTTCGGCGAGAAGTTGATTTGGGTCGGAGCGCTTAACTGACAGCCCAAGGTATTCGGACGCGATGTCGTCAATTTCATAACCGCGTCTAATTGGGTTGAGCAGATAGGCCATGAGTAGCGGGTCATAGTCAACGCCAGCAAGTTTGATGCCAAAGTCGAGCAAGGCTTTAATCAAATCTTTGGCGGCGTAACAGGCCTTTATGCAAGCCGAGTCTTCAAGCCATTGACCAAGGAGCTCTAGCAGTTCTTCGTTGCTGGAAACGGGGGCAAAGCGACGAACTTCCTCGGTGGCAAAGCCAATCGAGGCAACTCCTCCGTCGGTTAGTTCAAATGCCAGGCCAATCGTGCCCTTCTGGGCGCTTAACCAACTCTTAGCTTCGGCCAGTGTAAACGCTTGGCTCTCTGGCAAATCAAGTGCTGCATAGCTTGCCTTTGAATTGATGGCGTCAGCAGCAAACGCGTCATCGAAGGCTTTTTTCATGTCCTCAGTTGATGGTGCTGCACTTGTCTTACCGTCGACAGTTACACCTCTAGCCCGAAGCACTCGCTCGGTCAATGATTTGAAGTGAAGTTTTGCGAACACTTCGCGAAGTAATGCCTCATCAACTCCCCCAAGCAAGAGATCATCCTGTGTGAAGTCGAATTCAAGATCTCTAACCAAGTGGTTTAGGCGTCGATTTCTGATGGCTAGTTCGCGGTGCTCTCTGAGGCTCTCGCCTACTTTGCCGGTGATCTCATCAGCGGCCCTGAGCACCCCTTGCAGGTCTCCGTGCGCCTGAAGCCACTTGGCCGCCGTCTTAGGCCCAACACCTGGAATGCCGGGCAAATTGTCAGAGGTTTCGCCAACTAAAGCGGCGAGGTCCGGATACTGGCGAGCGTGAATCCCATATTTCTCAAGGACCGCGGCGTCATCCATGCGAGCCAAATTAAGGACACCCTTGACCGGATACAAAATCGTGGTCGACTCGCTGATTAATTGGAATGTATCTCGGTCTCCAGACACCACAAATACGTTGAATCCCTTTTCGCCACTTTGATCGGCAAGGCTCGCGAGAATGTCATCCGCCTCGTAATTCTCACGAGTGATGGTTTTAATGTTCATCGCATTCAGAGCTTCGCGAAGAAGCTCAGTTTGGCCATTAAATTCGGGAGGGGTTTCTCCCCTAGTGCCCTTGTACTCCGGGTACTCATCGGTGCGAAATGAACTTCTAGAGAGGTCAAAAGCGACCGCCAAGTGGGTTGGTTTTTCATTCTGCAAAATGTTCAAGAGCATTGAAATGAAACCGTGCACCGCATTTGTGTGCTGACCATCTGGTGTCTTGAAGCTGTCTGGATTCAGGGCATAAAACGCTCGAAATGCCAGAGAGTGCCCGTCGATAAGTAGCAGAGTAGGCTTTTCGTTAGCGTTCATAAAGGCAAGCCTACTTTGCCGAACCGACCTATTTCAGGAGTATCGCTTGTCAAAGCCAGAACCAAAACTTAGCCCAGAAGCCGCTGCGCTGCTCAAATTGCGTGGAATGGGTGCACTCGCCGAGAAGATGGGTTTCGAATTGCTCGAACTGAGCGCAGAGTGTTCTGTGGCCACCATGCCTGTTTTGGGCAACACGCAGCCCTTGGGTTACGTTCACGGTGGTGCCTACGTTGTGCTTGCCGAAAGTCTCGGAAGTTTTTCTGCAAATGTCTGGGCCAGCACGCTAGGCAAGGTTGCGGTTGGTATTGAGGTCAACGCGTCGCACTCTCGATCAGCGACTGAGGGGTTGGTTACTGCTACCTGTCATGCTCTTCAACTCGGCCGTTCGCTGACCATCCATGAAATTGTTTGCACCGATGAATTGGGCCGCAGGCTCTCGACCGTGCGTATTACTAATTTTTTGAAAGATAAAGCGAGCGAGGCCTAGGCCTTTTCTGCGCCCAGTTGCTCGATCACTGTCTGCGCCACTTCTTGCATGGTCAATCGACGATCCATTGAAGCCTTCTGTATCCACCTAAAAGCCTCTGGTTCGGTTAGATTCATTTTTTCGTTCAATAAACCCTTGGCACGATCAACGAGTTTGCGCGTCTCGAATCGCTCATTCATGTCGCTGATTTCATGTTCCAAGGCCAGCAATTGCTGGTATCGGCTAAGTGCAATTTCAACGGCTGGCATTAGGTCGTTCGGGGTGAAAGGCTTGACCACGTAGGCCATGGCTCCCGCCTGATTTGCCCGGTCCACCAATTCTTTTTGACTAAAGGCGGTCAATAAAACGATGGCAACTTTGTGCTGCGCCATTTCCTCTGCGGCAGTTAGGCCATCCATGTTAGGCATTTTGATGTCCATGACAACAAGGTCGGGTTTGTGCTCGATTACCGCTGCCAGCGCCAGTGCGCCGTCACCGACCTCTGCCACCACTTCAAAACCGTGCTCCTGCAGGGTTTCAACGATATCCATACGAATTAGTGATTCATCTTCAGCGACGACCACTCTGCGTTTTGATGCAAGTTCTGCCATGGCGACAACCTTATTAGATAACACCTCGATTTATCTAACTCCGCCAGATGAACTAGAATCTTCTAGTTACTAAAAGCCGAAGTGGCGAAATGGCAGACGCGGAGCACTCAAAATGCTTTTCCGAAAGGAGTGCGGGTTCAAGTCCCGCCTTCGGCACGTAAATAAAGAAATCCCTCGGGCCAATTGCCCGAGGGATTTCTTTATCTAAATCAAATTACTTGGTGGCATAACCTGGTGCTGCGCCATTTACGGCGTCACCTACGCGGTGCACTCGCAAGCTGTTAGTTGAGCCTGGGATGCCAGGTGGAGTACCGGCAACAACCACAACTTCCTCACCTAGTTTTACGAGACCCTGTGCAAGAACGATCTCGTCTACTTGGTGCATCATTTCATCGGTGTGCTTAACCGGCGCAACGAGGAATGTGTGTGCACCCCAAACCAATGAGAGTTGGTTGCGGATGGTCTCACTTGGTGTGAAAGCCAAGGTTGGCACGGACGAGCGCAAGCGTGAAACTCGGCGAAGAGAGTCGCCAGATTCGGTGAAAACGGCCACATAACGTGAACCTAGAAGCTCTGCAATCTCCACAGCAGCCAATGAGACGGCTCCTGAGTGGGTGTGTGGGCGGGTGCCGAGCGCAGGAATTCGGTCAAGCCCGTTGTCCTCGGTTGACTCGATGATTCTTGCCATAGCTTCTACGGTCTCTACCGGCCACTTACCAACCGAAGTCTCGCCCGAAAGCATTACCGCGTCGGCGCCATCCAAGATCGCGTTAGCAACGTCAGATGCTTCGGCTCGGGTTGGGCGTGAATTCTCAATCATGGTTTCAAGCATCTGAGTTGCCACGATTACCGGCTTCGCCCAGCGACGAGCGAGCTCGATTGCGCGCTTCTGAACAAGAGGGACATCCTCGAATGGAAGTTCAACACCAAGGTCACCGCGGGCAACCATGATGCCGTCAAAGGCATCGATGATTTCCTCAAGGGCGTCAACAGCCTGAGGCTTCTCGATCTTTGCAATCACGGGAAGGAACTTTCCTTCTTCGGTCATGATCTCGTGAACGCGAACGATGTCGCTTGCGTTGCGGACGAAAGAAAGGGCAATCATGTCTGCGCCAAGGCGAATAGCCCAGCGCAGGTCGGCTTCGTCCTTCTCAGAAAGAGCTGGGACATTCACTGCAACGCCAGGCAAGTTGATGCCCTTGTTGTTTGAGACAAATCCAGGAATTTCTACAACGGTAGTAACGGTATCTTCGGTTACTTCGGTTGCCTTTAGGGTTACCTTACCGTCATCAATGAGAAGCAAGTCGCCTGGCTTAACATCGCCACAAAGGCCCTTGAAGGTTGTGCCACAGATGTCTTTGGTACCCTCAACATCCTTGATGGTGATCTTGAAAATGTCACCCTTTTCAAGCATGTGTGGACCATCGACAAACTTTGCAAGGCGGATCTTCGGACCTTGAAGGTCAACAAAGATTCCGACTGGCTTATTTACATCGGCTGCGGCCTTGCGTACGGTTCGGAAAATTTCCTCGTGTACGTCGTAACTGCCGTGACTCAAGTTCATGCGAGCTACGTCAACACCGGCTTCGATAATTGCGCGAATGTTCTCATAACTGGAGGTTGCCGGACCTAGGGTGGCAACAATCTTTGCGCGTCTCATTTGTTCCTTATTTCGTTGGGTTTCCGGTAGCGCCTACCGGAAAGGGTTTCTAACTATGAATTGAAAATGATTTATCGGTTGGTTTTACCGGAGCTGGGAGCTCGGTCTTACCTTCCAGATACTCATCGACCGCGGCGGCGGTGGCGCGACCCTCTGCAATTGCCCAAACAATCAGGCTTTGACCGCGACCGGCATCGCCGGCCACGAAAACGCCATCGGCGTTTGTTGACCACTTGCTGTCGCGAGCCAAGTTACCGCGATTATCAATCTCGGTTTGGCTCTGTTCGGCAATTAGGTCACCCTCGACACCGGTAAAACCCAGTGCCAAGAAGACTAGATCGGCAGGAAGAATTCTTTCGGTGCCAAGCTTTGGCAGACGCTTCCCATCAACAAATTCGGTATCGGCAACCTTGACGCCAGTCAATTTGCCGTTCTCCCCTACGAACTCAACGGTTGAGTGCAAATACTTACGCTCACCGAATTCTTCGTGCGCGCTCGAAACCTCAAAAAGCGTTGGGTAGGTTGGCCAAGGCTGTCCGCTTGGGCGTTCGCTCGGTGGCTGCTTTCCGATGGCCAATGTGGTTACCGAAATTGCTCCCTGGCGGGTAGCCGTTCCAAGGCAGTCCGCTCCGGTGTCTCCACCTCCGAGGATGATCACGTTCTTGCCATCGGCAATAATCTGACCTTCTACGGCTTCGCCTGCAACCGCACGGTTGGCCTGAACTAAGTAATCCATGGCGTAGTGAACGCCTTCAAGGTCGCGGCCGGCAACTTTGAGGTCGCGGGGCGTGGTGGCACCGGTAGCAACAACAACCGCGTCATAACGCGCGCGCAGATCTTCCCAGGTGATGTCCACACCGATGTTAACTCCGGCGCGGAATCGGGTACCCTCGGCCTCCATTTGAGCCACGCGACGGTCGATGTGCTGCTTTTCCATCTTGAAATCTGGAATGCCATAGCGCAAAAGGCCACCGATTTTGTCGTCACGCTCATACACAGCCACTGTGTGACCGGCACGGGTGAGCTGCTGAGCAGCCGCTAGGCCAGCTGGGCCAGAGCCAACCACGGCAACGGTCTTTCCGGTTAGTCGCTCTGGAGCATGGGCATCAACCCAGTCATTTTCGAAGGCCTGATCGATGATCGAAACTTCGATTTCCTTAATGGTTACCGCAGGCTGGTTTATGCCAAGCACGCAAGAACTCTCGCAAGGTGCAGGGCAAAGACGGCCGGTGAACTCAGGGAAGTTGTTCGTCGCGTGCAAACGCTCGATGGCTCCCTTGCCGTCATTGCGCCAAGTTAGGTCATTCCATTCCGGAATTAGGTTGCCTAGCGGGCACCCCTGGTGGCAGAACGGCACGCCACAGTCCATACAGCGACCCGCTTGCTGCTGAAGCACACCGCGGTCACGCTTTTCATAGACTTCCTTCCAGTCCATGATGCGAACCTCAACCGGCCTACGCTTTGCGGTTTCTCGGTTGGTTACTTTAAGAAATCCACGTGGATCAGCCATTGGTGACCTCCAGAATCTGCTGCCAGACTGCATCGCTGTCTGGGTTTTCACCATCGGCAACTGCCTTGGCGCGAATAGCAAGAACGCTAGCGTAATCGCGAGGTAGTACGCGAACGAAATGCTTCACTTCATTGTCGAAATCGGCCAAGAACTTCTGGGCCAGGCTTGACCCGGTTTCGGTTAGGTGGGCTTCAAGCAATTCCTTGAGGGTGAGCTGGTCATCGGTTTCAAGCTCACCGATGTGCAGTTCGCCCGCAGCCAGTGCATCGTGGTTGACTCGATCGCCACGCAACTTGTAGATGTAGGCGACACCACCAGACATGCCAGCGCCGAGGTTGCGACCAGTTGGGCCGAGAATAACCGCGGTGCCGCCGGTCATGTATTCAAGTGCGTGGTCTCCGACGCCCTCAACAACCGCTGAAACACCAGAGTTTCGCACTAGGAAGCGTTCGCCGACGATGCCGCGCAAGAATATGCTTCCGCTGGTTGCTCCATAGCCAATTACGTTTCCGGCGATGATGTTTTCTTCGGCTGCAAACACACTGGCCTTGCTAGGGTGCACCACAATGGTGCCGCCAGAAAGACCCTTACCGACGTAGTCGTTTGAGTCGCCCTCGAGGGTTAGTTTGATTCCCTGAGGCACGAATGCTCCGAAGGATTGACCGGCTGAACCGACCAGCGTGATGTCGATGGTGTTAGCCGGCAATGCCGCCGCGCCATAACGCTTGGTCAACTCATTACCGAGCATTGTGCCAACAGCCTGGTCAACGTTGGTGATCGGCAGTTCAATCTTGACCGGCTTAGCATCTTCTAAGGCAGCCTCAGCAGCGGCGATCAACTTGTGGTCAAAGTGCTTTTCAAGCTCGTGATCCTGAGTGGTCATGCGTCGACGCGAGGCGTCGGCTCCAACTGGTGCGCTGGCCAAAATCGGGGTCAGGTCAAGACCATCAGCCTTCCAGTGGTCAATCGCGCGGTTGACATCGATGAGTTCAACGCGGCCAATAGCCTCGTCAATCGAGCGGAAACCGAGAGCCGCCAAGTATTCGCGGACCTCTTCAGCAAGGAACTGGAAGAAAGTCTCGACGAATTCTGGCTTTCCGGTGAACCGTGAGCGAAGAGTTGGGTTTTGAGTCGCGATACCAACTGGGCAGGTGTCCAAGTGGCAAACGCGCATCAGAATACAGCCCTCGACTACCAGTGGTGCAGTTGCGAAGCCAAATTCCTCGGCACCCAAAAGTGCGGCGATGATGACATCGCGGCCGGTCTTCATTTGGCCGTCCACCTGTACGGATACTCGGTCGCGAAGACCGTTAAGCATCAGAGTTTGCTGCGCCTCAGCCAAGCCAAGCTCCCAAGGTGTTCCCGCGTGCTTGAGCGAGTTAAGCGGACTAGCACCAGTTCCGCCATCGTGGCCAGAAACCAGAATCACGTCGGCCTTAGCCTTTGCAACACCCGCTGCCACGGTTCCAATTCCAACCTGAGAAACCAACTTGACATGCACGCGAGCCGTACGGTTTGCACGCTTCACGTCAAAGATCAACTGCTTTAGGTCTTCGATCGAATAAATGTCGTGGTGTGGTGGAGGCGAAATTAGACCAACACCCGGAGTCGAGTGGCGAGTCTTGGCAATCCATGGATAAACCTTGTTTGGCGGCAACTGGCCACCCTCGCCAGGTTTTGCACCCTGAGCCATTTTGATCTGAATGTCATCGGCGTGAGTCAGGTACATGCTGGTGACGCCGAAACGGCCAGAGGCAACCTGCTTGATTGAACTGCGACGCTTTGGGTCAAGCAAGCGCTCAACATCCTCGCCACCTTCGCCGGTGTTCGACTTACCACCGATGTTGTTCATCGCAATCGCAAGAGTTTCGTGCGCCTCAGGTGAAATCGAGCCATAAGACATAGCGCCAGTCGAGAATCGCTTGATGATTTCTGAAATTGGTTCAACTTCATCAATCGAAACCGCTGGGCGAACTCCCTCACGAAGAGTGAATAGGCCTCGCAGCGTCATTAGGTTTTCAGCCTGGTCGTCAACAGACTTTGTGTACTCACGGAAAATGTCGTACTGCTTGGTTCGCGTTGAGTGCTGAAGTTTGAAAACCGTTTCAGGGTTGAAAAGGTGTGGTGGACCTTCGCGGCGCCACTGATACTCGCCACCGGTCTCTAGGATCTCGTGAACGTTAGTTGCTCGTTCAACCGGGTAAGCCTTGGTGTGACGGTCGTTGTTTTCGTCGTGGATAACTTCTAGCCCAATTCCGCCCAGCTGGCTTGTTGTTCCAGTGAAGTAGGTGTCGACGAATTCCTGGCTAAGACCAATTGCCTCGAAAGTCTGAGCTCCCGAGTATGAAGAGACGGTTGAAATACCCATCTTCGACATAATCTTCAAAACACCCTTGCCAAGGCCCTTGATCAAGTTCTTTGAGGCTTGTTCAAAAGTGACGCCAACGATTTGACCACTGCGAACCATCTGCTCAACAGATTCCATCGCCAAGTATGGGTTGACCGCCGCCGCTCCATAACCAATCAAGGCAGCAACGTGGTGGACTTCGCGAACATCGCCGGCTTCAACAACTAGACCGACCTGGTTTCGCAAACCTTGGCGAATTAGGTGGTGATGAACGGCCGAGGTCATCAGTAGCGAAGGAATCGGGGCCGATTCATAGCTGCTGTCTCGGTCGCTGATTACGAGATAGGTGGCGCCATCTGCAATAGCTTGGTTTACCTCGTCAAAGATTTCACGGATGCGGGCAGCAAGGCCTTCAGCGCCGTCATCTACTCGATAGATGCCCTTTACGGTGTAAGCCTGGCCGACGCCTGGCTTCTCATCGATGTGCTTGATTTTGGCAAGCTGGTCATTGCTTAGAACCGGGAAGTCAAGAATTACCTGCTGAGCGTGCTCAGGAGTGGCTGTCAAAACGTTTCGTGATGGGCCAATACCTGTGCTCAGCGAGGTCACAACCTCTTCTCGAATCGAGTCGAGTGGCGGGTTGGTGACCTGAGCAAACTGCTGGACGAAGTAGTCAAAAAGCAAACGAGGTCGGTCAGAAATTGCGGCAATAGGCGTGTCTGAGCCCATTGCTCCCAGAGGCTCTGCACCGGTGCGTGCCATCGGCGCTAGAAGAATACGAAGTTCTTCTTGGGTGTAGCCGAAGGTGCGCTGACGTCGGTTGACCGATGAAGCCGTGTGCGCGATGTGCTCACGCTCAGGTAGGTCCTTTAGGTTGATTCGGTTGGCGTCTAGCCACTCACCCCAAGGCTCGAGGCCCGCGATTTCCGACTTGATCTCGTTGTCATCGATTAGTCGTCCATTTACGGTGTCCACCAAGAACATGCGCCCTGGTTGCAGGCGACCCTTGCGAACTACTCGACTCGGGTCGATGTTGGCAACACCAATTTCGGAAGCAAGAACGACTAGCCCATCATCGGTGATCAAATAACGGCCAGGGCGAAGTCCATTTCGGTCAAGTGTGGCGCCGACCAGTGAACCATCGGTGAAGACAACCGCAGCTGGGCCATCCCATGGCTCCATCAGCATCGAGTGGTATTCATAAAAATTCTTACGAGCTGAATCGATGTCGCTCTGCTTTTCCCAGGCTTCAGGAATCATCATCATCATCGCGTGAGGTAGGCTGCGGCCACCCATGTAAAGCAATTCAACAACTTCGTCGAATGATGCTGAGTCGCTGGCGCCAGGCGTGATGATTGGGGTCAAGCCATCAAAGGAGCCAATAAGTTCAGATTCCAGCTGGGCTTCACGCGCACGCATCCAGTTGGTGTTTCCCTTTACAGTATTGATTTCACCGTTGTGCGCGATCATGCGGAATGGGTGAGCCAAAGGCCAAGACGGGAAGGTGTTGGTCGAGAAGCGGGAGTGAACCAGCGCCAGAGTTGATTCAAAACGTTCGTCACCCAAGTCTGGGTAAAACGGCTCGAGCTGAAGCGTTGTCACCATGCCCTTATAGACGATTGTGCGAGATGACAACGATGGGTGGTAGGCGCCGAGTTTGCGCTCTGAACGCTTGCGGAGACGGAATGCGCGACGCTCAAGTTCCATGTCTGTGGCATTGTCTGGCGAACCAACAAAAACCTGGCGGATAACTGGCATTGCATCACGCGCAAGGTCACCAAGATGTTCCGGACGGGTCGGCACATCGCGCCAACCAAGAACAGTCAGATTCTCGCTAGCGGCCAAGTCGGCAAAGTTTGCCTCAAGGGTTTGTTCTTTGCCCGATTCAAGAAAAACCAGACCTGCCGCATAGAAGCCAGCCCTTGGAAGTTCGAAATCAACTACGGCGCGAAGGAATGCATCTGGAAGCTGGGTCAGGATTCCGGCACCGTCGCCGGTTCCCGCGTCAGAGCCGACCGCTCCACGGTGTTCCAGGTTGCGAAGTGCATTGAGTGCAGTGTCAACAATGTCGTGCCCAGGGGTTCCGCGAAGAGTCGCAACCATGGCAAGACCACAGGCGTCCTTCTCGAGGGCTGGGTCGTAGAGGCCGGATTTTGCAGGTGCAGTTCCAAAGCGCTCAAACGGCGACATTTCTGGCATGCCACACTCCAATCATTGTTTATTAGAGGGACAACACTGGCCCAGACTTAAATGGCTACAAAAGTGGTTGGGATAAAGCTCCCAAGTTAGCCTTCTGAGTCTACCGTATTTGCCTTTTCGCTTGCGGACTTTGGCTCTTTTCCGGCGACATAAATTGAAGTCTCGAGTCCCGGGTGGCGGCGGCTTTGAACCCGCCAAATCACGATTGCCGCCAAAATTCCAGCCAAGGCGCTCCAAATGTTAGTTCTTAGACCTAAAAAGACCTCACTTGGGTCAATTCGAAGAGATTCCGTCCAGATGCGACCGACCGAATAAAAGGCGATGTAAAGCGCGAACATCTTGCCCCAGCGAAGGTCGTAGCGCTTGTCTAGCCAGAGAAGCAGAATTACCCCAAAGATGCTCCAGATCGACTCGTACAAGAAAGTCGGGTGAAACAAGACTCCCGCAGGAAGACCGATTGGGTATGCGGCATTTGTCGGGTCGATTTCAAGGCCCCAAGGCAAAGTAGTCGGGGTTCCAAAAAGCTCTTGATTGAAGTAGTTGCCCCAGCGTCCAAGTGCCTGTGCTAGCAATACTCCAGGGGCAACGGCATCGAGGAAAGACCAAAGTCGAACGCCGGCAATGCGGGCACCGATGTAGGCTCCGACGAGGCCCAGCGCAATCGCTCCGTAGATCGCGAGCCCACCTTCCCAAACTCGGAAGACTGCAGATAGGTCTGCCCCGGCGTAAAAATAGTCGTTTAGGTGAGTCAAAACGTGGAAGATACGTCCGCCAACAATGCCAAATGGAACTGCCCATAGTGCAATGTCAATCGCAACGCCACTCTCGCCACCTCGCTTGGTTAGTCGGTGGTTTGCGATGATGATAGCGAAGATGATTCCAGCCAGAATGCACAGGGCATAAATGTGAATCTGAAACGGACCAAGGTTGAACGAGCTAACGCTCGGACTTGGAATGCTGGTCAAAAACTGGTTCAACTTATTGCTCCCTATTTGTTTACTTCTTTAGTCTTGCAGAAAGTTCAAGAACTTTCGCTTTGAGAGCATCCAGGCCACCGTCTGCATAGGCTCGAACAAAAGCAGACCCCACAATTGCTCCGTCGGAATATGTGTTTACCTCGGCAACTTGGTCAGCAGTCGAGATTCCAATACCGACAGCGGTATTCGCTTCGCTCGAGGCTTCACGAACCTTCGCAACTACCTTGCGGGCATTGGCATCCACCTCGGCACGCGCGCCCGTGATTCCCATAGTAGAAACGGCGTAGACGAAGCCCCTACTCAATTCACAAGCGGTTTTCATTCGCTCGGGTGAGGAACTTGGAGTACCGAGAAATACTCGGTCAAGAGAAAATTCATCGCTTACCCGCAACCAAGCGCTTGCCTCATCAGGGATTAGGTCTGGGGTGATTAGCCCGGCCCCACCCGCTGCAGCCAAATCACGGGCAAAGTTCTCAATGCCATATTGCAAAACTGGATTCCAATAGGTCATGACTAAAACAGGGGTGTCTACCTTGGCCTTAATCGCTTTGACGGCCTCGAAGACCTGCTTCAGTTTGAAACCGTTTTCGAGAGCGTGAAGCGTAGCTTCTTGGATGACCACACCATCCATTACCGGATCGCTATATGGAACCCCGAGTTCAAGCACATCCACGCCGTTTTGGCACATGACTACCGAAGCGTCAATTGAATCCTGCAAGGTTGGATACCCCGCTGGAAAATAACCGATCAATGAACCGTTTCCGGCCGCCTTATTTTGCTTGAGAACCTCAGATGTTGGACTATGCATCGGTTGCAGCACCCTTTGCGTCTAGTAGGCCGAAATACTTGCCCGCGGTCTCCATGTCTTTATCGCCACGACCACTTAGGTTGACCAGGATCGAAGAGCCAGCCGGAAGCTCCTTGCCAAGTTTCACTGCACCAGCAAGCGCGTGAGAGGTCTCAATCGCTGGAATGATGCCTTCGGTGCGGCTCAATAGTCGAAGTGCTGCCATCGCCTCGGCATCAGAAATTCCTCGGTACTGGACCCTGCCAAGGTCTTTGAGCCATGCGTGTTCTGGCCCCACACCCGGGTAATCGAGACCGGCAGAGATGGAGTGGCTCTCCATGGTTTGACCATCTTCGTCTTGCAGCATATAACTTCTTGCTCCATGAAGGACCCCAGGGCGGCCGTAGTTCAAGGTTGCCGCGTGACGTGGAGTATCCATCCCATCACCGGCTGCCTCGAAACCAAACATCTGCACTTCTGAGTCATCCAAGAACGCGTGGAAAAGACCGATTGCATTTGACCCGCCGCCGACACATGCTGCAAGTGCGGTTGGTAGGAACCCGAATTCATCTTGCATTTGCTGTCGAGCCTCGGTTCCAATCACACTGTGAAAGTCACGAACCATGGTTGGGAATGGGTGTGGGCCGGCAACTGTACCGAGTAGGTAGTGAGTATTTTCGACGTTTGCTACCCAGTCGCGCAGAGCTTCATTGATGGCATCTTTGAGTGTTCTGCTGCCAGTTTTCACGGGAATCACTTCCGCACCCAGCAGCTTCATTCGGGCAACGTTCAAGGCTTGGCGCTCGGTGTCTACCTCACCCATGTACACGACGCATTCGAGACCAAAAAGTGCCGCCGCCGTGGCGCTGGCAACACCGTGTTGACCGGCCCCGGTTTCGGCAATGATTCTGGTTTTACCCATGCGCTTGGTTAGCAGCGCCTGGCCCAAAACATTATTGATTTTGTGCGAGCCGGTGTGGTTTAGGTCTTCGCGCTTAAGAAAAACCCGGATCTCGTTTCCGCAGTGTTCAGCGAAACGCTTAGCCTCGGTGATAATCGATGGCCGGCCGGTGTAGGTTCGGTGAAGTTCCGAAAGTTCGTATGCAAACGATGGGTCTTGTTTTGCAGCGTCATAGGTTGCTTCAAGTTCATCCAAAGCAGCGATTAGCGACTCGGGAACAAATCTCCCACCAAACTCGCCAAAATAAGGGCCAACATGGCTTCTGAGATCTTGATTGGGCATGCCAATATCCTATTGGCTGCCAGCGTGCAGGAATGACTTGAGCATCGCTGCTGGGTCATTGGTGACCAACGCTTCTCCAACGAGCGCGACATCCGCACCCGCAGCTCGGTAATGGGCCACATCGGCAGCGCTGCGAACCGCAGATTCGGCAACCTTGATAACGCCTTCGGGGATCAAATGGACCAACTTGGCAAAAAGGTCGCGGTCGGTTTCGAAAGTCGATAGATCTCGCGCATTTACACCGACCATTTTGGTATCGAGATCTATAGCTCGCTTTAGTTCATCGGCGCTGTGGGTTTCAACGAAGGCAGTCATGCCAAGTTCTTCTGTGAACTGCTTTAGCCGTTCAATTTCTTTTTGTGCTAGGCCGGCAACAATCAAAAGGATGATGTCTGCTCCGGCTGCTCGGGCTTCCAGGATTTGATACTCATTCGCGATGAAATCTTTGCGAAGAAGTGGCACATCAACCTTGGCTCGCACAGCCACTAAATCGGCAAGTGAACCTTTGAATTTTCGTTCTTCCGTAAGCACCGAGATAGCTGATGCTCCATTTTCGGCATAGATACTCGCAAGAGCGGCTGGGTCGGGAATCTCTGCCATGCTTCCACGGCTCGGGCTGGCACGCTTGACCTCAGCTAGGATCTTGATTTGATTAGCCGGGGCTAAAAAATCAAGAGCATTTAAAGCCGGGCTTTGATTGAGAGCAGCCTTTTCAACCTTCTCGATTGGTGCAGTCTGGCGTCGAGTTAGAGCATCTTCAATCGAACCCGCAAAGAGTTCGCCGAGCACTAGTGCTTGCTCTTAGAGCCGTTAACGCCGTAGCCGGCACCGCGCAGGATGAAACCCAGCGCAAGCCCAACAACTGCTAGACCAGCGGACGCCCAAACCAGCACAGGCTGGTCAAACCAAAAGGCAAGGGTTCCAGCCGCAAATGCAACCATGATTACAATCACTGCAGTCCAAGATGCAACTGAATCACCGTGGCCATGATCACCAATTGGAAGGTTTGCTTTGTCCGACATGAGATGCCTTTCTAGAAATCTAAATAAATCCTATCAATTCGCCACGCACTATCGGCGCTGCGAGTCCCAAATTCCAATTGCGTCCTTAGGTTCGGACGGCTTGGAATTCTTTGGAGACGGGTTCGTCTTGCTCGATCTTTTTACCCAGAACCTCTCGGTGAAAATCACCAAAAGCTGGGCTCCAATCACGAGCGCTAAACCCGCAATGAAGAGGTAAGCCGAGTTTTCCGTAGAAACTGAGACCCCATCGATGCCGTGAGCCGCAGCGATACCCGTCATCTGCTCAACTTGTTTGGCAAGCCCACTGATGTCCTGGTTGGCAATTTTTGAAATTATCCAGACCAGAGTGATCGTGCTGAGGATCGCAACAAGACCGGTAGTAATTCTTCTGGCCCAGCTTCCGACAAATGCCACCACCAAAATCGCTGCGAAATTCAACATCAGAATTGCCGACAGGTTGCCGTAGCTGGTCAGCCCGTCATAACTTGACAGTTTTACGGTGTCTCCGTTGGGTGACATCGAAAGTGTGTACCAATTCTGGCTCGCTGATATGTATGCAAACCCAGCCAAGGCCACCCAGAGCGCAAGTAACCGACCCTTGGTAAATACTGGCCCCCTGGAAACCGGGGTCTTTGAATTGGACTTTGCCATTTATTAATTCGTCCTGCGCTGCATGTGGTTGGCCGCAACCACTGCACGCATCGGTGCGCCCGCTTTAGCAATGGTCTCCGCATGCTCACTTTCGGGCACCGAATCCAAAACGATGCCGGCACCTGCTTGAACATGCGCAACACCATCCCGAATGAAGGCGGTGCGAATAGCGATTGCCACATCAGCGTTACCGGCAAAGTCGAAATAGCCAACTACCCCACCGAATATGCCGCGGTTAGAAGTTTCCTGCTCATCGATGATTTCCAACGCCCTTGGTTTTGGTGCACCCGAAAGGGTTCCCGCCGGGAAGGTGGCTCGGAACACATCAACCGGAGTTTGACCCTCACGGATCTCGCCTTCAACGGTGGAAACCAGGTGCATGATGTGGCTGAACCGGTGAATCTTCATAAATTCTGTGACCGATACCGAACTCGGCTCGCATACCTTTAGCAAGTCATTTCGGGCCAAATCAACAAGCATCAGGTGCTCGGCTTTTTCTTTGTTGTCGGCAAGTAGGCTTTCGGCAAATTCTTCATCTTGATCTGGGCCAGAACCGCGAGGTCTCGAACCTGCAATGGGATGCATGACCGCATGCTTACCGTTTACGGTGACCAGCGCCTCGGGAGAAGAACCGACAACCGAATACTCCCCATCAGCGTCTTCGAAATTCAGCAGATACATGTAAGGGCTTGGATTCAGGGCGCGCAAAACTCGGTAAACATCGAGAGGAGTTGCGCTCAGTTCGTGATCGAATCGCTGCGAAAGCACTACTTGGAAAACATCGCCGATTCGAACATAATGCTTCGAAGCTTCCACCATCGAGATGAATTCTTGCTGGGTAATGCGGCTCTTAATGTGTGCCTGAGTGGTCAAGTCAACATCGGCAAGAAAGACTTGGCTGGGCTGCAACAAATCGGTGCGCATTTGATTTATGCGCGACTGGGCATCAGCATACGCAACGCTCAGGTCAACGCCATCTTCGACGAAAATGTTTGAAACCAGCATGACACTGCTGGTGTGGTGATCCATGATCACGAGATCTTGAAACATCACCATGGCAACGGTCGGGCTAGCAAAATCTTTTGCTGGCGACGGCCCCAATTTTTCAATTTCACGGATGACATCCCAGGCCAAGAGACCCACCAAGCCACTGGTCAGTGGCGGTACGCCTGGCAGTGGCTGTGAAGTCCAGGCTTGCTGAATCTGCTTGATCGCACCCAGCGCTGTGGCCTCAAGCTGCGATGCGGAATTCGGTAGCGGGCTTACTCCGGTAGCCGACTCCCAAAGCACTGTCCCATCATCAGTCTGCAACAGTGAGCCGCGATTATTGACTCCAACGAAGCTGTATCGAGCCCAGACGCCCTGTTCAGCAGATTCAAGTAGAAAACTGCCTTTCTTGTTCGAGGCCAACTTCTCAAAAATAGACAGCGGGGTTTCGGTGGTTGAAAACAGTGTCTCGATCACTGGGACAACCCGATGCTTGGCCGCCAAAATCGTGACCTGCTCGAGATTAATTTGCTTACTAGGCATCCTCTCCCCCTTGATTCGATTGAAACTCTGAAGACTCAAATTCGGCAGTCTCTGGGGAAATGAATAAAGTGCTCACGTCAAAGCAGGACATTGCATCGGTGTGGCAAGCGGGGCCGTTTTCACGAACCTTGATAAGTAGCGTGTCGGCGTCGCAGTCAGCCTCGATTGACATCACCTGCTGCGTATTACCGGAAGTTGCCCCCTTGTGCCAAAGCTCATTGCGGGAACGTGAAAAGAAAACCGTCTCTCCAAGTTCAAGAGTTTGCAACAGCGATTCATGGTTCATCCAGGCCATCATCAGAACCCGTCCAGAGGTATAGCTTTGCACAATCGCTGGAATCAAACCGGCTTCGTTGTAACTGAGGTTTGCAATCGCTGATTTGTCGAATGGCATGTCTATCTCGTCTCATAACCGGCGGCTTTTAGGGCAGCCTTTGCATCCTGAATTGAAACCGAACCCTCGTGAAAAATTGAAGCGGCAAGTATGGCGTCTGCCCCAGCGTCTGCAGCAACCGGGAAATCGGCGGCTTTACCGGCGCCCCCAGATGCAATCACTGGGATGTGTGAAATCGCTCGAATTTCTCGAAGCATTTCCTCATCAAAACCATTGCGCGTGCCATCGGCATCGATGCTGTTGACCAATAGTTCACCGGCGCCAAGTTCGATGGTTTGCTTGACCCAGGCCAAAGCGTCAAGGTCGGTTTCGTTGCGTCCACCGTGGGTGGTCACTACATAGCCGGAAGATGTCTTAGGTGAACGTTTCAAATCCAGTGAAATCACCAGCACTTGATTGCCAAAACGATTGGCGATCTGATTTAGCAATTGTGGGTTTGAGATTCCAGCGGACCCAACACTGATTTTGTCGGCTCCGGCACCAAGCAGTTTGGCAACGTCATCAACTTCGCGAATTCCTCCGCCGACAGTCAGCGGAATAAATACTTGCTCGGCACAGGCGGTCACCAAATCATACATAGTTGACCGGTTGTCAACCGTTGCATGCACATCTAGAAATGTGAGTTCGTCGGCGCCATCCGCATAATATCGCGCCGCCAATTCGATTGGGTCTCCAGCATCGCGAAGGTTGAGAAAATTAACGCCCTTGACCACTCGACCATCGGCAACATCGAGACACGGAATGACGCGAATTGAAAGCGACATTAGATTCTCGCGGCGTGAATCGCGCTGACTAGAATTGCGCGTGCTCCGAGTTCGTAAAGTTCATCCATTTTGGCGTTGATCTCGTCAGCAGGAACCAAAGATCGAACCGCTACCCAGTCGCTGTCGCGCATCGGTGAAATTGTTGGTGACTCAATGCCCGGAGTGATTGCTGAGGCTTTTTCAACCAAATTCGCTGGACAGTCATAGTCGAAAATCACGTATTCGCGGGCAACCAGAACACCCTGCATGCGACGAAGCAATTGCATGTGGTCGGCTTTGCGATTTGGGGCAACAATTAGGTGAGCTGAGCTCTCCAGGATAACCGGCCCAAAAATTTCCAAACCTGCCTGACGAAGGGTGTTTCCGGTTGAGACTACGTCGGCCACGGCATCGGCAACGCCGAGACGCACTGCAACTTCGACAGCACCATCGAGTTGAACCAATTCAACAGAAACACCTTCGGCCTTCAAGAAGTCTTCGACAAGGTGCGGATAGGCGGTAGCAACGCGCTTGCCGGCCAAATCTTTGATCGTCTTAAATTCGCCAACCGGGCCAGCAAATCGAAAGGTTGAACCGCCAAAACCTAGATCCGCAACGCTCTCCGCCTTTGAGCGGCTATCGAGTAACAGGTCTAGCCCAGTGAAGCCCACATCCAGCGATCCTGCACCAACATAAGTGGCAATGTCACGCGGGCGTAGGTAAAAGAATTCGATTCCGTGGGTCTGATCGACAACGTGCAAATCTTTAGGATCGCGACGAACGGTGTAGCCGGCCTCCTTGAGCATAAGGATGGCTGATTCGGAAAGGATGCCCTTATTTGGGACGGCAACTCTAAGCAATGTCGTCTCTTTCGTTGATGTAAAAAGTTTTTAGAAGAATTTTTCTAGGTCTTTTAAGGTGATTCCCTTAGCGGTCATCATCACCTGAAGATGGTAAATAAGCTGCGAGATTTCCTCGGCTGTGCGCTCGTTGCCTTCGTGTTCAGCCGCCATCCAGACCTCAGCGGCCTCTTCGACAACCTTCTTACCGATGGTGTGCACCCCGGCATCGAGCCACTTCACGGTTTCGGAACCGGCAGGGCGGGTGGCTGCCTTTTCGCTAATTTCTGCGAAAAGCTGATCGAACGACTTCATGCCTCTAGTCTAGTGCCGGTGCTGGAAGCCGGAATTGGCGAGATTTCGTAGGTGGTCAATTTGCGCTGCTCGGTCCATTGCTTTAAATACAGCGCTTCCGGCAACAAAAGTGTCTGCTCCAAGTTCGGCTACTCGTGCGATGTTTGTTTCATCAATGCCGCCATCCACTTGAAGCCAAATGTCGATTTTCTCGGCGTCTATCTTTCTGCGGGCCTTAGAAACCTTGGCCAGGGTGTCCTCGATCAAACTTTGGCCACCGAAACCCGGTTCAACTGTCATGATCAGCAGTTGGTCAAATTCCTTTAGTACATCCAGAAACGGCTCAACATCAGTGCCCGGCTTGAGTGCAACACCCGCGCGAGCCCCGATGGCTCTCAAGTTGCGAGCCAGTTGTACCGGGTTTTCCGATGCTTCGGCGTGAAAAGTTACCGAGAAGGCTCCGGTTTCAGCGTATCCGGGCGCCCATTTATCGACATTTGCAATCATCAAGTGCACGTCGAGGGGTTTTGGCGCAATCTCTTGCATCCGGGCAACCATCGGAAGACCGAAAGTTAGGTTTGGAACAAAGTTGTTATCCATGACATCAACGTGGATTAGGTCACAGTTTGCAATGGAACCAAAATCGCGTTCGAAGTTTACAAAGTCGGCCGAAAGGATGCTGGGATTGATGCGTGCTGACATTCCTCTAGCCTAACTATTTGGCTTTTTTGACGAGCGCAATGAACATCGCGTCGGTTTGATTTAGGTCCGGCCACAGTTGAGCGGTCTTGCGGTTGCGGTTTAGGTGCAGGTTTGGGTTAATCTCGGCAAGAACCGCGTTGGTATCGACAAGTTCAAATTTCTCGCCCAGTTTCTTCTGGGCCCAGTCGATGATTGCGGTGGTCTCCCCCTGGTGAGGAGAGCAAGTCACGTAAGCGAGGGTTCCGCCGGGCTTCAATGCTGCCCAAGCGCTAGCTAGAAGTTCCTGCTGCAGATTGGCCAGTTCCGCGACATCATTGGGTTGTTTGCGCCAACGCGCCTCCGGCCGCCTTCGTAATGCACCAAGACCGGTGCAAGGCGCATCCAGAAGAATACGGTCAAATTTCTCAGGGCTCGATAATCCGATTCCTCTTCCGTCTTCGACGGTCACTTTAATGTGGCGGTCGATAACTTCAAGAGCCTGTTTTACCAATTTGGCGCGATGAGGTTGCAGTTCATTAGCGATGAATTGCACGTCATTCAATTTCGCCTCTGCCGCCATTAGGGCGGCCTTTCCACCAGGCCCCGCGCACATGTCTAGCCAGATTTCGCCAGGTTTAACTGGTTCGACTTCGACAAGAGCTAGCGCGGCAAGCTGGGAACCTTGGTCTTGTACTCTAATTCGACCTTCCCGGAATGCTGCCAATTGATTTGGGTCGCCGCCATCTAGTAGCGCTCCAATTGGACTTGCCGGCCCAAGCTCCAGATCTTCAAAATCTCGTTTTACCGCTAGGCCAGGCAAGGCCACGAGGCTAACCAGCGGTGCAATGTTATCGGCAAGTAGCAAGTCCTCGAGGGCTTCCTTTCGACCATCAACTCGCAGCGCCTGCTCCAAAGCTCGGACCACCCAGATTGGGTGGGAAAACTCTACGGCAAGCTTTTCGTAAGGATCCTTGATGTGTGAAAGAACGATTTCTAGCCACTGATCACGAGAGCGTTCTGAAACTCGACGCAGCACACCGTTCACAAAACCCTCAGCGCCACGGCTCAGGTGGCCCTTAGTTAGGTTCACGGTTTCGCTTAACGCGGCATGGGAAGGAACGCGCATGCCCAAAATTTGGTGGGCGCCGAGCCTCAAAACAATCAAGGCTTCGATGTCTATTTCATCGCTGTATCGCTGAGCGCACTCTTCGATTACTCGATCGTAAAAGAGTTGCCAGCGAAGCGTGCCAAATGCCATTTCCTGGGCGAAGCCGGTATCGCGGGAATCCAGTTTGGAATCAGCCAGCAATTTTGGCAACAGTAAATTTGCATATGCATCATTTAATTCAACGGCGCGCAGGAGATCCAGAGCAATAGTCCTGGCAGTGGTCTTTTTGTTATACATGGTCAAATCTCTTATCCGTGGTTAGTCCGCGACCCCAATCGGTAGCACTCATTGGTTTCTTGCCGGCGGGCTGCACCAGTTTCAACTCCAGAAGCGTTCCGCCTCCGCAACTGACCAGAACTCGATCTTTGGTTACGGTGATCTTGCCGACAGAATGATTTTCGCCAGAAAGCGTCTGCCAGTCAGTGGCTCCGAGCGCCCTAGCCTCAAGGATGCGAAACACATCCTCTTCCAACAGAGTCCAAGCCATGGGTTCTGGGTTTAAACCGCGAATTTGGTGCTCGATCTGCTGTGCGGAGTTAGCCCAATCGATTCGAGCGTCCTCACGGGTCAGTTTTTTGGCAGTGGGAAGGGACTCAATTAGTTGTGGGTCCTGCTCGACCGGCGAGGCTAAACCTGCAGCGATGCGTGGCAACAGTTCACTCAAGCCAGAGATTCCAAGCTCAGTTAGCCGAGGCAAAAGTGTCGCAGTGGTTTCATCAGGCTCGATGACCGTAGGAACCTGCAGGTGGATTGGGCCGGTATCCATGCCAATATCGAGTTGAAAGATAGTCACACCGGTTTCACGTTCCCCAGCCATAATTGCTCGCTGGACCGGGGCCGCACCGCGCCACTTGGGTAGGAGGCTGTAATGAAGATTGAGCCAGCCAAGCGGAAGAACTTTCAGGCTGTCCTGGTCTAGTAGCGCCCCGTAGGCGACAACGACCCCCAAGTCTGCGCCAAGCGCCTGAATTTTCAACCTAGTTTGTTCGTCAACGGCGTTGCTTTTTATGACTGGAAGCTCTAGTTCCTCTGCCAGCGCGGCAACCGGAGAAGGCGTTAGCACCCTTTTTCGGCCGACCGGGGCGTCTTCGCGAGTCAAAACTGCCACTACTTCGAAAGGAGATTTGGAAAGTGCACGCAAGGTATGCGCGGCGTTCGCAGGTGTTCCGGCGAAGACAATTTTCAAAAACTAACCAAACCTTTCAAGCCTCTAGATTACTGTGTCCATCTTGATTTGAATCGGACGTTGGGCACGTCCGGATTTCGCGCTTATCCGTTTCGAGCCAGCTGTTGCTAACAAAACTTGAGCTTTCAGTTTCGAAGCCAGGTCTGCACCTTGGGAGTATTCATATCGGATCAGTGCCTGCCAATCATCAACTGCGGCGTTCCGTGAGCTTGCTGGCATCGGACCCAGGATTTCCACCTCAAGGTTCAAAGAATTCAGCACCTTGGTAAGTAGATCTTTTTCACCGGTCAAAGACGCCATTCTGATAAAAGGTGGGAATCTCAGCTCAGCTCTAGATGCATATTCGTGAGCGGCAATTTCGGCTTGTGACCAAAGCGCGAGCTTCTGACCGAGAAACCCCTGCAACCCAACGGCAACGGCGATTCCGTCTGGATGCAGCAATGCAATCGTGTTGGACCAGGTTCTTATTGCGTCTTCAGACGCCCTCAAATTGTCCCGGGACAACATTTCGTTGCAGTCTAGAAGCACCACAGCGTTATAGCCGCCGTCTACCCTGGGTTCTGCTCCGGGAGTTGAAACCACGATTTTTTTGCCAGGCGAAATATTCTCAAGTCGGTTTTCGCCATTTGACTCGATGATTTGAACGCCGGGAAAAGCCTTCCCAAATTCGGCTGAGGTTCGCGTTGCGCCGGCTCTGCCCTGTTTCAGAGTTCGATTTCCGCATGAGAAGCACGAAAAGGCGAGATTATGGGCGTTGCACCATCTGCACCGGGGCTGGTTCTGAGAATCAATCCACAATGGGCCGGCGCATTGTGAGCACTTTGCACGATCTCCACAGCCCGCGCAGTAGGCAGACACTGATGTTCCTCTTGAAGCAACCTGAATCAGCACGGAACCCTGAGCTTCGAGAGCCCTCCTGATTGCCTGCCAGGCCAGCGAGTCCACTCGGGTGGTCGCCTCCGAGAGCGCCAATTTAGGCACCGGAAAGGGTTTCGAAATATCCTTCAAATATCCGATTTCAACCAAACGCTGACATTCTGCTGATCTGGCATGTGCTGCGAATAGAATTCCGCAACCCACCTGGCTTTGTCTAATCAGTGCAACGTCTCTGGCGTTTGTGTATGGAGAAGTAGGTTCTTGAAGATTTGCATCGCCATCGTCCCAAACAATGATTTCGCCAAGGTTGGAAACCGGCGCGTAGAGAGCCGCCCTGCTGCCAACAACGATCACTGCTTCTGGTTCAAGACAGCGAAGGAATGCCGCGTATCTGAGGGAATTTGTTTGCGCCGATGTGTAATCAACAACATCTTTGCTGAGCACCTGTTTTTTAATGGCGTTCAATAAAACCGCCTGATCGCGATAGTCAGGAACGACGATTATCGAAGAGAGACCCTTTTTCAGATTTGAAATTGAACGTTCGCTAAGTTGTTGAACCCATAATGCGCCGTGGTCATTGGTTCTCGGCTCGATGAAAACGAAGCTTTTGGCTCCCGGATTCTTCAAAGCCTCGGGCACAGCTTCGTTTTCCGTGAGCGCTTCTTGAGAGGCTGAAAGCCATTTCTTTTCCAAGGCAACAGAGCGGGTCGGCACCGCCAGTTTGAGCACATCAGATATGGTTACCGCTTGGCGATCGGCAACGGCACGGCAAAGCCGGTAAATGCTGGGGTTTAGAGCGGGTAAAGGTGATACCAGCTCATTGAGCTGCGCAAGTTTTCCTTCGAATTCTGATTTCTCAATTAGTTCCACGACGAATCCGTCTACGGTTGACGCACCCCTGCCAAATGGTACTTTTACCCGAGCGCCTACGGTGATCTCGGATCGCAGAGACTCTGAAATTTCATAGTCGAAAAGTCGGTCTAATTGAGGAAGCGGTGAATCAATCGCGACTCTGGCGACACCAAAGCCTGGCATTTTGATTCCTATGCGTTGACGGCTGCGCGTAGTGCGTCAGCGCGATCGGTGGCTTCCCAGGTGAACGCAGGCAGTTCACGACCGAAATGACCATAAGCGGCAGTCTTTGAGTAGATTGGGCGCAGCAGATCAAGACTTTCAATGATTGCCTTAGGGCGAAGATCAAAAACCTCATTGATGGCTGCAACAATCGCCTCATCAGCGACCTTGCCGGTGCCAAAAGTTTCAACATACAAACCAACCGGGCGAGCAACACCGATAGCGTAAGCAACCTGAACTTCAACCCGGTCAGCCAGCCCTGCAGCGACCACGTTCTTAGCCACGTGACGAAGCGCATAAGCTGCCGAACGGTCAACCTTTGACGGGTCTTTACCTGAGAAAGCGCCACCACCGTGACGGCTGGCACCACCATAGGTGTCAACAATGATTTTGCGACCTGTCAAACCGGCATCACCCATCGGCCCACCAACTTCAAACTTGCCAGTCGGGTTGATGAACAACTTAACCCCAGAAAAATCCAAACCGGTCTGCTCAAGGATCGGGTTGATCACTGTTTCGCGCATCGCTTCAACAATGTCAGCATGTGAAACGCCAGGGTTGTGTTGGGTGGAAAGCACCACCGCTTCGATGGTTTTAGGAACAGTGCCCTCGAAACCCACTGTCACCTGAGTTTTGCCATCAGGGCGAAGGAAAGAAACCTCACCAGATTTACGAACCGCAGACAAACGCTCAGAAAGACGGTGAGAGATGTGAATGGCCGTTGGCATCAAAGTTTTGGTTTCATTGGTGGCATACCCAAACATGATGCCCTGATCGCCAGCACCCTGCGAGTCAAAACGGTCAGCCGAACCACCCTCACGGGTTTCAAAACCGGTGTCCACGCCCTGGGCAATATCTGGTGATTGTTGGCCAATAGAAATAGAAACACCACAGCTTGCACCATCGAAACCAATATCTGAACTGGTGTAACCGATTTCTTGAACTTTTTCGCGGACTATGCGTGGAATTTCAACGTAGCCTGCGGTGGTAACTTCACCGGCAACGTGCACCAGACCGGTGGTGACCATGGTCTCCACGGCTACTCGCGAGTTAGGGTCTTGTTCGAGCATCGCGTCGAGGATCGCGTCTGAAATTTGGTCACAGATTTTGTCTGGGTGACCCTCGGTTACAGATTCAGAAGTAAAAAGTCTTAGCTCGCTCATCCGTCAATCATATCTCTTGGGCTAGGACATCAAGAATGTGATTGGCGACGGCCGTTTTGGAGCCGCTTCGGGCGGTTACCGAACCGTGCTTAGTCAGGACCAGAACGCTATTCGATTCGGCACCAAAAACCGCACCGGCAGAAACATCATTGGCTACCAGAATGTCGCAACCCTTGGTTTCGAGCTTGTGTTCGGCAAGTCTTTGCAGGTCATTTTGACTGCTAGCGGTTTCGGCTGCAAAACCAACGGTCACCGAGCCGAGACCATCCTTGCTTATGCGCTTAACTAAGCCGGCAAGGATGTCTGGGTTTGCGACCAGTTTCAGGGTGATCTCGTCGCCTAGTTCACTTCGCTTCAGTTTTTTGTCAGCAACTGATTCGACCCGGAAGTCTGAAACCGCGGCTGACATGATCACCGCGTCATTAGTTTCAAGTTCCTCGAATACTGCCTGTTCAAGTTCGGCAGCCGTGGTCACATGGCGGAGTTTGTATACCGGTGGAATCAATTCGGTTACGTTTGCCGCCACAAGGGTTACCTGTGCGCCACGATTCGAAGCTTCTCGGGCAAGGGCAATCCCCTGCTTTCCGCTCGAGTGGTTTCCTATAAATCGAACCGGATCGATTGGCTCTTGGGTGCCACCGGCAGTTATTAGAATCCGTTTTCCGGTTAGGTCTTGGGTCGCCACTAGCGAAAGTGCAGCCGAGACAATCTCATCCGCCTCTGGAAGGCGACCCGGCCCGCTATCAGCGCCGGTGAGTCTGCCGACTGACGGTTCAAGAACCGCGATTCCTCGGCTCTTGAGGGTAGCTACGTTAGCCATGGTCGCCGGATTTTGCCACATTTCAGTGTGCATTGCCGGTGCAACCAAAACCCGAGCCTTGGTGGCCAAAATAGTGTTCATGAGTAGGTCGTCGGCTAGGCCTGAGGTTAACCGGGCCAAAAAGGCTGCTGTTGCCGGAGCCACAATCACCAGGTCGGCGCTTTGCCCCAGTGAAACGTGCTTCACCGAGTCGACATCGGTATAAAGCTCAGGGTCAACGCTGTTGTGCGAAAGGGCCTCTAAAGTAGTCGCACCGATGAATCGCAATGCATTTGCGGTTGGAATCACTCTTACATCGTGACCAGACTCGGTAAGCGAACGGATGATGCCAGTCGCTTTATAGGCGGCAATGCCACCTGTGATTCCAAGGATTACGCGCACTTCATCCCCCGAAATGAATTATTCGGTTGCGTGCTTCTCTAGCTTGTTCTGGTCGATTTCGTGCATCGCAATAGTCAGTGGCTTCTCATCAACGGTGGCATCAACTAGTGGGCCAACGTTGTTGAATAGAGAACCCTCGTGCAAAGCAGAGTAGTAGTCATTGATCTGACGGGCACGCTTCGATGCGAAGATAACTAGCTCATACTTCGAGCCAACGTGAGTCATTAGGTTGTCGATCGCTGGAGAAACGATACCTTCAAGCTTTTCAGACATGATTCAACTTTCGTTAGAGATTGCGGCCAATGTGCAGTCGATGTTGCAAAACCTGATTCGGTTTTTAGGCCTTCATCAAGTCTACGACTTTAGAGGCACAACTAGCCACTTCATCATTGACAACTATGTAATCAAACTCATCTTGCGCGGCTAGTTCAGACTTGGCCGTCTCGAGCCTGCGGGCCTGTTCTTCGGCATTTTCGGTGCCTCTACCCTGCAAGCGCCGCACCAATTCATCCCAGCTTGGCGGTGCAATAAAAACGAGTTTGGCATCAGGCATGCTCTGCTTGACCTGGCGTGCGCCCTGAATGTCAATTTCAAGGATGACTTGCTTGCCCGCTCTAAGCGCGGCGAGCACTGGCTGCTTCGGAGTGCCGTACTTATTCTGACCATGCACGACTGCATATTCGAGCATCTCGCCCGCCGCAATCATTTCATCGAATTGCTGATTAGAAAGAAAGTAGTAACTCTCCCCCTCAACCTCGCCCGGCCTTGGTGCCCTGGTGGTCGCGGAAACCGAAAGATGAACATTTGGATAGTGCTCCAGAATGTGCTTAACCACCGTGCCTTTGCCGACTGCCGTTGGGCCCGCCAGGACAAGGAGTTGATTAGTCATAATCCCAGTATCTACCTATGCGAGAAGGCCGGCCGCAAGTTCGACATTTGCGGCTTCGATTGCTTTAGGCATGCCTGTTGATCCGGCGCGAAGCACGCTGCGTGAAACCGATGCGATTACCTGTTTAGCGCCCTCGCCGAAGAGTCGGTTGATGTCGCCAAGTTCCGCGCCCTGTGCTCCAAATCCAGGCGCAAGAATCGGCGTTCCGGCACTTACCTGCCCTTGTTGAACCTCGGCAAGACCAAAAGCTGGCAAGTTTAAAGTTGCACCAATAACCGCACCAAATGAGCCCAAAGATTCTCCGGCTCCCGAGGTTACCTGATTTATCTTCGCAAGTCCGTCCCAAATTTGCTTGGCAATTGTGTTGCCAGCGACGCTAGCTTTTTGAAGCGCCGCACCTTCTGGGTTCGAGGTCGCCGACAGCACAATCATTCCTTTGCCGCGCTCAGCGCATTCGCTCATCAAAGGTAAAAGCGAGTCAAATCCGAGATATGGCGAGACCGTCAGTGCGTCGCAAATAAATGGGGCGGTGCGACCCAACCAGGCATCAAAATAGGCATCCATTGTGGTTCCAATGTCACCACGTTTGGCATCCATGATTACGACCAAATCGGTTTTGGAGGCCCGCTCGGCCAGTTCTTCAAGCACGGCAAATCCGGCCGAACCGTGGCGTTCGAAGAAAGAAACCTGAGGCTTGATTATTCCGACTCGTCCGGTAGCTGCCTCTAGTGCGCGGAGGCTGAACTCCCGAAGCCCGGAAACGTCATCCGATAAACCCCATTCACTCAGTAGCGCCGCGTGTGGGTCAATTCCCACGCAAAGCTGTCCGTGAGTGCTGAAGGCTTTCGAGAGTCTGGAACCGAAACTACTTGGCAAGTGCAGCCGCCCTATCCTTTGCGTGATCCTGAAGTGAGCGCACATCAAATGGGCCAGCAATTACTGCTTCAAACGAACCAATGGCGGCGCTGAGCTGCGCAATCGTTGTGAAGATAGCCTTGTCGGCCGCAGTGGTCGCAGCACGAATTTCATAACCATCCTTGCGTGCGCTTGAGCCCGAAGGAGTGTTGACAACCACATCAACCTTGCCCGCGGTAATCAAATCAACGATGGTTGGACCTTCGGCCACGCTCTGATCATCGGTGTGTTTTCTGACCACCTGAGCGTGAATTCCGTGACGGGCCAAAATCGCGGCTGTTCCACTGGTTGCCAATATCTTGTAGCCCAACTGTGAAAGGCGGCGAACCGGAAGAATAAGCTGCAGCTTGTCGCGGTCTGCCACCGATATAAAGACGCTGCCCGAAGTAGGCAACGCGCTACCAGCCGCCGCCTGACTCTTTGCAAAGGCCTTAGGGAAGTCCACGTCGATACCCATTACTTCGCCTGTCGAGCGCATTTCAGGGCCAAGAAGTGAATCAACGAAACGACCGTCCTTGGTTGCAAAGCGCTTGAATGGCAGAACGGCTTCCTTGACCGATATAGGCGCCCCAGCCGGAATGTAAGTTCCGTCCTTTTCAGGCAGGTGACCTTCCGTGATTAGTTCCTTGATGGTCTTACCAACCATGACCAGCGAGGCGGCCTTTGCAAGGGTGATGCCTAGGGCCTTTGAAACGAATGGAACTGTTCGCGATGCTCGAGGGTTTGCTTCGAGCACATATAAAACGTCAGCAGCAAGTGCGAATTGAACGTTCAGTAGTCCACGAACACCGACTCCTTGAGCGATCTTTAGCGTGGCTTCACGAACGCGGGCGATTTGAGAGTCACTTAGGGTTACCGGTGGAAGCGTGCAGCTCGAGTCGCCTGAGTGAATACCAGCCTCTTCGATGTGTTCCATGACTCCGCCGACATAGAGATCGGTTCCATCAAACAACGCATCGATGTCGATTTCAATTGCGAAGTCTAGGAAGCGGTCAACAAGAAGTGGGTGCTCAGGTCCCACGATTGCCTGATCCTTGATGCGGTCGAAATAGTCCCGCACTCCGGCCTGGTCATAGATGATTTCCATACCGCGACCGCCGAGCACGAAGGACGGGCGAACAAGAACTGGATACCCAATTCGAGCCGCGATAACTTCTGCTTCGGCGAGGGTGAGAGCAGTGCCATTCGGCGGAGCTAGCAGGTTGCCATCGTCAAGAATCTTTGAGAAAAGGCCGCGCTCCTCCGCAAGGTCGATTGCCTCTGGGGTGGTTCCAAGGATTGGAATTCCAGCCGACTTCAAGCCTTTTGCTAGACCCAGTGCTGTTTGACCGCCGAGCTGCACGACAACACCTACGAGTTCGCCACTTTGCTGCTCCGCGTGAATTACTTCTAGGACATCTTCAAGAGTTAGCGGTTCGAAGTAGAGGCGGTCGGAGGTGTCATAGTCGGTTGAGACTGTCTCAGGGTTGCAGTTGATCATGATGGTCTCATAGCCTGCGTCCGAAAGCGCAAACGATGCATGGACGCAGCTGTAGTCAAACTCAACACCCTGGCCAATTCGGTTTGGACCAGAACCTAGGATGACAACCTTTTTGCGGTCTGAAGGTCGCACCTCGGTCTCCTCTTCATAGGTGCTGTAGTGATATGGGGTCTCGGCTGGAAACTCGCCGGCACAGGTATCAACGGTTTTGAAAACCGGGCGAAGACCTAGATCGTGACGCATGCCGCGAACTTCGGCTTCGCTTAGCCCGCGCAGATTCGCTATCTGAATGTCACTGAAGCCGTGGTCCTTAGCGTGACGAATTACCTCGGCGCTCAGGTGTGGTGCTGCGGCAGTGGCATCGGCCACCTCGTTGATAAGAACGATTTGATCGATGAACCACGGGTCCATCTTGGTTGACTCGAAAACCTGTTCTGGGGTTGCCCCGGCACGCAGCGCTTGCTGAAGCAGCACAATTCGGCCATCGGTAGGTGTCTTGATGGCTTCAAGAAGCTCAGTCACGTTGCCAGGCTCACCATCCCAGTGGAAGGAGGATCCTCGGCGTTCAAGGCTGCGAAGCGCTTTCTGAAGGGCCTGAGAGTAGTTGCGACCAATTGCCATTGCCTCACCCACAGATTTCATGGTGGTGGTGAGAGTGGCGTTAGCTGCCGGGAACTTCTCAAAAGCAAAACGAGGAACTTTCACCACGATATAGTCAAGGGTTGGCTCGAAGCTTGCCGGGGTGACGCGAGTGATGTCGTTTGGGATTTCATCCAGGGTGTAACCGATGGCGAGTTTTGCCGCAATCTTTGCGATTGGGAACCCGGTGGCCTTTGACGCAAGCGCAGATGAACGGCTGACGCGAGGGTTCATTTCGATTACCACTACTCGCCCATTTTCAGGGTCGACGGCAAATTGAATGTTGCAACCACCGGTGTCAACGCCCACTGCGCGGATGATGTCAATGCTGATGTCGCGCAGGTGCTGGAACTCGCGGTCTGTGAGTGTAAGTGCCGGCGCTACGGTGATTGAGTCGCCTGTGTGGACACCGACCGGGTCGACATTCTCGATTGAACAAACCACAACACAGTTATCCTTGGTGTCGCGCATTAGCTCGAGTTCGTATTCCTTCCAGCCAAGAATTGACTCCGAAAGCAAAACCTCGGAAACCGGGCTGGCCTGGAGGCCAGATTCACAAATTCGACGAAGTTCCTCTTCGTCGTGAGCGAAGCCTGAACCCAATCCACCCATAGTGAATGAAGGCTGAACCATAAGCGGGTAACCAAGCTCACCAACCGCTTCGAGGCATTCTTCCAGTGTGGAACAGATAACCGACTTAGCAACGTCGGCACCATTGCCCAGGCCAAGAACTAGTTGCTTGAAAAGTTCACGGTCTTCGCCCTTCTTAATGGCGTCAACCTTGGCACCGATGAGCTCAACGTTGTACTTCTCTAAGATGCCTAGTTCGTGCAATTGCATCGCCGCATTGAGTGCAGTCTGCCCGCCAAGAGTCGGCAGAATTGCATCTGGGCGTTCTTTGACGATGATCGCTTCGATTACCTGAGGCGTGATTGGCTCAACATAGGTTGCGTCGGCAAAGTCTGGGTCGGTCATGATGGTGGCCGGGTTTGAGTTGACCAAGATGACACGGATGCCCTCTTCGCGAAGCACACGACAAGCCTGAGTGCCCGAATAGTCGAACTCGCAAGCCTGACCGATCACAATCGGGCCAGAGCCAATAACTAGGACGCTTTTAATATCTGAACGCTTTGGCATTATTTGGCCACCTTGTTGCTCTCGATAACTTCAACCAGGCGGTCGAAGAGATAGTTTGAATCGTGTGGGCCAGCAGCGGCCTCTGGGTGATATTGCACTGAGAATGCAGGGATGTCTAGGCACTGGAGACCTTCGACAACGTTGTCATTGAGTGACACGTGGCTGACTAGAACTCGGCCGAAACCAGCTGGGCTGTCAACCTCTGGCCCTCCATCCACCTTCACGGCAAAACCGTGGTTGTGAGCCGTAACCTCAACCTTTCCAGTGGTGCGGTCCATTACCGGCTGGTTGATTCCACGGTGACCGAAGGTCAATTTATAGGTGTCAAAACCGAGCGCGCGGCCTAGCAGTTGGTTGCCGAAACAAATTCCGAAGAATGGAATTTTCTGCTGCAGAATTTCTCTGAGTACCTCAACCTGCTTTCCAGAGGCTTCAGGGTCTCCAGGGCCGTTTGAGAAGAAAACGGCATCCGGGTTTGAGGCAATCAGAGTAGCGGCATCGACTTTGGCCGGGAAAACCTCAATCTCAAGCCCTCGGGCTGCCATGTGCTCGATCGTTGAGCGCTTTATACCGAGGTCAACTATCGCAACTTTGCCAACCTTGTTACCTTCGGCTGCAACCGTGTAAGCAGAATCGGTGGTGACCTGATCGCTTAGCGAAAGGCCCTTCATCTGCGCGGCTGACTTCACCTGTGCCAGTAGTTCATCAATCGATGCTTCCGCCGCCTCACCCGAGAAAATGCCGGCCCGCATTGAACCTGCTGAGCGCAGGTGGATTGTCAGCGCTCGGGTGTCAATGCCAGAGATCGAAACAATGCCAAATTTCTTTAGCTCATCGGGCAGTGATTTTTCAGCGCGAAAATTCGAGACGATTCGAGAAGGGTCTCGAACAACATAACCGGCAACCCAGACTTTTGTTGACTCCTCGTCACGACTGTTCACACCTGTGTTTCCGATGTGTGGAGCCGTTTGGACCACGATCTGCCCGGCGTATGAAGGGTCGGTCAGGGTTTCCTGATAACCGGTCATGCCGGTGGCAAAAACCAATTCGCCAAGGGTTTTACCTTCAGCCCCGTATGACTGACCCTTGAAAACGCGGCCGTCTTCAAGCACGAGTAGAGCAGTGCTCATTAGTTCGCCTTCCTGTTGCTAATAGTTTCGAGTGCCGCTATGAAGCGGACCCTTTCATCGGTGTCGACCACACGCAGGTGCGTCGAAAACTGCAGCCCATCTTGCTGCCAATCAATTGCAATTAGACCCTTTGATTCTGTTACTCGGTCGATAGCAACTTGGTTGGTTGTGATGCCGGTGATTGCTATTTTGTCGATTGCAAGAGGGCGCTCCCCCTTGCGAATAAGTTGCACTCCACCTTCAAAAACAATTGCCTGAGCCGAGCCTCGAATGCCCAGGCCATAGGCGCTCACTCGTTCTAAGTGGTTGACGGCATAGGTTGTTGCAACATAGGCCGCTTGAACGGTTGTTAACTCTCGCCCTGCCGATGAGAGAGCCATCGGTGGTTGGGAAAAGCTTGCCTCTTGTTTTGAGCTGCGTGAACGCCAAGCGCGAATAGCGGTGAGTACGAAGAAAATCACCAGGGCGGCGGCAATTATTGCGACGATAAATTTCTGCATTAGTTGCGACCCTTTTCGGCTATTTGACCATTGCGAACCGTAAAGTAGCCGCGATAAATCGTGTGTTGAATAAACCCAGGAAGTTCGAGCCCAACGTATGGTGAGTTCTTGGATTTTGAGGCCGAATCGGCAACAACTTTTCGCTTCACAGTCGGGTCGATTAGTGCAAGGTTTGCAATTGCGCCGACCTTGATTTCTTGGCCTTGTTCCGCATCGCCGGCGATCTTGGCGGGGTTGATTGAAAGCACCTCGCCCATTCTCGACCAGGATGAATTACCGCTATTGATCAACACCTCTTGGGCAATTGAAGCTGCCGTTTCAAGACCTAGCATTCCGAAGGCGGCGGCACTCCACTCGCAATCCTTCGACTCAATTGGGTGCGGAGCGTGGTCGGTTGCAATGATGTCGATCGTGCCGTCAACAAGTGCCGCTCGTAGAGCCTGGACATCCTCTGCGGTTCGAAGCGGAGGATTTACCTTGTAGACGGCGTCATAGCTTCTCACCAATTCATCGGTCAGCAACAAGTGGTGAGGGGTTACCTCAGCGGTGACCTGAATTCCACGAGCTTTCGCCCATCGAACAATCTCTACGGACCCCGCGGTTGATAGGTGGCAAATGTGAATTCTCGAACCAACATGCTCGGCTAGTAAAACGTCCCGGGCGATAATGGCTTCCTCGGCAACCGAAGGCCAGCCGGTCAGCCCCAATTCTGCGGATACTGCACCTTCGTGCATTTGCGCGCCCTCGGTAAGTCTTGGGTCCTGGGCGTGTTGGGCAATTACTCCCCCGAATGCCTTTACATACTCCAAAGCTCTGCGCATCAGCACTGGGTCGTGCACGCACTTGCCATCGTCTGAGAAGACCCGCACCTTCGCCTTTGAATTGGCCATTGCGCCAAGCTCGGCAAGTTGCTTTCCCTCTAGCCCGACTGTGACTGCACCGATTGGATAGACGTCGGCATAGCCAGCTTCTCGGCCCAGAGCGGCAACTTGCTCAACCACACCTGCCGTGTCAGCAACTGGGCTGGTGTTGGCCATGGCGTGAACTGCGGTGAAACCGCCCATCGCGGCAGACTGAGTGCCGGTTAGGACTGTCTCGCTCTGCTCGAAGCCAGGTTCGCGCAGGTGGGTGTGTAAATCTACAAAACCAGGAAGAGCAACCAGTCCTGAGCAATCGATGGTTTCGCCGCCTGAGAGACCTGGTTGTACGGCCGTTATTTTCTCGCCCTCGACCATGATGTCGGTGATTGTTCCATCGGCGAGCCCTACGTTTTTTAGTACAAAGCTGTTAGACATCTGTGGACCTTTCGCCTGAAAGTAGTGAGTAAAGCACGGCCATTCGAACCGAAACGCCATTTGCGACTTGTTCAAGGACAGTTGATTGAGGCGAGTCTGCCGACAAGGCATCAATTTCCAAGCCCCGATTCATAGGCCCTGGGTGCATCAAAAACGCACCTGGTTTTAGCGTCTTTAGGCGGTCAGCATTGAATCCCCAAATTCGTGAATACTCTCGTTCGGTTGGGAAGAAGGAGGCATTCATTCGTTCCGCTTGAACACGCAACATCATCACCACATCTGGCTTTTCGACTAGCAAGGTTTCATCCAACGAATAGTGCAGTTTTGCCCGCCAACTTGCTGGGTTAGCCGGCAATAAAGTTGGTGGAGCGACGAAGTGAACCTCGGCACCGAGAGTGTTCAAGAGCAAGAGGTTTGAGCGGGCTACTCGGGAATGTAAAACGTCACCGACGATGGCAACTTTTAAGCCGTCGAGCGACTTTCTTAGCGAGTTTTTGCCGTGGATGCGCTTGCGCATGGTGAACGCATCTAGCAAGGCTTGAGTCGGGTGTTCGTGAGTTCCATCACCAGCGTTAACGATTGCTCCGTTTATCCAACCGCTATGCGCCAAAACGTTTGCGGCACCACTTGCTTGGTGGCGGATTACCACTGCGTCGGCCCCCATTGCCTCCAAGGTCTGGGCGGTATCTTTTAGGCTTTCGCCCTTAGAAACACTCGATCCCTTCGCTGAAAAATTGATCACATCTGCCGAAAGGCGCTTTGCAGCAAGTTCAAATGAAATTCGAGTTCTAGTGGAGTCTTCAAAAAATAGATTGACCACTGTCTTGCCTCTGAGTGTGGGCAACTTTTTAATTTCGCGATCATTTACATCTGCCATGCCCTCAGCTATGTCAAGAAGCTCGACGGCCTGCGCGCGGCTTAAATCACCGGCTGAAAGAAGGTATTTACTCATGACTCGATGACCACCGAATTCTCTGAATCTGATTCGGCTAATTGAACTCGAATCCGTTCCTCTCGTGCCGTGGGCAGATTTTTCCCGACAAAGTCGGCACGAATAGGCAGTTCTCGGTGACCTCGATCAACTAGCACAGCTAGTTTTACAGCTCTTGGGCGACCAAAATCATTCAGTGCGTCAAGTGCCGCACGAATCGTCCGCCCGCTGAATAAAACGTCATCGACTAGCACGACAACCTTGTCTTCAATTCCCTGTGCAGGGATGTGGGTTTCGGTTACCGCGCGAGTTGGGTTTGTCGCCAAGTCATCTCGGTACATGGTGATGTCTAAGCGGCCTAGTAACTGAGATACATCCGTGCCCGGTTCGTTGCGAGCAATTACCTTTGCAATTCTTTCGGCAAGCAAAACCCCGCGCGTTGGAATACCAAGGATGACTAGATTTGATGTGCCGCTCTTCTGCAATGCAGTGTTGGCTTCTAAGATTTCGTGAGCGATGCGGGTAACCGCGCGATCGATGTCGTCGCTACTCAAGACGGTGCGTGCGGACACGCCCACCTCCTTCTCCGCCTCTCTGGACGGTCTTAAAGGATGTTTGGAAAAGTCTAACAGCCGCGAGGGTTACTTGGCTGTCTTAGTTGCCGAAATTCTAGACAAAAGACCGTTAATGAAGGCACCGGAATCATCGGTGGAGAATTCCTTGGCGAGTTCAACAGCCTCGTTGATTGCTACCGCATCTGGCACATCATCATTGTGCAGGATTTCCCAAAGGGCACAGCGCAAAATTGCACGATCCAGGTTTGGCATTCGGTCTAGCGCCCAGCCCTGGGAGTAGGTGTCCAAAAGGTCATCGATTTCATCGTGATTCTGGATCACACCATTCACAATTTCACGTGCATAGCCAAAAATTGCTTCTTGGTTCTGACGGTCGGCGGTTAGCTCAGATACATCATCAAGCAGCGTGAGTGGCGAGATTTTTCTCAAATCAGCCGCAAAAACTGCATCAACAGCGCGCTTGCGCGCCTTAGTTCTAGCGCTCAACTGATTAGTCGGTAACGCGGCCGAGGTAGTCACCGGTGCGGGTGTCTACACGAACGCGAGTTCCGTTATCAACAAATAGTGGAACCTGAATCTGTAGGCCAGTCTCAACGGTTGCCGGCTTTGTGCCTCCGCTTGAGCGGTCACCCTGAAGGCCAGGCTCGGTATAGGTGATTTCAAGTACAACCGAAGCAGGAAGTTCAACATAAATCGGGTTGCCTTCGTGCATGGCGACAGTTGCTTCTTGGTTTTCTAGAAGGTAGTTAACCGCGTCGCCGACAGTTGCCTCAGACAAAGTGACCTGGTCAAAAGTGTCTGCATCCATGAAAACAAAACCTTCACCGTCGTTGTAAAGGTAGGTCATGTTGCGCTTATCGACGTTTGCTGTCTCGACCTTTACACCCGCGTTGAAGGTACGGTCTACAACCTTGCCGGTCAGAACATTCTTCAGCTTCGAACGCACGAATGCGGCGCCCTTGCCAGGCTTTACGTGCTGGAACTCGATGACAGCCCAAAGCTGACCTTCGATGTTTAGAACCATGCCGTTCTTCAAGTCGTTTGAAGTTGCCATGACAATCAATCACTCATTTCGGTGTTAAGGGTTTGTTTCATAAAAAATGCAGGACCAAAATCCCTGCCATAACAGTCTATCCGACCGCTATCTGAATAGCGATTCAGGCTTCGCTCACCAGTTAGTTGGCAATTGCAGACAAGGCCAGCAAGTATGAAGTCACGCCGAAACCCGCGATAACTCCGGTTGCAACACCAGAGATGACGCTAGTGTGTCGAAATTCCTCACGAGTGTGAGGGTTGCTTAGGTGCACCTCAATCAACTTCTTGCCACTCTTGGTCACCTGAACAGCCGCGTCTCTAACTGCGTATGAGTAGTGGGTGAAAGCTGCAGGATTCAAGACCACGTCTAATTCGTTGTCTACTGCCTCGTGGAGCCAACCGATCAATTCGGCCTCGCTGTCAGTCTGTCGAACATCTACGCTCAAACCCAAGTCAGCACCTAGGTCGGTGACAGCAGAAACTAGTCCCTCATAGTTCGTCGAGCCGTAGATGTCTGGTTCACGTGAACCTAGACGAGACAAATTCGGGCCGTTGAGAACTAGTACTTTTTGCATGGCTCTAGATTATCCCTAGCCAGCAACAATCTCTTGATAGGCGGCGTGCAGCATTTCAGGCGCCGGGGCGGCCATGATGGTCGGTTTTCCAATGGCGTCCAGAACAACAAAGCGCAAGGTTCCCGCTCGTGATTTCTTATCACGTTGCATGGTTGCCAAAAGCTGATCCCACTTCTCCGCTTTGTATTCGGTTGGTAGCCCAATTAGCTGCAAAATACTGCGGTGTCTGTCAACGGCTTCATCGCTCAATCGCCCGGCAAGTCTTGCCAATTCGGCAACGAAAACCATCCCAATTGAAATTGCCGCGCCATGGCGCCACTTATAACGTTCGGCGAGTTCGATTGCGTGGCCCAGCGTGTGGCCATAATTGAGCATTTCGCGCAACCCTGACTCTTTGAAGTCCTCCCCGACTACCCGAGCCTTGATTGCCACCGATCTTTCAATTAGTTCTGCGAAGACCTCAGATTTCGAGTCTGTTGCTGTCTCTACGTCAGCTTCAATTAGCTCCAGGATTCGTTCATCCGCGATAAACCCGTACTTCACAACTTCGCCAAAGCCGGCCAGAATTTCATTTTTAGGCAAGGACTCTAGAGTGTCAAGGTCGATAATTACCGCCGCCGGAGCGTAAAAAGAACCGACGAGGTTCTTCCCCTCCGCAGTGTTGATTCCAGTTTTACCACCGATGGACGCATCCACCATGCCCAGAAGAGTGGTCGGCACCTGGATCAGTTTGACGCCCCGCAACCAGGTAGCCGCAACGAAACCGGCGAGGTCAGTGGTCGATCCCCCGCCAAATCCAATCACCGCGTCGCTGCGTGTGAAATCGGCTTGACCTAAGACACCCCAGCAGAAGGCAGCTACCTCGACTCGTTTTGCGTCTTCACTGTCTGGCACGCCAGCCAAAATTGCTTCATAGCCTTGCGCATCTAGTGATTCTTTGAGAAGTTCCGCGCTGGCCGCAAGGCCAACTGGGTGAATGACCAGGACCTTTTTGACCGCTGACCCGAGGGTCTTGCCAACTTCACCTAAAAGCGCTCGACCGATGATTACGTCGTATGGATCATTACCGGAGACATGAATTCGTTTTAGTTCGGTCATGATCTTCCTAGTTTCTCCATAATTTCCTGAATGCTCGCATTGAGTGGTTGCCCCGAGGTGTTTATCTCAAAATCAGCAGAAGCTTCATAGAGAGAGCGTCGCTCATCGTAGATTCGACGCCAATCTTCAACGCCGTTTTGAATCAAGGGCCTGTTTCCATGTTTCAGGCGCGAAGCGATGTGTTTGCCATCGGTGGATAAATAAATCACGGTGGCGTTTTTCAGCCGACGGCGGGTGGTTGAGCTAATGATTGCGCCGCCGCCAGTGGCGACCACAGCCGGCTCTTTGATTGCCTTGGCCATTGCCTGCTCTTCGAGTTCGCGAAAAACCTTTTCGCCACGCTCTTCGAAGATTGCCGGAATGGGCCCATGTTCGTCTGTAATCAGGTTGTCTGAATCGATGAAAGGCAATTTCAATGCTTTGGCGAGCTTCCGGCCAATGGTGGTTTTACCAACACCCATTGGGCCGATTAGCACGATTGCTTTAGTCGTGTCAGACACGATGATTAGGCCGGTGTGTCGAACGAAGTTAGTACTGCGGGGATATTTTCTAGGTATCCCTTCAGGTTCCGCTTGGTCTCTGCCACAGAGTCGCCACCAAATTTCTCGAGAACCGAATTGGCCAGAACCAGAGCAACCATTGCCTCGGCAACAACTCCAGCAGCTGGAACGGCACAAACATCAGAGCGTTGGTGGTGTGCTTTTGCGGCTTCGCCGGTGGCGACATCGATGGTTGATAGTGCTTTTGGAATTGTAGAAATTGGTTTCATGGCGGCGCGAACGCGAATTACATCGCCATTGCTCATACCGCCTTCAATTCCCCCTGCGCGGCCTGAGAGCCTTCTGACAACACCGTTTTCATCTCGCTCTAGCTCGTCGTGCGCGACCGAGCCACGGCGACGTGCGGTTTCAAAGCCGTCACCCACCTCAACGCCCTTGATTGCTTGAATTCCCATTAGTGCGGCTGCCAGCTGAGAATCTAGGCGACGATCCCAGTGCACAAAAGTGCCAAGTCCGGGTGGAAGGCCATAGACCAGTGTCTCTACTACGCCACCAAGAGTGTCGCCATCCTTATGGCATTGGTCGACTTCGGCCACCATCGCGGCAGAGACTGTCTTGTCGAAGCATCGCATTGGGTCTTCGTCCAGTGCTGCCACATCTCTAGGTAGTGGAAGGGCAGAACCTAGTGGAGACATGACTGGGCCGATGCCAACGGTGTGGGTTACTAGTTCAATGCCAAGTTCATTTAAGAATGCGGCTGCAACGGCGCCTAACGCTACGCGGGCGGCGGTCTCACGGGCGCTCGCGCGCTCGAGCACTGGCCTTGAGTCTAGAAAACCATACTTTTGCATGCCAGTAAAATCTGCGTGACCTGGGCGGGGTCTGGTTAGCGCCTCTGCTCGGGCACCGGAAAGCCTATCCGCGTCAACTGGGTCGGCAGACATGACATCCTGCCATTTTGGCCATTCGGTATTACCGACAGTGATTGCAACCGGACCACCCATGGTTAGCCCGTGTCTGACTCCACCACTCAGCGAAACTTCGTCTTGCTCGAATTTCATTCGAGCACCGCGTCCATAACCGAGTCTCCGACGAGCGAGCGCATCCTGCACTGCTGCAGTCGTTACGGGAACGCCAGACGGCAATCCCTCAAGAACGGCGACAAGTTCGGGGCCGTGTGACTCCCCAGCGGTGATCCAACGTAGCATCTGGCAATTCTACCGGAACTGATTTTTAGTCGGCTGCACCGACGGCAATTTGCATTGCCGAAACCACTGCTATTTCATTGGGAAGTTCGCGCTCCGGGCTTCCGCTGGTGAACACACGAATCTGGGCGACTGCCTGCCAAATAAGCATTTCTTGACCGCTGATCGTGCGCTTGCCTTTTGCAGACCAAGCTGTTGCCAGTTTCGATGGCCAGGGGTTGTAGGCGACGTCAAGTAATGCTCCCTTTGGTTTCCAAAACCAGGCACTCGCCATGCGTGCTGCCTGTTTATCGAAAGAACCTGCTGGAACCGTTGAAATTGTCAGGTTAGAGACTCGGCTCGCCGCTCTCAAACCACCGGCAATTTGAGTTTTCAAACCGACCTTCTTCCCGAGTGCAATCAGCGCTTTGCGTGATTTCGGGTTGCGGGCCAAGACTTCCACCCGTGCACCGGGAGCAAGCACGCTAAGTGCCACCATCGCAGAATTGGCTGTTGCGCCAGAACCGATGATTAGCGCGTGTTTAATTTCACCGATGCGTGCCTCGCGAACAGCCTGCACGATGCCAAAAACGTCGGTGTTGTATCCATGCCATTTGCCGAATTCATCAATGCTAAGAGTGTTGGTTGCACCGGTTAATTCGGCAAAACTGTCTAAAACGTCGGCAAATCTGCTTGCCTCCTCTTTCAAGGGCATTGTTACTGAGAAACCATCCCAAGGCCCATCGAGACCAGCTAGAAAAGTTCGCAGTAGCCCCTTCTGGACATCGGCCCTGCCGTATTCCCAGTCGAGACCGAGAACTCGGTATGCGGCTAAATGAATAGCCGGGGATTTTGAGTGTTCGATTGGAGAGCCAAGAACCGCATAGCGCTTACTCATATCCAGGGTGCTCCTTCATCCAAGCGCTCCACAGAGCCACGGCCTTTTGGTGTTCCGCGGCTGTCGTACTGAAAATGGTCTCACCTGTGGCCAGGTTAATGGTGCAGAAATAAAGCCAGGTGCCAGCGGCGGGATGAAGGGCAGCATTGATTGCCACCGAACCCGGTGCGCTTATCGGGCCAATTGGGAGTCCGGTGTGCAGATAGGTGTTGAAGCCATTGTTATTTGCTCGGTCAGCGGCGGTCGTGTTGACGGTGTTGCCGTCAACTCCATAGCTAACCGTGGCATCTGACTGCAATTTCATTCCGATTTTGAGACGATTTTGGAATACCCGGCTGACCTTATAGAAGTCAGGCTCCTGGCGGGCCTCTTTTTGAATTATCGAAGCTAGAGTCAGGACCCTGAGGCGATCTTTGGCCGAAACCCCAAACTTGTTCAGTTCCTCTTGCATCCGATCGACCATGGTCTTGAGAACTTTAACGGCAGTGGCACTGTGCTGAAAGTCGTATGTGGCCGGAAAAATGTATCCCTCAATTGACACCGCGTCAGCTGGAAGGTCAATTGCCGAACGATTTGCAGCAGCCGCTTCAAAGTCAGAGACGCTTATTCCAGTGGCCAGAGACAGTTGCTTGATGATCACATTGGCACGAAGGCCCTCTTTGATGGTGATGCGGTTAGCTGCTGAGCTTGAGGGGTCCATGAGCGCCTTCAGCGCCGCGGCGGATGACATGTGCAGTTTCAGCTTGAAAGTCCCAGGATAGAACTTCGGATTGGTTTGCAGAATCAACTTGTAGATTGTTGAAAAATTTTTTACCACACCCATTTGCACAAGTGACTGTGCGACCGTTTGACCGCTATCCCCAGGATTAATCTCGACCAAAACGCTGCTGTAACCATCGCCCACATAGTCGTTTCCGACGAGCTGATCCCAACCGCTTCTTATTGCGCCGCGGTTCGCGATACCAATTCCACCGACTAGCAAAACCCCCGCTAGGGCAAGAACTAGAAGGCGACGCCGGGCAAATCTAGACATCAATCTCATCCAATCCTTTGCCAGGTATCTGCCCGGTATTTTTCTCAATGGCTAGAGCCTGTTCAAGAATCATAGTCGCTGCAATTTGATCAATTACCTTGCGACCATCCTTGGAATTTCTGCCTGAATCGCGAAGCGCAGCGGTCGCCGAAACCGTGGTTAGGCGCTCATCAATCATGCGAAGTGGGATGGCGCTTTGCTGGCTTAGCTCGAATGCTATGGCTAACGCATCCTCGGTAGAGGCACTTGCGCGCCCGGAGAGGGAAATAGGTAGCCCGACATAGATTTCCGTAATGTCCAGCTCTCTAATCGCATCGAGCATCAGGCGCACCGAATCGGCATCATTTGCCTGACGCGCAATGTTTTGCAAAGGCGAGGCCAAAATGCCATGAAAGTCGGATGTGGCAAGCCCGATTCTGACCTTGCCTACGTCAACTGCAAGTCGACGGCCCGGGCGCACTAGGCTCCCAGCGCTCCACGTATAGCTGCGGCCGCATCACCTATACGAGCAGCATCGGTTCCGCCACCCTGTGCAAGATCATCTTTGCCACCACCGCCACCGCCGAGAATTTGGCTCGCGGTTCGAACTAGGTTTCCAGCTTTGTGACCGGCCTGACGCGCTGATTCAGTGGTTGCCACCAAAACTATAGGCTTTTCAGCGATTACCGCGAACAGTGCAATGACGGCACTTTGCTTTGCCAACTGCTCGCGAATCTGAGTTGCCAAAGTTCTTAGGTCATCAACAGATGAGAGCGCGCCTAGATTGGTCTCAACAAACTTCGTGGCGCCAATCAATTGGGCTCGAGCAACTAGGTCAGGAATTCGTGTAGCCAACTCGGCGGCTTGCATTGCCGCAAGTCTTCGCTGAGCGGTTTTTAGTTCGTCGATTGTTGCCGCAAGGCGATCCTCAATCTCGGCCTTCGGGCTCTTTAGAACTTCACCGATTCGCGCAACCAAAGCCCGCTCCGAGGCAAGTGCGCGGAACGCTTCGATGCCAACCAGAGCTTCGAGGCGTCGGGATCCAGAGCCAACCGAAGATTCGCCGATGAACGACACTAAACCGACCTGAGATGAGTGAGACACGTGTGTTCCACCACAGAGTTCCCGAGACCACGGGCCGCCGATTTCGATTACACGGACGGTTTCATCGTAGGTTTCACCAAACAGCGCAACCGCTCCCCATTCGCGAGCCTCAGGAAGCGTCATCTGCTGGGCGCTAACTTTCAAGTCTCGGCGGATTGCAAGGTTGGTAACCTCTTCAATTTCGCTGCGAGTTTCCGGTGAAAGCGCTTGGGCCCAGGCGAAGTCGAGTCGCAGGTAACCCGGCTTGTTATATGAACCGCTCTGCAAGGCCGATGGGCCAAGGATTTCGCGAAGAGCTGCGTGAACTATGTGAGTACCTGAGTGCGCCTGGCGGGCGCCAACGCGCCAATCTTCGTCAACTTGAGTTTGAGCCTTAGCGCCAACGGTAACTTCACCAGATCGAACTAGAACCTTGTGACTGATAAGACCCTTTACCGGCTTTTGCACATCCAGCACTTCCAAGCTGAATCCATCGCCAACGATGTTTCCAGAATCTGAATCCTGACCGCCAGACTCGGCATAGAAGGAGGTCTCATCAAGGATGATTTCGGCAATCTGGCCAGCAACTGCTAGGTGGGCATCTTTACCTTCGACGATAAGTCCGAGAACTTTACCTTCGGAGTTCAGCTCCTCATAGCCAGTGAATTTGGTGACACCCTTGGCGCGAAATGCGGAATAAACCGAAAGGTCAGTGCCGCCCAGTTTCTTTTCTCGAGCGTCAGCTTTTGCCCGGTCTCGCTGTTCTGCCATCAGAGCCTTGAAGCCATCGCGGTCAACTGAAAGTCCAGCTTCCTCGGCCACTTCTAGCGTTAGGTCAATTGGGAACCCATACGTGTCGTGAAGCAAGAAAGCCGCATCACCCTTGAGTTGCTTGCCTCCGCCCTTCTTGGCGTTTGCGATTGCCTCGTCCAAGAAAACAGTTCCGGCAACCAAAGTGCGCAAGAAAGTCTCTTCTTC
>Ga0213920_1000286_pt1 | contig 45536 bp, 55 predicted proteins | sample McNCre1117MG_FD_161054 | JGI IMG/M metagenome (GOLD analysis project Ga0213920, IMG submission 161054) | Freshwater microbial communities from McNutts Creek, Athens, Georgia, United States - 11-17 MG | ecosystem: Environmental > Aquatic > Freshwater > Creek | place: USA: Georgia | collected...
GAGCCGGGGCCGGAGCTTGGGGGACCGGGGGCATATACGCGGGGCTCGGAGGGGCCGCGGCTGGAGCTTCTGGTGGGTTGATGATGCCCCGCTCCGTCATACCTCCAGCATCGTAGGCCAGCCGGATGTGGTCCGGGGGTGGCATGTCTGCCGCACTTGCGATCACGGAGAGGGGTTTCCCCTGGCCCCGGAGGTAAGCCTGGGCGGGGTTCTCCGGGTCTCCCGGCTTCCAATACCCCACCGGCTGGGTTGGGAGCGCTGGAGGCAACGGAGGGAGCTGGGGAAGGGCCGGCGCTTGGGCTTGGACCGGCGCTTGGGCTTGGACCGGCGCTTGGGCTTGGACCGGCGCTTGGGGAGGTACTGTTACCCCCGGGAGTAGGGGAGCCCCAGAGTTCTCCAACTGTCCCCGGGCCGCTTTCTTCCGTGCGATGATTTCGTCGATTGTTTCCTTAGCCACTTGAGCCTCCATCCGTTCTTTCATACCTAGATTGCAGTGGGCCCGGAATGGGCAACCACCGTAGCTCTCACACGCGGCCGTATTGGCCGGTAGCTCCTTGGCTTTGGGCCGGAGCTTGTACAGTTGTTGGATCTGCCGGGCCACTGGATCGGCTACGGTACCCATGAACTCCTCTACCTCCGTCTTGGTTCTCCAAATCGAGGTGGGGCGAGACTGGGAACGGCCCCGCATTGTGACATAGTTCCATTGCAAGTAGGCCCGGGACTTCCCGAACCTTTGCATAGTTACCCCCGCGTATATGTTCGCTTGGATATCCTCACGGAGATCTTGTTGGGTCTTGGCCCACTTTAGGTCACTCGTTGCCTTGTGATCTAGGACGGCCGCCTCTACCGCATCCACAACCGGGTGGGTAGACGGGAGCCAGAGGATAGGGCCTCCGGGCTCGGGAGTTCGGATAAGCCCTTGGACATCCATGAACCCGCGCCACTTGGTGGCGTCAGTCTGGTAAGTAAAACCCTCCTCCACGATTGCAAAGCCGGGCGGGGGTAATAGATGGGTGGTGGCTTGGGCCACCTGGCCCGGGAGATACCGGACCATCCGTTGGGTACGGGGGTCTAGTAGCTCCAACACCTCAAGGCCGTTGATGGGGGCTCCGGTCTTTAGATAATCCTCCAGGATCTTGTGGACCCGGAGCCCCACCTGGGCGGATATCCCCGAAGGGTCGGGCAAGCCATGGAGGTACTTCCAAGCCCACTTACGGGCACACTCTGAATAGGTCTTCCATTGGGACGCGGAAAGCTCGGGGGTAGTAGCCGGAGCTGGGAGGAGCGGGGGGTCCAGGTCTACTTGACCCCCGGCAATCCTCAAGGCCGCGGCGGCGGGGTTCTCCGCAACCTGGCCCCAGCTCATAGCTTGGACTTCGGCCCAGGTTGTCAAAAGGCCCTACCGTAGTAGGTGCGGGGCACGGACACCACCATTTCAACAAGCTCCACGCCACGTATGAGGATCTTGAAGAACGTTAGATCGTCTTCCCGGCGGGGTAGCTCCACCTCTACGGAAAGGACCGCGGGTAACATTTGACGTAGCTCGGCCTTCAAAGCGTAAGCCGCTTGCCACAGACTCTCCCGGCTCTGGACCACATAATCCCCACCTGGGGTCATTGCGTCCGTTACCCACCGGGTTACGTGGCGTTCAATATCCCGGGTGGTGCTTAGTACGGGGAGGAAGGTCTTACCCTCCAACTTTAGATCTTTGATTTGATACCCTGGGCTAGCCATCCTGTAGGCGGAAGGTCCTAGGGCCAGCCTAGAGAAATCCAGGCCCAGGTAAGCCTCCAACTGGTCTTTGAAGCCCTCCTCCGGAAACTGCAAAGACTCGTTTATCCACTGGGAGGCTTCCTTTAGAAGCTGGGCCCGAAGGACTCCGAGCTTGGGCTTACAGCCACACATCAAGTAGCCGCACGTTTTGCACGCGGTGTAATCGAGGAAGATCGATTCATCATGGATGAACTCTTCATACACCCCGGGTTGTGTAGGCTTTTCGTCCGGGTTGCGGACCCCCGCCACGGTCTTGAACTCGGCCGAGCCCAACCGAGCCCGGCGGTCCATTTGATACCGGTGGAGTTGGGCAACCTTAGGGGTAACATACTTGGTCATTTTGAGGCCTCCGTGATTCGTTCCCAAAAAGCTTTCTCCCGGTAATGAAGCCGGTTCCAGTGTCTCTCAATGCCTGGAGCCCAAAGGGGCCGGGGGTGCTCTGTTTCCAAATGGTCATAGTAGGCCAATCGAATGAGGTTAGGGCCCAGGCCCCACCGGGCATGACGGGCCGCGGCCAACCATGCCCGTTGTTCTCCTTCAGGGAGGAGCCAGAAGAACACAGAACCGGCCGCACGGGCCATCCGCCTGGCCCGGTCCCTCTCCGAGTCCCGAGGCCACACGGAGATTACCTTCCAGTGGAGCATAAACCCTAGGATAGTAACCGCTGGGATGTAGATCGCTACCGCAAAACATACCTTGTGGAGTGTGCTCATTCTTTCCCCCGGTCTTTCAATGAGATCCCTTCAACACACTTGTTAGAGCATCGGGGACAAGAGGCTCCCTCCAGCTCTTGAAGCCGGATTGCAAGTTGGGAAATCACACTCCGGATTGCGGTCAACTCTTCATCCACTCCTTGCAGGGTGGCTGTAATCGTTGCTTTGAAATCCCAGGGTGGAGGTCCGTGGAGCTGGGTCAATGCCTCCCGGATCTTACCCTCCAAGGTTTCGGGCTCTACCAGGCTTAGCTGGGCCGGGGGTGGAGCATGCGGCCGGATGGTCTTCCGGGCCTTGGGGAGGATCGTAGCGTGTCGAGCACACACCACCCACTTGGCCCTCTGGGGGGCAAACTCCACCGGGTTGACACACAAAGGGCAAAGGGTTTCGGTTTCCATAGAGGCCCCTTTATACTCCTGGGGGTGTTTCAAAATCAAGGGCCTTGGCGTCGATTTCTTCTAACCGCTGGATAGCCAGGAGGATTTCCTCCGAGCTTGAATAACCTCCGGTGGCCCATTCAATCAGATCCTCCGTCCGCAAGGCGTAGAACTTGGGGCGGTTCCGGTGGGTGTACCCAGGGGTACTTAGGGCCACGCGTTCGTCCGGTTGGGTGTCCGAGAGTCCGCGGATGCCCATCATTACGGCCTTGGCTGTGGCCTTCTCAATGGGAACGTTCGTAGCGTAACGGTCCCAATGGTCTGTCAGTACCCGGGGGTTAATGTGGACCTTGCCCCGAGCTACCCGGATTAGGTGGGCCGAGTCTCCCGGAGCCCTTCCTCCTCGGAGCTTCTCCGGGGCCAGCAAGAAGCTAACAACCCAATGGGTAATAGCCGAGCCCATGATCGTGGAGGTGGCCATGGTGCGGGTAAGCTTACCCCCGGGACTCTCTACCAGGAAGCGGGGGATCGTGGTGGGCTTCGGCAAGTTGTGCACGATCCAGAGGACGTGTTTAGCAATCAGATCATCCGTTACCCATCCCTCCGTCCCGACAAAGCGCAAGAACTCGAAAGCCTCCCGCTTGGTTTCGATGTGGAGGAACCGTCCGACGATCGCGGCCACGTCATTGGCTGTAAGGTTCTCCTCCCCCTCCAGAGCGCTCCGGTTGTTTGCCGCGATGATTACACGCGCGCAGCCCTTCAACGTGGCGTCCGGCAGAAACTTCCGCTTGTAGGCCCGTTGATCGGATTGGATGAACTCCCGGAGTTCCCCGGTACGGCCTTTCCCCCGGAAGTCTTTGGGGAGCACTTCATCCGCAAACACCAGAGGACAGTTAGCTAGGGAGTCATTGAACTGGCTAAGGGCTTGCTCCAGGGAGGTGGGAGCGTTCTTGGTCCAGAGCCGGGCCACTCCTTTGGCCAGGAGGCTCTTACCCGAGCCCGGGGAGCCTTCGCAGAACAGAGCAACGGCGGGTCTATCCAAGGCCGTGATCCAGGAGAGCCAAAGCTCCAGGTTGTGGTACTCTACCCCCGCGAATAGTTGGAGCCACTGGTGGATCTGGGGATGAAACTCCGGTTTCAAATCCCGCAAAGGGCACGGGGCCCGGTGTAGCGTCCGGTGCTTCAAGTCGAAATACGAGGTTTGGGCGTGCATGTCCAACACCACCGAATCGCACACGGTCCCGTAATCCAAGGCCATATCATTACAGTTGCGCTTTAGGAACTCTCCTTGGAGGGTAATCTCCGTGAGTCTTACTCCCAGGGTTGTGGCCGGGGCTAGGAAGCTGTGGACGGCTAGCTTAGCCGACTCCTTATCATAGGGGCCCACATACCCCCGGCCTCCTACCCAGAAGTAATAGGAGCCTTGGAGTTGGATGATCCACCGGCGCTTGAACTCCTCCGGGGTACACCGGCCCTCCCGTGCGAAGGCCTCCAGATCGGCTTGGGTGTACGGGGTATCCCGGCCCTCCCAGGAGCCCCCCACGAACGCGTCCCGGATGGCTTGGCGGGCTGTGGCTATAGCCTCCCGTTCGTTAGCCTCCTGGACCTCTAGCGCGTCCGCTTGCCTCCGTTGAATCTTCTCCGTAACCCAGTTTAGATCAGCGTCTCCGAAGTGGCTTATGGAGGCTTGGAAGTGGATCGCTATGGAGCTTGCGTCCGCGTTCGGAAAGGCCTTGGCTATCTCTCCGGCAAGCTTGAAAAGCATGTTATCCCGGAGCCCGTGTTCTGCGAATGGTTCCCCCTGGAGAACTCGTTGGAGGGCTAACCCTACCTCGGGGGTTTTCTTGGCCAGGGTCTTGGCCAAGAGGGCTAACTCTTGGTGCGTTACCTTGACCGTAGACCGGCCCGCCGCTTGCCGGAGCTTCTCCACAGAGATAGGCAAGTCCAAGATATCGTCCACCGGAAGGGGGCGGCCGGGGTAGTGGAGGATCTGGGCATCGTCCGCACGCCACACTGGAACGCTGGGGACGAAATACCCCCGATCCTCGTTACAGCATTGGGTGTCCCCATACCCTCCTAGGTATGCGTTCATACGTGGCCAGAATGCGCTCCAGAGGGCCGCGGGTACCGGACGGGAGAAAGGGAACATGGCCCGGATACTTACGTTTTCGGGCTCTCCCAAGGTGGAGGTAATCACGTGGCTAAACGTGGTGTAGAGGAGGATCTCTATCCCCTGGGATTGGGCCGTGAGGACGAACTCCGCCACAGCATCCATAGTGATGTGGTCAAGGTCCAAGACTCCGAAGTGGATCAGGACGCTATCGGCCTTCGATTTCCGGCCCCCTTCCGTGAACTCCGTGGGGGAGTACATCGGGCAATGGAGCTTATGGGCCTTCAGGGCCTTCTTGTTTTCTTCGGTGGGGGTAGCCAACTCCGGGGGTAAGTCCAGGACCATGTGCCCCTCGGACTTGATGGTCGCAACCCACGTAGCCCAATCACTGGGCATGGGACCCGGGCGGTTGTCCTCCGCATCAATGAACAGACTAACGATCAAGGTGCCTCTAATCGGAGTGTCGAACTAGCTAGCCCGCGGGCTCTGCCGCACCCCCGATCAGGGACCGGGGACAAGGCCCACGAGCTAGCTAGTTCGGGGGGTGCGGTTCCTTGGATACGTGAAGTGTGGCGTGGCAGTCAAGCAACGTGAGGCGAGTTGGCACAAATAGTCCCGGGGTCCTTTGTAACGATTACAGCGGCCGGTGGGACAGTCCGAGAGGAGTGGTCCGGGCTCGGAGGCCCCTCCTTGGGGTACTTGGACGATCCCTCAAGGATCGTGACACTTGCCGTCACTTCTGACTGTTAGGGTAGTGGGTCCGCTACAGACAACCCCGAGGCCATTACAGATAAGTAGGCCTTGGAGTTGGTACGGTTTGTGTATGCCGGTACAGATAACCGATAGGCCGCTAAGGGAAAGGCCGTTGTCTGTAGCGGCAAGTTACGCGTACAGTGTACCTGTACGGGGTATGCTGTTACTGTAACTAGTGGATTTCATTGGTCAAAGTGGGACCCAGAGGAGGTCCCGGAGGTGGGTCCCTTTTTGTTGAATGAAATCCACTAGTTAGCTCTGGTGGACCCAGGGACCCACCGTTTTAGCTATTCTACCCCCTCCTACCCATTTTTGGTTTAGGGTTTTCTCCATATGCTTATAAAACAGTGTAATAAGTGCAATATACACAGCTAAGTATGTGGAAGTAAAAGGGAATACGGGACCCCACGAGGGTGGTAGGGTCCTGGCTCCACGGGGAAAGTAGCTAGGCTAACTAGTGGATTTCATTGGTCAAAGTGGGACCCACGGTTTTCCTCATTGGTTACGGGTAGTTAGACCTATGGCCGTTGTAAGTGTCTGGAACTACACATGAAAGTGGGACCCACTTCCCGGAGAACCGTGGTGGGTCCGGAGGGTAAGTTTGAAAAGTGTTCATCACACTTGAACCGGTTGGGGTACTGTAACAGCCCCTAGTGTCACAGTAGCCCGGGCCCCAGGCCATCCACTGGACCCCAGAACCCAGGTGTGGGATCAATCCAGCATGGCCAAGCGGCAACCCCCTACCCCCGATGTTAGCGATCTCCCCGGCCCTGATTGGTGTCCTCCGCATCCGATAGCGTGTGGCCCAGCTCTGGGACTGATTACCGATAGGGACCCGATAGCCCCGTGGTCGCGATTGCCCGGGGAAACGGACGGGGGGTGGGCCTATTTCCTCCACTTCAGAAACATGGCTTACCCCGATGGTCCTCTCGGGAGGTTTCAGGCTCGGGAGATCCGGGCTATGGCCGAAGCCTTGGACGTAAACCCCGGGAGTTTGTACCCCTATGTGAATGCTTTCCTCTGGCATGAACGGGCCGGGGCTTATGACCGTGCGATCGATTCGGCTAAGGTAGCCTCCGACCAATCCGAAGTGATGCGAGTCCGGGGCCGCCATACCCGCCTACTTGAGAAGGCCCGGCACTATGCGGAGTCGGAGTTGGACAAGCTCACACGGAGGGCTAGCAATCCGGACACCCCCACGGCTAGTCCCCGGGAGGTGAAGGACCTTCTAGAGTTCGTGATCAAGACGGAGCGGCTTTTGACCGGGGATGTGACAGACCGGATCGGCGTAGAGGGAGGCTCCTGGGACTTGGAGGAGCTTTCCCTGGAGGAGCTGGAGCTACTTCAAAGCCTCCGGAAGAAGGCCCAGGCCAAGAGCCTGGCCGAAGCAAACGCGATCGATACAGCGGGGGAGTAGGAGGTCCCTACGCGGAAAGTGGACACGGCTCCGGCCCCCATGTTGGGCTCTGTTCAAACGGAGACCCCTATGGCCAAAAAGCTCACACTCCTAGCGGTTACCGGCCTTGCGGCCTCCCAAGCTACAGACTCTCTTGGCCCAGATCAGTCAGAGTTAGGGGTCCAAGTAATCCACGTGGGTACGTTGGCTGGTAATATCCACCTCCAGGGCTCTTTGGATGGGATCACTTGGAGTAACCTCCAGGATTCAACAGGGGTCGATATCCTGATTGTGGCGCTAGCCGGTGGGGCTTTGAACCGTACTTACTGGTTTGTGGGTGCTAAGGGAGGCCGAGTCCGCGCGAACTTTACCCGCACCTCCGGCACCGGTGATCTGACTATCATCATGGAGGGTTAGTTCAATGGCTGGTGTAGGCCGTCAAGTAGGGCGCGGAGTAGGCCGTCAAGTAGGGCGCTCGCTTGTACGTAGTTCGTCCGTACTGGCTCGGTATCTTCCATCGTTGTATAAACTGCCCGGCGTAGTGATCGCGCACCACGCGGTAACCTCACCCAACGTGGACGGCGCGGTACAAGCGTTTTCCAACATCAACGGGCCGGGTACCGCATTTTCCCAAATGGTGTCCGGTGCGAAACCCACGCGGGGGGGCGGTAAAATCACTTTTGATGGCTCCGCGGACTACCTCGAATCAATCAACGCACACGGGACATACCCGAACGCTCAAAGCGCCGCGACTTTGGTGTTTCTCGGGTGCACGTTGCGTGCGTCGATCCCCGCGACTGCCGAGTGTCTAGGAGGATGGTTTGGTCCGAATAGTGCGGATTTCTGTGACGCTACCCAGTCTGTTACAACCGGGAGGCTAACGAGCCGTCGCCGCGTATCTACTGGATCCGCGATCGCTCACGTCAGCACTGCCGCTGTCACGGATGGATCACGATCGATGTATTCGATCAGCCTTGACGCTGGTGGAACCCCGAGCATTCGATCGCACAAGAATGGCGTCGCGACAGCAGCAGACGCTTCGGGCACAGTGCCGACCGGCTCGGGCCTGGAGTACCTGACGATCGGCGCGAATCGCCAAGCAGCGGCGGCAAACTTCTCGACGATGTCTTTCGAGGCAATCGTTGTGTTGCCGACCGCCGTGACGGCGCAGCAGCTTGCAGAGTTGCTCGCGTGGCACACTGCGGGATGCCCAATCGGAGGTTCGGATCTGACGATGTCGCCTGACTACGTGATCGCCGCGATCGGTGACTCGCTGACGTACAACACGACAGACGGCAGGCTGCCCGATTTCTATCCTGCGCAGCTTCGCGATCTGATCACGGCGTCAGGCAAGACGACGCAGTCACGCAACCACGGCGTGAGCGGAAACACCACCACGCAGATGCTAGCGCGCGTGAGCAACCTGTTGAAATACGAGGTGCCGGAGGTTGCGATTATCTACGGGGGTACGAATGACACAGGAGCCAACCCGACAACACAAAACATCGTGGATATTGCAACCTCGCTATATACAGCGGGGACCCGAAGATTCGTTGTGCTCGGGTACCATTATTTGAACTGGACCGCGGGTGGAGATACGGTAGGCACCCCAAAAGCGGATTCCGCCGCGATCCGTGCGCTCCAGGCTGCTGCGGTTGCCCCGATCGATGCGCTCCTTGGTGCTGAATGTCTCTACGTTGATTTGTGGGCTGTGATGGCCGCTCGCATCACAGTGGGTACAGACACGCAAGGTTCGTATTCGTGGCACCGTTCAGATAGTAATGTGCACTTGAATCCGTACGGTGAAGCTATCGTGGGACAAGCACTGTACGACGCGATGTTATCCGCCGGCTGGATCGCGGAAATCCCGTGAGTGGAAACCTCAAAAAGTAACCTCCAGGGACCCCTCCTTGAACCGCCGGGCGGGCTCGGGTAGGCTCGGGGCCCAGGAGTTACCCCCATGCCTTTAGTCAAGTGCCCCGGCCAAGTTGCGTTTGAAGCCTACAACGAAAACCGGGGAGGTCGGACGTGGGACGGTAAGCCCACGCCACCCTGGACCGATCTTACTCCTGGGGTAAGGGAGGGTTGGCAAGCGGCGGCCTTGGCTGTACGGTCAGAGCTTTTGCGGGAGGGGATTACCCTCCTGGGGGCTTGTGTGCGCCGCATGGGGGTGGATAAAGAGGCTCTCCTTTTGATGCCTCACCACGAACTTGTGGCCGCGTTCAGGGAGCTTGTGTCCGAAGTTGACGGGGCCTTGAGTGAGTAAAGAGCTTTTCGGGGTGCATGCTGGAGACAAGCCCCCGCAAGAAGTCCTAACCCCGGACCTAATCTTGAACCCCGTCCGGCAAGCCTTCGGCGGGGCCATCGTTCTGGACCCGTGTGCTCCTAGCCTCACCCTGGCCGGCCGAACCCGCGCGCGTATCGAATTGATCAACTACACCGAAGCGGACAACGGCCTGGAGCGGGAGTGGTTCGATCGGACCTTCATCAATCCCCCATATGCGGACTTGAAGGACTGGATGGCCACGGCCGCTTTTTGGTCGGGGGACTTCTGGCCTAAGCTCCGGATGGTCCAGCTTATCCCCGTACGTCCGCAACGGACTTGGTGGTGGCGGGCTTTACAGGGCTGGGATGTTATCTACCTGAACTCCATTACCTTCCACGGGGAAAGTAATACGTTCCCCGCCCCGGTCTGTCTCGCCTCCCACGCATGCGAGATCCCCAGCCTCGGGGCCAAAGAAACCTCCCGGATGCTCTGGCAAGAAAAAGAACGAACCTGGAAGATAGCCGCTTGACTCTATCCCCGGGGGTATTAGTATCCTGGACATGACAACACGCGAATACGACACATGCGTTATCTGCCGGGGTAAAGTGGTCTTGAATGAAAAGACCAAATACGTGGAGGTCAACTCGGTAAAGGGAACCCACCACACACCGGGCACCGTGGCGGAGACTGAAAGCCAAGGGTGTTTCCCTGTGGGCCCCGATTGTGCCAAGGTTTTGAAGTCCCGCGGAATCCTTGCCCAAAGACTTAGACCCATGAAACACCTCGACGGTTGCACATGCTCCAACTGTGAGATCACGGCCCGGCGCCCCACCTTCAAGGGGTTGCCCGGGCCTATCCCAATGGATATGGGGGACAACTACTATACCCCACCCGAGCCACCCCGATCCGTGAGTGAGATCCGGGCCTATGACGTGGGCCCCACCGAAGCCCAGCTCCGGACGTGGGTGCTACGGCTAGCAACCTTGGCCAACTGGCACACGGACCGGGTAAGCCTCCAGCGTTTGAGCCGGGCCGAGCTTGCCCAGGCAATGGACCGGGCCTTGAACGAGTTGGAGGGTAAGTAGGTGGAATCCAACTCCAAGACCCCCGCCTTTATGTATCTGGTTTGCTTTGGATGCCAGTTGGGTATGGTGAGGTCCACCAAAATGGGCACCTCCTGGGCTTGCACCGAATGCAAAACGGAGGAAACCGTGGACCCTCTTTACCCCTGTGAAGGACCGTCCCGGGACATTCCGTATAACCCCGCTGATCCGGAAGACAGTTTATCCCCAAAGCCTACTTGACACCCCCAGGGGTATCCGATTAGAGTTCTAATCCTGGAGGTAACGACCAATGACCAAGACACAGACCAAGACACAGACCAAGCCCCAAACCCCCGTTCTAGACCATGACACCCTGAAAGAAGACGCACCCCCCGAAAGGTTGGCAGACATTGCCCAGGCCGCGGCCTACGCCTTGGGTGTGGGTAACTGGGAGAAAGTCCCCGAGGGAAAGCTCTTGATCTCGGAGTTGAAGCGCCGGGGATATGGCCTTGTGGTCCTCTCCTTGACGGCCCTGGCCCTCTTCACAGGGTGTGCCCAATCCACCTCCCTGGAGGCTATGGATTGCCCGGCCCCCGAACTTGTGGAGGGTGTGGAGCCTTGCGATCAAGTGGACTCCTTCTCCCCGCCCACGGCCGCCGGTTGGTGGCAGAAAGCGGAAGCCTGTTTCCAGGTAGTGGACGGTCAACCCGTGATCTACTTTGTGGATGATGAACTCCAGTCCCGAATGGATACTCTCCTGGATTACGAGTATGGCCAGTGGGCGGAGTGGTGCGCACAATGAGCCGCATTACCAAGGACTCGTGGTGGGGGGATATCCTCCTAAACGATCCCGCTGTACAGTCCGTGTTGGACCGCCGCGCTCTGGAGGAAGCCCCCACCCAGAAGATCCAACCAATCCCACGGGACCCCCGTAAGGAACTCGCGGGGGAACTCCGCCAAGCGGCCATCCCCTACCTAGGGCAATGGGCTACCGAGCGGGCCAACAACGTGGCTAGCTGGGCCCTGGACACGGAGGAGGATAAACAGAGCCGGAGTCCGGTAGCACTACGGCAAAGCCTCCGGGACGCGATCCAGGTTTGTAACCGCGTGGACTACCAGTTGGATGGGTGTCCTCGGATGGACTTGCCCGAAGTCTTCCGCTTGTCGGAGATCTGGGAAGGGATTATCCTCCGGTACCGCACCCCATGACGCACCCAACACAGACCCCCGAATATAAGGCGATCCTAGCGGGGGCTCTCCCCGAGTCGGTATTATCGGCCGCGGATGGCTTCTCCTACTTCCTCACCTTCATCTTGGGCCCTGCGTTAGTCCTGTGGTTACGGGAATGTTTGGTCAACGATTCGGCTACGGAGGCCGAACTCTGGGCCCTACATACCAACCTACCCCAAGGGAAAAGGTACTACCGGGAGCCCGAAGAAATCCGCCGGGCCATATTGGCGGCCGAGCGGTACGGGCTGGTGTCCCCTTCTCCTTTGGGGCCAGGGGTTTGGGTGCCCGGTAGAGACCTTGACACCTTGGGGGTTATCTGTGAGCTTTCCCCCCAAGACTACGAAGATCACCCCGGGCAATGGAGCTAACCCCTTGAGTTGTACTATTCGAGTCTGGAAGGTGGCCATGGCTGTGGACCTCCCCCCTGGATCGGCCAAACGATGGAAAGACCCCAAGGGGGCCGAGCCAGGGGGGCCCGTAACCTTAGCGGAACTCATATTGGAGGACGGCCCCGAGACTACCCAGGGGGCTATCAATGAGGCCTTGCGAGCGGTCCGCTTGGCGGGCCACATATGGGCCCGGCCTATCAGCGCGATCCGGATGCGCGAGGTGGAGACCCTTGCGGAGAGGCTTGTGGATGAAGCTTGCACCAAAGCAGCAAGGGACGCGCGGCTATGCGTGGAGTAAAAGGCCGGGGTCCTAGCTCCGTTCCCCGATCGGTCATGTTCTCCCGGGTGGAAGCCCGGCGGCCGGTCTGTCCCTTCTGTAAAGTCCGGGCTCCACACCCAGACTCCGAGGAGTTCTCCGGGGTTGCTTGGGCGGAAAGGTTCGGCCACCGATGCCCCCACGGGGAGCCGTGTCCGGCCTTCACGGATTTGGGGATCGATGCTACCGCATGCTCCACGTGCTCCACACCGGCGCCGGTAGCTGGAGCCCCAGCCCCCCTGGATTTCCTCCGGGAATGGGACCACCAAAAAGGAACGTACAAAAATGGAACCCGATCAACCGCACACACTTCTGGCACCCGATCCCCAGTCAGAGGAGGACCGCGCAGCAATCCGGAAGGACCTGGAGGCCTTGGTGGGTCAAGTGCTTCTTTCGGGGAACGGGCCGGAGGAGACCCTCTTTTCTACTCCGGAGGATGCGGAGGCCTTTCTCCGGGAGGCCGAAATCCTAGCCATGGCACGGGCCGATCAAGAAGCCCGGGACAACGCGGCCAACTACCCACTTTCCAATACGAGGCAAATCCAAGTAGCTCGGAAGGATCTACCCCCGTTGTTGGAAAACCTCATGGTGGTTACCGAGCACACCCCGATCGATATCGTCCGAGATCATTGGGCTCGACATAACCCAGGCCTTACTCCCCCGGAGGAGGACGGAGCGGCCTACGATGCCATGGGGGCCCTAGTGTTGGCCGTGGCCTTCGGATTCCGCACCCTGGACACGGTGCCTACGTTCCACCCCTTGCGTACCGCTATGCTCCTCCGCCGGGACTTTCTCCGGCATAGGGACGCGAAGACCAAGAGCGATCGGCTTGAACGAAAGGCCGCAATCGATCGGAGACACGCGCGCAAGGCCCAGCGCAAGGCGCGCAAACGCTCAAGGTAAAGTGGACACATAGACCACACGCGGGGGACATTGCTTAGGCCATGTCCCCCGTAGCGTTTGTGTTGACCCCCTCTGTAGGCCGTGACGATCGGGTCCACGTGCTCTTGGTTCGGAGCCCCTACGCGCGTCATGCGCGGCTTTGTGATGGCCGCTCCGTCCTCCTCCGTCCTCCTAACCCCTCCGCCTCCAAACGGCTTGCTTGCGGCCGGTGCAAGCTCTTGGCCGAATCCCCGGGGGCCGGCCCTGTGGATTGGCCTGGGGGTTCCAAGTGAGTTCCGAAATCGACATTGATCCGTGTGAGCTGGACCGGGCCCTGGTGAAAAAAGGGGGGCTGTATAAGTTCATGCAACTCGCATGGAGCCACGTTGAATCCGCGGAGTTTGTTCCAGCGTGGCACTTGGAGGAGATTTGCAAACACTTGGAGGCGGTATCCCGAGGGGAATGCCGGAGGTTGGTAATCAACGTCCCTCCCGGTTGCGGTAAGTCCCTCACAGTCTCCGTGTTCTGGCCGGTGTGGGAGTGGATCACACGGCCCAAGCGCAAGTGGATGTTTGCGAGCTTTGACGCGAGCTTGTCCCAGCGTGACGCGCTGAAGGCTAAGGGCCTCATTCAAAGTGAATGGTTCCAGGCCCGCTGGGGCTACCGAGCTAACGCCAAGACCTTGAAGCGCCGGGGCCTAACTCCCGTGGGTATTGTTACCGAGTCCCAAGAGAAACAGAACACGGCCTCCATTTATTGGAGTTCAGGGGGTGGGCTTCGGTTCTCTACTTCGGTCGGGGGTAAGTCCACCGGCTGGCACGCACATATCCAGGTGTGTGACGATCCGGTCAAGCCCAAGGATGTACAGGGGAGTAGCAAAGCTTCCTGGACCATCATCAAAGCGGCTAACGAGTGGTGGGCCAATACGATGGCCTCCCGTAAAGCAGACCCCAAGGATTTCTCCCGGGTTGTGATTATGCAAAGGCTCCACGAGTTGGACCTCGCGGCTATCTGTATCCGGGATGGTTACACCTTGTTGAGCCTACCCATGGAGCTGGAGGGAGAGCCTTGTAAAACCCCCTGGGGTGGGGATCGTCGGACTACACAGGGGGAGTTGTTGTGTCCGGATCGGTATGACTTAGCTAGCGTCCGGGAGACTGCCAAAGATATGGGCCCGATGGTGGCCGCGGCCCAGCTTCAACAACGGCCAACCCCTAGCGGCGGAACTATCATAAAAACCCCTTGGTTGATGAAACGTTGGAAGACCCTCCCCGCCCGGGTCCGTTGGCTTATGTCCTGGGATTGTGCCTTCAAAGATCTTGATGATTCGGACTATGTGGTGGGCCAAGTGTGGGCTTACACCCTTGCGGAGTTCTTCTTGGTGGATGAAGTCCGAGACCAACTGGACTTCGTTAGCACATGCCAAGCCCTAAAGGATCTCAAGGAGAAATACCCGCAAGCCCGGAAGATCTTGATTGAAGATAAGGCTAACGGGACCGCGGTAGAGAATGCCCTCCGGAAGGAGGTCCCCGGGATTATCCTTTGTAATCCACAAGGGGGTAAGACCGCCCGGCTAAATGCTGTGTCTGGGTATTTCCAAGCGGGTAACGTATATCTCCCGGAGGGTAAACCCTGGGTGGGGGATTACGTGGTGGAGATCTCCCGCTACCCGAAATGGCCCCATGATGATAGAGTGGACGCCACCTCCCAGGCTTTGATACACGTAACGGGTAAACCTAAATCCTCCCTGAAGGAGGCTATGGATAGGATCAGAGCCACATGAAACCGGCCGATGTAATCCAACTAAAGAAGACCATGGACCAAGGGGCTAAAGGTCCCGGTGGGCTAAAGGCCCGGCTTGATGGTTGGGTAAACTTGTTGACCGGCTTGGGGACGGGCCGGGACAAGACCACGGCTAGCGAGTTCTCGGGACGGGACCCTCTCACCTACCAAGAGGCCTCGGACCTTTTTCACTTTGACGATATGGCTAACCGGATTTGTTGCGCCGTCCCTGATGATGCGATGCGTCAAGGCTTCGGGGTTACCCGTACCGTGGAGGAAAAGTCCGGTGGGGACGCGGAGGTGGGGGAAGTCCAAAACGACTCCCAAGCCTTGAACAAAAAGCTAACCGAGTTGGAGGTAGCGGAGAAAGTCCGAAAGGCCGCGATCTGGGGCCGTACCTTTGGCGCCGGAGTTATCCTCCTAGGTGTGGAGGGGGCGGGAAAGCCGGATAAGCCTTTGGATGAATCCAAGGCCCGGGGGGTAAGGTTCCTTACGGTACTTGATCGGGCGGATCTCCAACCGGCCACTTGGTACTCCGACCCCTCCCAACCCAAATACGGGGAGGTGGAAACTTACTACCTCACTCCGCAAGGGGTGGCCGGGTTGTTTCCCTCCATGTTTCTAAGCCGGGTCCACGAAACCCGGTTGGTGATTTTCGGGGGAGCCCTCACGGCAAAGCAGGAGAAGACCCGTAATGGAGGCTGGGACTATTCGGTCCTCCAGAAGTTGGTAGATATCCTCCGGGACACACACGCTAACTGGGGCTCCGTGGTCGCAATGATGGCCGATATGTCCCAAGCGGTATTCAAGATCCAGGGCCTTCTGGATATGATCGCAGAAGGCTCCAAGACAGACATGACCGAACGTATGGCTTTGGTGGATACCCTCCGATCCATTACCCGGGCCATTGTCTTGGATGCGGATTCCGAGAGTTTCGAGTTAGTCGAACGGGGAGCCCTTACTGGAGTGGGGGACTTGTTGGACCGGACTTACCTCCGGCTTTCTGCCGCAGCCCGCATGCCTTACACCATCTTGATGGGCCAAAGCCCCACCGGGCTGGGAGCTACGGGAGCTAGTGATCTACGTTGGTGGTACGATACTGTGACCACCTCGCGGGAGCTGGAGCTAACCCCCAAGATAAAGAGGATCGTCCGGTTGGTGGCCCAAGGCTTATACCCGGACAAAGACTCCAGCGCATGGACCGTGATCTGGCCCAGCTTGTGGCAAATGACCCCCCAAGAAGAAGCCGATCTCCGGAATAAGATCGCAAACACGGATCACATCTACATTACCGATGGGGTTCTATTCCCCGAGGAAGTAACCCTAAGCCGGTTTGCGTCGGGGGCTTACTCCACGGAGTACGTGGTGGATATTGAGGCCCGCCGCAAGATGCTAGCGGCCGAACTTGAAGAAGCGGAAAGCCCAACCGAGGCCCCTGAAACCACCACCCCCCCTTCCGAGGAAGACCCCCAGGAGGAGGTGGACATTGAAGAAGAGGCCCCAGAGGAGACCGGTACTAAGCCCCCCGCTAAACCGGTTGTATAGCCCATGGCTAAGCCCACTCTGGTGGAGGCTTTGATCTCCCGCCGTGAACAAAGAACCCGGCTCCATTACTCCCGTAGAAGCACCACCAAGCTAACTCCAGCGCAACGGAGGGCCTTCTCCCCGAGAGAGCCCCGGGGTACCGCGCTCCTATACACGCGCGTTCTGGGTAAGCTCTTGGCCGGGATGCGGGAGGACGTGGATCGAATCCTTCTCCCGGTGCTCAAGGCCGCGGCCCCGGAACTCCAAGGCCAGGGAGTAACCTCCCAGGAAGACGCGCGCGTGTGGCGCGTAGGGGTCCGGGGGGACACGCTCCCGTGTGGCTGTGGCAATACTCCGGAGTGGTACCTCCGGGTACTCCGGATGGATGCCAAGGGGAGAAACTTCAACGTACCTAAACCCGCGAGTATGTACACCGCAACCCTGGGAGATCTGGAGGTTGCGGTAACCCGAAGGACGCAAGCCCAGAACACCCGGAGTAGTCTGATCGAAGTTGCTACCTCCCTGTACAAACACAACCGGAGGGAAATGGAGAGGGTTCTCCAGATTGATCTCCGGGCACAAAACCAGGGGCTTGGTCCTTTCATTGATGGTTTCTTGGCCAAGAACACCAGCCTAATCAAGTCGATTAGCTTTGATGTAATGGACCGGCTTACCTCCGTGGTTGCCGAATCCACGGCCGGCCAGTTTCGTGTGGAGGTGTTGGCGGAGGAGATAGCCCGGAGCTTTGACGTTTCAGAATCACGCGCGGCCTTGATCGCTCGGGACCAAACGTTGAAAGCCAACTCCGATCTAATCCAGCTCCGTCAACAACAAGTCGGAGTAACCGAGTACATTTGGACAAGCTCCCGGGACGAACGGGTTAGAGGAAGGCCCGGGGGTAAATGGGAAAAATCCAAGGCTAACCATTGGGTTTTGGATGGGACTCGGCAACTCTGGCTAGTGGCTCCCGTGACCAACCCGGATACAGGGGACACCAACCACCCCGGCCAGGATTACCAGTGCCGGTGTACGGCCACCCCCGTTATTGACCGGTTGCTAGAATAAAAGTGGACGGGCTCGGAGCGCCGGCCTTAGCGTTCCCTCCATGGTCTTCCGCCGTGACTATGGAACTCTAGGCAAAGCCGAACGAACCCCCCAGGGAGGACTACGCGTCCCGGCTGGGCTTACCCGCTCGGGTGTCTTTGTCTATCACCAGGACGGTAGGGAGATCCGGGAGTGGCGTCCTCCGGAGGAAGTCTTCCACGCGGATTCCCTGGCCACCCTTGCGGACGCACCGGTCACAGACTTTCACCCCCCGGTCCAAGTTGATCCCTCCAACTTTTCGGAATACTCCCGGGGTAACGTCCAGAACGGTTCCGTAAAGCAGGACGCCGATCAGGTGGCGTCCATGCTGGTGATTCAAGAGGCCCAGCTCTTGGGAGCTGTGGAGCGCCGGGACCGGACCGAAGTCTCCTGTGGCTATAACTGTGACGTTGAAGAAAAAAATGGCGTAACCCCTGGGGGTGAACGCTATGATCGAATCCAACGAAACATCCGGTACAACCATGTTGCTATCGTACCGAATGGACGCGCTGGAAAATCTGTAGCCCTTCGGTTGGATTCGACTGGAGAGCAAATCGAAGAACCCCAAAGCACGGAGCCCCGACCTATGAAAAGCATTCGCATTGACGGTATTGATTTCCCCCTGGGTTCCCCAGCGGAACAAGACGCGGCCATCCAGGCTATGAGCCGTTACCAGGCAAAGCTGGACGCGGATGCCCGGTCTGTGGCCGCAACGGCCAAGAGCTTGGAGGAAACCCGGACCCGGGCGGATTCGGCGGAGGCCCGGGTAAAGGCCTTGGAGACGGATCTGGCAACGGCTCGGGACCCCAAGCGGATGGATGCTTTGGTGGCCGCTCGCCAAGAAGTGATCGTGGGGGCTAAGTCGGTTCTTGGAAGTGAGTTCAAGACCGATGGACTCACGGACCGGGAGATCAAGGTGGCCGCTATCTTGGCCGCTAAGCCCACCACCAAGATCGACACAGCCACAAGTGACGATTTCATCAACGGACTTTTCGCGGGCTGTACCCGTGAGGACGCGGCGGAAGATCCGGACGGCTTGGTGGAACTCAATGTAGCCAGTCGGGGCCGCAAGGATTCGGAGGACCACATCCCCGTCCGAGAACTCCCGGAGAACAAGCTCACGGCTAAGCAGCGTTTCGACAAAATGAGCCGTGAGGCCTCCTCGCAAAAGCTTGCATTCAGCAAGGACAACTAACCCCCGGGGACCCTAGCGGTCCCTAGGATTTTGAACCCGCCCACAGATTCACAACTCCGGAGATAAGAAACCATGCAACTTTCATACAGCCAGAACCCCGCGATTGGGCGGCCCGGGATGATCGCAGACACCGCGATCGTCAAACACACCAAGAGCCGGATCGCCAACAACTACCTCCGCGCGGGCTACGCGGTGTTTCGTGTCCCGGGCTATGGTTCGGCCGGAACGCCCAACACCGAAGATCCGGGCCAGGTCTATAACATCGTGGTGGGTGGAATCGCGGCGGACGCGGATGCCATCGCAACGGCTATGACCTCCGCCACGGGGACCTTCACCACCCAGGACGGTGTGATGGCCAATCTGGACTTGATGCCAGCCCGCAAGCTCTCCGTGACGTTCGACGCGTCCACGGACTGGGACCCCACCAACGGGACGATCGTCTACATCAACGATGAAGGTAAGCAGGTCTCCGAGACGATCGCGATCGCTACCTCCACAGCTCCCACCACGGTGGGCTACGCCCGGCGCTTTGTGAGCTTCACCAAGCCCGCACAGACCGGCGCCGGTGGAGCGGCCACGATCGGGATCGCGGTCCTGGACACCCTCACCACGGCAGACATTGACGGGGTAGCCCAGTATGTGGCCGGCCGGGAACCGGCCCTCACAACCCCGGACAGTCTCGCGGCCGAGTTCAAGGACGGGGATGCGGTCCCAGTTCTTGAGGTGGGCCAAATCGTGGTTGTTACGGAGGAGGCGTGTACCCCGGATTCATCGGTGTACGTCCGCATTGCTCCCAGTGGAGCCAACACCCAACTTGGAGCATTCCGCGCCACCGTGGATAGCTCCACGGCCGTGGATATGAGCGCCAAGTGGAAATACCTACGTACGTCCGCCATTGGCGGATTGAACGTGGTCTCACTCCGCTAACCCTGAAGACCCACCCACACAAAGATTTCGCGGGGTTCAAAGGCCCCAACCCAGGAGGATAAGTCTATGAACCCCGTACAGATCGCCGCTTTCATTTCCGCCAACTCGGAGCGCCGGTTGGATTCCCGTGAAACCGCCCTGCTCGGAAAGCAACTGGAGTACGTCAAGAGCCGGACCTATGACGTGAAGTATCCGGAAATGAGGGCCCGGCGCTTCATCCCCGTGTCCAACGAGGCAAACGCGGGAGCCCAGTCAATCACCTACCGTCAATGGGACGGCTACGGGATGGCCAAGATCGTAGCGAATGCCGCGGACGATCTCCCCTTGGTGGACGTGGTGGCCAAGGAGTTCACGATCCCAGTTCACTCGTTGGGTTCGGCTTTCAAGTACGATATCCAAGAGCTACGCGCGGCGGCTATGGCCCAGGCCCAACTGGACCTAGCCCGGGCTAAGATGGCCCGCCGGGCCATTGAGGCGGGGGTGGATCAGATCGCCGCCTACGGCAAGCCCCAGGCCCAGCAAATGGGGTTCTTGAATCACCCTAACGTCCCGGTCATTTCTCCGAATACGGGGACCTGGGCCTCCGCTTCGGTGGAGAACATTCTCAAGGACCTAAACAAGCTGGTCAACTCCATCGTGACGGCTACGGGCACCGTCCACAGTCCGGATACTTTGCTCCTGGATACCGCGAGTTTCGCGCTCCTGGCCTCCACCCCGACCGGGGCGGACCTGGGTAAGACGATCCTCCGGGTCTTCTTGGACACCAACCCGTATATCCGGAACATCGATCAGTGGAACAAGCTGGACACAGCTTCCGCCGCCGGAGGCCGCCGGATCGTGGCGTACGTCCGAGACTCCGAGATCTTGGAGTTGGAGATCCCGCTGGAGTTTGAGCAACTCCCACCCCAGCCGCGAAACCTCGCGTTCGTGGTAAACTGTCACTCACGTATCGGTGGCACGGTCATTCGATACCCGTTGGCCATTGCCTACATGGACGGTATCTAACCCCCTCCCATGAAAGCAGATCACCAAGGGGCCGGGGCTCGGAGCTTGCTAAACTCCGGTCCTGGCCCTTTGTTTTTATAACTAGGAGAGTAACGTGGCAAAAACACCAGAGCTGCAACGAGTGATGAACTTCCGGGAAACCTTCTTGACCCCTCCGGACGTAGAAGGATTTGAACCGGTCCGGCTTTCCCCCGGGGGAAACAACGTCCACCCGGGGTACCTTGCGGCCTTGGACAAGCTGGACAACGGAGCGGGCCAGGTGTGGCGCTCCTGGAAAAAGCTCAAGTGGATCGAAGTGATGGACCTGGCCAGAAGTGTGGCAGAGGTCAAGAAGCCCCAGGGCCCTGTAGCTCCGTCCACCTTGGCCGATCGTACCCCCGAAGCGGCGGAGGCAATGGTGGCCGTAGAGCAAGACGCGGCCGTCCTCCAGGGATGGCTCCTCACGGAAGACCGTCCCGAGATCTTGGAGACCCTCAAGGCCCGCTTGATGGGCATGGGGTTTGACTCGGACGATTCCGATCCAGGCCTTGCAGAAGACCTCACCCTTACCGAAACGGTCTAACCCCCATGGCTGCTATCCCCACCCCCGCGGAGTTCTTGGTGGCCTTCCCCGAGTTTACCGGGGCGGCCGAAACCTTGATCCAATCCAAACTGGATCAAGCGGTCCAACGTACGGACGCGGAGGTGTGGGGAGAGTTGTTTACCCAGGGGGTTCTATACCGGGCCGCGGACTTGCTCGCCAAGAGCCCCACCGGCCGCGCCATGAAGATCTCCGATAACGGGGGCAAGACCCTTTATTGGGATGATCTCCAGACCATGAAGAAACGCGTGGCCTCCGGCTTCCGGGTAACCTAGTGGGTAACACTATCCGAGATACAGACCGGGGAGCTAAGCGGTTGCTCAAAGCGCTAAAGGCCAAGCCCGCGTCTATCTTGGTGGGGGTTCAAGGTAAGGAAGCGGTAGAGCCCCATGAAGAGTCCCCCCTACTAACCGTGGGGGATATCGCTACGTTTTCGGAGCTAGGTCTGGGCCAGCCGGAGCGCTCTTGGTTGCGGGACTGGGTGGACGCTAATAAGCCCATGATTGAGGAAGATCTCCGGAAGGTAATGAGGAAAGTTATCCTCCTAGAAATGACGGCGGAACAAGGAATCCAACTCCTTGGGGTAAAGTATGTGGGCTTGATCCAAACCCGTATAGCCTCCGGGATTGCTCCTCCCAATGCGGAGTCCACGATCGCCCGGAAGGAAAGCTCCACCCCTTTGATTGCTTCCGGCCAGTTCCGTAGCGCTATCACTTTCACCTTGGAAAAACTCCTCCAAGGAATGGGGACCTAACCATGGACTGGGCCGCAATACAGGAGGCTACCCGCGCGGTTGTCCAGGCTTGCCTGGAGATTCCCCTGGCTACGGACGTGGTGTGGAGAAAGACCAACCTAGGGGGTACGTGGAAGAACTCCCCTCGGGTCTTCTTGAAGCTACGCACCCGGGGGCAAATCGGGGTGGATGAAACCCGCTATGAGTACAACGCGGAGACGGATGAAAACATCCCCGTTCAAGTAGGTAATAGAACCTGGGTTGTACAAGTCCGGATTGAGACGGAGACCCAGGTCCCTGGAGTTGATGCTGGGGCTTTGGCCTCCCGACTAGTTACCCGCATTGGCCGAGCCCAGAACCGGGACACCCTCCGGACTGCGCGCGCGGTGTACCTGGACTGCGGCCCCCAGTTGGATGTGGACTACATCATGGAAGGCCGCGAGATTGGATGCTCCCAAGTGGAGATCCGTTTCTCCTCCCTGGAAAATGAAATGGACACAGTTTCCAGCTCTGATTACATCAACCACGTAGAAGTTTCTTCGGAGTATTTGAAAAGCCCGGACGGAGTAAACCTCCCGGATGCTTTGCAAATGGACGAAACGATCCCTCCCCTCCCAGTCCCATAACCCGGAGCCTAAGCCATGGCCGGCATTTCAGATATCGTAACGATCACAATCACCAGCAACTCACGCACGCCTACCGCGGCGGGCTTCGGCTTGTTGTTGATCTTGGCCTACCACAACCACTTCCCAGAAAAGTCCCGGCTTTACACGGACCTTTCCGGAATGCTTACGGATGGGTTCGTAGCAACCGAGGCCGCCTACTTGATGGCTCAAAGTGCCTTTGGCCAGAACCCCCGGCCCGCATCCGTACGCGTGGGGCGGTTGCCAGCCGCGCACACCTTGACCAACGTGTTGACCATTACGTCCAACGTGGAAGGCCAACACATCAAAGCCAAACTCCTAGGCCCCGATGGTACGATCAACACGCTGGATTACACCGTGTTGGCCGCGGCCACTCTTACCTCCGTGGCTGTGGCTGTGGAGGCTTTGATCGAAGCCTACACCGGGATCACCTCCTCCGCTTCCGTGGCGGATATCACGATCACCCCAGCAACTCCGGGCGGAGTGTTCTTCCTCTACGATCTGGAAAACTGTGTGGTCAATGAGACCACGGCAGACGCGAACTATGATGATGAACTCTCCGCGCTCCAGTTGATCGTGGATGATTGGTACTACTTCATCCTGGACACCAACTCCCCGGCCAACGTGGCTCTAGCCGCGGCCTGGGCGGAGACCCGGACAAAACATTTTTTCTATCAGACCTCGGACTACGGGGAGCGTTCGGGTACGGGCACCCTGGCCAGTGCGCTACAGAGCGCGGCATACACCCGAACCCATGGCCTCTACACCAAGAACGCCAGCAAGTACGCCCAGGCCTCCCTGGTGGGCTCGGTTGCCCCCAAGGCCCCCGGCGGGGTTACCCTGAAGTTCCGGAACTTGCCCGGGGTTACTCCGGACACTCTCACCCCCACGGAGGAGACCACCCTCAAGGGACATAACCTCAACTTCTACACCACGATCGCGGGACTAAACGTCACGATCGAAGGTAAGAACGCGGCCGGTGGGTACACCGACATTGTGATCGGTACGGACGCCCTGAAAGCCCGCATTCAAGAACGGGTCTTTGGGTTGCTCGCGAATGCGGACAAGTGGCCTTATACGGACTCGGCCACGGATGCTATGCGCGGGGAGATCTTCTCCGTGTTGGAGGGGTTCGTAGCTCCTCCGTCCCTGTTTGTGGTGGATGGCTCCATCACAGTTACGGCCCCCTTGGTGGCCTCGGTATCCACGGAGAACCGAGCTAACCGTATCCTCCCAGATATCAAGTTTGCCGCTACCCTCCAGGGTGCGGTCCACTCCGTCCGAATCGAAGGCACCCTTAGCGTCTAAGGGTAATCAGGAGGCTATCCAATGACCGCGCTATATGACCCCACAGAATACTCCCTCAACTTCGCGGGAGTAATCCCCACTGGTTATGGGGAAGACGAGTTCCTCCGGGTGGAGAAGCTTGCGGACAACTTCGTGGAGGTAGTGGGAACGGACGGGGAAGTGAGCCGCTCCAAGGTCATGGACAAGCGAGCCACGATCACTTTCGTCTTGATGAAGACAAGCAAGACGAACGCGCTCCTTTCGGCCATCGCGGCCCGGGATGAAAACCTCCCCAACGGCGCCGGAGTAGGAGCGGTGTTCATTCGGGACCGCCAAGGGGATACCGTCTTCCGAGCGGCCCAGGCCTGGATCGTGCGTCAACCGGACGTAAGTCTGGGGAAGCAAGCCCAGTCCATTGAGTGGCAAATCCGATGCGCCAAGTTGATCCCCTTCATCGGGGGTAACTAGCCGTGGGCCTCCGTACGGAATCCCGCCTCCTAGGTAACCACCGGTACTCCGTGACCACTTGCCCCGCGAGTGAGGGCCGCCGGATCTTGGTCAAGCTCCTAAAGCTCCTGGGCCCCACTCTGGCCCCTATCCTTTCCGGGGTGGATACCAAGGGGCTCCGAGCCCGGGCCACGATCGGAACGGGAGAGACGGGGGAGCCCGTGGGCTGGAGTGTCCTGGACATGGAGGGGAAGACCCTCGCGGAAGCTCTCCAGGAGTTCTCTAGCCGGCTCTCCTCGGAGTTGGTGGAGGACTTGGCCGCTACCTTCGGAGCATGTTCCGAAGTCCACCTAGGCGGGGAGAGGGCTCTCCAGCTCACCCTGGAAACCCAGGAGGAACATTTCTCGGGGAACTACTCCGAGTTCACCAAGTGGATCGCCTTTGCCTTGGAGGTCAACTTCAAGGATTTTTTAGGCGTATTGCCGCTAAGCCGAAAGGCAAAGGCGGCAGATCCAAACGCGGCGGACCTGGCTTCATAACCTTTGAGATCCCCGAGGGTTTGGATTGGGAAGTGTGGAGGATAGCCTCCAGCCCCCGCTTCGGGGCGAGCTTGTCCGAGTTGGAGACCCAGTGGACCCTCCTGGATTTCCTTGACGCGCATCAAACACTAGACCTTATGGAGGAGCTGGAGGCCAAGCGGTATACTCCACCCAAATCCAAATGACCGTCTTACGTGAAGTCCTGGCCCGCTTCGGTATTGAGGTGGATGATAAGAAACTCGGGGGTATGACCTCCGGAGTTGATCAGGCTATTGGCTCACTCAAAACCCTGGGCGCCGTTCTTGCTGGAGGGGCTGTAGTTGGGGCTTTGACCCACTTTGTCAACGAAATGGCGGAGGTGGGCGGGGAGCTAACAGATACCTCCGCGGTCCTAGGGATCAATACCACGGCCTTACAAGAGTGGCGTTATGCCGCTAAGCTAGTGGGTATTGATGCGGGGGAACTCTCCGGGGCCATGGTGATCCTAAACCGTAACCTAGACGGGGCGGCCCAAGGGGGTAAGGGTCAAGCGGATGTGTTTAGGCGGTTGGGGGTAAGCATCAAGGATGCCCAGGGGAATACCCGGGGCTTGGAGGCTTTGCTCCCGGAGATTGCGGAGGGCTTCTCCAAGATTGAGAACCCAGCCGATCGGGCCGGAGTTGCTTCTGGTTTGTTCGGCCGGTCGGGAGCAAAGCTCCTCCCTCTATTGACCCAAGGCGCGGCCGGTGTGGAGGAGCTACGCAAGGAGTTTGAAAAGCTCGGGGGTGGGGCCACTCCTGAAATGATCGCGGCGGCAGACGAGTTCGGGGATGAAATGGACAAGCTGGACACCTCGCTATTCAGCATCAAGGCTCGGATTGCGGGCTCCATACTCCCTAGCTTTACCGCCGTGGTTGACCTGCTAAACGATGTGTCTGGAGCCGTCTCCAACATGATCAAGAAATCCAACATTGCTACGGTAGCCCTGGGGGTATTGGGTGCGGCGGCCTTGGGTTTCGGAGTAAAGTTCTTGGCAGGGTTTGCGGTCCCTATCGCAACGGCCGCGGTGTTTGCCCTGGGGATTGGGTTTATCATTCTGTTATTGGATGATCTAATCACTTTGTTTGCTGGAGGTAAGTCCGTTATCGGGGGCTTCATAGATGAAATGTTTGGGCTGGGTACGGCCCAAGGCTTGGTGTTGGGGTTGACCGATTCTTGGGAGGGTTTGATCCTAATGATCTCGGACGCCAAGTGGGCTCTAAAGGACTTCCTCGGAATGGATACCTCCGCGGATGAAAAGCCTTGGTGGGCAAAGCAAAATATTATAGACGCGGGGGAAATCTCCCGGGGCCAGGACCGTGGGGCCGCGCTTGCTGGCCGTATGACTATCAACAAGGGAGAGACCCGGGAGCAAGCCCGGGCCCGGTTCTTGGAGACTCGGAAAGCCGCGATCGGTACGGGGGAGATCAACGCTACCCGCTCGGATGTGGAGTCTGGGATCGCGCGTAGGGTTGGACGTACTCGGCCCCGCACCCTTGCCATTCCAGGGAGGGAGCCCGGACTGGAGGCCGGGGGTAAGAAGGTGGCCCAGGCCAACACAGTCTCCAATAGTACCTCCGTGGTTATCCAGGTTCCTCCGGGCTCGGAGCGTTCCCTCCTCACCAACATTGAACGTTCAGTAACCAAGGTGTTGACCGATAGGGACCGGGCCACGGCCGCGGCCTTGGCTCAAGAAGCCGTCCCAGAAGAGGAGGGTTAGCCTATGGCGTCCATTCTCTACGAAGTGGTGGGGGAGTTCCGGAGCGTGGTCTTTGACGCCACGTTGAAGGAGAACCACAGCAACTCCGGAACCGCTACCGAGCACACGGTAGAAGTAGGGGCCAACATTTCGGACCACTTCCGGAAAGACCGGGACCGGCTAACCCTGGAGGTCCAGGTAACTAATCACCCCATTGTTAGCCCCGGGGTTGATGGAGCTAACGGAGCCGTTGCTCCTTTGAGCTTGCAAGGCTCCGAGTTTGAGATCACCACCGGCGCCACAGTAAGCGAGTCCGGCAATGTGGAACCGGCCAAGAGGCAAACCACTACCCGCACGGCCCAAGCTAACGTCCTTCAGTTCTCCCAACCCTTTGACCGGGTTGCGGCCGTCCGGCAACAACTGAAAGACCTCCAGAACAACGCCACGATCTTGACCGTGATCACCTCGGTTGATCAGTACAACCAAATGATCCTGGAGGATATCCAAACGCTCCGAGAGGGCCGGGACTCCGTGGATATCTCCTTGGAGTTTGCGGAACTCCGAACGGCCGAAGGCCAAACCGTAGACCTACCCGAACCCGTGGAGACTCGGGGAGAGAGGGCCCGCAACCGTGGAGCCCAGGCAACCGTGGAGGCCCCTCCCGAACAAGCTTCCGTGGCGGCCCAGCTCCTAGAGCGGTTCACAGGGCTCGGACTCTTACACAAGGCTGGAGGCTAGCGTGGCTCTCCGAATCATCAACACCTCTACAGAGCTTTCCGGCTATACCCAACGGACTATCCTGGACGGTCGGGAGTACCTCCTCCGCTTCCTGTGGAACATGCGGGAGGCTAAGTGGTACCTATCCATTGCCGATCAAACGGGCTCCCCCATCGTTGACGGGATCAAGGTTGTGGCGGACTTTCCTTTGACCCGGAGGATCGTGGATGAACGCTGTTTCCCCGGTAGCCTGATCGCTATGGACACCTCCGAAAAGGGGCTAGACCCAGGGTTGACCGAACTCGGGGACCGTGTGGTCTTGGTCTACGATTCTGTGACGGAGGTTTAGGTGGGTCTCCTATTCGGCCGTTCTTGGCGCTTGCGAGTGGATACCCTCCAGTTTTCCGGTACGGGTAAGCCAGGGGATATAACTATGTCCTTTGACGTGGAGAAGACGATCAAGGCCGAGCCCAACAAAGCCACGATCAAGATCTGGAACCTTATCCAGGACCACCAACGGCAACTCCAAGCCCTCTCGGTACAGAAGGGCCGCGGCCGGATTCGGGTGGAGCTGGAGGCCGGCTACCAATCGGGGATGATGCTCCTGTTTCGGGGGGACCTTCGGAGGGCTGGGACTTCCCGCTCCGGCCCGGACCTCATAACGGAGGTGTCTGGAGAGGACGGAGGCCGCTCCGTCATTTGGTCCCGGGTCAATCGCTCATTCCCTCCAGGGACCACGGTGGAGGTGGTGGCCAAAGCTTGCGCCGAAGCCATGGGACTGGGCCTAGGAAACCTCCCCGAGATTGTCCGGGGTAAGCGGATGGGCTCGGCCGGGAGCACCTTCTTTGATGGTTGTGTTTTGTCGGGGAACGCGGCGGACGAACTAACCCATATCCTCCGGTCCCTGGGGCTCTCCTACTCTATCCAGGACGGGGCGGTCCAAGTGATAGAGCGGGGGAAAGCCCTTCAAGCTTCGGCCGTGGTCTTGGGTTCTGGAACCGGACTCATTGACCGTCCAGTGGTGAACGCGGACGGGACTGTGAGCGCGTCCAGTTTGCTTATCCCCGACCTATACCCCGGGCGTAAAGTCCAGTTTGATACCGTTGACCTAGCGGGTATCTATACCCTCCAGAAAACCAACTATGTGGGGGGTACGGAAGACAACGAATGGTATTGTAACATGGAAGCAAAGGCGGCCTAACATGGGAGCTACGTCCGGCACACCTTCCCCCGGGGAACTCTTCAAGATGGTTTTGGCCACGGCCTTGACGAACCTAAACGTAGCCTTGGTGGGTAAGGTCTTGAGCTACGATGCTTCTAAGCAAGTGGCCGATATCCAGCCCGTGGTAAAGCGGTTGGTTCCCTCCGGAGTCTCCGAGTCCGAAGTGGTAGAGGACCTCCCCACGCTCCCCTCCGTTCGGGTGTTGACTTTGCGCGGCGGGGGTTTCTTCCTCCACTTCCCATTGAAACCCGGGGATACGGTCTTGGTGGTCTGTCTTGATCGGGATACGGCTCCCTGGTTTCGCAAAGGGGAAAGCTCGGCCCCTGGAGACCAACGGCTCCACCACTTGAGTAATGCTATAGCTATCCCCGGGCTTTTCCCAAGTGTCTCCGCGTTCGTGGCGGACCCAGATAACCTCACCCTGGGGAAGCTCGGGGGGCTCATTGTCCGGATCTTGGATGGGGAGGTCCACGTGGATGGTAACGCGGAGGACGTGGCCTTAGCCTCCAGGGTTGAAGCTCTAGAAGACTGGGCCAACACCCATATACACCAAGTGCCGGGGGTTACCGCGGGTAGTGCTTCGGCTACTTCGGCCGTACCCACCACCCCCTCTAGTAACGGGCCCTTCGGCTCTACTGTGTTGAAAGTGGGCTCCTAACGGGGGTGGTGGTAACCTACCCCTACGATGGAACTCGCGTTAGCCCCGGCAGTAGACCTAGAGAATCCAATCCCGGGGGACCTACGTCTAACCGGTGGGACTTTCGTGTGGCTTACCCGCTTGGTTGACCAAGTAGACCAACGGCTACGGAACCGGTTTCAGTTCTTCAAGGGGGAGTGGTTCTTGGACAAGCGCCAAGGGACCCCCTTCTATCAAAACATTCTGATCAACGGACCGGACCTCAAACTTATCCGGACGATCTTTACCCTCCTGATTGTCACTTGTCCCGGGGTTGCTAGTCTCACCACCCTAAACCTTACGTTCAACGGAAGCACCCGGGAGCTAGTCCTTTGGTTTGAAGCCAAACTCCAAGACGGCTCCACCTTTGTTTCCTCTGAATACCCTCCTTATATCTTGAGGTTCTAAATGTCCTACGGAGTTACACTCACGGGATTTGTTCGTAAGACTTTGGAGGTTATCCAATCGGAGGTAATCGCATCCCTGAAGTCCACGATCTCCTCCGCCTTGGACACGGAAGCCGGTACCCCCCTGGGTCAACAAATCGGGATCTTCTGTTCGCAAGCTAGTCAACTCTGGGAGGTGGCGGAAGCCGTCTATAACTCCATGTACCCGGATAGCGCTAGCGGCTTTAGCCTCCGGGCCGTGGGCTCCATTACGGGCACCGTGGCGGATGCTCCACAGCCCTCCACGGTGTTGGCTAACGTCAACGTAGACCCGGGGACCTATGCTATCGGGACCTTGATCGCGCATGCTGTGGGAGACCCTACAGCCCGGTTTGCCAACACCGTGGAGGTAACCAACGTGGGTATCCTCCCGGCCACCGTGAACGGGGTGGCGTTTGCTTCCGAAGAAACCGGACCCGTTCGGGCCAATGCGGGGACCCTTACCGTGATTGCGGAGACTGTGGTGGGGTGGAACTCCATCACTAACCCCCTAGACGCGGCCCTAGGAACCACGGCGGAGACGGATACGGCTTTCCGGATCAAGCGGGAAGAAGAGTTGACGGCGGACGGTGGGTCCACGGAGGACTCCGTTAGGGCGGACTTGCTCAAGGTTACCGCGGTTCTTTCCGCTCAAGTCCTGATCAACGATACAGACTCCACCGATATCAACGGCTTGCCCCCTCACTCCATAGAGGCTGTGGTCTTGGGGGGCTCGGATGCGGACGTGGCCATGGGGCTGTGGCTTACCAAGCCCGTGGGTATTCAGACCGTAGGCACCACCACCGTCTCCATTACCGACTCCCAAGGCAACGCCCAGGATGTGAGCTTCTCCCGTCCGGACGAATATGTGATGTTACTCAATCTTGATCTCCTCGTTGACGCCGATACGTACATTGGGGACAACGCTCTGAAAGTTCTGCTTACCGATTGGGTTGACACCTTCCGTACCGGCCGGGATTTTGTGTTGTTCCAAGTGGCGGGCCAAGTGATGGAGGCTTCCGGTGTGGAGGATATTACCTCCCTGGAAATCGGTAGCTCTACCCCCGTGGTGGCTCCGGTGGGTTCTAACTACGTGATCCCCGTCCGGGGTCTAGCCACTCTGCAAACCTCGGACATAACGATTACCCTCACGTATATCTAGAGGTATCTCAATGGCTAAGTTCCATGATGTAAACACGGTGGTAGGAGCAAACGGCGGGGCGGAGTTCGTCTACCGCTTGCTTGCTGTGTTGATTGCGGCGGGCTGGACCAAGCCGGCAGACTCGGACGGTACTACCTACAGTTCCAGTGGGGGCCAGGTCACGGGGTACGCCACCGGAACCAATGGCCTGAATAACGCCCGGGCCTGGGTCCGCTTACAGGAGCCCGGAGGGAGGCGGGAGTGGTTGTTCCAACGGGACACTTCCACCAATGAACACCAGTGGAGGATCTGTTACAGTGCGGCTGCTAAGTTCACAGGGGGTTCCCCTGGGGCCACCCAGACCCCCAGCGCTACGGACGAACAGATCATTTTGGGGGGTGGCTCTCACGCGTCCCCCACCTTCGCGCAACTCGTGGTAGCCGGTGGAGGGTATAGAGCCCACCTCATAGCCCAGTCCACCGTGGTGGGTGGGTGCTATGGGTTCTGGGCTCTAACCACGGTGGCCGGTACCGGGTACTGTAACACCGCGATCCTACAGGAGCCCCTTTGGGATAACTCTTACCCCGCGGAAGACACGGACCCTTGTCTCCTCGGAGTGAAGTTCTACGCGGGAGCCTACAACGTGTTGGGCAACCATGCGGGGCTCCACTGGGTGGGCCGTTTCTGGACGGCTTACGGGCTCGGAGGAGCCTCCTTCCGGAGCAAGACCTGGGCGGACCCACCAGCCCTCCCCGTTAGTCCGTATAACGCGAAGTTCGTCAAGCAACCCATGTACGTGATTGAAACCAGCCAAGCCTGGAAAGGGGTTCTCCGCCACCGGGAATACTGTAGCGTTTCAACTCACGCCTACCCAGACACCTACGATTTGACTACGGACGCCAAGGTGGTGATCGGTTACTCCTTGGTTCCCTGGCCGGAAAACGTGGCCCCCATCCTATGACTGACCGCGCGGGCTCGGGTTTTGGGATGGCTACCTTTTCCCCGGGGAATCTCCATGGTGGCCACATACCAGGTACCACCAGCGGGATGGGCGCCACCGGTGGGGGTGCTCCTCCTACGGTCTTCTGGGACAAGCCCACGGCTGGGTCCCCCATCTACCGAAACACGGAGATCTACGCCCGGGTTATGGACCTAGACGGGGATGTGGCCCGCCTTGTCATTAGCGCCAACTTCAAGGAGTTAGAGGTGGAGGAGGTGGTCTACCGCCGGGGATCGTTCTCCCGTAACTACCGCGGGAGTTCTGTAAACGTGATCTCCGGAGGATTGTCCTTCATCTTCATCCGTAGCGGAGGGTGGCTAGGGAGCCCAACTATCCAAGTAGACGCCACCGACGCCACCGGCAACGTAGAGGAGCAAGGATAGGATCATGGCCGAAGCTACTTACCCCCTTTATCCCGATGGCCTCACCTCCGAAGCTCCGAGCACGGATGGAGTTCCACTAGGCTCGGGACTAACGGATGAACTCGGGGCCGCGCTCCCGATGAAGACAGACCACACGGCGGAGGCGATCTCCCACTTCATCGAACAGTACAAGCGCAAGCCCCGGATGGAGAACTTTCTCTCCGCATTCACGGAGCAACTTCAAGAGCTGGAGGCGGTCTTCTACGCGTTGTTTACCCAGAGGGATCTAGCCAATGCCGTGGGTATTCAACTGGACCGGCTGGGGACTATCGTCAAGGAGGAGCGGCAAGACCGCACGGATGATGCCTACCGGAGGATGATCGGGGTTCGCATCCTGATCAACAAATCAAGCGGTAGGGTGGAGGATATCTATAAGATCATTCGGGCCGCCTTAGGTCCCTCCACCGTGGTGGCCCGTATCCAAGAGGCTTTCCCCGCGGCCTTTACGGTCCGGATATACTCCGGGTTCGGGGACTTGGACTTGGACTCCTTGGCCCGTGCCCTACGTCAAGCCAAGCCCGTGGGAGTTCGTATGGATGTGGTTGACGATTCCACCTTGGATAAGTTCATGTGGACGGCCGAGCCCGACGCATCGGATACCACCCACGGGTGGGGGGAAGAAGGGGATCGGACGGTCGGAGGCGATTGGGCCGATGTGGTTTAGTGACGGGACCTAGCTCCCGGGATAGGGTTTCACCATGGCAAAACCAGCCGAGCCCGTAACGTGGGCCACCGACGCTACCCAGACCGCTGGGACCCAGATCGGGCAAGACACCAAGCTAAAGCCTAGCGCCGGGGATATAGCCCAGGGAAACCAGTCCGGGCGTTCGGCTCCCGCCAAGTGGTATAACTGGATGTTCAACCTATTGGGCCAGTGGACCCAATACCTGGACAACCTTCCGGCGGAGTCCGCATTCCTTGGGGCGGCCTTCAACTGGACCGGAGTTCACAACTTCCGAAACACCACGTTGCGAGTGGATAGCGCGGCCGGGGAGATCACCTATGGAGACGGAGCTGGAGCGGCCGGAGCCCGTACCCGAACGCTCCGTATTTCGGCCCTCTCCGCCCGGCCTCACAACTTCGCAGCGTACCCCCCGACCGTACCCGGGAGCGCGTACGTAACGATCAATGAAGATAAAGGGGCCTCGGGTCCTTTCTACTCGTTCGATCTTTCTCATTTGATTCCAACCCTGGGGACTATTACCAGCCTCCGTGTGTTGGTGAAACCGGGAGCGGCCCGAACGGCCCAAACGACTAACCCCGGGGATAATGGCCGGATGTTTTTCCGGTTGTTCTCCTATGCCCCCAACTTCACCACCCCCACTTCCCCCGGCTCCCCGAGCTTCACGGAATACGCGGAGGATGATGGAACCACCAATGAACAAAGGATGGACTCCGGGGCTATTTCGTTTGCCCTAAACCGGGCCACCACCACGCTCCAAGTTCATGTGTGGGGCGGAGATACCGCCACCAGTTTTCCCGATCGGGTACGTGCTTTGGAAATCGTCTACACCGATCTGTACGCGCGCGGTCCGTGAAAAGGAGTCCATCATGGAAGTTTCCCCCGAGATTATCGGCTCTCTCCTAGGCTCCCTAGGGCTGGGTACAGCGATCCATCAAATGATCAAGAACCGGGGCCGGGCTCAATCTGATCTAGATGCCCGGGAGTTGGCTAAGGTCCACTCCGCCACGGAGGAACGTAAGCTCCTCGTAACCGAACTCCACAGCCTCCTGGGGGCCGAGCGGAAGGAACTCCAAGAGTCTAGAGACTCTCACCAGGAGTGTCTCCAGCTTGTGCACAAGGTGGCGGCAGACCTTGAGACCCTCCGCAAGGAGCACGCTATGTGCCCGGGGCAAATCGCAGAACTCTCCAAGAGGCTGGAGACGCAAGACCGGCGTATCTATGAACTTTCCCGAACTACAACCCCACCCCCTTTCAATGCTGTAAAAACCGGAGGCTAATCGCAAGTGCCAATCACGATCTTGGATCTCACCAAAGACCAACCCAACCCACCTCCCGCGTACGGGGGTAAGCACAAACACCGGCTTGTGGGGGGCAAGGTCTTGGAGCGCAAGCCCCAGAACGTGGACTCCATTTGCCTCCATCAAACGGCGATTGAGTTTGGGCCCAAAGCCGATCCGGACGCTAAGCACCGGCGGGCCCTTCAAGTGGCTTGCCACGCTCTGGCCTTTGCGGACGGGACGGTGGTCCTACCCAATCCCGTGTCTTGGTACATCAACCACGCCAATGGGTTCAACGCGCGTTCCCTGGGCATTGAGATTGAAGGGGCTTTCCTGGGCTCCCCGAAGCACCCCACGGCCCCCGGAGGCCAGGCTAAGGCCAGCGTTGTAACGGACTTGGTGGTGGCTTCCGCGTGTGCGGCCGTGGACGAACTCCTAGAGCGTGCCACCCGGTGGGGTGCCCGTATCCAGTTTGTCCTAGCCCACCGGCAATCAAGCGGGACCCGACCGGCCGATCCCGGCTGGGAGCTGTGGCAAAAGGTGGCCTTGGCCCATTGTGTGGGCAAGCTCGGCCTGAAGTGTATCCCCAGCCTTACGGAAGATGATGGACGGGCTATCCCCGAGGTTTGGGACCCGAGCCAAAAAGGCGTGCGGTACTAGGCCAGGTCCTTACCACACCGACTACACGCGTAGTCTCCAAAGAACTCCGCCCCGTTGCCGGGCTTCCGGCGGGGGCTGTGTACCTGATAGTTATTCATGTAATCGGGCCAGATAGGCCAACGTGGAGATAATGTTCTGGGGTCCGGCTCCCGCCAACAAGGTGCGTAGGTCGGCCCAGCCCAACTGGATCTCCTTCTCGTCACACCTCTGGAAAGTGATTCGGAAACACCACTCCCCTGTTTCTTTTGACCGGTACGCGTGGATCTCAAAGTTATCCATTGGGTTGTCCTTCCTGGTAGGTAGCTACCCCATGAAAAACGGCCCGGTGTAAGCCCCGGATTTTCAACCCTTCGATCCTTTCCCGGCCGGGGTCTTCTAACCCAAACGGGCTCCACAGGATTGAGGCCTCAAAGTTCTTACCCTCTGGGTTTCTTACCGTTAGGGTGGTGCGTGGGTAGGGACGGAACCCCACCGGGGGATCGGTATAGATACTCACCACGTATCCGTGGCTATTCAACCGTACACGGCTTTCCAGCTCCCCTCCGGCCAAAGCCAAGATTTGAGCACCGGTCTTGTTCAAGTGCTCTAGAGCCCAGTGGGCTAGACAGTATCCGATCAATGGTTCCACGGGGGTTATCCTTTCGGCACTAGCCGTTGTTCTCTTGTGAAGGTGAAGCCTGGGACTTGCGGGACTTGCTCGGAGTCCTTGAAGGGGGCCAGCAAAGCCTCCACGGCCATCGGGTTGACCATAAGGAACTCCCGGGGGACTTGGTGGATATCGGCCACGGCCCAGGTCCACACGGGCTTGAAGTAGATTCCCGAAGGCACCGGAGGGGGCTCCAAAGCCAACACGGGTACCGGTGGGGGGAGAGCTAGCCGGGCCGCCTCCCGGGCTTCGGCTAGGGCCTTCTGCCGGGCTTGCTCGCGAGTGCTAGCAAAGGTGTTGATCTTCTGCCGGATGGTCTCCTCCGCTTTCTCCAGGAGCTTGATCGTGGGGTTGAAGAACGCATCCACGGCCCGCTTCGCAGCATTCAGGGGCTTGGTAATGGAGGTCCGATCTTCCTCCAGCTCCTTGAGCCGGGCTCGGACCACCCCGAGGATTTCCGACAAGTCCGCCACGTCCGAGTCCACTTCACACGGGAAGCTCTGGACTCCCTGGAGGGTATCCGAGGCCTCTTGGAAAGCTACCTGGATTTGATTCTTACCCTCGGAGGTAATCAGGAGCGCGGTTAGTTGGCTTTCGGTGGGCTTCATAGGTGTATCCCCTTGACGTGTTGTATGCACCTATCCATACCGAGGAGCCCCGGGGTGAATGCGGTACGGCAAGACTCCCAAACCATTTCCCCGTAGATGGTTCGGAGTTCAAAGGTTAGGCCTTCCCGGAGGTAAAGCCGGAGCGCGGCCTCCATCCCTCCCGACCAACCAAGGTCAATGTAGAAAGCTCGGTTATGCATGTGGCGGCGGAAGGCCAAGCCCGCGTCTATCCCCAACCGGCGCTCCACGGGGATGTTATCGTTTAGGGCCGTGGTTAGCATCTTGTGGGATGCATAGGGGGACTCATTCCGGCGGAGGCAATGGAGGATAGCTTGGTCCAGATAGGCCAGGTTTTCCTCCACCTTACCAGCATAGGGGGACTCAATAACCGTGAGTCTCATAGGCCTAGGGCCTTTCGGACGTTGGCCACCTGGAGCTTTTCCTCCTTGATTACATTGAGGAACCGGCGGACCTGGGTGTGGGCCAAGATCTCCTTTTCAATCAGGGCCACAAGGGTCTCCGGGTCCAATGCGTCTACCTCCCAAGAGCTAGCTCCGTGCTTCCGGATGTACTTACTGGCTCGGGAGTCGGAGAGCTTAGCCGGGTTGGGTGGTGGGTTGTGCTGCTTTACCTGGGCCATGGTAAGCGCCACCTTGGTTACTTCGATGAAGTCCACCCGGAAGGTCCGGAGCCGGGCTCCAATATCCCGGACCATATCCTCCCCACTGGGATCGTGATCCCCCAGGTAGAGAAGCACGGGGGTTTTATCTTTGTGCCGGAGGTACCGCTGGGCACTTTCATACATGGCGCTTTGGCTGGAATACCCCTTGTTCACCATCAAGGTAATATGGTGGCGCCGGGCTACGGGCTCCAACACACCGGCTAGAGCTTGCTTCTCCACCCACAGCTCCACATACGCGTCTTGATCGGCCCGGCGGGGTAGGCGGAACTGGTGTAAGGCGGCCTCCACAACCTCCTCCGCGGAGTCCCAATCCGGGGGACTATCTGGAACCCGGCCGCGGTCTTCAATCGCGTTCCAGTCAATGCGTCCGGCCAACCGCGCATCCGAGATCAACCGGCCCAGGTTCTTGTAACTCTTCTCCGTGTTGGGGAGTCCGTGGTGGGCTACGAACTGGTAATAGAGTTGCCGGAGGGTAAGCCGGAGGTCTATGGATTGGTACTTCTGGATGATCTGTTCTGCGGTTTCGATCATCCGGTTGGACTTCCGGTTGAACCGTTTCTCCACATACTCTTGTTTCACGGGCCTTACTCCTTGGTTTGTTCCAGCTCAAGGAGGAAGATAATACAGCATGCGGCGTGGGCCAAGTGGGTCTTGGTCGATTCTGGATCTTTCTTCTCCCCGGCCCGCCATGCGTTCAAGTGGCGCCGGAGCGCTGAATAATACCGGGCTTCGGCCTCGGGTACGTTCCTCCAGTTGTCCACACCATACTTCTGGGCTCCGAACTCCAAGACCTCGATAACCGCCAACTCCGCGCGCGGGGGCATCAAGTCAAAGCGGGGCTTTCCTGTGTCGTGTTTTGTCCCCACGGGGAGCAAGGACTTAGCCGGTTGGAAGTGCCCCTCCTTGGTGATCTCAATACCCCCGGGCTTTGGTTCTTCTGAAACCAATAGGGCCTTGGCCCAAGGAGCCGATCTAAACGCGGGCTTTGGCTCCTCGGAAACCAAGGGGGCCGCGTGTTGGTTCATGGCTCCCCGGCACATGGAGCATAGTTCGGGGCTCTGGGCGTTCTGGCCGGTGTAGGTCCAAGAGCACGGGAGTTCCCCCTTGGGATTGCAAGCCTCACAAGGCCGAACGATCCCAGCTTGGTGGTCTAAAGCATTCACAGGAAGGTAACGAACTCCATCACACTGTTTACACACGGGGGTATCCATCAACGCATCCTCCCATGGAGCCACAGCCCAATGGCTACAGCGTCCACAATGTTATGCCGGAGGCTCCGAGGGGTGGCCTCCATTGCCGCTTCATAGATCGCGGTTTCCTCCGCGCCTAAGGTCTTGTCCACGATCTTTTCAATGACCCCCTCCGTGGGCCGAGTACCCTTCCACTTGATAGCCGGGAGGTAATGGATCTCCTTTGCGTCGATGCGACCGGCCACGATCGCCCCAAGGGCCGTGACCTGGATCAGATCATTGGGCTGGGCCTCCTCCCGTTGTTTGGATCGGGTCTTACCGGGATAGTGGACCATTTGCTCCACGTACACCCGATCGGCTCCCACGGGGATACCCTCCGCTAGAGCTAGTCCGAGCCCGCCCACCTCCTTGAGCCGGGACCTTGTAAGGCCACATGCGATCAAGTCCCGGCTATACCAACAAGCCCACCCGAGGTTACGCCCGGGGTCTATGGTACAGATCTTCAGTCCGTGTTCTTTGATTAGCATACTCTCCTAGTCCCCACAGACTAGTAGGCCGTGGGCATCGTGGACGGTCTTTACTCCCTTGGTCCATTTGCGGGATAGCGCCGGGCTTGCCGTGATCTGGACTTGAGGTATCCAGCTCTGGGCCACGTCCACCATGATTTGCCGCATTCGGTAGGCTGCAAGGTGGGCCCGCTCGGGGTGGTCGGGGACCTCTATAATGAACTCGTCATGGATGAACGCCACGATCCGGCATCCGTAGAGGGGGCTGGAGGTATCTACGTAACACTCGTAAGCCAGTTGCCAACCGGCGGCCTTGGCCGCGTCCGCGGCTAGCCCTTGAAAGAAGGAGTTACACGTTACCGTGTACTTGATATATCCGCGGATACGGTGGGAGAGAAAGTGTTGGATCGTAGCTAGGCCGTTTCCACACAGACTGTTTATCCACTCAAAGTAGGCGGGCCCCTCCGGCCACTCTTCAAGCCACAAGCTCCGGAGAGTCTTACAGGTCTCCAAGGAGAGCTTGACCCGGTATTCCTTCCGGGCTTGGGTTCTGAAGGCTTTGGGGCCCATACCCCCTTGAAACCCAAAGTTACCAATCTTGGCGGTTTGTCTGTGCTCGTTCTTGAAGATCTTATCCCCGAGCTTCATCAACTCGTAAGCCTGGGCTTTCGTGATCCCAGCAACCGAGGCCCCTAACTCCGTGTGGGGGTCTTGGCCAGCATTGAGAACCTCTGCAAGGCGGGAGAACCCCACGGACCATAGGCACACCTGGGCCCATGCGCGTAGCTCCATACCGTCGTAATCCACGGAGCAAAACAACCGCCCCGGCCGGGGGATGAAACACTCTCGGAGCCCGGGCTTAGTCGGAATGTTTTGGAGCTGGAAGCCCCAGCTAGGAGGAGAGACTCCGGGCTCCACCTCCCCCATACGGCAGGAGGTCCGGCCCGTGGCTACGATAGTTTGGTGTTGGGCTTGGAGAGGAAGCTCCGTTCCTTTATACAGCCGTTCGGCCCTACTGAGTGTGGTCTGGAGGGAGCCGTATTGTTGGTAGGAGAGAAGCAACGGATCGGCCGTGGCCAATACCGCGTCCTCCGATAGGTTCACGTATTTCTTTTCAGTCTCCCAGATTTCCCAAGGGGTAACAGGGCGGCCCAAGACCTTCTCCCGTTCGGCTCGGAGTTCCTCTCCCGTCTCCGTGAGGATTAGATCCTCTTGTAAGTTACGCATGACGGAGACCATGTGCTCCATGGCCAACTTGGTGTCCCGGCTCCCGGCTTTCTTTCCTTTGATGCTCCGGGCTCTAACTAGGAGGTTATCAATCAGGATTTGCTTATCCTTCTCATACTCGGCCAGTGTGGCTTGGTGGAACTTCGCAACCGCTACCGGGTCCGTTCGGATACCCCACAGTTGCATAAGTTGAATCCAGAAGGCCGCGCGGGACTGTCGGTACTGATCTTCCAAGAAGCTCGGATCAATCCGGTGGCTCTGGAGGTGGAAGACTTCCCCCTGGGTCTCCGCATCTAGAAGGGCATAGTTGAGGGCTTCCGGAGGGAACTCAGAAAGCGGAGTGTGGTAGAGCGTGCCATACCGAAGCCTCCAAGGATCGGTCTTGTCCAGGATGATCGCCCCGTCCGAGTTCCGGAGAGCCACCTCCGCTAGGGAGTAACCCCACTTGCGCTTGGTGGGTTCTTCTTCATCCGATTGGCCAGGGATGCGGCCTTCAAACTCCCCCACGGCAATGTCCCGGAGCCTCTCTCGGATGGCTGTACATACCGCCCGGTTCTCATTGTAGGCCCGGAAGACCAAGGGAATGAAGTCCGGATCGTACGCACACAGAACCGCCATATCGAAGGCCAGGTTATGGCCGTTCAAGAAGGTACGCTCTAGGAGTTCCTGGGTTATCCTCCGGGTTGCTGGGTCCCTCGCGTGGATGATATCCGCCCGGTCTTTGTTGATCCTCCACTGGTGGGTAACCATAGGAGGGGCCCCACACCCGGGACTAATCAAAAAAGTTTCCGTGTCAAAGGAGTTGATATCCATGGACTTATCCCCGGGGTTGGGTTTGAGAGGGGACTACGGCTTGGGGGATAGAACCCCGAGACTTACAGGGAGACAAACCTCCCAAGCTCGACACGCCTTTACGTACCGCAGAACCCTCTAAGAAGCCTAGGAGTAGGCAAACCCACGTCCTGGGCCGCCCCGTCTAGATCGTTACCCCTAGGCTTCTTAGAGGGTGCGGGCTCCCCTTTAGCTCTCACGTTATCGGGAGAGCCCGCACCTTTGTTTATCGGGGTGGTACGCGGGCATTACCCGCGCGCTATGGCGATCCCGAATGCCCCCACATCGGTAGTATCTGCTGGCATATAGAACCCGAGGACCTACGCCCTGGGCCGGTCGGAACCATTCCGACCTACAAACCTCACCCCGTGGAGGTTCGCTAATGTTGTCGCACTGGCTGGGAGCATCGGTCCAAAGGAGTAAGACCAACACGCCTAACAGTGCTAGCAGGGAGAGGATCAAGCTCGGCCCGCCGCCATGGCTGCGCGGAGTTCGGCTTCCGTCAACGCGGGGGAGCTTCCCCCTAGTGCCGGCTTCCAAAAGTGGATCGGGCTCTGGGGGTGGGCTACCCAACCCATGGGAGGGAATGCCGGAGGCTGTGAGGCCACCGGAGCTTGTGGGTACCCTCCAGGAGCCCCAACCGGAGGAGCGTATCCTGGAGCTTGTGGTGTGGCCCCGAAGTATGCCGTGGCCGGAGGTTGCCAGCCTCCTTGGGGTCCGTAGCCGTTCGGAGCTGGGGCGGCCGGAACTCCATAGCCTTGGGGTTGGTGGCTCGGGAGACCTCCCTGGCCTTGGGCTTCATCGGAGAGCCGCATCCCCGCGGGGACCGGTAGCCGCTTGACCACGCCATTTTCCAGGACTGGGTGGTATGTAAACTTGTTGAACGGCTTGGCTCCCGGAGCGGAGTTCGGGCCCGGTGGCTTGGAGTGGACACTGGCCATAACCACTACCCCCGCGAATGGTTGGGTAACATGCGTGGCCGAGTCTGCCACGGCGGGGGTAATCTGTGCGTCCGCTTCCGGGCCCGTGGGCTCCAGACCGCAAGCGGCGGCGATCTCCGCTTTCACGTCCGCCAAGGCCGAGTCTGGGAACCGGCCATCCAAGCGCACCACACGGGCCCCCTTCGATCCCTGGGGGTGTGCGGGGTTGGTCGATTGCAAGACCTGATACTCCGTAATGAAGAAGGTTCCGGCCTTCCCCGGGACCGTGCTCCGGTGTTCTTTCTGCTTACAGATCAAGAGAACATAATCTCCGATCCCCAAGCTTTGTCCGTTGTTGTTTACCTTGACGTTGCCGATCCGATCGTACCATCCCATGTGTCTTACTCCTGTGGATTGTCTGTCTTAGGGTCTGTGTCGTTCTGTCTAAGAGGGGACTTGGGTGGGGCTCAAGTAATGAGCGGGCCCCCACCCAAGTCCCTAAGCCCCCGTCCATCGGGCTTGTGGTGTGTCTGTGTCTTTAGGGACGGGGGTAAGTTTTAGAGGGACTTAGCGTCAGCAACCGCCACCCCGGCCGCACGTTGGGCCTTGAGCTTCTCACGGTACCGCGCGTCCCGCTTGGCCTTGGCTTCCTTTTGTTTGGCGAGCTTCTCCGCATCCGGAGCGGGAGTTACCACGGGCTTGGCCTTCGGGCCCTTGCGGACCTTCTTCCCAAACTTGTGATCGCGTGCGGCCTTCTTGGCCTGGGTCTCCTCCTCGGTAGCCTCCGCGCGCTTGGTCTTCTTGGTGGCCTTAGCCTCCTTGGTTTCTTGGCGCTTCTTCTCCACCTGGGCTTCCGCTTCCTCCCGCAAAGCCCGCACATCATCCCGGACCCTGCGCGCATCGAAGAAGGAGGACTTAGGACCGGCCTTGATTGCCTTGCGGCCCTTAGCCGTCACAGTGTAGTCACTTGCGGGCCGGCCGAGCTTACCCGGCCCCCGCTTACCGGCAAAGGTGCCCGGGGGTGGAGTGTAGCGGTCCAGGAGCCCCTTCAGGGTGGCATTACGGAGCCAGTTGTCCGTGGTGGATTCACACGCTCCAAACTTCTTGATCACCTCGGGGAGCTGGGCCTTGGAACGGCTGGCCACGAACTTGACCACCTGGAACATACCACCACGGGCCAGGGCTTGGGTCTTCTTCGGGCCGGTCTTCTTGGCGGCCCGCTTGGCGGCCTTCTTCTTACCCTTGCGGTTCTTCTTGGTCTTTGTCTTGGCCATGGTCTGTTACTCTCCCCAGTTTATGTCCGGGGAATCCCCGGAGCTTTTCTTTTGAGCCCCCAGCATGTAGGAGGGAAAAACCCGTGTCAAGGGGCTAAAGTTCCCTCCGCTCATTTTCTTCCGTGAGCTTCCCCGTAAGCCACCGGTAGTAGCCTCCGCCGGGGTTATCTACCAGCGTCGGGAAGTCCAACCAATCGGCGTAAGCCATTTTTTGGTCCTGGCCGGTTACGTCCATTTCCATTCGCGCGTCCCGGCGGGCCTGGTGGACTCCCGCAATAGCCTCCCCACACCCGTAATAGAAATCGAACGTAACCTCCTCCTCCGGTTGTCCGGGCCGGTGCGTGCGGCCGGTAAGTTGCTCCATGGCCTTACCGTTGTAGTCCGCGGAGAGGATAAGGTTTTGGTGCCACTTGTACTGTAGGTTTCGGCCTTCCGAGTTCGATGGAGCGGAGGCAATCAAAGGATACCCCTGGGGATGGTCCTCTATATATACCCCCTTGGTATTGTATCCCTCCCGGCCATAGTATTCTAAGTCCATCCGGCGAGAGAGTTCGTTCCCTAGCTCCACGTGTTTGACCCAGATAATCCCCCGGTTATCGTTCAACCACCGGCCGGTTACCTCCATCACTTCCTCCGTCAAGAACACAGCCTTAGGCTTGATCTTGAACGTGGGGCTTAGTCTCCGCCATTCTGCTAAACGGCCTTCATCGTTGTAAAGCCCTTGGTCCACAGCCAGGGCCACTTGGTGGGCCGTGTCTAGCCCCCGCTTGTTGTGCTTCAAGACCTCGCGGCAATACCCCGCCCATTCGCTACGGGCTCGCATCCATTCGATCGGGGGTTGTGGGTCCCACGTGTAATAGAACCCCAACCCCATTTCTAAGGCATGGCGCCAAATGGAAATCCCGTCGGGGAGGTCTGTACCATCCGGGAGGATAAACTGTCGGAGCTTCTTGAAGTGGGGCTCCATGATCTTGTCCTGGTAGACTCCCGCGATCCCTCCCATGGTAATGGATGCGTCTACTTGCTCCCGGCCTCCGACCGTACCCACTACCCCGGGGGTATCAATCATTCTACGCTGGAAGACTTTGCGCAGATTGGAAAGCCCCTCCGAGCCTCCCACCTTGATGGCCTGGAGTTCTTCGGGGGTTGTACAGAGTTCGACCAAAGCCCCGGGCTGGAGCCTTTTGATCGGGTTGACCTTTTCATCAATGGCATCCGCCCAATCATCTAGGATGCTCGGAACCCGGGGGTAAGGTGACAACTCCCGGAGACACCAGTCCGAGATATGGCCCACGTCCTTTAGGCTCCGGTTGATGAAAGTCCCGGACATGCTGATTATTTTTGTTCCTGGGTTCTCTCTTAGGTACCGGTTCAAGCGCCGGGTAACCGCGGCCTTTTGGTTCTTGGCTTTGTGGCCTTCATCCAGGATGATCACATCCGGCCGGTAGCGCTCCAGGAACCCCGGTTGGATCAGGTTTCCGGCTTTGTCGTATTGGTTCCCCGCACTAACCCGGCTTAGGAGTTCATAGGACTCTATCCGGAACCCATCGGGGTGGGGCCCTACCCAGTGGTAGGCCAACGTCCGGAAGTCTCTCCGGGTCTTCTCCTTGAGCTTTGCCGGGACTAAGAGGATCGGCCGTTTGGCGTCCAAGATCTCGGGGATCAAGTACGTGATCAGGGTCTTACCCCCGCCCACTACGATGGGGGCCAAGAGCCCCCCACACTGGTGGATCTCCGCTAGGGCCCGGGCTTGGATGGGCCGGAGAGTTTGTTGGCCCCACGGGGTGGATAAGGCCGCGGTTAGCTCCTTCACCAAGTAGTCCACAAGGTCCGAACTCCGCCGGGGGAGCCCGATTATCCGGCGCAACTCCGAGGAGTTCGGAACCTCTAGGACTTTGTTTCCGGCTTTCGGTCCTACCTTTTCCTCCGAGTCCGCGCGTAGTTGCTCCAGCGTCAAGCCGGTGGCCTGGAGCACTTGCTCTATAGCGGACAAGGCCATGGGACTAGAAGCCCCGGATCACGGCCGCGGCCAGCCGTTCCAAGGTGGACTGGATACACAGGCCCTCGGGGGTATGTGCGTCCAAGATCACCACGTCCGGGGAGAGGGCCAGGACGTAATCCTCCACCAGAGCGCACAGCATGGCAGGGCCCTTACCGTACTCCACCAAGCGGTAGTCCTGGACTCCATCCTCTCGGAGCTTCTCCACGGCGGAGGTAATCAGATCGATGGACTCCACCACCTCCAAGGACTTGGGTGGGGTGGACCTACAGTTGATGTGGAGCACGAAACCCACGGAACCAACTTGAGGTGTTTGGAACCGGATCGGAGCCGGAGCCGGGAGGGCTGGAGCTTGGGTTGGAATGGTCGGAGCGGCCGGAGAGGGGAAACCCTCCACGTGGGTAACCCCGGACTTGCGTAACATATCCTTGATTGCGTCCGCTCCGTGACGGGATGATGTGGTCATAAGACCACGGGCCACGGCCACGTCCTTGAGTTGGTCCCGTGTGAGCGCGTCCAGGTTGTCTCCCGCCCCTGGGGCCATTTGTTGAACCGAGGCCACTGGAGCGGGGGCTGGGAGCACTGGAGCCTGGGCCGGAGCTTGGGGGACCGGGGGCATATACGCGGGGCTCGGAGGGGCCGCGGCTGGAGCTTCTGGTGGGTTGATGATGCCCCGCTCCGTCATACCTCCAGCATCGTAGGCCAGCCGGATGTGGT
>Ga0213920_1000287_pt1 | contig 45259 bp, 57 predicted proteins | sample McNCre1117MG_FD_161054 | JGI IMG/M metagenome (GOLD analysis project Ga0213920, IMG submission 161054) | Freshwater microbial communities from McNutts Creek, Athens, Georgia, United States - 11-17 MG | ecosystem: Environmental > Aquatic > Freshwater > Creek | place: USA: Georgia | collected...
ACCAAGCAGGATGAATTAACCGCAATAATTATAATAAGTATTTTTACTCAAGACAATTTGTCTTGTCCCTCAAAGTCGAATCGGTCTATGATGCATTTGTCACTTGCATAGGAGAACCACACGATGCAAACCACCCTAAGCCCAGCTTCTCTTGCTTTGTTTCTTGAATATGCAAAAGACGCTGAGAATTGGAACGGACAACCCCTAGTCGGCGGTAATGTTGCCACAACACCACAAGACAAGGGCTATTTGACCCAATTAAAGACTGCAGGCCTTATCAGCACGTTTAAAGAAGACGACTGCGTCTGGCTTGATTTTACCGAAGCAGGCAAGGCGCTGGCCTTGCAACATAACATTGCTATTTAACAGGAGAACCACATGCTTACCTTACAAATTCAAAAGAACGACACTTTCTTTCGCTCCATTGTTCGTGAGAATGATACCATCCTCGATGTTTGCGATTTTGATGACGCTGAACAGGCGCAGGACTATGGTTTGAAGTGCCTTGAGGCCGAAGCAGGCGAGCGGGCTAACCGTATCGCTGAATTAACCATTCGCTTCCGCGAAATGCACCAATAACCATCCAGCAACAGGAGACGGCGAAAATGATTTACGTCAACATGACCGACAAATTTTTGAGTGGCTGGGGAAAAGCAAGCAACCAGCCTGCCCATTTGTCTATCCTCTGCGATAACTGGGAACAGGCTGAGGCAATCGAAAAGGCAGCGCATGAGCGTCCTGAAATGGTTCGCGTTGCCACATCTAACCATCCTCGGCGCAGCGATGGTTATCTGACCGTCAAAACATTCGCTGATATGGGCGCAATTTGGAAACAATACTACAATCCCAAAGTGGCCTGACAGCCAGTCGGGAGCCGACGGGATCGGCTCCCCTCTGGTTGCCAATGGTTGGCAGCCTTAACAGGAGAACCACGAAATGCTGAAAGAATATCAAAACATCTCTAAACCTACTTGGACGCCTTGGGGCCGTCCTGACCATGCCGAGGAAGTCTTTGCTGGTGTCTGGTCGGTCTATACTCCCAGCCACGGCGGTTTTTACGTCTCTGCCGAGCGGCGCAAAGATATGAACCAAAGCCTTCTTGCCTTGGGATTTAATGGGCAGGCATCGAAAGGATGGTTTGAGGAGGATTGTGACTGGTGCATGGTCGCGCTTGCCTTCCCTGATGAGTGGCGTCAATGGCGTGGCGAACGGGCTGCGGATGATCTGGAAGCAGCCGAGCGCACACTTCAGCAATGGATTTTACCAAAACGGGGGCAAAAATGATGAAGATAACCATTGATATTTTGGAATTAGTCGATCTTCAGTCGGCTTTAAGGCGGGCCGAACACTACACAAACGAAGTTCTTTCGTGGGCTGAAGACAGAAATTTGCCCAAGTCGGTTGAGATTTATAAACTCGATTTGGAAAGATATTCGGCTTTGAGCAAAAAATTAGAGGCGGCATTTGATGAAGCCTATCCGCCCCCAGCAGAGGAGATAGCAGCATGAGCGAGAGATTTGTCGAATTTGTTTTAGAACTGGCCGAGTGCAGCGTTTTTGTTGCGTGGGCCACGTTTTGGGCCTTCGTCATGTGTTACTACGGTTAAACCATGCGCCGCTATTTGGTGACATACAAAGACGGGACGCAGGCCGAGGTGTCTGCGCCCCATCACATGACCCTAAAAAATGCAGATAAAGACGGGCGAATCTTGTTTGCTCGTTTGCTGCCTGATGGGTCGGACATTAACAATTTACCCGAAAAGTCCCGTTATTACAGTGGGAAAAACCATACCAAAGGAGAACCAAACAATGCCTAACTGGTGCACAAATTACGTTGATATAAAGAGCGATGATGCCGATGCCATGCTGCGGTTATTGGCAATAATAACTACTTTACAAGAGTCAAAAGACCATGACAACAAAGGTTTTTTTAACCAGATAAAACCTTGCCCTCCTGAGTTGTTAGATAATGATCTGACAACTTGGGGCGGCAATGATGATGAGGCAGCCGCACGAAAAGCTAAACAGGCTGCCATGAAAGAAAAATATGGTTTTGAGTCTTGGTATGATTGGCGGATAGAAAACTGGGGAACCAAATGGGACATTCAGGAATTTGGTTATCTTGAGTATAGCCTTGCGGATGGTGAAATTCATCTGCAATTCGACACGGCTTGGTCGCCACCGCTCCCGATCTATGAGTTGCTGAACGAACAAGGCTTTACCGTCTATGCACAATACGTTGATGAGGGCATGGGTTTTGTTGGTGATTGGCGGGACGGTGATGACCAGTGCTTCAGCGATAAAGAGTCACTACCTGATCGCTTGTCGCACCTGTGGCCAGAATATGACGAAGAGGGGGAGATGGTATGAAGCAGGCGTATGATCTTGTTTGGATTAACTTTGATGGGGTAGTTGAGCGCCACCCCTACATGCGAAAGCATGTGGCGCAAGCAATTTGCCATTACAGGAAAAACAAAAGCTGGATAGATGGTTATGTGGTTTTGAAGCATAATCGGGGCATTGGCATTTATGATCGAGACATGAATTGCCTTAAATTTTTTCTCAAAAGTGAGGAGTCTCTTGTATGGTAAAGCTATTTGAAGTGAATGTTTACATTAAGCGCAAAACCGTTGTGGCGGCTAGAACCGTTGAGGATGCGCTCGAATTGGCAAACGAACAGCCTGCCTATGAATGGGAGACTGAACAGCAACATTACGAGGTCTTTGAAACATACGAGGACAACCCACGCGATGACGAGTGAAGAATTTGTAAATTGGATGGACAAAAAGAAATTGACAAACGCAAAGGCGGCTTTTCTTTTTTATGTCAGTCCCAGAACCATCACCAGATGGAAGACTGGCCGCTCAAAAATTCCAAAGGTCGTCGAAAAACTTGTTTCCACCTTTGCTTAACAATGACCCCCGCGAGGAGAACCACCAACTCGCGGGGGTTTTTCGTCACCCATTTGGAAGGGTGCGAAAGGCTGTTGGGCAGTATATAGCAGCTTCATGTCTTGCTGTCTCTAGCCCATGAATCTGAAGCACATCATTCCAATCTGCGCCCCTGATATTGGGAATTGCTACTGTTAATTCATATTGATCTGGATATGTTTTAGCTAGATGGTAGGCCAGTTTGTATGCGGATAACTGGCCGACATAATTGTGGTCGTTGTCGCCAAAGATAATAATCTTTTCAACCATCTCTGGCGGTTGCCATTTAACCATAATGGCCGCGCTGATCGCAGCCCAGACAGGAACATCAAAGATCGCTGAGGCTGAAAATGCTGTCTCAATCCCTTCTGCTATTCCAAGAATGTTCTGGTATGGTTGCAGACGAATCGCAGAACCATCTGGGATTGATCCCGACATAAGCATCTTGCGCTTGTTGATATTTGGCGCGGTTCCATCTGGGTCAATGTATGTTCGGTGAATTGACACTGGCTTGTTCTCTGGGTCGGACACTTTGGCGATCATGGCGTGATACGGTCTTTTTTCATCAGGATGCCACAAATCAGTATGCGTTCTAAGCGCATTAGAAGCCCAATGGCGGCCAGTTCTGTTCTTCAGGTAGGTTGATACGGAATCACCCTCTCGAACCGCCTGTGCGCCGCTCCATGTTTTATTGAGCGCCTCTTTTTTTTGAGCATCCGTCATGCCTGTGGTGTCTTCTGGTTTTTTATAATCCACTTCCCCTACCACCTTTTCAATTTCCTGTATTGTCTGCTTGATCGTCCAGTTGTTGAACATCGCCACCAGTTGGACGCCTGATCCTGCCCCGCATTGGTTGCAGTAAAATGTCCCTCTGCCTTCTTTGTTGTCCCAGAAGTAGCGATCCTTGCCGCCGCATATCGGGCATGGCCCCCGCTGCTTATTCAGATAGCGGGTTGCAATGCCAAACTGTGGAAGGATTCCATGCCACTTCCCACGCGCTGCCTCAATCACATCGCTCATCGGAAAGCCCCCAACGCCTTTTCCTGCCGCTTGCGGCTTTTAATTTGCAAATGCTTAACCATACTTTCGGTTTTTGGCGTCCACGGCAACGGTGTTTTGACAAATTTTTTATCGGGAGGGATGCCGTATCTTTCTATAAATTTGTGATATGCCCAGCCTCTTTTGTATTTTTTGTGATTCGCAAAAGAAAGTAATTCCCTATAAAAATCTTCCATCTCATTAAATTCATCATCAAAATCATTAAGACCGTCCCCTGTTAACTCCACCAAGGCGCCATCAGAGTAGCGCACACCAGAAAGCGGCTTTGGCTCAAAACCACAATTTGGGCACACCCTAATTCGCGCTGGCTTGAGAAACGTGCAAGATGGACATTCTTTCGGCAACGGCTCTTCGCGTTCTTTGCTGCCGCTGCTTGTGGCCTTTTGCCCATTGTTTAATTCATTGTGGTGTATGTCCGTAACAAATCCAAGGCGCAGAGTTGTATCGCTATGGTCAAAGATCAAACAATCTATTTTGCCGTCTGCCCGCCGCAATCCACGCCCAATAATCTGCGTGTAAAGCATTTCGCTTTTTGTTGGTCTGGCCAAAATTAGGCATGAGATGAATGGAAGATCAACACCTGTCGTTAAAACACCGACATTTGCGATCATCTTCAGATCACCACGGCGAAACTGGGCGAGAATATCATCCCGCTCATCAACCGACATGGTTCCATCCATATATCCGCAGGCAACACCAGCAACATTGAAAGCATCGGCAATGTTTTGAGCATGAGCGCGATTGACGCAATAGATGAGGGTTGGTCTATCCTCCCCTTTGGTTAACCACGTTTCCACAATATCAGCAACAAGCCTAGCTTTGTTCATGGCGTTCCCCAATCCCTCTGGGTCATAATCGCCAGCGATTGTTTTAACGTCACTCAAATCTGGATGGCTCGGCGCAAAAACACGGAACGGAGACAGTATGCCTCGGTCAATCAATTCTTTCGTGGTCGTCCCAACAACTAATTTGCTATAAAGTTTGCCAAGACCTTTAGTCCAAGGCGTGGCAGATAATCCAATAAACGGAACATCAGCCCATTCAGGGTCATTAAACCATCGGTTGTAAAGTTCAAATACTGTATGCGCTTCGTCTATGATAACAAGATCGGCTTTTGGAATTACTCGGCGTGTCAAAGTTTGCACCGAACAAATTTGGACTGGCTGTGTTTTATCGGTCATCTCGTGGATGCCCTGCATTACGCCAATGTCGTAAATGCCATCCTGCCTGAAGCTGTCGATGGTTTGGGTGATGAGGCTCAAGGCTGGAACCGTGAAATGTATTCGCTTGCCCTTGCCGAGCGCCGACCGAATGATGGCGGCTGCTGTGGCTGTCTTGCCTGCTCCAGTCGGCAACTGGAACATGATTCGCTTGTGTCCGTCAGCAAGGGCTTGGCGCAGGTTGGCGATGCCCGTCTCTTGGTAGTCCCTCAGCTCGCGTGGCTGGCTCATCCGTGGCTCTCCTACTCTTACTAATAACTAAAACCCCTCCTGTTGCTGAATAACTAAGATCCATTCCATTCCATTCCATTCCTACGCCTACCATTATTGGATCGGTTATGGACTGCTCTTGTAAATTTCTCAGATGGTTCGTCGAACCGACCGTCGATGTTTGGTATTTTGGATGGCTGCGGCTTGTCAATACGTTGGTGTCTGGCCCAACCATCTATTTGTAAATACTCGATATTGTCAACTTCATATAATGTTATAAGATCATTCTTGGAAAGCTCTGATAACATTCTGCTTATGGTGTCAACAGTTAATTCGTCAGATGGGAAAATCTGCGCTCTGATCTTCTTCGGGTTGGCTGTCATGCGCCCCTTGTCGTCGGCAAAATTCCATAGCCCAATGAACATGAGCCGAGCAATCGGCGAACATTCCATGACTTGTCCGCTAGTCCAAAATTCGGGTTTAATAGTCCTTATACGGGCCATTGTGGCTCTCCAAATTGTATATATGATATGTGGCATATTCTGTGATTATTTGGTGTCGCTTATAAACACACCATGATCTAACAGGTTTTTAACAATATCGTCTGTAGCCATTTTACATAACAGTTTTGAGATTATCATCTCAAACTTTTTATTGTCTGCCCGCAGCCTTTCAATCTCGTTAGCGGCCTGTTCATAAACATCGGCATCAAATAAATTGTATTCTTTAGCCTTTCGGCATTGTTCAACAATGTCCATCACTCTTTCTCCAATGCTGTTTCCAATACCGTATCTGTAATAATATTGACTTTTTTACCGTTTCGTATGTTTCTCTGTCTTCATAAAGACCGCAATTCCAACCGAATTTCATTCCATTTAAATATTGCATATCTGCATTGGCGTCTTTCTTGTCTAGTTCACTTTCCAGTTTCTTAATTTTTGCCCTAAGCCGCTCAATCTCGTCAGCGGCAACATGGTTCATAGTAGGCTCAACAATCACAGATGATTCTTCGGGCCAGCCATATGTGGGGCGGTAACGCCGCAACCTCTCAACAATGTCCATTATGCCTACCCTTTATGCTTATAAATGATGTAGTTAGCTCTATAAACTTCTGGGGATATTTTTTCCCATTTGCAAACATCAAACAAATCTGTCAACGCCTTTAACAATTCTGTTTTTTCACCCCGCAGCCGCTCAATTTCCTGCGCCGCCTCTTGGTCAAGGTTGTCTTGGCAACAGTGTCGATTCATCAACCGTTCAACAATATCAGCCATAATAATCCGCCATTTCTGCCGCTTCAATTAAACGGTTTTCAAGATCTTCCACCTCTTCCTTTAATTTGGCATTTTCTTTCCGGAGCCGTTCAATCTCGTCCGCTGCCTGTTCATAAACATCAGCGTCAAATAAATTGTATTCTTTAGCCTTTCGGCATTGTTCAACAATGTCCATCACTCTTTCTCCCCTAGTGCTAAAATTATTTGATGGCGGATCAAATCAAATATTGCGCTGTTTGGTGTTAAAGGCATATCATTCGGCATATTATCAATGCGAAACTTAATTTCGCGCAATGCTCCCCATACCCGTTTGTTTTCCTTCCGCAGCCGTTCAATCTCGTCAGCGGCTTCACCATACCAAGATGTGCCACACATAGGGAAAGATCTTTCCAAATCTAACAATTCACGCAACCGCTTAACAATGTCCATCACATCCTCGCCAAAACCGCACCAATTAAAAAGCAAACTGCGTAAAATGTTAGCGTCTGCATGTCCATCACTCTTTCTCCCCTAGTGCTTTAAGGGCATCTATAATGTAAACAGGTACCCATCCTTCAACAATTTGTACCGCTTCGTGTAAATGTCTTTCAAGCAGTTCGACCCGCTTACGCAACCGTTCAATCTCGTCAGCGGCTTCTGTTTGAATTTCTGGGCTTTCGTAATACCCAAACATGGTATTCTCACTTCGCAACCGTTCAACAATGTCCATCTTCATCCTCCTCCGGCCCAAGCCGTTGCACAATAGCCTGTGCCATAGTTAACCGCCCATCTTGGCGGCCTAAAAAATAAGCCTCAGTGATAGCTTTCTCTGTCAAACCATGCTCATCAATAAAATAAGCTGGCACATTGTCTTGCGCCTTCTTTAGCTTCGGGCTTGTGAACCATGCTTTACTGCATATTTGCCGTATGTCGCGCTTCAGCCATTTGATCTGCATCCGCGCCTTTTCAAGATCCGTTGCGCCGACCATCACACTTCATCCTCCCAACGCAAGTTAAGCAGCAAACGCATAAAAAACCGGTGCCACAAGTTAGGTTTTTTCTGAAAAGCAAACCGCCAATGTCCTATGCAATAATATCCGACTGTCGGCGGCGTGGAGCTAAACGAAACTCCATAATCACCAAATCTCATTATTTCATTGCCGTCTAATTTAAACACCGTTCTTTCTCCTTTGTAACCGCTCATCAATAAAAACTTGTTCCAGCATATACCAGCACGCACCAATCCAAACGGCGCAGAACAAAAACACCAATTCAATGTCCATCATACACCCTTAAAACTTTCTGCGTTCTGGCCATTTTTCAGCCTCACGCCTACGCTTCATTTCAGCCGCAGCCGCCCTTGCTATTGAATACGGAGTAAAGGCTCTACGGTAATGTTCTTTGCACCACGACGACCCTTTGACGGTTGGCTCGCCACAGATCATTCGACCCTCACCTTCAATCCACTTGCATTGTGTGCGATGCGAATCAATCAAATCTATTTTGCCGTAGGAAACATCCTTTTTCGCTTCGACAAACATTTTATCCAGATCGTAATCTCTAGGGGTTGGGCTTGCCTGCACGGATATGGGCCTTGGTGCTGAGGGCGCCCTCGTCCTTGGCTTTGCTGGAGCGGGTATTCTTTTGTAGACACCCATCACGATCTTACGTCTATGCAGCAAGCCTATGACTGAATTTCTGGTTCTACCTTTTAGCTCCATCGCAATCTCAGAGGCTTTATAGCCCTTCTGAGCCATCTCAATTGCTTTTTGTATCTCGCCTATCGTCCACGGTATTTGGCGCATAATATTTCCTCGCGTCTTCACCCATCATTGCCGACACTTCGGTTAGCAACGCTGACATATCCATACCAATGATTACCTCTGTGACGATAAGATCAACCGCCATCGAAAAGAATTTTCGAAACTGATCCTGTCCCATCGAGGCAAAACTAATGCTCTTGGTCTTGAACCAGACCTGTCCATCATGCCAAACAGTCTCATCGACATAACCAAGCCTGACTTTTAACCATTCGAGCAGTTGTTCTGGGCGCTTGTAATGATCGTGATTGTCCACAACCAATTGTAAAAGCGCCCAAAATAGCCGGTGTTGTCTAGGGCTGCGGGAACGCGATACACGCACAGTTAGGTCTGCACCCTCTGGTATGTCTAGCAACATTTCCCTATCAATTTCGGTAACAGGTTCCAGAATTGCTAGCTTACGCCGCATGATAATCGCGTCCCCGCTCATTACGCTGCTCCACCCCCATTGGCAGCAGCGTTAACCTGTGCTTGCGTTTTGTTCCATAAATCAGTGATTCCCCATTGGTGTTCATCAATTAACTGGGGCTTTACATCGCGCCAGTTTGACGCCCATGTTTGCAAATCTTGCTTACTTGCACACTGCCCAAGCTCTTTTACCATAATGTCAAACATCTCGGTGCTTTCTTTTGGGCTTAGCTTGTTGACAGGCTGGTTCGCTGGCTTGGGCTGCGCCTTTGGCTTAACACCCTTAGTATCAATATCCTTGGTGTCCTCGCCGTCCGTGTCATCCTCACCAGCAACACCAACGATAGCCGACAAAGCCTGCCGCTTGGCGTAGGTTAGAGCCGCACCCATTTGCTGGTGTGTCCCCATCGGGCTGACAGGATAAACACCCTCAATCCATTGTCCGCTTTCATGGGTCAGGCGCGTATGCAGGACAATACCAGTTTCGGTCACATCGGTCATTTGCATGATCGAGACGCCATTTTTGGACAAAGCTGGACGCACCACGCTCAGCACCTCACCAAGATCTGCATACTTGGATTTGAAGTGTGGATTTACCCGATTAAAGGATGGGTTTTTTACTTCACCTTGAGCCTTCGCTAAAGCAGCGGCAATAAGGTCGATTTGTTCAGACGTCCTCATTTTCAGTCTCCTCAATTCTCTCTAAAATGGACTGCACGACATGGGTCAGAACGGCAATTTTAAATTTCTTAGGCGTATCCTTAAACCACCCACCAAAGCTCAATGATATTCCCGTTTTTTTGTCCTCTTCTACTTCAAAGCCAACAACGGCAATGAGATTAAAGCCCTTTGCGGCCTCAATGGTCAGTTTATCTTCTTCTGTCATTTTGCACCTTTAATGGTTATAGCGCCTGTGGATGATCTTGATGCGATGATGCCGTGGCCATAAGCCTCTTTAACATCAGGCTCGATTAGTTCTTTTAATTGTTTCTTGGATGTCTCGTGATCCTTTGCTGCCTTCTGCGTTTTAAGAAAATCAGATGCAGCAGACGCCCACGCATTGTTGCCGGTCATATCAATCTTGCGTTCGACAGGTCCGTCATACTTTGGTGGTATAATCACTGGTGGTATTTTGGATTGAACGGCGTCCCAAAACTCTGTTTCAGCAGCAATGAGCGCTTCGGCGTAGTCATCATCCATTGGCACGGGGATAGCCTCCCATTTGTGATTGCCAAAGAACGTGGATAGCACCGCCTCATTCATGCCGCAGCAAAGCATATTGTGGGTCATCTGTGCGCGATACTGCTCAAAGACAAGCTGGGCATTGGAAAATGCGTTTGTGTGTTTGCCATCCCAGACAATCTTGTTGTCAACCAGACCGTCCAATGTGCAGCTCATAAACGGCAAATCCATATTGATTCGCGTTTCGTTGCTGTTTGTCACCTTTTTCCCAGTTTGCTTTTCATACCAAAACCGATTGAATGGCTCAGTATACAAACCCATTTGGACAGGTAGCACATCGCTAAGGTCATCTGGTCCAATTTCGCCAATCTTCTGGCGCCATAGATTGAGGATCTTAACATCGTCGCCACTCATAATGATATTGGCCTCAGAACCACCAATAACATTTTGCCTAAACTCTTGCTGCTCTTTCGTTAAACCTAATTGCATTTCACTCTCCAAAATGCGCGTCATAAATAAGGACTAATCCGTAGGCTACTACGCAGGCAAACGTCCCGCAGAATACGCCAAAAATAAAATCACCCGTCATTCTGTTGCTTCCTTTAAAGCGTTGCTCAAATGAGCCACAAACGATTCTTTGTCGCCTGACCACATGATGATAACTTCGCTAAATGAGATTTGTCCCTTGTTGTCTTTTGTATCGACAAGCAAGTGAAAGGCCGTGCGGATTGGGTTGGTTGGTAATTCACGCATCTCAACGCCAAGTTTAATGACGTTGGTAAAATGGACTGTTGCCATCGTGGTTCTCCTTTTTCAAATCGCGGGGTTGCGATTTATTTTTTTTATGCTAGTTTAATCGGCAAATCAAGAGGGAAAATTCACATGGCCAAAAATAGATTTGCAGTCGTCGAGCCTGAAAGGAGAACGATGGATGGGATTTTGTTCTCATCGAAAAAGGAAATGGTTCGATACTCTGAGCTAAAATTATTAGAGCGGGCCAATGAGATAAGCGATTTGGAACTGCAACCAAAGTGGCCTGTGCATATCAATGGAAAACTGTTTTGCACCTACACGGCAGACTTTGCGTATAAGAATAAAGACGGAAATGTTGTGGTTGAGGAATTAAAATCTACGGGAACAGCAAAGGATGCCGCATACCGCCTTCGCAAGAAAGCGGCTGAACTTTATTGGGGGATAAATGTCACTGTCATTATTAAGTGAGTGGTTCTTATCAAAGTCTTTTGATGAGAGGGTTGCGATATTCTGTATGGCGCCATTGGTTTTTATCATCTGGTGGAGCGCTATAATACTTGTAAAAATCACTATAACCAATTGGAGTAAATTATGATTGATACCGCAGTTGAAGAGCTTGTGGATAAAATTGGCGCGGTGTTGGACGGCCAAGAAAACGCCATTGCTGTCCATGCCCTGATTACGTCATTGGCTGTCTTATTGCTTATGTCTGTTTCGCCATCCAGCAGAAATACTGCATTGGTATTTATCGTAAAAACTTTGCGCGAAATGGTGAAAAATGGAACTAACGCAGAGAAAGCGAGGCTTCAGTGATTACTGTCCATCTCACCGATTCCGAAATAATGATTTGCAGGCTTATCGGCTCATTGCGAACGCTAAATTGTAGGGCGTCGAACGTGGAACAAAGGTATTATGCAACACCTAGCGACGACATAACGGGCGTCATTGGCGAATATGCTTTTGGCAAACATTACAATCTTTTTATGGATATAACTGTCCATGCTCGTAAAGGCGGCCATGATTTTACGGGCCAAAAAAAACAAACAATTGACGTTAAGTCAACAGCTCGCGCAAATGGTAGGCTTATTGCTCCAATTTTTAAAAATGAAACAACCTCGGATGTTTATGTTCTTGCTATTGTGAGCGAAGAATTAAAAATAGTTTCGCTAATAGGTTATGCCCACAGGGATGATTTTATTAAGGATGAAAATATCACTGATCTTGGGCGTGGACCTTGTTATGTGCTTTCAAGGGAACACCTCATGCCTCTTCCAGTGAGAGAATAATGATCGAAGATGTGGGAACAACAAAGCGCGGAAGACTTACGCAGCGCATGAAATTATCTATTTGGGAGCGTGAACATGGCAAGTGCATGATTTGCGGCTCCAAATTAACGACTGGCCGGTTCATCTTTGAGCATGTTCGGGCCTTGGAATTGGGTGGTGAAGATACAGAGGAGAATATTAGATTAACATGCCTTGGTTGCGCAAAAGAAAAGACGAAAACAGATCACAAGACGGCGGCGAAAGCCAAACGCCAGAAGGCGAGTCATCTTGGATTAAAAAAATCACGGACGCCGCTTCCAGCTGGGAAGAACAGCAAATGGAAGAAGAAACTAGACGGAACATTGGTATTAAGGGAATCAAAATGAACCATAATGACATTCTGAGCAGCGCCATTAACATCATCCGCGAACGCGGCAATGAATATGGGGACATTGCTACGAACTTTACCCGCACAGCTGATCTTGCATCAACTCGCCTTGACAAGAAAATATCGGCTTATGATGTAGCCGTCATTCTGTCTTGCTTGAAGCAAAGCCGGTTAAGCCACGACAACACGAAACAAGACTCGTGGATTGACCTTGTTGCCTATGAGGCTATCGCGGCGTCATTGGCTAACAAAAACTTTTTGAATGACGTTATCCTTGCCAATGTTGAGTCACGGCTCAATGATATTATTGGGGTTAAAGATGAAAATTCTTAATATCATTGCTGTAGCACTGAGTGTTACACTTGCTGGATGCTCTGTAACTATTCGTCAGGGTGATCCGCCGAAACAACCGCAAACATTTAAGGTAGAGCCAAAATGACAGAGCTAACAGTAGATAGGGTGCGCTCTGCTGTTAACACAGCAGCCCCAGCCGTTGTCGTATCAGACTATATCAAACTGCTTGATAAGGTTGGTTTTAGGGAAGTGATGGCGACAGATGAAGAAGCCATGATTGCCCTTGGGTTGGATCACGCAAGCACCCTCGCCAGAAAACTAAACCACCTTTACACCTATGGCCTAGCAACCAGAAAAAGGTTTATAGAGCATAGGCGTGGGCGATCTGCGTATTGCTACACTCTTAAAGATGGTGAGTAACATAAGCCCCCGCCCGCAAGCGGGGGTTTATTGTACCAAATTAGACAATGGCGCGAACGTGGGTTTTTTCTCAGGCACAACCCTGTTTAATACGCCCCTTGTTTTGACCATGACATTTTCAATTCTTGCATCAATTGAATCTAACTTTTGCTTGCGATCAACTGCCGACAATTTGTCATTTGCCCTAATTGATGAGGCTTGTTTGCGTAATTCAGCAATGGCCTTATCGGACTTTTCCATTGCCCCAACCGGACCCTGTTTCCATACAATTTTGCCATTTTCTATTGAAGCGCCCAGCTCTTTGCCAAGCGCTCTAAAATCAGCACGAACCTTTTCGTCCTTTGGATTAAGCTCCAATTGACGCTTTGCGTTTCGCAACTCATTTACTTTTTTGTCAACCTCATCATGCAGTTCATAATAACGGCGACCTTCGCCTCCTCCCGCAGGCGCAAATCCCTTAACAATTGGTATTTTTTCAGCCGGTGTTGGCGTGCCCTCAATGCTGTTTTTGGCCCAATTATATAAACCAGAAACAGAACTACCCAATCCACCAGTCATCCATTTTGCAGAATAATCAATCCAGCCGGGGTAAATATCTAAATTGCCGGGAATGACTTTAGACCCACCCGTTATCTCATTCAAAAATGATGCAATGCTGATTGATGCCTGTGTGTTTGTGGTAAAATACTGTTGAGAGTGTGGAACACCTTTGTTGTATTCTGTTTCTTTTGGAACGATTGGCGCCTCTGTAGGAAGTGCCTTATTTGAATACATTTCGAAAAATGGATCAACAAGGCTGGGCATTAACATATTCCAAATTGAGCCACTTCCCAACGGGTTGAAAGCATCAATAGTATTCATCATGACATTGTTTGCTGCCGTCAATGGTTTGACTTGCCCAGTCAAAACCATAGCCATTTGCTCACCCAAGTAATATGGGATTTTTAGCGCAAACGCCAAAGGAAGGATGCGAATGTAATCTTTTTCATTTGGCCCAGTTTTTACAACAAAATATCCGCGCCGAATATATTCAGGAATATTTGAATAATTCTTTTTCCATTTATCTGCTGGATCATTGCCTGATACAGCAAGGTTCATAAGTGTCATAAAGAATCCAAGGGGGACCAAAGACGCATATACCGCGCGCGCACGTTTACCAACAGCATCTTTGCGTGACAGCAGCTCTAGCATTTTTGCAGATCCCTGCACGTTTGCATTATAGAACATATAAAGGCCGTTGATGGCAGATCCCCAAGCCCCACGCCGATTGAAGTTTACGGTTGATTCCCGTGCAAGCGATGATGCCTTTTGATCTGAATACCCAACATCCTTTGCTGCCATAAACACCGCAAGACGGGTGGCGTTTTCTAAAGGTTCAGATATTTTATCTATTGCGCCCAGCGCTTTTTTAATAACGCCAAGAGTGTTGTCTTTTGCTTTTTGAGGCAAATTGCTCCACGTCAAGGGGTCAACACCGCCAACAAGGCGTTCTATTTCCTTGGCAATAGTTTCCATTTCCCTAAAGGAATTGTAGCTTATCTTGCCACCAGACAAACGCCACTGATCGTAAATACCAAGCTGTTGCGGTGTCGCTGTTCCCCCAGCAACACGAATAGCCGTCGCCATAGCGGCTGGATAATTTGCCAAGAATTTTTTTGCCATTTCAGGGCTTTCATTGAAAGCGCTAAATAACGCTTCTTGAAAGTCGCGCGTGACGTTTGGAATAAAAAACGCTGGGTTGCGTGTTGTTGCTAACTGCGAAAAGAACCTACCGACCTCAGCAATCTTTGCCATATATGGCCCAAGTTGGGATGCGCCCAATTTGCGATATGCTTGAGCCAAAGGAACATTTTTCAATATAATGAAGTTTGTCCTGCCCCCAACTTTTGCAACAACTATGTTGTCGCCATAGCGTTGCGACATATCGGGAACATACTTAACAAGACCATCTTCACCAATGATGCGTTTTTTAGGCAATTTATTGACTTGCCACAACTCATCATTAGGATTTGCTTGCGCCAACCGCAACAATGCCTTTGCCGCCCTATTTTTTTCAACTCGATAAATACCTTCTTCGGCCTGCATAATAGCATTTGCAAGCGGACTACCCGAAATAGATCCACGGCCTAACGCTGTCTTAAATTCTTTACCCGATACCGTTATGCCACGCCCAATATGCGGAATAAGATTATCCTCTTCAGCATCCCGTTCGGCAAAGCCACGCAAAGGAACGTAGTATTTGTAATTTTCGTAGCTGTCGTATGTAGCCTGATCTATCAAGCCGCTATCAAGACGCCGTTTATTGTCAGCCCTAATAATATCATAAACCATTTGGGCGGCTTTTTCTAATGTGGCTTCTTTGCCAGCATCACGAAATTCTTGAATTAAATCATCAGCCGTTTTATTCAAAATGCCCGAACCACCATCATTGCCAAACCGACTTGGGTCGCGCTTTGCCATTTCGGCATTACGTTCAGGCGCGTGTTTTGCCAACAAAAACAAATCCAAATCGTCTTTAGAAATGTTGTTTTCTTTCATAAAGTCAATGATCGGCTTAGCTTCTTTATCGCGGAAAGTTTCTAGTCTTTCAGAAATTCGCCCCGGCAAAAGGCTTTGCGCCATATATGCGTTAAGAGTATCTGGCAACGGACTACCACGGCCAAGCTCAATCTCCTGTTGAACCGAACGGAGATATGTAAATTCATCTTGCAGCAACCGTGTTGCTTCAGCAATTTTTCCATATGCTGGCGCCACAAAGGTAGCTGTTGGTTTTTTTGCAGCCTTTACTTTCATGCCATTGGCTTGATTCATGGCATTTATTTTATTAATTGCCTCATTTCCAAATGAAAATGCACGTTCCTGCTGCAATTGTTTGCCAATTTGATTGGCCTCATTCATTGCGCGGCGAGCAATTTCCCCAACGTATTGGTTGCGCATAAGGCTTTCGATATTTTTGTACCCGTTACCAGCAAGCCAGTTGCGGACCCCCTCGATAAATTTAAGAACTTTATCAAACATACGGCGCATAGCGCCGGGGAGATGTATTTGGTTGGGATTAACGCCAGCATCTGTATACAGCCCATAAAGCTCATTTGAGTAAGCCAAAAGCTCATGCAGTGGCATTTGCTGTATTGATTCTTGTGTGTATCCATTAGACAACAAGAAATTGCGCAAACGCGGTGCGGCAATTTCCCTCATCCTAATTTCTTGCGGGGTAAATGCACCCGCCATGTCTAGAACGTGATCTGCCTCGTGATACGTTGTCGCGGTTGTTGAGAGCGGGTCAAGCAAACTAGAAACAACCATACGGATTGCGCCTTGCTCACGCGAAGTAATACCAGCTGGAGCGCGTAAATCGCCAACCAAGCCAGACTTACGAGCCTCTTCAACCGTAACGTCATTTTCTGTTAATGGACGCATTGAAACTTCAGCAAGATTGCCCACAACACGTTGCGCAATATCATATACATTTTTGGTTATATTTTCGACTTGTGATACGCCGCGACGCACCGTTGCCGGTGTAAGGTTCATTGAGGCAGAGCGAACGGCTTCATTGCTAGTTTCAAATCGAGCGCCAAGATCCAAAAGACGCTGCACCGCCTCTTTAATATTAGATGAATATACCTTTGTGGACATATTTGACCGGCCTGAGCTGGTAAATCCACCGGTGATTTGCATCATTTTGTTATCTAAATAATACTTTCCACCCTTGTCTTTGGCGCGGGGTGTTATGATGGTATATTCTTTAAAGCGAGGATTATACTGAAGCATCAAATCATTATTTGTGCTTGTTACCGTATTGGTTGGCGATGTTGTCAGAGCAACAATCATTTCTTCTGGCGTCTTGATGACGGCCTTAGATTGCCCAACGGCTTCATCCATTGTTTTAATGCGAGACGGCAACATAATGCCTTGCCGCACAACTCCATCAGCGTCAGTGAAATTGATGATCTGGCCCTTACCAGACAGAGCATCAAAACCTGAAAGCAGGTTGCCCGTGGCAATAATTCGCTTTTCCCGCATACCGGATGTTGCAAGATCATCAAAGCTCTTAATCAATGACTCTGGCGTATCAGCCCATCCAACTCGTGCAATGCTTGTTTTGCTATCGCTTTCACCGCCTATTTGAATTTGCGACAATGGGATATTCATAATTGGATTGGAAGAAGGATAGGCGATGGCTGCTTCCCAGCTACCAAGGGCCAATGGATTTTTGCTTTTGCCTTTTTTTGCAAAATTAATAACTAATCCTTGGTATGTTTCACCATTCTGCAATTGCAACCGGATACGACGTCCGGGAATTAAAATGTCCGCTGCATCTTCAAACGCACTGCGCACCAAGCCCAGCCGTGACGATTCTTTTTCTAAATTTTCTGGAGCTGTATCATCCAAAATGGCCCGCTCATATGAACGAAATTCTTCTTTTGCGGCTTTAACCGTTGCAAGATGAGATTGTTCAAACGCAGTTTGCATTTGCTCAAGCGCCCGTATTGGATTGTCTCCTGCGGCTATTTCAGACTTTTGAGCAGCAGCAACGCGATCAATTGCGTCAGATGCGCTGATCGGCTTGCCCTGTTTTTTAATGTCATAAACCGTGTAATTGACAGGCTCTGTGAAGGGGCTAGAGCTGTCGCCCTCTTTGACAACCCGCGTCTCGATTGGCCTTGCGTCAAGATCCAAATTCTTCGCCTCAAGAGTATTGATACCCTGCGCTTCTAATTGGGCCATCATATCGCTATAACGCGCTTCTAATTCGGAATACACCTCCTCTTGCTGGCTAAGTGGCAGCAATGGGATGCGTCCGGTCAATTTCCGCATCAAATCCGCATTGTCCGCGCCAAGACCTTCCTTTGGCTCGCTGACTGCAACATCCAGTGCAATTTGCAAATCTGGGTTATCAATAAGAAACTGACCAGCCACATGATCGCCGTACTCATTGATAAAGTCTGGTACATTTTCCGCCTGCAACGCACCCTTGCGCGAGGCAGTTGTGTTTGCGCTAAGAGATGCCATTTTCTTTTGAAGAACAGCAGCTGGGCGTTTTTCAGCTGGAATATCTGCAATTAGTTGCGTGTAACGTGGCACAACAACCTGACCTGTGCGGTGAACGCGGCCAAGCATTTGCATATGCGTGTCGATATTCCCTTCTGGTTGCACAATAATCATATTGCGCGGACGCTGGTCTTTAAATTTCTCACTAGCATGAAGTGATAAGCCTGTAGCGCCAGCTTGGTTTAGAATAATGGCATCTATAGTTCCATTGTTAAAATCATTGATGGTTTTAATTCTTCCCTTGGCGCCAGTTTCTGCACTTGAACGGCTTGAAAGAGTCGGCACAGGGCCTGAATAATTAACCGTTGTGCCGCGACCGGTAATTTCTCCAACTTTATAACCTGCCTTTTCCATTTGATTGCGAATGTAATCAATCGGAGAAATTGGCATACCGCTAAAATCTAAGCTGTCTATATAATTTTGGATGCTTTTATAAAAAGCGGTAACTTGCGGTCCAAGCTCTTCATCGGTCAGGTAGTGCCTAACGCTCCCCTTCGTAAATGGCTCACGGATGATAATTGTCCGAGTGCGATCAAGATAACGGTTAAGCAGATTACCAAAATCTAGATTGATGGGCGAACCAGTAGCAAGACCCTCTTCCTCGGCAACATTATTAAGAAATGACTCCATTGTATTGGCTACCGTAAAGACGGGCTTTTCACCGTTTTTCAGTGATTCAATGGCTTCTTTTACAGCTGGCTCAACTTTGGACGCCAACAACATTTGGTTAATCAGGTTGTGTAAAACAGAAGTAAAGTTCGACGATTCGGCCCCAGCACCACCCGTTGACCGATCTGGGCTTGATCCTTTCGCCTCTGCTTTTAATTCCTCATCCATGCGTTTGGTGGCAACTTTGATTGCCTTTGAGAATTTTTGAATTTGTGAAATTGCGTTGGAGAAGTTGTCGTATGTTTCTCTATTTACAGGCACAACAGGAGCATCATACCGAACACCGGCAAATGATCGTTCACGGCGAATGTACTGGCCAGCCCTTGCAAGCATGGTCGCAACAATCTGTTGCATTGGAACGCCACCTTTTGAGATAGCCTCTGCCAAAGCATCAGGAGAATCCACCGCCTTACTCATGTCGGTTTTGTAATACAGGTCCATAACATCTGGGCGCTTTGCATACGTTGCCGATGAATAAAATGTTGCGCTTGAGTTGCCGACAAGATCACGCACATATTGAGCGCGGTTCATGCCCTGTCCTTCAGCGGCATCGGTCGATCCACCGCTGCCACCTGCATTGTGACTTTCGTCCAAAATAAGAATTGCGTTAGGGGCAATGGCTTTCAAGAACCGTTGGCGTTCCGTTTCCTTGCCTTTTAACGTCTGCATCTGGCTATAGGTGGTGAACACCATATCGTAATCACCGATCTTGCCATTTTTTGCCAGCCTATCCAGCAAAGCATTATGAGACTTTGCATCACCTGTCTTAAGATATTTCCCCGCCTCAATGTCCAAAGGAACATTTCCAGAAGCATTGGTAATCAAAATCTTAGGCTCTTTACCGCTCGTTACCTGATTGATGCCAATATCGTTCATGTCACGATACATATCGCCGTAAAGATTTGGCTTTTCAGTCACAAAAATTGGAATTTTGTTGTTGTTGATAGCATACCGAATGATAGCTGCGTTAACGCGACCTTTACCAATACCTGTTTGATCGCCAATAATAAAACCGGCGTTCTTCTCAAAATTGTCAATAGCAAGGCCAATTGCGTCAACTTGTTCAGCAGAGAAATATTTGCTCAGGCTGTTAACAGGATAGTTTAGGCGGTCTGCAACATAGTTATCAATGCTGCCATGTTTGTCTTGGATGCGTTGCAAAGCGTCGCTAATTGATTGCCGCATATTGACGGGAACAAGAGTGCCTAAACCCTGCGTTTTTTCAGATTTGGGCGCATAAGCAACCTGACGCTCTGTTTCCGTTTCCTGTTTTCCTACTCTGACTGGGCTGGGAGCAACCAGCTCATCGAGTCGCTCGGACTGCTCCCGCTTAGCGCGTTCTGCAAGTTCTGCTGATTGAGGAGAAGGTATGGGTTGTTCAATACCACCTTCTTCAGAAACTCCTCGGTCGGATCGAACGCTGGATTCCCCGACAGGAGGCTGTTCGACGACAGCTGGTTTACGATTTGGCTCTTCTCGTATTCCTGCTGGTCTTGGTTCAGCTGATTGAATTGCTTGCGCAGGTGCTGCGCTAACTGCTCCCGTAACTTCATTTTTCAATTCCCCTTTAACATCATCCCATGTATTCAAAACCCGTGGCGGCTTGACGGCGGGCAACGGCAACGCGGATTTTCCTTCCCCATCAATAACTAAAACATCAACCGGCCATGCCGCACCTTGGCGCTCATATAATTTTCCAGCCACGGTAAAATGATCTACGACATTGTAGTTTTTATAGAGCGTCAGAAAAAATTCTCGTTTGGCTTTTGCATTGTAGGCGTCTGATCTTGCTTTTTCAGTGGTAGCAAGCGGCGATACGCTTCCAATAATGAAAGCGCCACGCCCGTTTTTTTTCATTTTATCAAGAGTGGCAAATGTAATTGCATGGTCAATTTCGGATGTATTGTATCCGTACTGAATCCAATCCATGTCAAATGACTTAGTGTCACCCTGTTCAGTTTTAACCGTTCCAAATGGCGGGTTAGCAATAACCACATCGAATTTACCGTCAACAAACGCCGGATCTGATGCGTCTTGTTTTTTAGGCTCAAAACCCAAAGCCTCAAGATTTTCTCTGCGCACCCGATTAATTTCGTTAACGACTGTTTTCTTTGGGTTGGCTTCCATGACCAAGGCGCCGTTGCCAGCAGTTGGTTCAAGCACCGTTACATCCTTGTTGATACCAGCAAGGCGTGATGCAACAAATGCCAACGGAAGGGGCGTTGAATATGCTTGGTTTTTAATACTTTCAGAAGTTCTTGTTTCTAGCTTTGGTTGTTTGTTGTACAAATCTAAAAGCCGGTCATACTTTTCATCGGTTGTAAGATTTTGCCCAACAATCTCCATTGCCTCTTTTACAAGGGCAAGTTCCATACTTTCTTCAATAAGTTTATTATCTTCAGTGCCAGTCAATTCTTTTGCAATTTTTCTTGCTTCTGCAATTGACTTGAAACCTTCACCTTTTAGCCTTTGCTGGAAAGCATCGCTTAAAGTCTCAAGGCGGCGAACAGGCTTGTTTTTGTCTGCCTTGTCTTCCTGCTTAACAAGATCCATTAAATCTTGTTGCTTACTGCTTTCACCAAATAATCCATCTGGCTCTTTTTGTTCAACTTTAGGCGCAAGAGGTTTTTCAGCGCCACGTTGGGCCTGTTCTGCTTGGCTAATTTTTTCAGCACCGGGAATTACGAGCTGGGGTTTGCCTTCTGCCCCTTGTTCAACTGAGACTGGGCTAACTGCCTGTTTTTCTTCGCCAGCTCTTTCAGCTTCCTCTTTTTGTTCGGGTTTTGCTCCTTGTTCGCTAAGCGCTCTACCCTCTGGCCCCATTCCCTGTACTGCTTGACTGTGCCGCGCATTGTCAAATTCCTCTAATAATTTGTCGTAGTCATCATCTGTATTAAAATCGCTCTTCTGGATAACGCCCGCATCATTATTTTGTTTTTGGACAGCAAGGTGCCATGCGTCTTCTGGATTATGCCCTATAGCCATAAAGTCCAACGCATCTTTTACCGATTCATCATCATGAGAAATGGCTTCATCGCGCATAAATTGATAAAGATCTTCACGATCTTTTTCTCGTTGCGCCAAAAATGCTTCTTTTTCGGCTTTATCAACCTTTTTTTGTGGCGGCGCAACACCCTCTGGGTAGATCCTTCTGGGGCTGCTCAAGTCGCTAAACAAGCGATCAATTTCGTTTTTCCCTATGGCCTGATCTTTTAGGTCTGGGTAAAAGCCCATTTCGACCAAACGAGTAATCGCATCGTCGGGAGAAATACCATTTTTATTATACAGACCCATTGACTCTAATTGTTTAAAATCAGGGTCATTAATGCCGCCCAATTTACGCACAGCAGTAGTTAATGGTGTTTTTTGATATTCACCTTTTTGTTCTACTTTTTCAGGCGCTGGTGGTTTTGGGTTAATTTTTTCTTGAAGCTCTGCAATGCGCTCAGGCGGCGTGTTTTGCAAAACCTGTTCTGCGTCCCGCAACGCAGTTGCTGTTATTCTGTTGCCTTCAGCATCAAATGAAGATTTTTTATATGCCTCTAAAAGATTTTTAGCATCCTCAATCTTTTTTAATTCATCTTGCGCCGCTTTTACTTCTGGAGAAACAATAGGCGCAACTGGTTCTGGTGCAACAATTGGAGCTATTGGTTCAGCTGGTGCAGCGGGTGCCACCTCCTCTTTTACCTCTGGTTGCTTTTGAGCGCCAACTTCTGCAATTGCCTGCAAAGGAGGAACGCCCTGTTGAACCAATTGAACGGCAGCTTCTGATGGAGCTGGTGGGGAAATTTCATTTTGTTCGCTTGCAGACAGCGCTATTGGCTTTGCTCCAGCCTCTTTGGCGTCTTTTAACTCGGCAGCAACTTCCGCTGGCGACATTTCAAGAATGTCAGCAACAGAATAGCCAGCACCCTTTAGCGTTTCAGCATCCTCCTTGCTAACGGTCGGAGCAGCAGGAGGCGGGGGAGTAACCGCCCCCTGCGCCTCGACGGCTTCCCTCTGTGGAGTGGGGGAGACAGGAGAGGCCGGAGCTTGCTGCTGTGCTTGCGCAACAAAAGGAGATTGCAAATTAAATGGCGCGATTGTAGGCGGCATCATTTGCGGTGGCAATTGTTGTTTGCCAGCGTTTCTAAACGCTTCATAGCCCATATGGGCGCCACCAACCGTACCAGAGAATAGCGCACCAGATAAAGACCCGACAAGCATGTTGTTGGCGACGTCTTTGGTAAGTGTTGTATCTGGGTCATTTAAAAGGTGCATTTGCACAGCATTTTGCAAAAGCTGTTGCAAGCCTTCCTGCACACCCTCTTCACCTGACGAGGCAGCAACCATCCCAAGCCAACGAGTTAAACCGCCGCCGCTCGCATGTTCTAGGCGCTCAAAAAATCGGCTGATAGGCAATGCCTCTGTGGCGCCAATTCCAAGACCAAGTGTAAATGTTGTCCATTTGCGCCAATTTTGATTTACACTTGGGTCTTCCTGTGCGCGTTGTTCTGCTGCTTGCCACATTTGGGCGGCTTGCGGCAATGCGCCACCCACGGCAGTTGCGACCGGCAAAGAAAGCTGAAAACCCTTTGTCAAACCTGCGCCTGTTAATGCAAATGCGGCAGTGGATGCAACCCCTTGCACAACCTGCTGACCAAGATCTTCTGCTCGTGCTGCATCGGCATTAAATTGAGTGCGAATGGCCTTTTTCATATCAGCATCTTGTTTGCTGATAGCATTTTGAATTTCTAGCTTAGGATCAATTTTATCTCCATAAACTAAATATTCCATCAAACTAACTGGTGACGTCGCAATACGAGCAACAGCCGTTGCTGTATCTGCGCCCTGTTCTGCAATCGCTTGTGGGAACCTTTGAACCGCAGCATTAAATCCAGATTGTGTAATTGCTTGTTGCGCCCATTTAATTTTATCTGCGCGAGCTTTATCAATTTCACCCTGCGCATCTTCAATCGTGCGCCCAATTACACGCTCATGTGCATCAAGATCTGTTTTTTTAATCTTCCCAGCTGCATACTGGTCGCGGTATCGTTGAAGGCGATCTTCTAGCGCCTTCTTATTTTCCGTCATTTTTTGAAGCGTTTCATCGTAGTTTTGATTTGCTTCTGCCCTACGTTCAGCCGTTTCGGCGGCCATAACGCGGCCCGGCTCTTCTTGTGTGGGGGCAAGTTTGCCAGATGTACGGAAAGGAAGATCTTCTTTTGCCTCACCCTCAAGCATTTGCATGACGGGTACGCCAGCTGCTTTGGCGCGAGCAATTTCTTCTTTTGTTGGCTGGTAAGGATACTCTTCCCCAGTTTCTGGGTTTTTGCTTCCCTTTATTTGACCTATTGTTGATTCGCCAGCCCCCAGCAAGGGATTAACAATAATTGGCTGTTGTACCCCGTTGGCCTGCTGTTGATATGCGGATGGGCGCGGAGGTGGTAACGGCGCATTGGTGCGCTGCCCCTGCAATGGACGAACCTGCTCCATAACTCTTTGAAACGGTATTTGCTGGCGCTGGTAATTTTGTTCTTGCTCTGTAAGCTCAGACCGCATAGGCGCAGGAATCTGCGGTTCTGTTTTTGGCTGTGCCGCAAGTTCTTCTTTGGTCGGCACATAAGGCTCAGCAATACTTAAAGGGTCGCTAAATTTATATTGTTGCTCTTGCGGCTGCCTTGGCTCGTTAACGGGCACAAGTGTAAATTTCGACGTTGGAGCAGCCGATTGTTTGGTATCTTCGACAGGAACCAAAGTAAAACTAGCCATTTATAATACTCATTGATTAATTTTAATTTCGTTTTTTTGGCCGTCTTTTACAACAAACCATTTTCCGTTTTCCTGATAGGCATTAGGAAACTCTTTTTTGATCTGTTGTTCAATTGGTATTTGTGGTTGTGTCGCACTTGCCGGCCTTGCGTTTGATTTTTGCGCGCCAATAGTTGATAATTTACTTTCGCGCTCCGCCTCAATTGCATCTTTTTGCCTTTTGGCCTCTGCAATATCTTGCTCGGAGGCAAGTGGATTTTGAATAATACTATCTTGATTTTTAACTAACCGATCATACCTGCGATTTATTAAATCTTCATTGCGAAGATCCCTGTAAACCGACAGAGAACTATCTTCATCTCCTTTTTGAGCCTTATAAGCATCGAGCATTGCTTTGTACTGCAATTGTTTTAAGTTGTTAATTTTGTCTTGCGCTGACAATTGTTGTTGTTTTATTTGCGACAATGGCCCCTGCAACTGATTAGCTGCATTTGATATACTTTCTCCAAAACTACCGGTGCGGGTAGGAGCAAGAAAACCCTGTGCTAAAGCAAGCCAAGTTGGGTCAATTTGATTTAAAACACCACCTTGAGGCTTTAATAGTTGTTGCTGTTGCGCAATTTGATTGGCAATTTCTTGCTGATAGTCAGTTGTTGCCTTGTCCAAATCAATTGGCATTATTTCCTCCGTCCACGGCTAGAGCGGCGGTTTTTGTTTCGAACTTTTACATGTCCGCCCTCGGCAAATTTAACGCCAGAAAGCGCATTATAAAGGGACGCAGCACCGGCAATTTGTGAAAGCGGAGATGCTGAATAAGTGTTACCCGTTCCGGTCGTTGTAGTATTTTGAGATGTGGAATATGGCAAACCACGGACAAGGCTGTTAAGCATAGACAGTTGTTGAGCTGGATAACCGCGCTGTTCAAGAAAATCTTGATAGGCCAAGTCCAGATTTTTCTGACCCTGTTGCTGCTGCGTTTGGCCAACAGCTTCCAGAGCAGCAAGGTCTTTAAGGTTAACGCCCTGTCCGACGTTGGCCAAATTACCCAACTGACCAGCTGCTGACAATTGATTTGTTGCTGTTTGTGATGCAAGGTTGCCAGCCACCTGCCCAAGACCTGCTTGACGTGCCAAGTCTTGTTGAGCCGCTGTCATGGCCTGACCATAGCCCTGATTCAGCGCTTGGTTTTGCGCGGCCAAAGTGCTTTCTTGTGTGTCTCGCAGCGCTTTTCCAACTGCTGCTTGTTGCCCAGTTGAGCCATATTGACCGGATCTAACAAAGTTAGCCATAATTCCCGGCGCTAAATTCTCGGTCAAATTACGAGTACCAAGCTCACCGATCCTATTTACAACATCCTGTGTATATGGATTCATGTAGTTGTTAATCACGCCCGGAACAGTTTGGTTTGCTTCGTTTAAATATGGTTGAGCTGCCGCGCTTGCATTGTTGTTTGCAACTGCATTTTGAGCGAGGTTGATTCCTGTTTGGACAGGTTGATTAAACGCGCCTACAGATTTGGATGTAAGATCAAAGGCTGCGGTTTGTTCAGGAGAAAAGTCGGCAAGGCGTGGTTGTGTATAAGCCTGATACGGCTCCGCAGCAACAGCATTAGCACGGTTAAGCAAGCCGAGAGTGTAGTCGGACATAAACTGCGGGATGCCGGTAACGGTTGACCCATAAGTCGTCGTTGCCGGTGGGGGTGATCCCTGAAAAAGAAAATCAAGAACGCCCATTTTATGCTCCCTTTATGTACGAAAGAGGTGATTTGGCATTTGGTGCAAATTTGCCCTGCGCCAAAGCTCCGCCCTTTTGCTTGCGAATCTCGCGCCGCATTTCATCCAGTTTTCTGGCTCCAGCGTCAGATGAACCATCGCCCAGCATAGAAACTGTTTGTGCGTCCATAACATACTCGCCATCAGATAGCGCAGCTTTGATGCTATCAGATGTTCCCGTGCCGCCGCCGCGCACATACCGCCCTTGTGCGGCTGTTACAACGCCGCTTGTTGGCAATTGGTTGTTGTTAAAGAATTGTGATGCCGGTCCGTAACCATAACGCTTTGTAACGGTTGGATTGGTTTGCGTCCGGTTAAATTCAACATTCGACAATTTGGTTTTTTGATTACTATCAACCGCCTGTGGCGCAACTGGCTGGGCAGCAGGCGCCTTTGATCCAGATAATGCCGCACCCAGCAAAAGCAACGGTGCGGCCTTCATCAAAGAGCCGCCGCCGAGCGAACCTAAAATGCCGCCACTTGAAGAACCTGCTCCGGCAGCGTTACCACCCGTTACGCCAGTCGCATCAGCAATGCTTGCATCCCTAACGCCACCAGCAGTCGTTGCAGCGTTTGAAGCGGCGGTCCCAAGGCTTGTGCCACCAGTCAAAGAGCCAAGCGCATTAAGTGCATACGGCGTTGCTGCGCCCAAAGCGCCATACGTCAAAGCCCCTTTGGCGCCACCTGTTAAGCCACCAAGGCCCGCACCCAGCAATCCAGAACCGAGGGCTTGTGAGGCGGTTGTGCCAAGTCCAAGGCCAAGAGCATCGCTAACAGCAGAACCAGCGCTGCCCAAAAGATCGCCGCCCAGAAGGTTAGCGCCAACAGTGACAACGGGAGCAACCCAATCGCTAAACCAGCCGAACTGCGGAATACCTGTTTTGGGGTTAATGCGACCGGGGCCAAATTTTTGTTTGATAAATTCATATTCTTCTGGGTTAACGTGAATAAGCACCGTATCACGGTTATCAACCGCTTGACGCACATCCTCAGCCTTTTGTGCAAGGCCGCCTTTAGCATACCCATGCCGATTGGGTGGGGTAAAATCTATGCTAATAGGAATGGTGCCGTCCATAACGGTCTCCTTCAATTCGTCGCTTGCAAGAATCGTTCAGCCCATTCACGCCAATCATCAAATTGGTCTGGATGAGGAGCGAGTCCCGTCCATTGATTATTAATCAGTATAACAGCATTTGCCCATTCTTTCCAATGGGCAGGATCATCTAATTTTTCGGTAAACCCACCATACGGCAAAAGAAATGGAACCATCTTGTCGGTCCACTCCATAACGTCCATGCCGATGGGGTTAATTCCGATCATCCCAACACCGTTCCGTCAGCTTCCTCAATATGGGCCAAGCAAAGCCCCATTTGGTAATTTCCGCCCACCGTGTTGCTGATAAACTTAAACCGCATTTGACGCCGTATATCTTTAAAAAATACAACCTGCTCTTGCGGGGTTTGTGGCGTCTCAGGGAAAACCTGTGGGTCTGTTGTTACCTCTGGCGCCCTTGCATTGGCCCTGCCAGTAACCTCTACCGACATATCACCAGATTGAACAAAATCAGGCTCAATCATGGCGATGCGTAAACTTTTGTTCTTTGACTGTTCAGCGGCAGCAATAGAAATATCCGACGTCACAAAATAGGACAATATAGGATTAATTTCCTGACCGGCTACCTCATCGACGCCATCTTCGTGCCGCCACAAACTATATCCAGTAAGGCTGTCTACGTTAATTGAAAAACCAGATCCACTTCCACCAAGATATGTGTTGCTGCATGTTAAATTATCTCCAACGGCGTATCCAGATCCACCATTTACAATTGTAACAGCAGTTACGACACCGGCAGTAACCGTAATATTGGCGGTTGCATTTTGGCCCTGCGCCGATGTGTTATTTAACAATGGAACCTGATAATACGTCCCGCTAACATAAGATGAACCGCCGACAAGCCCAGTCACAGACAAGACAGAATTAATTGTCGTATTGCCAACCATCAATGGATATTGATAGATTTTGGCATATTGCGCATCGCAGCGGCCTTCGTTGGGCAAAATGGTGTCATACCAGCAATTTTCACGCACATTAAGGATAACAGCGTGTGTACATTCGGTTGCATCACCAAATGGGAAGCACCACCAAATCTCACCCCAACGAGGCACCTTAAAGGCATAAACTTTTTGCCGCTGGTCATAATTTAAATTATCGTAAAACCAGTTGATATTTAAGGAGTTTGGAACCTCGCGCACAACGCCGTTGTACATCAAGAACCTGTCAATACCGGCCCAATAATATACCCCATCATATTCAATTACGCATTGAGATGAAAGAATTGAGCTTTCATCACTTACGGTATCAAAAGAGAACCAAACGTCATTAACGCCGGTGTAGGTCATACGAATTAGGCTATCTAGGCTCCACAATAGCCCAGCGGGAGAATTGCTTGGACCGCCGCGTGTCGGCATCCCATAAACAATTTTTTGCGAAGTTACGTTTGCGGCGCCGCCACCACCGCCAGTTGTCCAATCAGTTGGATCACCGGGGTTAGACCAAGCAACATATCCAGAGTTTCCGTATGCGACAACATATGGATGCAACACACAAATACCACCGGACACAGAAGGCGACGTTCCGCCCAATGCGGTGAGAGCTGATGTTCCAGTAATTGCCCCAGTCCAAATCTGCTTATCAACCGTGCTTGATATGTCATTAAGATTTGGTGCGGCATGAGCAATTAAAGCAGATCCCGTTGTCACGGGGTCAAACAATGAATCCATCGTCCACATGTTGTTTGCATCGCCAGTATATGTCGATGGCGTTCTATCTGTAATAGGGCTTGCTGTTCCGGTGGGCATGTCAACGGTCAAGCGAGTAAGATAATTTGCAGACCCAAAATGCCCATACAAAGTATTATCAGCAGCAAATGTATAAATGCCGCGCGATAATTCTGGCAAACTTTGCGATATTTGGCGATAGCCGCCCATTTTGCGGGGCAATCCACGCTGGAACCTGCACCATTGTCCATCAATATAATAATCGCCTTGCAGCCGCGTTCCATCCCGCTTAATGCCAGCAAGAGATTGAATATGGACTGGACGAGTAACCATCAGCCAAGACCTATCGCAAAAGCTATTGCAGATTCGTCAGTTTCAGATTTGGAGTAAACGTCTAATACACCACGAGCTGTTGCCGGTGTGGATGACTGGAATACACCGATACCTGTTGACCCACCGCCCAAGTTAATACGGGCGCCGGATGCAGATGTTGCGCCTGTGCCGCCATCGGCGATTGAAACGGGTGTGGCAATAGAAGCCGTAGAAGCATTAACGACACTTGTCCCATTGCAGTAAAGAATGGCGCGTGTGTTTTGCGGCACAGCATATCCGGTTCCTGCCGCAGTTTTAACCGTTAGCGTATATGCACCTGTAGTCGCGTTATCTACCCAATACTGTTGCACTGTTGGAGGAACAACCACGTTAATGTTACCCGACAGTGCGCCGGTGAATTTATATGTAATAAGATTCTGTTCGGCTGTTGATAGCGTGTATGTACCCGATGCTGGCAACGCAATAACGGTATAACCAAACGTAAAATTAACATTCTGGCCAAAGCCAATTGTATAATAATTTGTTCCGTCGCAGAAAATAATGCAACTTTCCGTTGGCGCGACTGCCTTAGTTGCATTGCCATCAATTTGTGTTGACCCGGGTGGCGTTAATATAACTGTACCGGTTCCTTGGTTGCGGAAATTAATAAACCAATCGTTACCTGCCGTTGCTGGATCTTGGAAAGTCAAAACACCCGCGCCGCCATTCCACAGCAAAACACTGGCTCGGTCAGCAGAGCTAGTTGTATAGCTTGATCCAAATGTTGTTACAGGCATTGATTGGTTTAGGGTTGTGTTAATAGCCCTTAATCCATATCCAGCAAGCGACCCCGCATTAGCCGATGAAACACCCACGCCGTATTGCAACACTTGCCACAAGCCAGCAACGGTTGTGTTATCGGTCACATAAACTTGCCACAACTCGCCAGATGCTGGCGCGCACAATGTCGTACCCGTCGCATCCTTAACGGTAAATTGATGCACCCCAACATTGTTAAAAAGAACAGTTTGGCCGGTCGAAACAAGGTTTGCCGCTGGCAACAATACGCTTAGGCCATTTGATTGAGGTTGCACATCAACAATGCTTGCTGCAATAGGGACGTCAACATTGGCATCCAGCGGCCAATACAACTGAGTGTCTGCAAATATTGAAATGTAATTAAATGTCACTTCGCTTGGATAGATGGTCGATCCACCAAAAACATTTGTATAATTGGTCATATTACGCTCCCGTTCTTACGGTAGAACGATCAACAATCTTACGCAGATCTTCCTGATTAATGGCATTTTTAGAATCGGAGTAAAGCGCCTGCCAAACCTGAATACGTTCATCGTTCTTCAGGAATGGTGTTGCTTCAAGCAGTGTTGCATACAGCAACATTTGAGGGGCATATTGTGTCAGCCAATTCGTCTGATTGGTCGTTGAAAGCAACGCAGGCAGCTCGTAATAGATGACCTCGTATGGATAGGCCAAGTCGGGTGTCGGCCCAAACAACCAGTTGTTGTAATTATAATCCGCATAAAACTTTGGCTGATCCATAACCGATTCATCTGGCCAATAGTTGCGGATATACTCATACGAGCGAGGGAACATCGGAGTGCGGTTGTTAAAGTTTAAACCTGTTCCATAGTTAATAGATACTGTCATCCTCCAGCGGTCTGGCTTAGGATATACAGAAACGCCGGGCTGCATTTGAGCCGTCGTGACAACTAAAAAACCTTGGATTTTTAAATCAACAGCGCAGCGCCGTTCAGCAAGAGTAATGAGCCTAGGAATTTGTTCATAAACTAAAGGGTCGGTCGCAGCGCTAAACCCGCGTTCAAGGTAGCGCCGAACGTCGCCCTCTAGCTCATCAAACGTCATTCCCGTTTCGCTGGTCATGCTGAAAATCTCTCGTATGCCTCAGCCAACTTTACATCATATTGATTCTTAATGTAAGCGGGTCCATTATAATGTTTGGCAAATCCGGCCCAATCCAGTTGCTGCAATTCATCCACCAAGCCCATAGATTTGATAAATGCGGCCATGTGTCGTAGCTGGTTTGCCTCGCTTTGCTTGGCTTCTTCAACCATCTCTTGAACAGACTTGCATTGTGCAGCGCGAAAATTGCTGCCCATGATCTGGCCCAGACCCCATGATGTTGACTGCAAAGCAGCGTCTTCATCTATGGCGCAAGCAGCCTCAATTTCCGCATAAACTGCATCAGAGCCTTTAGGGTAAGGCTTTTCCCCCCATTTTGGGTATGCTAAACCCTGTTCAACCGCTTGAGATTGTTTATCAGGTGCATCAGAAAGAAGGCGGTAAAAGTAATGCCTCTCAAATAATGCTTTGGGACGATTTGCATGGTCAAATCCAGATCCTCCAGTTTCAACTGCCAGCACAGCGCGTAGTGCCGCTACCGGAACGTCGATAACAACTGCTACTGCTACAATATCTGCATCTTTTATTTTTTCTCCGGCCCCCACAAAATCCATTATTTTTTATCCTCTGCAGATATATGCTGGTGAGCAGAACCAAAATAATACGATAGAACCAAAAATACAGCGCTGTCCAATGTACCAAGCAAGCGGGCTACAAGTTCTCGCATAGATGGCTCGATGACATTATGAAGCATAAAGTACTGAACAACCCCCCATAAAAGAACAACGGCAATTGCCAATAAGCGCGGGGTTAAATCATGCGTCATAATCGCATAGTTGCGGGCGTTTGCACGATCATCGGCCGCAATTCGTTGCAGATCTATATCCAAGGCCTTCATTTGCACTTTAAAATCTGCATCGACCTTGCGAATGGCTGCTATTTGATCGGGAGTAGCGGTTGCCAAAGCATTTTTAATGTCGTCTTCTGACCCACCGTCATGACCCAAGAGAGCTGTAGACAACGCCTTGACGGCCATACCGGCCACGGGTCCGCCCAAAGCGGTTGCGATAGTTGGTGCGACATTTTCTATTAACTTTCCAAAAACACCCAAATCCATTTTACTTAAGCCCTCAAAAGTATAATCCCTATGGCCAGCATTATACATAACGATAATAGGACAATAACCAACCCTACTTGCCAAAAATTTGTTTAATGTTAGACCAAAACCCAATTACACCGGCCACAGCGGTCCCCAAGGCAAAACATGCTCCCCCAACAGCAAGCATCGTTCGCCAAGATCCCTCTGCATTATGCAAAATACGGAGAATCTCTTTTTGCGTATCTTTAATTTCGCAAACGTCAACCTCTAAGCGATCAACCCTAGCGAGCAGCCCGCCTATAGTTAAACTTGTATCTTCAAGAGCGCTCATAGAGATTCTCCGTATATTAGGCTAGTCAATCATGCAGCATGTTCATCTGGGTCTTGAGGCGCGGGAGCAGCAACCTTCAACTGATCTTCCGCATCCTTTTTGATCTTCGCGATCAAATCAGCAACTTCCGCAAATGGGCGTTGACCCAAAGATGCAAGAACATAGTTTGCTTCATCAACAGTCAGTGTCAGTGTGATAGTCATTATTTACTCTCCAGTTTTGCTATACGAGTTTCAAGGGCATCAATTTTTGCGACTGCTTCTTGTAGGGCAGCAACAAGGTGTGGAATTATTTTCCCGGGATCAACACCTTGTGGTTTAATTTTTCCTTCCTCGTCAACAGCATCCTTTTCGCCGATAACAGCAAGAGGAATTATTGCTTGTAGTTCGTGAGCAATAAATCCTTCGCCTTTTTCTTTATTAGCGACCCAATCATAAGTTACAGGTTTAAGCGCAGCAATAGTTGCGAGGCCAGTTGTAAGCGGCTGTACGTTTTCTTTAAGACGGTAATCTGAAGATGTGGCGTATGTAGTTGCACCAGATGTATTAGTTATAGCACCGGATGCTACGCCGTTATAAGTAAAATATGCTGCGTAAGCAGTACCAGTTGTACCTGTATAGTCTGACCTATAACCAATTGAATTTCCGCCACCACCGCTAAAAATTGCAGAATATGCACTATTAACAGCCCCGCAATTGCTAGTAATTTTACCGGAATAAGATGCCGTTGTCGTCCCCACCAGCAGATTGCCGGAGCCGTCAATCCGAGCGCGTTCATAAATAGAACCGCCGCCAGCCCCAGTTCGGAATAAAATATTGCCGCCAGCCCCACCAGTATACCGATTTGTAATGGCAAATGAATTGCTGGAAGTTTCTTCTGATAAAGCAAGCATTTTGTAAGTATCAGAACCGCCAACAAAAACATAATCCGTAACCGCTGTGCTACTGCCAGCAAAAGCAGATGTCAGTTTCCCAGCAGCACTTGTCGTCCCCACGCACAGATTGCCGGAGGAGTCGATACGGGCGCGTTCGGCTCCAGCAGATTGAAAAATCATGTTGGAATATGGATTAAGCGTAATGTTACTTCCACTTTGAAGCGAAGCAATAGTGAAGTTAGCACTAGTATTGTAAATTTGTGTGCTAATGGTTCCGCCTTGGCAAAGATTTATAAGACCGCCATTGGTTGCGTTGTTAATTTGCAGAACCGTATAACCAGTAGCCGCTGTCGGCGATGTCGTCCCAATCCCCACATTGCCGCCAAATGACGAATTACCCGTCCCAGAGACAGTCAAGTTATTCCCAACCGTCACATTCCCGCTGCTATCAAGAGCGAGGTTGTTTGTGGCGGAGGCTGAGTCTTTTACGACCGATGCTTGTAATGTGCCGCTCATGATTATGCTCCAACCTTCGCTTTAAGGGCGGTGACTTCTGCGGATAGTTCTTGAATGGCAGCAACAAGATGAACAACAATTTTGCTGTAGTCTACGCCTTGCGGTTTTATGCTTCCATCTTCATTAACTGCGTCTTTTTCTCCCGTTACAGCGAGAGGAATGACGTCTTGAAGTTCATGTGCGACAAAACCTTCACCTTTTTCATTAACGCCAATCCAGTCGTAAGTTACCGGCTTTAACGCGCCAATGATCGTCAACCCATTTGTCATCGGTGTGATGTTTTCTTTTAACCGATGGTCTGATGCAGTTACATAACTGACAGTTGTCGCTCCAGTTTGAGAAATAAAACCAGCACTACCATTGCTACTGTTTGTAAATTGCATAAAATATGTGACAGTAGCGGATGTATTTTTTATATTTATACCATAAGTGCTACCGCCATTAGCAATCATACTTAAATATGAACCACCAGTTGGAAATAAAGATGATGTTCCAACGTATAAGTAGCCATTGGAGTCAATACGCATGGCTTCAGCGCTGTATGTTGCAAAACGAATTGTTCCGGCGTAAGCACTCCCACTTCTACTGGTCATAGATATGCCGGACACATAACCTGCACTAGAGCCAGTAGAAATTTCTACTGAAGCGTCATCAAAATAAGTATGTATGGCATAAAGACTGGTCGCCCCGTATGTTCCCATACGGCCTGTAGTCAAATTGCCAGCTATGTTTAAAGTGTTTCCGGATGTTGCTAATGAACCTCCGGATATGCTTAACCTGCTTGGTGGCGATGTCGTCCCAATCCCTACGTTGCCGGAAGTATCAATACGCATACGTTCTGCGTTATTAGTAGCAAATAAAAGCGGGTGATTGGTGGATGTGTAAAGAACGCCCCCAACAGAACCAAAAACTGTGCCAAGGCCATCGGAAAGCAAATTCACACCAACAGTGTTGTTGTTTGATAAAATAGTTAAAAGAGCATTTGAATTAGTTGCTGTTGATAAATTCCGAATAGCAATTTGCGAACTTGATGAACCTGTATTTCTTACAACATCAATAGCTACAGCAGGGCTTGTTGTCCCAATCCCCACATTCTGAGACGCATCAATATACAACGCATTTGTGCCAGCGGTGGCTACAGCGTAGGTTGTGCCAGTAGGAAAATACGCGCCAGTGTTGGAATTGGTCGTATTGCTTTCCGCAGGTGCAGATGCCGAACCAAGAGGGTTTTGTATACCCGTTGTGCCGTTCAGGACAATTGTCATGTCTTATACTCCAACCTTGGCCTTTAATGCGGCAATGTCTGCGGCTTGTGCGTCTATTTTGGCAGCTGCTTCTTGAAGGGCAGCAACAAGATGAACAACGATTTTGCTGTAGTCTACGCCCTGCGGTTTTATGCTACCATCTTCGTTTACAGCATCTTTTATACCCGTAACTGCGGCAGGGATAATCTCTTGCAATTCGTGAGCAATAAAACCTTCGCCTTTTTCGTTAAGACCTATCCAGTCGTATGTTACAGGTTTTAACGCGCCAATGATCGTCAACCCATTCGTCATAGGTTGCACATTTTCTTTTAAACGGTAATCAGAAGATGTTGCATAAGTCGTTGCCGCAGCTTGTACATAAATTGATCCGACTTGCGTATTTGACGGATTACGAAAATCAAGTGCGTTAGTGTTATTTACATCAGATTTATAATAAATGCCTGAATTATAGCTACCGCCGCAAGTTAACGCCATTTTATAACCTGCAACAGTGGTGCTAGTCCCCACCAGCAGATTGCCGGAGGAGTCAATACGCATACGCTCATTGGTGCCGTTGTTACGAAAAACAATTGCACCCGCATCACACCAATCAAAATATAGATTGTTGTCAGAAAACCCAAACAAATGGAACCCAGCGGTAGAACCATTATAAGTTCCCGCATAATTTGGCATTGCTTGTTGTGTGGAATATGAAACTCCGTTTACCGTCAACTTCATGCCAGAAACAGGCGATGCCGTCCCAATCCCCACATTCTGCGATGTATCAATCGTCATTGCAGTCGTGTTATTTGACTGCAAAGTTAGTGCATTGCCTGTGCCGGAGTTAACCGTCTGGATTGTCAACGCGCCAGAGCCATTGTCAGCAAGCAGGTTTGTCCCGCTTGTAGGCAGCGTCAGCGTATTATTGCCAGCAGTCGCCGCCGCTTGGATTTGGGTGTAACCAGACGTTGACCCATTTAATTTAACTGGCATTACACCACACTCCACGTTGAACCGGCGGGGATAGTAATCGTCACACCGGAATTAACTGTAATTGGGCCAGCAGTCATCGCATTGTTGCCGGTCGTAATCGTGTAATCAACCGTAACAGTCTGACCATTCTCATAAAAGATCTGGTCATTGCTGCCACCAACCGGCTGCGGTGGGTTTGGTAATACGTTGAGATAACTGTATGTGGACATTTCCTATCCCCTATTAGGTAATGTTCAAGACAGAGGCAATGACGTCAGCCGAGGATGCTGCGCTTGTTACAACCTTGAGAGCGTCACCGGTTGTTAAAACAACCTTTTGGTCGCCACCTACGGCAACGAATGACTTGCCGATCGGAACCGATGCACCCTTAACGATGTAATAATCTACCGCCGAGCGGGTAAAATAAACATCGCAAGTGATCTGAGAGCCAGATGTATTCGCCACCGTCAGACCAATAACCGTTGTCTGCGTTGCTGATGCAACCGTAACAAGGGTAGAGGCCGATGTGCCGACCGATTTTGCTGCATATGAAGTAAAGACATTTGCCATGTTTGAGGCTCCTTGTACCTATATTATCCTGTTTGTCATCCCAACGCAATTGCCATCGCGACTGCAGTTCCTGCTGGATCTACTTGTAAATTTGTTTGTGCACCAGCAACAGTTGTTGCTCCTGTACCACCGTTGGCCAGCGCCAGTGTCCCCGCAACGGTAACCGCGCCAGTTGTGGCCGTTGCTGGTGTGAGGCCGGTCGATCCAAAGCTGATTGATGATACCAATGAGCTAGAAACGGTTGCCCAAGATGGAGCTGATCCAGTATTGCCAACCAGAACCTGACCAGTTGTACCGGCAGCCGTTACCTGTAACGCGCTTGTTTCATTTCCGTAAATTACACCGTTGCTGGTGAATGTTGTGGCGCCAGATCCGCCAGCTGCAACAGGAAGCGTTCCTGCCGTCAGCGCAGAAGAAGAAGTAGAATAAATAGCGTTATTCGCGGCAGTAAATGTTGATAACCCAGTGCCGCCGCGATTGGTGGCAACAACCACGCCATTCCATGTTGCCGATGTAATTGATCCAGAATAGTCAAACGTATTTGTTGACCAGCTAACATTAGATGGGCCTTGATCGTGGCGGTCCCATGATCCGGCTGCTGTAGAATTAGATAGCAAGACAATTGTTGAATAACCACCCGAAGGGATTGTTGCAATCAGCGTTCCGGAGTTATTGTTGATCGTTATATTGCCGCTTGACTGGTTGTTGTTAAATGAAAAAATAGGGCCATTTGCTAAAGTTGTTGCATTTGGAAGCTGAATAACCTGACCACCAGACCCTGTAACAACGTAAACGGGGGATGATGCAGCTGTTAAAACAATTGGTGTGCCGGAAGCCGCTACGCTTGTAAAACCAGCAAAAAATGCGTTGCCAGCAATGTTTGAGTTTGCATCACGCAATACAACACTATTTGCGCCGCTAGATGCCGTTACGCCTGTACCGCCATTGGCGACTGCAAGGGTACCGGCAAGGGTTATAGCGCCAGATGTGGGTGTGTTTGGTGTTAAACCAGTTGTGCCGCCCGAAAATGTAGACACAGCAACAGACGATGAATTAACCCAAGTTGGAGCCGACGATCCATTGCTTTGTAAAATTTGGCCACTTGTCCCAGCCGCAGTAAACGCATATGCGGTTCCGGTTCCGTACGAAATTGCGCCAGCCGTGGGCGATGCTGAAGCGTTTGTGCCGCCCCGTGCGATTGGCAATGTGCCGCTCGCAATTGCAGATGTATCAATAGAAATTGATGTGTTCGACGCCGCTGTTAACTGACCCTGAGCATTGACCGTAAATGTTGGTACGGACGATGCAGACCCATAAGAGTTAGCGGAAACTGCTGTATTTGTAATGCTAAATTGCGTACCTGCAAGAGTAAGGCCAGTTCCAGCTGTATAGGTACCTGCGCCAGAAAATTGCGCCCATGTAACAGCTGTAACTCCCAACGTGCCGCCCGGATCTACCGTACAAACCCAACCCGTGTCACCAAGAGTAGCGCCTTGCTGAACAAAAACAAACGCAGATACAAGCTCATTCCATGTATCAGCATCGGTTGTACGGGTCCAAGCACCGGCGGAAGCAGCATAAATACCATTTGTTGCCGGAGATGATTCATTTTTAACAAGGATACGATCACCGGCAGTAAGTGTGCCAGTCCATTCACCGCCAGCTTGCGTTCCAAGTCCAGATAACGTGATATTGCCCGTCGTTGCCCACGCAACAGCCGCCTTAATATTTAACCCTTGAGCAACTGAGTCAACGTAAGCCTTATTGGCAATATCCGTATTGCCGGTTGGAGCCGTAGAAATAGTGCCAGTCGTAAGCGTTACAGCATTTATAGTCGTGTTTGACGCGCTAGTAATGCGGCCCTGAGCATCAATTGTGATGGTTGGAACTTGATATGATGTTCCGTACGATGCTGCTGATACACCAGTTGCAGGAAGATCTGCTGCAACAATTGTTCTAAATGTGGGCGTTGCATCAGCGCCAGCTGTAGGACCGGCAAGGAATTTGTGGGATGCTTGTGTGTTGTAAGCAACGGTCAACGTGCCAAACGATGTGATTGGTGAGTTTGTAACAGCAAAGTCTGAAGGCATAGAAAGGCCGACAGACGTAACAGAGCCGCCGCCGGACAAGGTATACCAGCCACGATTACCTAGGTTATCTGTGCCGTAATATTTACTGTTCCCCGGAGAGCTGGAATCGCCAACAAGATTTAAAACAATGTTGGACGATAATGGGCCTCCACCAGTGATTGAGTATTGTCCTGTCACTGTGCGCGTATTTGGAACGGCGTCGGTTATGCCATAGCCAGCAAGAGTTGTTGGCGTGTTAATTACGTCTGTCCAATCAATAACAGGTACGTTTTCACCGATTGATGTAATTTGGCCTTGGGCATTAACAATAAATGTTGGGATCATGGATGCAGATCCATATTCACCAGCAATAACACCCGTATTAGATATAGAAATTGTTGGATTGCCTGAAGCACCATTGCCGTTGGATACAGATATACCGGTGCCAGCTGTAATTGTGCGTGTGGTCGATGTTCCGTAAGTCGTTTGCACAAATAGGCCGGTTGCTCCAACAGCAGCCAAACCAGTCAAAACATTGCTCAGAGGCTGAGCATCCGTAATGCCATACCCTGCTAAAGTCGTAGGCTTGCCAGTAATATCGTTAAAAGCAACAGAAATTGCAGCTGTTGATACGCTTGTAAGCTGCCCCTGAGCATTGACAGACAAGACAGGAATAGTATTTGCCGCGCCATAAGTGCCAGCCGTTACGCCTGTATTGGCAATGTAAAGTGTGCGGTCCTGTGTAAGATCCCCGCCCCCAGCAAGCCCAGTTCCGGTGGCAATTATCCGGTTAGATGGAACCGTAACGACATTGATTAAGCTGCCAAGCGTAGCGCGATAAGTGTTTCCGTTTTGTACAACCATCAACTGGTCGGCAGTCGTCGGGTTGCCCGGAAGCGTTGGCAGCTGCGATATTGGGGTAGGGACGAGATTTGAAGGTACTGTACTCATGGCTTGTAATACTCGTCCTGCTGCTCGTTGATAATAAACTGATTGTCGCTTTCTGTAACAACACCAGCTGGCTGAGTAGCAATATTAACATCGGGCCGATAAAATGGAAGCGTAATTACTTCAGGTTGCCGAGCTGGCAAGCGATATGGATCAAGCTCATCACGATCCTCAAGGCAGACACGCAAACCGGGAGAATTAAGATCTGGATACAAATCAAGAATAGACATTTTGCGGTTGCATCTATCGCAAACCCCAATCGCCAGTGTCGATCTGCCGCGTGTGTCAAGGTAAACTGACATTGTTACCTCGTATACATTGAGATGTTCGGCGCCATCATGAATGGCGAATTATCGCGCTCTTCACTAAATGCCGCTGCCATTTGCTGGGCAGCAATGGGGGCAAGACGGTCAGCCATGCCAATATCAACATCCTTAATCTCATAACACAGCCTGTGCGCCAGCTCCCATGTGATTGCATCAACCCAACGCTGGGGAAGTTCAATAGTTTGGGTCAGGGTGCCAACATCCATGATATGGCGTTGCCGCCAAGTCACGAATTGCGCAAAAATAGATTGCTGATTAGGTACCGGCCATAACCTAGCAATGGGAGCATCCAACTGACGATCCAGCCAAAATTGCAAAGGACGGCCTTGGAAAGTTTTGTTTGGCAGGTTTGTATAATCGTCCTGATTGAGGCGAGCAAAGGGAATCTCAGTCGGGTTACCCGCCACATAAAATTCAGCGACATTAAGAGCTGCTCCGCCTGTCTCCTCAAGTTTCCAATACTGAGCCGCAATCGCCGGATTAATGTCATACCAATTCCATTCCCCGTCGCCATAGGTTACAGATCCCGGAGCCAGAACCTGCGTCCAATTTGTATTGTCATTGGAATAGGAAATGACCAGATCGTAAGTGCCACCAGTCAGCATATTGACGCCAAGCGTCGTTACTGTTTGCGCAGAGCCAAGATTCTGAATGATGTATCCGTTTGGCGTTGTTTGTGTGCAAGCCGTGGAAAGATCATTATCTTCGGAATAGTCAGCAATGCCTTCTGACGCCGTTGCAGTGAAAGAATACCGCGTGACCCAGCGATAATTTGAGTTGAGCAAATCAATCGTACCCGATGGCATGGGAACGTAGCCATTGTTGAGATAGAATGGCAGGATTATTTTCTCAATTGTCCAAAGCTGGATTCCGGTATTGCAAAGAGACGAGATAAGCAAATACAGGCTGTTTAAGGCTGTATCCTGCATCTCAGAAGTAACAGTTTCAGGCGCGACCTTGCAGCGGCGAAAAGCCGTGTCAAGGATGCTATTGGTATTAAAAACCGTTTTAGAAACTGTACCGGAGGTTGCCATTAGCGCCTCTTGGTCCGACCACCCATTTTCATGCCGCCGATAGCTGGCGCTGAAACATCAGTAGGAGCTTGAATTGAAGTTGTATCAGCTGGACCAATCTGGCCGGGCATGGACTGACCGCCAATGCGCGGTCCACCGGTTGCTTGCATAATCTGTTGAGTTTTGCCTTTATCAGACCGCATTTTACGAACGCCAAATTTGCCGCCCTTTGCATATGAAGGTGTGCCGGGGTCGCTCATGTTGCTGTCCATGTCTGAGTTATACCCAGTTTGCTTGCGGACATTGCTGAGGTTTTTCAAAGATTTGTTAAGCTGGCTTGCTGGCTTCATCGCGCTGTCTTGAACATCGCGTGTTGCCTTTGCCTCTTGAGTGCTTTCTGAGCGCATACCGCCTTCAGCATACCCGCCGCGCATATAGCCCTTTACCGTCTTTTTACCAGCAGATCCGGTAAAACCGTGGCATGGGTCAAATGAAAATTCACCATACTTAATCGTCATGGCTTACCCCTTGTGAAAGGATTTTAAGGTTTTTGCCAAACGTGCGCGTTTTGCTACGGTTGGATTGTCGCTGTGCATTGCTGCATTAAGTTTTTTGGCGGGAATTTTTTCACCCATAGGAACGCCAAGAGAACGATGCAATGCGCCTTTGTTTTTAATTGCTCCAGCAATCCAATTACCGCCTTTAGCCATACCGCCACGTTTTTTGCCAATGACGATAGCAGGCTCACCAGCTTCACCCATACGAACGCCGGGAAGGCTGTATTTTTTGCGATCAAAATCAGGTTGGACACTTGATTTGCTTGGAATAAGAGATTCAAGATCTTCTTTTTGTGTTTTGACGGGCATACCACGTTGCGAAGTTGTATCCTCCATGCTTGGCCGAGAACCGCCGGGCATAGCAACGGTGCTTTCTTCAACGCTTGGACGGCTTTCACTGTCTTTGTATTCATTTACTTCTGTTTCAGGTTTGGCTCGTCCCATCATTGGTTTGTTAGACTTAGCCATCTCGGTTGTGTATTTTTTGCCTTCAAAATCAAATGTTTTATCACCCCTATTGCGTGCTTCCGCAAAAGCAGAATTGAAGCGAGAGCGGACAGATCCACCTTCTGCTTTTTTTATTGCTTTACCACCCCAGCAATAATGGCCTTCCATCATTTGCTCTTTTGTTTTAAAACCCTTCATTTGCCCCTCCTAGCAGCGGCTGCGTTGTCAACTAAATTTGGATATGGGCGCCCAGCCTTTTTAGCCGACGCTTTTGCGGATGCTTTCTGTGAAGGAGTTAGCTTTTTGCTTTCCTTCTTTGGATTTTTTGTGTTCCAAAATGCTTTTGCCATGTCAGCAATTCCATGCTCTCAAAGATTTGTTGATACGGCTGTTTGGATCATTGGCAGTTTTTGAAGATGTTAGTTTCTTCTTCATGCCTGACATTCTGGCGCAAAATGAAGCTCGCCGCCCCTCATCCTTTTTGGTTTTAGGATGTGGAGCTGGCGGCTTTAAATTATGTCCTTCAGCCTTTGCAGAAGCGCGACCCTTAGCGTTTAACCCGCCTTTAGGATTTTTACCTTCTGCGCGTTGCCATGCTGGGGTCTTTGCCATGTTAGATCCTATTAGGATTGCGCAACGTAAGTTTTGATGCACTCAAGAACAATAGTATATCGGTCACCAGAGCTTGCGCCAACAGTGGTGAATAGCACATTTCCATTTACGCCTGTTCCAGCATTATTGGAAATACCGCCAAATTCACTAAAGTCCATTTTGTACATTTCGTTCTGGGGAACAGTCACAGCAATGACATCGGTGGTTGCATCCCAAAGGATGTTGACACCCATACCGTCGGTCAAAGCCCAGATTTTATTGATCTTTACACCATTGCAGGCATAGCCAAACTGGTTTGGATTGAGGGCAGAAACGTCAATTTTAACAACAGCGCTCTCACCAGTGCCATCAGAGATGTTGGTGTATTTTGCTATATACAAACGATCACCATCAAGGATCGTTTGCGAAGTTACAGCGTCGGCCATTCTATCCTCCTATTAAAAGAAGGGGGGAATAATCCCCCCGTTATTAGGCAGGAGTTACGCCAATAGCGCCAGCCTGAGTTGCGTTCGGGCCAGCCTGAATAGCAGTCAAGCCAATCGCAATCACAAGACGGCGGGTACCGTTTGCTGCGTTGCCGCTAGGTGCAAATGTACCACGAACGTCACCGGTTGTTGCGGAGGGGGTTGTTGCATCGGCAGCAACAAATGTGCCACCATTATCAGCAACTACGTTATCCCAACCAGTGCGCACAAGGTAGCCCGCATTGGTCACGGCATAAGGAAGACCAAACACGTTTGCGTTACCAGCCGACAAGTTACCGGCAAGGGCTGCTGACACCGCAACCTGAGTGATGGTTTTGAATGTCTTGGTGCTGGTAACAGTCGTTGTGCCATTCAGCGTCAAGGTCTGGGTCTGGGTCTGGCCATAATAATCAGTACCGGTAAATGTTATGGTCTGAGATGTATCGCCAGCGTTTGAAGATACAATTGTAACCGCGCGGGCATAATCAAATGTTGCCACGCCGTTGGTTGCAGAAGCACCGTTAATTGTTGCGTTGCCAGCAGCAGCTACGGCCTGAGCAGCGCAAACTGCTGTTGCCGAAAGCGTGGCAGGAACAATGTCAAAAATGTAAATGCGGCCTGCTGGGCCTACGCCGCGACCAATTTGGCCGGGGTTACCACCAGATGCCCAAGATGCGGTTTGTGGGCCTGTTGCATTGCCCAAGTAAAGATCATCACTCTGTTGTCCCATTGGTCTGCTCCTTGAAAAGTTTGACCGGTTAAAGATGTATCAGTATGCAATATTTTATAGGGTTTAGCTAGTAAATTTTTTAAGATAGTCTATGGCCTTTTGCAAAATGTTTACATCGTGGTTGAATGCTCCAATTGCATTGTTGCACGCTCTGCACAGCAATCCACGAACCTTTTTTGTGTCATGGCAATGATCTACGGCAAGGGAAATTGGACGACCGTGAATGATGGCAGTTTCTGGCTGGTCGCATATCATGCAAAGACCATTTTGCCGTTTATGCTGAGCATTGTACCATTCAAGATCAACGCCATAAGTTTTTTTAAGATCCATATTTTTGCTATAATATACGTTCTTGGCCCGTTTTTTCTTTTGCCATTCACGCATATACAAAGCGCGGTCTTTTCTTGCTTCTGAACTTAATTCAGTTTCTTTCCAAAAAAAATTATGGGCTGACCAAGGTTCGCTTTTATTTGGCCTATAAATTTTTGCATGGTCAGATGGTTTTTCTGGTATTTGTTTGACAAAAGACCAAAAATCTAACCAATCGGCTGGAATGATTTTTTTATGATGCCTAATTAGGCCGCACCAAGATTTATATGATGGGTGCTTTTCTCTTTCACCCCAATCACTTGGTCTTGTTTGCTGCGTCGTACCATGGCGGGCAACGCGCTTTCGATGTTTGTCGCACAGGCCATGCGAGACGGCCTGTGCTGTGCAGTTATGAACGTAGCATTTCTCTGGCATGTCATCCTCCGTGTTTTACCACTTATGGACTGATGCCAGAGATTTGTCAACTAGAGGCCGGCTGTGCCGTAAACGCCACGCGGATCGGTCCAACCGAACTTATAACGCTCGGTTGCCTTGTAACGCATGGAGTCAGTTTCAAAGTCGCCTTCCATGCTCTTTTCGAGCGGACGGCGCATCAGCAACTTCAAGCCTTCCGGAGCGTCAGTCTCAACCCACCAAGCGGTGTTAGAAGTCAGACGGGACAGGTTAGCCTGACCGCCGGGCAACTGGTTGGACGAAACGAGCGGGTTGACGTCGTTGTTGTTTGTGCCGGTACGGAGAGCCG
>Ga0213920_1000288_pt1 | contig 45057 bp, 44 predicted proteins | sample McNCre1117MG_FD_161054 | JGI IMG/M metagenome (GOLD analysis project Ga0213920, IMG submission 161054) | Freshwater microbial communities from McNutts Creek, Athens, Georgia, United States - 11-17 MG | ecosystem: Environmental > Aquatic > Freshwater > Creek | place: USA: Georgia | collected...
ATGCGCCACTTTGCTCAGCGAATGCTGCGCATGTGTACCCGCCGCATCCAGCGGGGCCTTGGGGTGTTCAACGCTGTTGTGCAGCGCCGCACGCACTTCAAAAAACTCATCCAAGTTGGACGACACGATGCACAGGTAGCGCAAGCGCTCTAACAAAGGCACATCGGCACGCTTGGCCCAATCGAGCACGCGCATGTTGAAGGCGAGCAAACTCAAATCACGGTCTAGCCATTCCACGCGTGAAACCTTGTGTGTCTGCGGCTCTTTGCCGCTTGAACCTATCGTCATGTATGCACCTGTCTAACTGGACTCAAGTGTGACGATTTATCGTGACAAATGTGTGACATTTGTGACGACTTCGTTAATCTGCATGCCAACCAAAAGCAAATCACCCCATGAAACTAAGATGTCGTTATGAATTGGAATGAATCCTTCTTAAGCTTGCTCACCGCACTGAGCATTGGCCTGCTCATCGGCACGGTCAGAGAACGCCTGCACAGACCAGGCGCCTTGAAAGCCGGCATCAGAACGCACGCCATCGTGGCCTTGTTGGGCGCGTCGGCTTGGATGTTGGGCCAAGATGTTTTCATCGCGGCGCTGTTGGTGATCGGCGTGGTCACGGCGATTGGCTATCACCAGTCAGCCACACAAGACCCGGGCATGACCGGCGAATTTGCCTTGCTCTTGACGGCTGTGCTTGCGGGGCTGGCCACGCAAGAGGCGGCTTTGGCGGCGGCACTTGGCGTGGTGGTGGCCGGTTTGCTTTTCGTCAAAAAACAACTGCGCCGCTTCAGCCAAGAAATTCTGACCGAGCACGAACTCGAAGACGCCTTGATGCTCTTCGCATCGGTCTTGGTGGTGTTGCCGCTGTTGCCGACCACCGCCATTGATCCATGGCATGCCGTCAACCCCTACAGCCTATGGAAGATCGTGGTGCTGATCATGGGCATTGGCATCGTGGCGCATATTTGCATGCGTGCCGCAGGCATTCGGTGGGGGCTGCCGTTGGCGGGTTTCTTTGCAGGCTTTGTCTCGTCCACACTCGCCGTTGGCACCTTTGGGCGCAAGGCGCACGAAAGGCCAGAGCTGGCAGCCATCGCCTGCGCATCGGCGTTGCTGTCGACGCTGTCTTCCTTGATTTTGTTCACGCTGGTCTTAGCCGTCAGCGGCCCCGCTTTGATGCACGCCATGCAGTGGCCGCTGCTCTCAGCGGGTTTGGCGTTGTTGTGCTTTGCCAGTTATTTTTTGCACACCGCAGACATCAAAAATGGGTTTTCGCTTCTATCAACGCATCACGCTTTCAAAGCCTCGCACGCCTTGCTCATGGCCATCACCATCAGCGCAGTGACCCTGTGCTCTGCATGGCTCAGAAGCATCATGGGAGACTCTGGCGTATTTGCCACAGCGGCCATCGTGGGCTTGGTCGAAGCACATGCAGCCGCCGTCAGCATTGCGCAACTGAGCCAACATGAGGCGACGCCTTCCGCTTACGCCCAGTGGGGCGTGTTGGCTATCTTGGCGTCCAGTGCCAGCTCAAAAATTGCATTGGCCTACATGAATGGCAGCCGTGGTTACGGCCATCGCATGGCGGTGGGGCTTGTCGCCATGCTCAGCGCCGCCACTGCGTGCATGCTACTCACCTCATAGCGCTCAGCAGCGTTTGAGCAACGCCTCGCCCATGCGGATGGAACGTCCGCTTTCAATGCCATCGGCGAGCACAAAGCCAGGCGGAACAAACATCAAAATGGTCGAGCCGTGCTCAAACCACCCCATCTCTTGCCCTTTGACATAGCCCGCATCGCAAGCAATTTCATTGGGGCCTCGATAACGCAAATTCAGCAAGACATCCACCGCGTGAAACCGCATGCTGGCCACCAACACGGCAGCCACAGGCACGATCAAAAACGGCAAACCTTCCACAGTTTTCATTTGCAAAACCGCCCGCTCGTTCTTGCAAAACAACTCTTTCACACGGCTCAAGGCGATGGGGTTCACATTCCATGTGTCGCCGGAGATGTAAGTGACATGGCTCAAATGCGCATCGCACGGCGCATGAAATCGGTGGTACATGCTGCTAGTCAAACGCATCGTCACAAACGTCCCACCTTCTAGCAACTGAGGCCAACGCTGCATCAGATCTGGCGCGCTGAGCAAGCTGTTCAAGGTGTACGGAAACCCTTTGGCTTGAAAGACCATGCCATCGCGAATTTCACCGCACGCTCCCACGATGCAATCGCACGGCGAACTCATCACATCGGGGTTGCAATCAATCGGGCGCAAACCGGGCTTGAGTTCACGCGTGAAGCAGGCATGCAAGCTGTCGAAGGTCTGTTGCTTGGATTCCGTCAAATCCAAATCTGTGAACCATCGCCACACCGCAATGGAGCCTTTGACGATCCACGGGTGACGCAACTGGCTCCACCACCCCATGAACCGTGTCAACGTGATGCGGGGGATGCGGTTGGTCAATAAGAAATTCAAATCCTCTTGCAAAAGCCAGCTGTGAAATTTATTTCGAATCTTCATCGTCTTGTCACTTAATCTGAATACAACGGTGTGTCTCTTACACAAGGAAATCGACTGTGAACACCACTTGGATGAGCTTGGGCGCATTGGCTGCATTGGCGCCCGCTGCGTATCAACGTTTGCAACTCTCACGCGCCAAGCATCGCTCTCTGGCCGGTCACTCGCGCATGGCCAAACGTTTGGCGCGCTTGCTACCCGGCTACCATTTTGATGACCAAATGTTCTTTAAATGTGACAACGCGCCATTCGATATTCAAAATGCACGTCGCCACGCATTTTTCAAACTCGCAGAGGTTCTCAAAGCGCGTCACCCGTTGAGCATTCAAGCCACCGCAGCGGCGCGCGAAAACATCTCGGACATGCAATTCATTTCGGCATACCGCGTACCATTTCAGTTCAGCCCCTTGGTGCAAGAACACCTCAAAGTCGGCTCGTTTTTGCAATCTGCCACGGGCGTGTTCGTCACCGACTTGGACGGCCAATCGTTTTATGACCTCACCGGCTCTTATGGTGTCAACGTGTTCGGTGCTGATTTTTATAAAAAGACCATGGCCGAGGGCCTTGCCAAAACACAAACCCTAGGCCCTACCCTAGGGGCTTACCACCCGTGCGTGGCGAGCAACGCAGAGCGCTTGAAGAAAATTTCTGGCATGGACGAAGTGTCATTTCACATGTCCGGCACCGAGGCGGTGATGCAGGCCGTGCGTCTGGCGCGCTACCACACGAAACGCAAAAACATCGTGCGCTTTTGCGGCGCGTACCACGGCTGGTGGGAAGACGTGCAGCCAGGCCCGGGCAACCCCATGCCCCCCCGCGAAACCTATACCCTCAGCGACATGAGCGAACGCAGCTTAGAGGTCATCCGCACGCGCAAAGACATTGCCTGTGTGTTGGTGAACCCCTTGCAAGCCTTGCACCCCAACAGCAACGCCCCCGGCGACACCACCTTGGTGGACGGCAGTCGCAAAGCGGCCTACGACCGACAGGCCTACACCACGTGGCTCCACCAATTGCGCCAAGCCTGCACCGAGAACGGTGTGGTGCTGATTTTTGATGAGGTGTTCTTAGGCTTTCGTTTGGCCCCCGGTGGCGCGCAAGAGTATTTCGGTGTCAAAGCCGACATGGTGACTTACGGCAAAACCTTGGGTGGCGGATTTCCTGTGGGTGTGGTGTGCGGCAAAAAAGAATGGATGCACCGGTTTCGCCCTGAGCGCCCTGCTGACATTTGCTTTGCACGCGGCACTTTCAAGGAACACCCCGTGGTGATGGGCGGGATGGCCGCGTTCTTAGACCAAATCGAGACCCCCGAAATCAAAGCCATCTACGACGGGCTGGATGAACGGTGGAATGCGCGCGTGCAGCGCTTTAACAGCGCCATGCATCACCACGACATCCCTTTGCAAGCGGCCAATATGTCCAGCGTCTGGACCTTGTTTTACACACAGCCGAGCCGCTACCACTGGATGCTGCAGTACTACCTGCGCATCCACGGCTTAGCCCTGAGCTGGGTCGGAACAGGACGCTTGATCTTCAGCTTGAACTACAGCGATGCAGATTTTGAAACCGTGATTCAACGATTCGTTTTGGCCGCCACGCAAATGAAGCATGACGGCTGGTGGTGGCAATCTGCTGAACTCACCAATAAGCGCATTCGCCGCAGCATCTTGAAGGAAACCTTGTTCCGATAAAACAAAAGGCGTTCAGGCCAAACACCTGAACGCCTTTCTTGAAATGATGTGGCGATCAGTGACTTGCGTTCAAGAAGTTCTGGTCAAAGCGTTGACCACGCAACAACTGCAAAGGCGCTTTGTGGTACAGGTACACATCATGGAATGGGTCGGTGAGAATTTTCGTCATCCACACCAAGCCGGTTTGTACATCCTTGATGAAGCACAGGTGGATGGTGCGAAACAACAAGCCGCCTACGCCCAAGGCCAACCAGGAATAGCCCACGGCCTCTGAAAACTCAACCCAGGTTTCATGCGTCGGGACAACGTGGAACATGCCTGGAAAGTAATAAATCACCAAAGGCAACAACATCCAGATACTGAGCAACACCACTTTGCGTCGCAAGTTGAAACCTACTTTGATTTCTTCTTTGAGTTCATTGCTGGCTTGATTCACATGGTCGTAGCCCAAGGGCTCAAAAAAGAAATGACCGGACTGTCGCGCCACCATCGACACCAACCACGCCAACAAGGCGGCCCACGCTGGATTGACAAACAACAAGGCATAGGAAATCAAAAAACAAATCGCACTCAGCAAATGCAGGGACTGGTTGATGCGGCAGTGGTGGTAGTAGCGGTGGTCATCCCAGCGCTGAATGCGCAGGGCTTCTAAAAAGTTTTTCACGTCTGATGTTCCTCATGTGTAGCAAGACCCGCAAATCATGAGCCTGTCATGTGAAAAAACAATGACAAATGCAAGCTTGCAGCGAATGAAATAAAAATATCAAACAGCTGTCATGTCATCAAGTTGTTAAATTCAACAGTCACCATGGCTTCATGGATTTATCACAGAACACGCCCATCACGGTTGAAAACTTCGAGCCCGCACATCGCTTCTTGCGCATAGCAGTAGTGACCGAAACATGGCCGCCCGAAGTCAATGGGGTGGCGGTCACGCTCGCCAAATTGATTCACCATTTAGGCTTGCGTCACCACACCATTCAATTGATACGCCCGCGCCAAGACAAGCACGATGAAGGGCATGAGCAAACGGGTTGGTCGGAGTTGCTGTTGCGTGGTTTACCGATTCCTCGCTACCCGCAACTCAAGCTCGGTTTACCGAGCAAAAAAGCCCTTCTAAAAGCTTGGAGCACCAAGCGCCCAGACTTGGTTCACATCGCCACCGAAGGACCGTTGAGTTGGTCAGCCCTGCAAGCCGCGCACATCCTTCGCCTACCTGTGACATCCGATTTTCGAACCAACTTTCACAGCTACTGCCAACACTACGGGGTGGGTTGGCTGAGCAAACCCATCGTGGCCTACCTGCGCAAGTTCCACAACCGCACAGCCTTCACCATGGTGCCAACACAGGCTATGAAGTACCAGCTCGAAGCAATGGGGTTTAAAAACTTAAAGGTGGTGGCGCGTGGCGTCGACACCCAACTGTTTCACCCAAACAAGCACAGCGAAGCCATGCGACAAAGCTGGGGCGTCACGCCAGACACCTTGGTGCTGTTGTCGGTGGGGCGATTGGCGGCAGAGAAAAATCTCGACCTCACCCTTCAAACCTACCAAGCCCTCATCGCTGCGGGTCGCCCCGTGAAGATGGTGTTTGCGGGTGATGGCCCGATGCGCGCGATGATCGAATCGAAATGTCCCGAAGCTATCTTCATGGGCATGTGCACCCACGAACAATTAAGCACGCTCTACGCCAGCGCTGACTTGCTGCTGTTTCCAAGCTTGACCGAAACCTTTGGCAACGTCACGCTAGAAGCCTTGGCCAGTGGCACCCCCGTCTTGGCCTTTGATTGCGCTGCGGCCAGTGACTTCATCACCCACCACGAGAACGGCTGGCTGATCGACAGCGATGCGCCACACGCCTACATCCAGCGCGCGTTAGACATCACCAGCGATGCAACCACCTTGCGCCTAGCACGTGCGTTCACACGACGCAGCGTGATGCACTTGGGCTGGGATGAAATTGCAGGGCAAGTGGAAACCATCTTCCAACGTGCGATTGAAATCGGCTAATTACCGAAACTGACGCCAGAGCAAGAGGCACAGCGGTGCAATCCCGCCGATCAACAACACACTCAACAACAACATGATGTAGGTCAGTGGCACATCGAAGGCCAGCAAAGCGCTGTAGGCGGACAACATCAACAGCACGGACAGGTTTTCATTGAAACCTTGCACCGCAATCGAACGCCCCGAGCTCAACACCTGCATGCCTCGGTGTTGCAGCAAAGCATTCATAGGCACCAACAACATGCCACCCGACACACCCACAGCCAGCAACAGCGGCAAGGCAATCCAGATGTTTGAGATGGTGACCATCACCGGCATCAACACCGCCAACAGCAATCCCCAAGGCAACGCCTGTCGCGCCGAGTGAAGTTTGAATGAGCGCCCGGCCATGTACGCACCGGCAATGACGCCCAGCGCCACCAAAGCTTGCAAATAGGCCGCGGCCTTGAGTGGCATGTCTAATGAATTCTTTGCCCAGACCAACACGGCAAATTGCATCACGGCACCCACGCCCCAATACAAGGTGGTGACATACAAGGACACCCCGCCCAAAGGGTCGCGCCACAGCCGTTGGTTCGATTTCCAAAAGGTGGAGAGGCGCACCGCATGCCACGTCAACGGCACAATCACACCGCGCTTGCCCATCGATTGAAGCCCCAGCAGCAACACGGCAGAGACCGCATACACACCCAAGATCACCATCATGGGCATGAAGGTTTGCGTGCGAACCAGCCACGTCACAGGCACGCTCGACTCGGACAAGCCCGTCAAAGCGCCGCCCATGGCAATGCCAAAAATGACGGACAACACCATCGACACTTCAATCCACGCATTGGCACAGACCAACGACCGTGCGGGCACGGATTCCGTCGCAATGCCATATTTGGCGGGGGCATACACCGATGCCGCAAGCCCAATGAGGGCAAAGGCACACAAAGGTTGAACGCCCGCCAACAAGGCAAGCACGCCCAGCATCTTGAGTACGCTCATGCCAGCCATCACGCGTCGTTTAGAAAACGCGTCAGCTAAAGGCCCCACCACCGACGCCAACAACACATACGCCAAGGTGAGTGAGAACTTCAAAAGCGGGGCCCACCAGCCGGGGTAGCCCTGTTCATTCAGAAAGTAAATGCCCAAAATCAGCAGCGCGTTGTCTGCCAGCCCAGAGGTGAACTGGGCCCCCATCAGAAAATAAAAACCTTTAGGCATTCAGTGCGTTCATCTCAAACGCAGCAGGCTCAACACTGAGGTGGACCAACTCATTGCGGCGACCCACGCCTTGGTAGGCGATGCCCAAATCAGCCAACGCATCTGGGTTGTACAAATTGCGACCATCCAAGATGTAGGGCGTGCGCATGCTCAGCTTCATGGTCTGAAAGTCTGGGTTGTGAAAGTTCTTCCACTCCGTCAAGACCATCAAGGCGTCGGCCCCGTGTAGGGCATCCATGTCGTGCGGCACCAAGGTCAATCGGTCTAACAAAGCTTCTTGACCGGCGCAATCCAGCTTCAACGCCACCATGGCCTCATGCCCAGCCACGGGGTCGTAGGCCGTCACGTGTGCACCGCGCTGTAGCAAGCTCTTGATCACCACGCGGCTCGGGGCTTCGCGCATGTCATCGGTGTTGGGTTTGAAAGCCAGGCCCCACACCGCGATTTTTCGGCCGGTTAAATCGTTACCCAAACGCTTGACCAATCGGTCCACCAACAATGTCTTTTGATGCTCATTCACCTGCTCGGTGGCGCCGACCACACGCATGTGTTGGCCATGGGCCTGCGCCGTGTTGACCAAGGCTTGCGTGTCTTTGGGAAAGCAACTGCCGCCGTAGCCACACCCAGCGTACAAAAAGCTGTAGCCAATGCGGTTGTCAGCCCCGATGCCGCGGCGAATTTGATCGACATCGGCGCCGAGTGCATCGGCCAAGTTGGCGATTTCATTCATGAATGAAATGCGCGTGGCCAGCATGGCATTGGCCGCGTATTTGGTGAGTTCGGCACTGCGCACATCCATCCAAACGGTGCGCGAATGGTGGCGGTTGAAACTGGCGTACAAGTCGCCCATCATGCGTTGGCTTTTTTCGTGGTGAATACCAGCGTCCACCCCTACCACAATGCGGTCTGGGCGCATGAAGTCGTCAATGGCGGCGCCCTCTTTCAAGAACTCGGGGTTAGACACCACATCAAACATTTCGCTGGACATACCGCGTTGTGTCAACTCGTGACGCACGGCTGCACGCACGCGATCTGCCGTGCCCACCGGCACAGTGGATTTGTTCACGATGAGTTTGAAATCTTTGAGATTTCGCCCCACCATCGAGGCGACCGACAACACATGGGCCAAATCTGCGGAGCCATCTTCTTGTGCGGGCGTGCCCACGGCAATGAACAAGATGTCACCGTGGTCCACCGCCAACTGTGCATCGGTGGTGAAACGAATGCGCCCTTCTGCTTGGTTGCGAGCGAGCAACTCTTTCAAGCCTGGCTCATAAATGGGCACATCGCCCGCTTGCAGCATCTTGACTTTGGCTTCATCTTTGTCAAGACAAACCACCTTGAAACCAAGGTCAGACAAGCATGCGCCTGTGACCAAACCCACATAACCCGAACCGATGACTGTGACTCGCATAACTATCCTCCTGAATGCAGCCATCCTTGCAGAGCATGATGAAAGGAATAAGAAGGAATGAAGTCAATTCAATGACGAACAGGCAAAAAAAATGACTCCAAGAGTCATGTGCGATTTTTTGAAAGTACTCAGGTCGTTCGCCAATGCGCAACGCCCATGACAAGAATGACACGCAAGTGACTGGCCAAACTGTCCAAGCCCTGCAACTTGGTTTCTTGCGCTGCTTGCTTCACCACAAAGGCTTCATGGCGATGCGGGAACTCAATGCAAATCAAGTCTGGCACAAAGCCCACTGGCGATTGAATGTGAATCGCAGGGAACTGCCCTTCGAACCGATTGGTGCAAGTAAATCGGGTGCTCCGTTGCTGTGAAAACGCGTCGATGGATTCAAACAATTGAGGCAGCAACTGCTCTTTGACATCGCGGTAATCCATCAACCGATGCGTGTCGCGCAAGTAAGCCTCAAAGACGGGGTCACTGAGGCTATTAGGCAAAAAATACAACAAGCTCACACATCAGCCTTAGCGGTGGCCTTGCTGGTCGCGCAAAATTTGAACCAGATGCTGTTCAAACAAACGTGTGGACTCATCCCAGCTGAACGACAAGGCTTGCGCACGTGCTTCTGAACGCGGCACCTTCAACGCCTCAAGGCTGGCATAGGCCAAGTCCTCGTGCAACACCCCGCCTTTGCGCTGGTGCGGATAGTCTGCATCGGGGCGCAACACCTCCAGCGGACCATCGACAGGATAAGCCGCCACCGGCGTGCCACAAGCCATTGCTTCGAGCATGACTAAGCCAAAGGTTTCATTGCGACTGGGAAACGTGAACACATCGGCACTAGCATACACACGCGCCAACTCATCACGCGGCAACACGCCCAACCAACGCACATGGTGGAACTTGTCTTTCAGTTCTTTTTCGAGCGGCCCCACACCACACACCACTTTGCTGCCATGCCAGGGCATGGCCAAAAAACTGTCAATGTTTTTCTCGTAAGACACACGGCCCACATACAACGCAATCGGTCGCGGCAAGTCCTTTAAATCTGGGTGGTCCGCCACGGTGTCGGCATAGCCAAACAAGCGCATGTCCACCCCGTGCGTCCAACTGCGCAAGTTCTTGAAACCCCACCCATCCAACAAACGCATCACACCTTGCGTAGGAACCAACACTCCTGCAGATGGCTTGTGGAAATAACGAAAAATCGCATACCCCAACCAAAGCGGGATGCGCAACGCCGCTTTCAGAACTTCTGGAAAACGCGTGTGAAATGCCGTCGTGAATGGCAGCTTGTGTTTCAAGCAGTATTTGCGTGCCGCCCAACCCAACGGGCCTTCGGTCGCCACATGAATCACATCGGGCTCAAACGCATCCAGCTGGCGTGCCAATTGCACATACGGCCTGACCGCCAAATCAATGCCAGCATAGCCAGGGCAAGGACGTGTTTTGAACAAGTCAGGGTGAATCACCTCCACCACATGACCTTTGGCATTGAGTTGGTCAACCAACTCGACCAAGGTTGTGACGACCCCGTTGATTTGAGGGCGCCATGCGTCTGTGATGAGGGCAATTTTCATGCGACTTTGGCCAATTCAGGTTTGTTTAAAACAACGGGTTCTGTTTGCCAGTACACCAAAGACAGTTCGCCTTGAGCATTTTCAACCAAGGCACTTCGGCTCTCGACCCAATCCCCATCGTTGCAATACAACACGCCATTCACATCACGAATTTCAGCGCGATGGATGTGACCGCACACCACGCCTTGATACCCATGCTTGGCCGCTTCGTGTGCCACTGCATTTTCAAAATCTGTGACGTAGTTCAAGGCTTTTTTCACCTTGTGCTTTAAGTACGCCGAAAGCGACCAGTACGGCAAACCCAGGCGACCGCGCATGTTGTTCAAGTAGCGGTTGAGCTTGAGTGTGAACTCGTACAAATAGTCACCCACATAGGCCAGCCATTTCGCTTGCTGAACCACGGCGTCGAAGTAGTCGCCATGAATTACCCACAGCTGGCGGCCATCTGCCGTTTTGTGTACGGCCTCATCCAGCACCTCAATGCCACCAAAGTGGTGGTCTAAAAAGTGGCGCGCAAACTCATCATGGTTGCCTGGCACATAAATGACGCGACAGCCCTTACGCGCTTTGCGCAAGAGTTTTTGAATCACGTCGTTGTGCGCTTGCGGCCAATACCAACGGCGACGCAATTGCCAGCCATCAATGATGTCACCGACCAAGTACAAATAGTCACTGGTGTTCTCTTTCAAGAAGTCCAACAACGCATCGGCTTGACAGCCGGGCGTGCCCAAATGCAAATCGGAGATGAAGATGGCTCTGTAATGCATCAAGCACCCAAGAAGTGTTTGCGGTAACGCGGTGGCATGTCGTTGATCTTCATCAACATGGGCAAGTCAGCGGTGTTGAAGTCTGGGTCCCACGCAGGGGCACCGAGCACTTTGGCGCCCAAGCGCAAATAACCTTTGATCAGGGCTGGGGGTTCAAATGCGGGGTTCACTTCCCACTGCTCCACAGGCAATGCCAAACGGGGTGTCACTTGGTTCTCAACACCGGCCAAGTGGGTTTTCTTGAGCTGGTGCCAAATGCTGGCGGCCACTTCACCACTCACCACACCTTGGTGCAGCATGGGAATGCTGGCACAACCAATCATCACGTCGAGCTTGTTGCGCACCATGAACTCTGCCAGGGCACCCCACAAAGCCATGATCACGCCACCATGGCGGTGCTCTGGGTGCACACAGCTGCGACCGAGTTCCACCATGCGCTCGCGGTATTGGCGCAAGCGTGTCAAATCAAATTCCAAATCCGAATAGGTGCTGCCAATGCGCTTGGCTTGTGCAGGCGTTAAAACACGGTAGGTACCAATGACTTGCTCCGTTACATCATCGCGAATGATGAGGTGTTCGCAAAAGTCATCAAACAAATCGATGTCGTGACCAGCAATGGTGTCTTTCAAACGTGCACCCATCTCAGTGGCAAACACGTCGTAGCGCAAACGCTGTGCCTCACGCACCTCGTCTTGGTGCTTGGCCCATTCAACAATCAGGCTCGGGCGGGTTTCCGTTTTTTGTGCTGAGACAGAAACTTTTTGATCGTTAAGATCGTTTCGATGAAGCGACCCCCGTGGCACATCGATGAACGACAGCGGCATGGTGGGGTTAGGCAGTTCTTTCATAGATGCTCCTTGGTAAATCAATGCGGAGATTCTTATCAGGGCATGTGAATTACTCGCGAAGATTGCGTGAAATATTCGTGACACAGGCGCCTTAATGCATTCACCAATTTGTCATACATCGCGCCTATGCTTGGTCGCTAACTATGTTGATTAGATATTTAAGACTCCTACACGCCTTCGGCCGTGCGTTTTGGATTTTGTGGATCAAGTTTCCACGCATGCCTCGCGAAAAGAAACTTCAAGCCATCCAAGCTTGGTCTCAAGAGACTTTGAAAATTTTGGGCATTGAAGTGATTCACGAATCTGTCATGGCACAGATTGAGCAATCGGCCTCGCCACTGATGCTGGTGGCCAACCATGTGTCGTGGGTTGATGTGTTGATCATTCAATCCATTCAACCCAGCATCTTTGTAGCCAAGGCCGAAGTCAAGCGTTGGCCCATTGTGGGCAACATTGCCACGGGGTGCGGCGTGGTGTTTGTCGACCGTGGCTCGCCAAGCTCTGCCAGACGCATGGTGGATGAAGTCTCTAGCGCGCTGCATCATGGGTATTGCGTGGCAGGCTTCCCCGAGGGGACGAGCAGCGAAGGCAATTCAGTCAGCCTGTTTCATGCGAACTTATTTGAAGCCGCCATCAACCACCACATTCAGGTGCAACCCCTCGCTATTCGATACACCGACCCACGCACAGGGGCCTTGTGTTTGAAAGCGGCGTTCATCGGTGACATCGGGTTTGTGCAATCGCTGCACCAGGTCATCACCTCGCAAGGCATTCAGGTCAAAGTCCATGCGGGTGACATGCTGTCACCGCAAGGACATTCACGCAGAACCTTGGCTCACTTGTCGCATCGCAGTGTGAGCAGTCAGCTCGAACTGCTCAACGCGTAAACGACATCAAAAAATTCGGCAACCCGGTGGCCAGCAACGGCAACCAAGAAATGGTCAATGTGCCGACAAAGATGGCCAACAAAGCGGGCGCCACCGAAGCGGCCACGGTACGCAACGGCTGCTTGAACACAGCCGACGCAAAGTAAATGTTCATGCCCGCGGGTGGACACAAGAAACCCATTTCCATGTTGGCCAAAAAGATGATGCCAAAGTGAACGGGGTCAATGCCGTAGCTGGTTGCCAACGGCAGCAGCAAAGGCACTAACACCACGATGGCCGCATAGATTTCCATCAAGGCACCGGCGGCAAACAAGAACACATTGAGCGCTAACAAGAACACCCATTTGTTTTGCGTCACGCCCTGCACCCATTCGGTGGCCAAATCGGGCACACCGGCATCGACCAAGTAATTGGTCAAGCCCAAAGCCATACCCAAAATCAGCATCACACCACCGATGATTTGGGTGCATTGCGACAAGGCTTCAACCAGCTTCTTCGCATCCAACTCGCGGTGCGCCCAAGCTTGCGTGAGCACGGCATAGATGGCCGTGAGTGCCGCACTCTCTGTCGGTGTGGCCATGCCACTGCCCAAAGAGCCAATGGCAACCACAGGCGCCAACAACTCCCACTTGGCGCGCCACGCCGCTTCACGCAAAGCCGTGATGCTGAATGCAGGCTGTGCTTTGTCAACAGCACGCACAGCACCATGACGCAAATAGCCACCAAAGATCAGCAAACACACCACCATCACCAACGCAGGCACAACGCCCGCTAAAAACATGGTGTTGATGGGCACACGCGCAATGATGGCGTACATGATGAGCGGCACAGAAGGTGCCAACAACACCCCCAACGCACTGGCGCTGGTGACCAAGCTGATGCCTTTGCGATCTGGATAGCCCACACCTTGCAGCAACGGCAACAGCAAGCCGCCCAAAGCAAGAATGGTCACACCACTGCCACCCGTGAAGGCGGTGAAGCACGAACACAGCACGGTGGCGGCAATCACCGTGCCTGTTTTGCCACCACCAAACAAAGCCACAAACACAGCACCCAAGCGCTGCGCAGCACCTGTGCCAGCAAAGATCAATCCGGCCAAGGTGAACAAAGGCAACGCGGGCAAGGAAGGGTTGACCGTGATTTGGTAATGCGACAACGCAATCGACGCCAGTGGCAAACCATCTTGCCAAAACAACGCCAACGCCAAGCCACCCAGTACCGCAAAAATCGGCGCACCAAATGCCAGCATCAGCACCAAGCCCATCACCCAAGGCCACAACGGCAAAGCGTCACCATCCAAGCTGTAGGCCAAGCAAGCGCCCAACAGCGGCGGACTCAACGCACACAACCCCTTGATGGCGATGTGCTGGCTGCAACGTGCGCCCAGCTTCATCCCCAAAAGGGCAAAGCCCACAGGCATGGTGGCCTGAAACCACCACACAGGAATGCCGTAAGCCAAGATTTGCTCCGCCCACATTTCACTCAGCACCAACTCACCACTCGCCCAAGCCAGCACGCCACACACCGCGGCAGCTCCCAACTGCCCAACGGCGTACAGGCGCGGCACCATCACCCCCAGGCTGGTGAGGTGGCCAAAACGCTCGGCGGCAATCGCGCCGCACATGGCCATCAACAAGCCCAAATGCTGAACCACCACCGGCGCGTTTTCAATGCCCTTGCCCATCAATGGCCGCGACAAAATTTCGACCAACGGAATCAACGCCATCAAGGCCAACGCCAAGGCAGCCAGGCCTGCATCGGCTTGCGCTAAGCCACGCAACCAGCGCCCCATCATTTACCCTTCCCTGCGCGATACGCTTTCAAGTGACGAAACACCTCGTCAAATGTCTCGGCGGGAACCAAGGTGCCACGGATGCGTGGGTACAGCTTGTCAGCCAACTCTTGCCAAGCGCGCATTTGTTCTGCATTCGGCTTGTTGACCACCAAGCCTCGCTTCTTCATGGCATCCACCGCTTCCTCAACTTCTTGACGTGCTTTGGCGCGAATTTGTGCCCCTGCTTTGTCGCTCGCTGTACGAACCGCCGCTTGGGCATCAGGCGTCATGTCGTCCCATGATTTTTTGGTGACCACCAAAGCACCCACAATCGGCGCCCAATTGATTTCAAGCATGTTGGGCGCCATGGTGTAGACCTGACTGGCTAACGCAAAGTAAGGCGTCGAGGGCACCACGTTGATCATGCCGGTTTGCACCGAAGGCAAGATGTCGCTGGTCTCTAATGGCACAGGGGTGTAGCCCATGCTCTTCATGATTTCTTGCTGGTCGGCTTCGCCACCCCACGCAAAGAACTTCATCTTTTGATAGTCGTCAGGCTTGAACGCAGGATCTTTCGAGAAGAAACGCACCCAGCCTGCATCGCCCCACGCCAAAACGACAAAGCCTTTGTCGAGGAATTTTTTTTCCATCGCGGGGCGCATTTTTTCGCGCACATAGTCCACCTCGTCCCACGACTTGAACAACAAGGGCATGGATTGCAAGGCTGCAATGGACGGCTCGATTTCGCGCAAACCCACCACAGAAAGCAACGCACCTTGCAGCTGACCAATGCGCATGCGACGCGCCAATTCAGTCTCGCCACCTTGGCTGCCATCGGGGTAGACCACAAACTTGGCATTGCCGCCTTGCGCTGCTCGCCACGCCTCGCCCACCTCCATCAACTGACGGTGGTAGAGCGAATTTTTAGGCGCCAAGGTGCCCAGGCGCAGCTGCTTATCAGGCGCAGACCAGGCTGTGGTTTGCTGACACAACAAACCCACAGCGAGGCAGACAGACAAGAAGGATTTAAAAAATAAAGACATAGAGGGCTTTCAAAAAAGATCGTCGATGGCGGTGAGCAACCATTGCGCACGCTCACGCATCACTTCGTTTTGCAAACTGGGCGTGCGCTTGCTGATGTCCAACGCTTTCTGCAACAAGTGCTCAAACTGTTTGCGGTCTTCCGCAGGCAAGGCGATGGCTTCTGCTTTGGCCACAAAAGGCCCCGCCTCTTGTCCTTCCCCCAACGCAATGGCTTGGTCAAAATAAGTTTGTGCTTTTTGACGCGACCCGCCGACTTTGGCCGCTTCTATGGTGCCCATCAAACTGGCCAATGCGCCCTTGCCATAGGACGGGTCGGTGCGCCACGCCATCTCCGCCAGTCGCATGGACAACGGGAAATCAGCCACCACATCTGGGTCGTCTTTGGACATGGAAATCTTGCCGCCCAAAGAGGCCGCGGCCCAGTAGGCCAATGGCACTTGCTCTGGCGTGAGCTGCGGTTGTTTCTTGGCGTCGGATTGACGCAAGGCCCCCACAAACCCAGGTTGGCTGCGCTCAAGCGCTGTCATGGCATGGCGATGCGCGCGCGCATACAAGTGTGCAGCGCGGTCTCGCATCATCGCGGCTTGCTTGGGGTTTTTTGCATCTATTTTTTCAGCATCAAACGCCACGAAGGCGTAAGCGTATTGGGTGAATCCGGCTGACACCGATTCGGCCAATTTCAAATGGCCTGGTGTTTCTTTCAAAACCGACTCGGAGAACTTGAGATAGAAAGCACTCGCTTCTCTGGCCAGCTGCATATCATCTTCAGTCGACATGGATTGGGTAGACAGTGCATTCGCCGTTTGGTCCACCATGAAAGGCCGAACCGCACAACCTGAAAAAAATAGCGTCAACACCAAAGGAAAAATTAGGCGACGGTAAGAAATAAGAACACCTCGTCAACGTGGGTGAGAAAAAGAACTTGAAAAATGTAAATCTGTCATATGAATATTCGATGACATCACGTCATCAAATTGAAACAGTGCATGGCCATGATGGGAAAAAAGGAACGACCATGGCTGATAAAAATTTACTGGACGAAGAGCAACTCCAACGCCTGCGCGATGACCTCTTAGACACGCTCGATGAAGAGCTTGAAATGTCGATCGACGAAGAAGGCAATCCCACGGACCGCGCGACCTACTTTCGTGAGTTGCTGCGTTTGCAAGGCGAACTCGTCAAACTGCAAGACTGGGTCGTGGCCACCAAACAAAAAGTGGTCATCTTGTTTGAAGGCCGCGATGCGGCAGGCAAAGGCGGCGTGATCAAGCGCATTACCCAACGCCTCAATCCACGCGTGTGCCGTGTGGCGGCCCTGCCCGCCCCCAACGACCGCGAACGCACACAGTGGTATTTCCAACGGTATGTGGCGCACCTGCCCGCAGCTGGAGAAATTGTGTTGTTTGACCGCAGCTGGTACAACCGCGCGGGCGTGGAGCGCGTGATGGGCTTTTGCAATGACGATGAGTACGAAGAATTTTTCCGCACTGTGCCCGAGTTTGAAAAAATGCTGGCACGCAGTGGCATCACTCTCATCAAGTATTGGTTCTCCATCACCGACGATGAACAGCACGCACGTTTCTTAGGGCGCATTCACGACCCACTCAAACAATGGAAACTCAGCCCCATGGACCTCGAGAGCCGGCGTCGCTGGGAAGACTACACCGTCGCCAAAGAAACCATGATCGAGCGTACGCACACGCCTGAATCGCCATGGTGGGTGGTGCAGGCGGTGGACAAAAAGAGCGCGCGCTTGAATTGCATTCAGCATCTGCTGTCGCATTTCAATTACCACGAAATCGCACATCCAGAAATTGAACTGCCCAAACGGGTGCGCAACCCAGACTACATCCGTCACCCCGTACCAGAAGACATGGTGGTGCCAGAGATTTACTGACACACCGAGCAGCGCCTGCGTCACACCACTGTCACAGTCAATGTGTAAATTCAGTTGCAATGAACCAGATTCATGAGAACCTACAAAAGCAACGACGCGGATTGAACCGCGTCATTCATGCGTTGGGTTACTCGCTGCAAGGGTTGCAAGCCGCGATGGATGAACCTGCATTCAGACAAGAGGCTTACCTTGCTTTTGTCTTGATTCCGTTGTCGTTTTACGTGGGTAACAACTGGGTTGAAATTTCACTTCTTTCAGGATCGGTCATTATTGTTTTGACAGTCGAACTCTTAAACACAGGCCTAGAGTCTGCCATTGACCGCGTAGGCCCACAGTGGCACGACCTCTCCAAACGTTGCAAAGATTTGGGCAGCGCTGCTGTGTTGTTGAGCATTGTGCTGTGCTTGGCAGTTTGGCTCTCTGCGTTGATCTTGAAGTTCTCTCAAGCCATTTGACGCTTTCCAAGCGTGAACGCATCCACAAGCATGCAACGCTTGATACTGGCTCTGGTGATGACAGCATCGACGTGCAGTTACGCGGCTCGCCCTTTCGTCACGGACGATGCACGCTTAACCAACGCAGAAAGTTGCCAACTGGAGAGTTGGTCTCGCAGCTACAAAACCAGCCATGAGTTTTGGGTTCTGCCTGCTTGCAACGTTGCAGGCAACTTCGAAGTCACAGCCGGCACGGGAACAGCCACCAGCACCGGACAGGCCAGCACAAACGATTTCATCCTTCAAGGCAAAACCCTGTTTCGCGAACTCAGCACCAACGGATGGGGCTGGGGTCTTGCGTTTGGCAGGGTCAATCACCCCGACATTTCGCCAGGCCCCAACCTGATGGGCAACACCTACGCCTACATCCCCGTGTCGTTCTCGACCAACAACGACCAAGTGATTTTTCACACCAACGTGGGATGGCTCAGAGACAAAGCCACTGGCGAACATCGTGCGACGTGGGGCTTAGGCTCAGAAGTCCAAGCGACACCACGCCTCTTGCTCATTGCCGAATCATTTGGCGATCACCAAAACAACCCGTACTGGCAGATCGGCGCACGCTACGCCATCGTGCCTAACTTGTTCCAAATCGACACGACCATCGGTCGTCAATTCAATGGCTCGATGGAAACACGTTGGATTTCATTTGGCCTGCGAATCACACCGGACAAGATGTTCTAACGAACAGACAGCCCTTGCTAAGTCATGTCACTTAAAAATTTAATCGATATGTTGAACAAACAAAAATTAGTGGATGGCATGGTGCACAGCCAGCAAATGCACAAACACGACGTGGTGGAGTCCTTGCTGCAAAAGCAACACGACGCGGAGTTGCAAAATTTCATTGCCAAGCAAAGTTCCACGGAATTAGGCGGCTACCTAGATGCGTTGCCTCTAGAAGATGCCATCCGGCTGTGGAAAAAAATACCTATTCAACGTGAAAACGATGTGCTGTGGGAAATCTCTGATGAACGACGCACAGCGTTGGCTGGCGACCGACAGCCAGGGTTTGAAGACAGCAAGATCAATGTGTACGAACTGATCGACGGTCGCTTGAAAAACCTGCCGATTTCCGGCCGTCAAGATTTAGAAGGCGCCAAGCCTATTTGGGTGGACTTGATCAACTCCACCAAAGCCGAGCGTATTTTTGTGGGTTCGCATTTTGGCGTGGAGTTGCCCGACCCGATTGAGGCCACAGACCTTGAGGTGAGCGCACGGTTCCATGTGGAAGAGAACGACGACATTCACCTGCACTCCAACTTCTTGTTTGACCGTGAAGAAAAATCCAAAAGCGTACCTGTCGCGTTCATCTTGCACGGGGGCATTTTGTTTTCCTTGCGCAATGAAGAACTGTCGGTGTTTCGCCTGCAACGCCGCAGAGCGCTCACGCAACCGGGCTACGTGACGGACTGCATCGACCTTTTGCTCGACCTCTACGGGGCAGATGTGGAAGTCTCAGCAGATTCACTGGAAAACATTTATGCCAAGTTGGGCGTTGTCGGGCGACATGTGTTGAGCGAAGCCATCACCGACCAAGAAGCCGCTGGCATTTTGGCGGACATTGCGGAGGAAGAAGATCAAAACGGTCGCATTCGCAGCAACATCCTTGACACGCAACGGGCCTTGAGTTTTTTGATGCGCGGACGATTGCTCACCTCGGATCAAATTTCAGATGCCAAGCAAATTCTGCGCAACATCGATTCTCTCAACAGCCACACCGCGTTTCTTTTTGACAAGATCAACTTTTTGATGGATGCCACCATTGGTTTCATCAACATCAACCAAAACAAACGGGTGAACCAACTCACCGTCTTCAGCGTCGTCTTCATGCCCATCAACATCTTGGCGGGTGTGGGTGGCATGTCTGAGTTTTCAATGATGACCGAAGGGGTTCCCTGGCCATTGGCGTATGGCAGTTTTTTGGTGGGCTCTGCCTTCATTGGGTTGATCACCTATGTCTTACTCAAGCAGTTTGAAAAACGACGCCTTAAAAAGTAATTCACACACGCGTATGACTTATCACAAACACGAAACCTCAGAAATCAAGAACGATGGCTTGCGCTACAGCCGCAAGAAAAACGGTTCGCCCTTTGAAGGCACAGGAAGAACGGGAGAGATGATGAGCTGCATCAAATGCGGCACGCACAAACCCAGATCGAGCGGGTCGTTTCGCCGCCTACTCAATACCAACCACTTTTACTGCGGCGACTGCCGCGTGGTGCCCGCTCAGGCGTGAAAGCGCCAACGGTTGGGTGGGAAGATCAATTTGAAGCAAGAGCCTTGCCCCACATTGCTGGTGATGGACAAGCTGCCGCCGTGACGTTGCATCACGTGTTTGACAATCGCCAAGCCCAAACCTGTGCCACCCGATTCACGCGAGCGACTCCGATCCACACGGTAGAAACGCTCGGTCAGACGTGGCAAGTGCTCAGCGGCAATACCCGAACCTGTGTCGTGAACCATCAACGATAAGCTGCCGTCCACGCCGTGGTCGACTGACACATGAATTTGGCCACCGGCTGGCGTGTAACGCACGGCATTGCTCACCAAGTTGGATAAGGCGCTTTGCAACTCACGCGCTTCCCCCATCAACACGGCCTCTTCAAGGGCTGGATTGCATTCAAACAAAATTGTTTGAGGCTCGGCCCCTTGCAAAATGGTGTCTGACAAGCCACGAGCCTCTAACTCGCAGGTCTGCATCAAATGCTTCAAAGGCAGCGTGTTCAGCAGGCTCGGCACAGGGCTGCCTTCTAAGCGCGACAGAGTCAACAAATCCTCCACCAACCCTTGCATGCGAACCGCTTGGATAGACATCAGTCCCAAGTAGCGATGCTGCTCTTCATCGGTGAGTTGGAGCGTTTGCAAGGTTTCAACAAAACCCGACATGACCGTAAGCGGTGTGCGAATTTCATGGGACACATTGGCCACAAAATCACGGCGCATGGCTTCGGCTTGCTCAAGCATCGTGACGTCACGGGTGAGCAAGAGTTGTTTACCCTCCCCGTAGCGGTGACGCTGTACCGAGATGCGCACCGGACGTTCCACACGATGCTGATGCCCAGCGATCACCACCGGATCGACTGGATTTTCAACCGTCATGTAAGCGGTGAACACGGGATCGCGCAGCAAATTACCCACACGTTGCATCACATCCCGCTCGGGGTGAATGCCCAAATGGGTGGCTGCGGTTTGGTTACACCATTCAATTTGCGCATTGGCATCGAGCATCAACACGCCGTTGGGCGATGCTTGAATGGCTGATAAAAAATCTTTGAGACGCTGCTCACCTGTCGCGATGCTGCGTTCACGGTCGCGCAAGAGTTTGCGCGCACGGTCTAACACAATGCCCCACCAGCCCGACATCTGCGGCACCATCGCCAAGTCGCCATGGCGCAGCCATGATCGAACACGGTAACCACGCCAAGCGTCGATGAGCACCCAGAGCAACCCAGCCGCTAAGGCGCCGGATAACAAGTACACAGATGGTGGTTGCTTATCGCCCACAACCGACCATGAAAAACCAAGGGCGGCACCAAAAGCCAGCAGGGACAGAAACGAAAGAAAGCGACTAATCACAAGAACCTTGCACCAGTTTTAGATTTGATGGGTGATTCTGTATCCTACGCCACGCACTGTCTCTACCATGCTGCCCGCCTCACCCAAAGCTTCACGCAAACGCTTGACGTGCACGTCGACCGTGCGTTCTTCAATGAACACATGGTCGCCCCACACGCGGTCGAGCAGCTGGCTGCGGCTGTGCACGCGTTCGGCGTGGTGCATCAAATAATTGAGCAATTTGAATTCTGTGGGGCCGAGCTTGATGGCTTGGTCATTGAAGCTGACGCGGTGGGTCGAGCCATCCAGCTGCAAGCCGCCAATGCGCACCACGTCGCTGGCTTGCTCGGGCGCACGGCGGCGCAACACAGCACGGATGCGCGCCAACAACTCTTGCGTCGAGAACGGTTTGGTGATGTAGTCGTCAGCACCGGCATCCAAGCCTGCAATTTTGTCGGGCTCGTCGCCACGCGCAGTGAGCATCAAGATGGGTGTGGTTTTGGTGCGAGGGTCGGCGCGCCAACGGCGGGCCAACTCCAAGCCACTTTGACCTGGCAACATCCAGTCCAACAAAATCACATCGGGCAACACCTCGTCGATGTGCTTTTGTGCCGCCACGCCGTCTGCGGCCAACATAGGCAGCATGCCGTTGTGGCGCAAATTGATGGCAATGAGCTCAGCAATCGAGGACTCGTCCTCGACCACCAACACGCGTGCAACTTTCATCGTCTGATAACTTTCAATTAGCTCATCGACGATTCAACATCGGCCAACGGCGTGTGACGCACGTCTTCGCCCTTGACGATGTAGATGATGAATTCGGCAATGTTTTTGGAGTGGTCGCCAATGCGCTCAATCGCTTTGGCGATGAACAGCAAGTCCAAGCTCGCCGAGATGGTGCGTGGGTCTTCCATCATGTAGGTGATGAGCTTGCGCACAAAGCCGTCGAACTCTTTGTCGATTTCGTTGTCTTCACGCAAGATGCTCACGGCCATGGGCACATCCAAACGGGCAAACGCATCGAGTGCTTTGCGCAACAAGCCTGACGCCAAATTGGCGGATACGCGCAAGTCCGTCGAAGGCAACGAACGAGGCGCCGAGCTTTCGATGATGGACTTGACCATGCGGGCAATCTTGGCAGCTTCGTCGCCCACGCGCTCGAGGTTGGCGGTGGTTTTGGACATAGCCATGAGCAAACGCAAATCACGTGCTGTGGGCTGACGACGGCCGATGACCGAAGCAATTTCACGGTCAATCTCAACTTCCAAGTGGTTGACTTTGTTTTCCGTCACCAACACATCTTCAGCCGCTTCGGGGCTGAACTGCGACAGCGCCAAGATGGCTTGACGGATTTGAGACTCCACCAAACCACCCAGCGCCATCACGTGTGAGGAGATGTTGTTGAGGTCGGAATCGAACTGTGAGGACAGGTGTTTTTCGGGCATGGTGCTCTCTCCTATTAGCCGAAGCGGCCAGTGATGTAGTCTTCTGTGGCGGTCTTGTTGGGCTTGAAGAAGATTTGCTCTGTCTCGCCAAATTCAACCAACTCACCCAAGTACATGTAAGCGGTGTAGTCGCTGCAACGGGCCGCTTGCTGCATGTTGTGGGTCACGATGGCGATGGTGTAGTCGGCTTTCAGTTCATGCACCAACTCTTCTACCTTGCCGGTAGAAATGGGGTCGAGCGCCGAGGTGGGCTCATCCAACAACAAGACCGAAGGCTTGACAGCCACGCTGCGTGCAATGCACAAACGTTGCTGCTGACCACCCGAGAGCGACAAACCGTTTTGACCCAGCTTGTCTTTCACCTCGGTCCACAACGCAGCTTTGGTGAGCGCCCATTCGACGCGTTCATCCATTTCTGTTTTGCTGAGGTTTTCGTACAAACGCACGCCGAAGGCGATGTTGTCGTAAATCGTCATGGGGAACGGCGTGGGTTTTTGGAACACCATGCCAATGCGGGCGCGCAGCAAGTTCAAGTCTTGCTTGGCATCCAAAATGTTTTGGCCGTAAAAGTTGATTTCACCCTCTGCACGTTGGCCTGGGTACAAGCTGTACATGCGGTTCAAGGTGCGCAACAAGGTGGACTTGCCGCAACCCGATGGGCCAATGAAAGCGGTGACTTTGCGCTCGGCAATGTCCATGGTGACATTGCGCAAGCCTTGGAACTTGCCATAGAAAAAGTTCAAGTCGCGAACTTCGATGGCGTTTTTGGGTGCTGTTTTGATTTCAGACATTTGTAAATCCAATTGAAATTAGGAGCTGACTTTCTCGCGAAAGAACACACGTGCCAAGATGTTGAGAACCAACACGGTCAAGGTGATCAACAAGGCACCGGCCCAAGCCAAGCGCACCCAGTTGTCGTAGGGGCTCATGGCGAACTGGAAAATCACCACAGGCAAGTTGGCCATCGGTGCGCCCATGTTGGTGCTGAAGAATTGGTTGTTGAGCGCAGTGAACAACAACGGTGCCGTTTCGCCACTGATGCGGGCCACGGCCAACAACAAGCCCGTCATCACGCCGCTCTTGGCAGCACGCAAGGTGATGAAGGTGGACACTTTCCAGCGAGGTGCGCCCAAAGCAAATGCGGCTTCGCGCAAACTGCCGGGCACCAAGCGCAACATGTTTTCGGTGGTGCGCATGACCACCGGTACTGCAATGAGCGACAAGGCCAAGCTACCGGCGTAGCCCGAAAAGTTACCCACGGTCGCCACAGCAATCGCGTACACAAACAGGCCCAACACAATCGAGGGTGCTGACAACATGATGTCGGTCACGAAGCGTGTCAGCTCAGCGGTTTTGCTCTCGTCACCGTACTCGGTGAGGTAGATGCCAGCCAAGATGCCCACAGGGGTGGAGACCAACACGGTCAAGCCCACGATCATCAAGCTGCCCACAATCGCGTTGCGCAAGCCACCGCCATCGGTGCCAGGTGCTGGGGTGTCGCTGGTGAGCAAGTTGGCATCCAAAGCTGACAAGCCATTGGAGAACAATACATACAAAATCCAAAGCAACACGGCCAAGCCAGCAGCCATGGCGGTCATTGAAAACGCCAAACCCACCAAGCTGGTGATGCGGCGTTTCATGTAAAGCTGTTTGTTCATTTCCATAAAAACCTCTTAGTTGCCTTTGGCTTTTTCAGCACGAAGAATCATGACCTTGGCCATGGCCAACACCACAAAGGTGATGACAAAGAGCAAAAAGCCCAAAGCAAACAAGGTGGAGAAGTGCAAGGCCTCGGCCTCGCCAAATTCGTTGGCCAACACCGATGCAATCGAAGTACCGGGTGAGAACAACGAGGTGGGCATGCGGTTCGCGTTGCCAATCACAAAGGTCACCGCCATAGTTTCACCCAAGGCACGACCCAGTCCCAACATGATGCCGCCGATCACGCCTTTTTGCGTGTACGGCAACACCACCTTGCGCACCACTTCCCACGTGGTGCAACCCAAACCATAGGCCGACTCGCGCAAGATGGGCGGTGTGATTTCAAACACATCACGCATCACCGCGGCTACAAAGGGCAACACCATGAAGGCCAGCACAATGCCAGCGGCCAAGATACCCATGCCGTTGGTCGCGCCGCCAAACAAGAAACCCACCACAGGCATGCCGCCCAGCACGTTTTGCAAAGGCACTTGCAAATGGTCGGCAAACAACGGCGCAAACACAAACAAACCAAACATGCCGTAGATGATGGACGGCACAGCAGCCAACAATTCAATGGCGGTACCCAGTGGGCGACGCAGCCACACGGGGCAGGTTTCGGTCAAGAACACGGCCACACCAAACGCCAAAGGCACGGCAATCAACAGGGCAATGCTGGCACTGGCCACCGTACCGACGATGGCAATGGCGGCACCGAAGTCTTCGTTGATGATGTCCCACTCGACATGCCACAAGAAGTGAAAACCGAAACGTTCAAACGTGGGCCATGCGTTGATGAACAAAGAAATGATGATGCCCATCAAGGCCACCAACACCAGCAATGAAAACGCTTGCGTGACACGGTGAAAGAAAAAGTCTTGCACGCGCTGCTTCTTGGCAATGGCAATCATCTCGTCGCTGACGATTTGACTGCTGTCTTGCTGCGTTAGATTCTGTGAGCTCATGTCAAACCTTTGACCCATTGAAACATTCTGTATGTCTTAAAACCGAAATCCGTCGGTGCTGATTCGGCAGCCGACGGAGATCTTGCTTTCAATTCAAATTATTTTTGAATTTGTGTCCACACCTTGGCGCGGATTTGGGTGGTCAAGCTGTCAGGCAAAGCCACGTAGTCGAGGTCTTGTGCCATCTTCTTGCCATTCATGAACGCCCAGTCAAAAAACTTCAGGGCTTCAGCAGCAGCGACTTTGTCGGTAGGCTGCTTGTACATCAAGATGAAAGACGCAGTGCTGATGGGCCAGCTGTTGGCGCCCTTGGCATTGACCATGGACACGCCCATGCCTGGCACTTTGAGCCAGTCTGCGCCTGCGGCGGCGGCGGCAAATGTCAAATCATCAGGCGCCACATACTTGCCATCGGCGTTTTGCAACTGCATGAAGGTCATGTTGTTTTTCTTCACGTAGGCGTATTCCACATAGCCCACAGCGCCTTTGACGCGGTTGACGTTCGCAGCCACGCCTTCGTTGCCCTTGCCACCCACCGAAGTAGAAGCTGGCCACTTCACAGCCGCGCCCTTGCCCACTTTGTCGGCCCAGTCTTTGCTGACGCTGTTCAAGTAGTCGGTGAAGTTGAAGGTGGTACCAGAACCATCAGCGCGGTGCACCACGGTGATGGCTTGGTCAGGCAACTTTTTGCCTGGGTTCAAAGCGGCGATTTTGGGGTCGTTCCAGTTGGCAATCTTGCCCAAGAACATGTCGGCCAACACGGGGCCCGTCACGCGCAATTCGCCGGGCTTGAAACCTTCGAGATTCACCACGGGCACTGTGCCGCCGATGATGGCGGGGAACTGCACCAAGCCTTCTTTGTCGAGGTCTTCACCTGACAAAGGCGCATCGGTTGCGCCAAACGTCACGGTCTTGGCTTTGATTTGACGAATACCGCCTGAAGAACCAATGGATTGGTAGTTCAAGCCGTTGCCTGTGGCGGCTTTGTAGCCTTCAGCCCACTTGGCATAAATTGGGAAAGGGAAAGTCGCGCCTGCGCCTGTGATGTCGGCGGCAAAGGCAGAGCCCATGGCCAAAGTGGCAAAAGCCGCGGCAACCACAGACTTGATAAAAGTGCGCTTCGTGTTCATGAGATTCCTTCAATTGGTTAGAACAGCTGTGACTTTAGCTAGCCATTGTGACGAAACTGTGACAAATATGACGTCGAATTGACCTAATAATTCCGCCACATCGACCTTTTCAAGCCATGACTACCCTCAACGTCCTCTTCTTGTGCACGCACAACTCAGCCCGCAGCATCTTGTCTGAAGCCTTGCTCAACCACATGGCCACGGGGGCAAGCGGCACACGCTTCAAAGCCTATTCGGCTGGCAGCAGCCCACGCGAGAACCAACAGCCCAACCCGGTGGGGCTTCAGGTGTTGAACTCCGCCGGCATTGACACGACCTACTTGCGCAGCAAAAGCTGGGACGAATTTGCCAAGCCCGATGCGCCGCACATGGACTTGGTCATCACCGTGTGCGACAACGCCGCTGGCGAGGTGTGCCCTTATTGGCCAGGCCAACCTGCCACTGCGCATTGGGGCTATGCCGATCCGTCGGCTGTAGAAGGCACGGATGAAGATCGCTTACACGCGTTTCGCAACACGATGTACTTGATTCAAAAGCGCTTGCAACTGTTGGTGGATTTACCCGCCGACAAACTACAAAAAGCGATGTTGCAACACACAGCCAAACAACTGAGCCAAGGCCACGCATGAACTTCTTTGAACGCTATCTCACAGCTTGGGTGGCCTTGTGCATCGTCGTGGGCATTGCGCTGGGCCAGTGGCAGCCTGAGCTGTTTCAAAGCATTGGGCGTTTGGAGTACGCGCAAGTCAACTTGCCTGTGGGTTTGCTGATTTGGGTGATGGTCATTCCGATGCTGGTGAAGGTGGACTTTGGTGCCTTGCACGAAGTGCGTCAGCACATCAAGGGCATTGGCGTGACGCTGTTTGTGAACTGGTTGGTCAAGCCGTTTTCTATGGCACTGCTGGGTTGGTTTTTCATTCGGTATTTATTTGCGCCGCTGTTACCTGCCGAGCAAATTGACAGCTACATCGCTGGCCTGATTTTGTTGGCCGCGGCACCCTGCACGGCCATGGTGTTTGTGTGGAGCCGACTCACCAACGGCCACCCGCTGTTCACCTTGTCACAAGTGGCGTTGAACGACGCCATCATGGTGGTGGCGTTTGCACCGTTGGTCGCGTTCTTGCTCGGGCTATCGGCCATCATTGTTCCTTGGGACACGCTCATCACCTCGGTGGTGTTGTACATCGTTATTCCCGTGGTGTTGGCGCAGGTGTGGCGCAAGGCCTTGTTGGCTCAAGGCGCAGAAAAGTTCGATGCAGTCATGGCGCGCATTGGCCCTTGGTCTATCAGCGCCCTACTTGCCACCTTGGTGTTGTTGTTTGCGTTTCAAGGCGAGGCGATTTTGAAGCAGCCTTTGGTCATTGCCTTGCTGGCCGTGCCCATCTTGATTCAAGTGCTCTTCAACTCGGCTTTGGCCTACTGGCTCAACCGCAAACTCGGTGAAGCGCACAACGTCGCCTGCCCTTCAGCCTTAATTGGCGCGTCTAACTTTTTCGAGCTGGCTGTGGCTGCAGCCATCAGCTTGTTTGGGTTTGAATCCGGTGCCGCATTGGCCACGGTGGTGGGCGTTTTGATTGAGGTGCCAGTGATGCTGCTGGTGGTGCATGTGGTCAACCGCAGCAAGGGGTGGTATGAGCGTTCGGCTTAACGTGCGGGCTCACCAAGCAATCGGTTCGCCTTTGTAATCCACAAAATGCGCGCCCGATTGCGGCGTCAAACTTTGCAAAGCGGCCAGCATGCCCGCCACCGACTCCTCCGGCTCTAACAAGTGACTGACCGAGGCCGAAAAAGGCTTCGACAACTCAGAGCGCACCGTGCCTGGCTGCAAAGCCACCACACAGGTCGATGGGTTTTTGCGCTGCAACTCAATCGCCATGGTTTGCAGCACCATGTTCAGCGCGGCTTTGGCGGCTCGGTAGCCGTACCAACCGCCCTTGGCGTTGTCTGAAATACTGCCCACCCGCGCCGACAACTTGGCGTACACGCACGGTCCCGAGGCCAGCAGCGGCGAGAAGTCACGCATCAACAACGCAGGCCCCACGGTGTTGATTTGAAAATTGCGCAACAACACCTCTTGCTTCAGGGCCGACAGCGACTTCTCTGGCCCCACACCGTCTAGGGTGAGCGCTCCCGTCGCATCGATGATGAGCTGATACGGCCCTGCGGCCTTGCACTGTGCCGCGTGGTGTGCGATGGCCGTTTCATCTCGCACGTCAAAGCCTGGGCATTGGGTGCGCGAGAGTTGCGCCACGTGCAAACACATCGCATCCGCTTGCAGCGCTTGCACAAACGCACGACCAATGGCACCCGACGAACCCATGACCAATGCGCGGTAGGGCCTGGCAAACAGCGACGCTTGCAGAGCAGCCGCAGCGGTGGGCGTAACCATGTGGTTAAGCCATCATCGAAGACAACTGAAACACCGAGTTGGGCGCCTTGGGCATCAAAGGCGCAGCCATGGGTTTGAATTTGAAACGACCCAAGGCTTGCACAAAGTCGCGTGCTTGATGGTCTGCAGCCTCGTCGGCAAAGTCGGCCAGTGTGAAGTTGCTGAGGGTGTCCTTGACCACCTGTAGCAAGTCCAACTCGTAGTCGGCCAACTGCTCAGCAGGCGTGGCAGATTCAAAAATAGCGGCGATGTCCCAAATGGTGATGAGCGAAATATCGCCCAAGATCATGTAGCCACCGCCCGGCCCTTTCATGGCGCTCACGATGTTCTGAGCCTTGAGGGGTTTGAGTAGATTTTCCAAATATGAAATCGACAGGTCGAGCCTAGGCGACATGTCGGTCGTGGTCACGTAGCCCATGTGGCGCTGGCCCGCAAGAAACACACAGACTTCGATGGCACTGATGGTTTTCTTTGAAATCATTGACAAACTCCTGTTGCGTAGGATTCTTATTCATTTATCCACTCAAAAGAGACAATAAATCAATAATTTCAAAGTTTCGACACATAATCTACTCAACCTCTACTCAAAGGCAAGCCATCGTGAGCACCACCCAAGCCTCTTCCGCGCTTTACCGCATTGGCGCGGTTTCTAAGACCACCGGCATTCCGGTGTCCACGCTGCGCATTTGGGAAACGCGTTACGGCGCATTCAACCCGTTCAAAACCGAAGGCCAGCAACGGTTGTACGGCGAGCACGAAGTGTCCAAAGCCTTGCTGCTCAAGCAGCTGTCGCAAAACGGCCATGCCATCAGCGCGATTGCGCACTTGGAGCTGGAGCAATTACGCCGCATGAGCAACTTGCCGCAACACGCCGCCGTCAAGCCCTTGGCGCAGCCGGGCCAGCCAGTGTCATTGGCAGTGGTGGGCTTAGGGATGGCCAACCGCATCGAGTCCAAGAAGTTTGCGGCAACGATCAAACAAAACCAAATCAAAGTCACCCATGTGTTGATGGACTTGGCCACAGCTGCGCATGCCGAATTAAGCCCTACGCCGCAAGTGCTGTTGGTCAAGGTCAACACCCTGCAAATGGCCGTGCACCACGACATTCAAGCCTTGATTGCCAAACACAAGTTTTTGCAAACCATCGTCATTTACAACTTTGCCCCCGAGGCTGTGGTGCAAGCCATCAAGTTCTCGGGCGTGATCGTTCGACGCGAACCCCTCTCCGACATCGAGTTGGCCGAGTTGCTGCAATCGGTGCTGTTTGTCGATGCGGCGCGGGCGCAAGAGTTTGGCACCACGGGCGCGGTCATCGCTCAGCGCAAATACTCCGACGCCACCCTCGCCCGTGTGGCCGGTGTGTCCACACAGGTGTTGTGCGAATGCCCGCGACACGTGGCCGAGCTGATTGCGCAACTGGCCAGCTTCGAACAATACAGCCAAGAGTGTCTGAACAAAAACGCAGACGATGCGCATTTGCACGCCTACTTGCATTCGGTTTCTGGCACCACACGTTCATTGTTTGAGAACGCGCTAGAAAAAATTGCAGCGCATGAAGGCATTGACCTGCACCTGGAAGACCCACACCGTGCCGCAGAAAAACACATTCAAAGGTAACAAGCAAAGCTTGCCCAGCAAGCCCTGCAAGACCTGTGGCCGCGACATGACGTGGCGCAAAACCTGGTCCAAAAACTGGGAGCACGTGTTGTACTGCTCTGACGCGTGCCGCAAAAACAAACACACCACACCGCCATGAGCTACACGCTGGCTTGGTTCAAACGCGATTTACGCTGGCACGACCACGCAGCCTTGGCACACGCCGCGCAACAAGGGCCCGTGCGCTGCATCTACGTGATAGAGCCCGAGTTGTGGCTGCAACCCGATGCCGCGCTGCAACACTTTGAATTTGTACGCGAGTCTTTAGTGGCCCTCGATGCGCATTTGCAGCAGCAAGGCGGACGCGTGGAAATACACACCGGCGAACTGCCCGAGGTGCTCAACCGCATTTGGCAAGAAGCCCCGTTTCGTGACATCCATTCACACGAAGAAACAGGCAACGGCTTCACGTACGCGCGCGACCTGCGTGTCGGCGCATGGTGCCGAGCGCACGGCGTGGCGTGGCACGAACACCGCCAATTCGGCGTGGTGCGTGCGCTTCAAAACCGCAACCTCTGGCAACCCGCTTGGGAGGCACACATGGCGGCTCCCGTGCAGGAAGTTGGCACGCTCAACTTTTGGCAGCCCGCAGCTCCCCCTGAGCAGCTGAATGGCACATGGTGCACGCCCGCACAAATGCAACCGCCATCGCACCTGCAACACAACCCGCCGTTGCGCCAACGCGGCGGTCGACCTTTGGCGTTGGCCACTTTGCACAGTTTTTTACATGCGCGCAGCTTGGGTTATCGCGGTGGTATTTCATCGCCGCTGTCAGCGCCCGATGCGTGCTCGCGCTTGTCGGCTTACTTGGCGTGGGGCTGCATCAGCCTGCGCGAGGTGGTGCAGCAAACGCGTGCGCACATGGCCCAACTGCCGCCGCACGCCAGTCGCCACCGCGCGGGCTTGAGCGCGTTCATCAGCCGCTTGTATTGGCATTGCCATTTCATTCAAAAGCTCGAGAGCGAGCCTGACATCGAGTGGCGCAACATGCACCGTGGCTACGACGGGCTGCGCGAAGCAAATTTCGACGACGCACGCTTTGAAGCCCTGAAAAACGCACGCACGGGCTGGCCCATGGTGGATGCCTGCGTGGTCATGCTGCGCGAAACCGGCTGGCTCAACTTTCGCATGCGCGCCATGTTGGTATCGGTCGCGGCCTATCCGCTGTGGCTGCATTGGCGCCCGGTGGGCGAATGGCTGGCCACACAGTTCTTGGACTACGAACCAGGCATTCACTGGAGCCAACTGCAAATGCAATCGGGCACCACCGGCATCAACACCACGCGGGTTTACAACCCCATCAAACAAGCGCAAGACCACGATCTCCACGGCCGCTTTGTTCGACAGTGGCTGCCCGCGCTGCGCCAAGTGCCCGACACCTGGCTGTTTGAACCTTGGCTGATGCCCCACACGCTACAAACGCACCTCGGTGTTTTTGTGGGGACCGATGCCGATTGCGCCCTAGCTCAACCCGTGGTCGACCTAGCGCAAGCGACCCGCGAAGCCAAGCAACGCTTGCACAGCCGCCGCCAAACCGACGACGTCAAAGCCGCCAAAAAAGCTGTGGTTGACAAACATGCCTCGCGCAAAAACTGGGGCAAACGACCCGGTGCTGGCACAACGCCTCGCCGCACATCCGCACCGCAATCAGCCACCACACACGCCGACACGCAACAGCTCGGCTTTGACTTTTAACGCCCGCACCATGCGCCCACCACACACCCGCCTCATCCTCATTTTGGGCGACCAACTCGACATCGACGCCTCCGTACTCAGCGACATCAACCCCGCGCACGACACCTTGTGGATGGCCGAGGTGATGGAAGAGTCCACGCACATTGCCTCGTCCAAACAACGCACCACGGTGTTTTTGAGCGCGATGCGTCACTTCGCGCAGACGCTTAGGGCCAAAGGCTGGCCGCTGATCTACAGCGAACTCGACGACCCACACAACACCGGTACATTGGCTGGCGAATTGGCCAAAGCCATTGCACACATCAAACCCACACAACTGGTGATGACCGCACCCGGTGACTGGCGTGTGCTGCAAAGTCTGCGCGCGGTGGCCAAAGCGCATGCGCTACCACTGGAGGTGCGCGACGACACACACTTCTTCAGCACCGTGCGCGACTTTGCCAACCATGCCCAAGGCCGCAAGCAATTGCGTTTGGAATATTTCTACCGTGAGCTGCGCCAGAAAAATGGCATTCTGATGGAGGGCAAAAAGCCCATCGGCGGCCAATGGAACTTTGATGCCGACAACCGTGGCAGCTTTGGCAAACAAGGCCCGGGCTTGCTCCCCGCCCCCACACGTTTTGAGCCGGATGCCATCACCCAAGACGTGATGCGTTTGGTCAACAACAAGTTGGCAGCGCATCTCGGCTCGATTGCGCAGTTTGGCTGGCCCGTCACACGCGCGCAAGCGCTGGTGGCGTTGGATGAATTCATCACGCACCGGCTGCCGAGCTTCGGCCTCTACCAAGACGCGATGTGGGAAGGCGAAGTGTGGCTGTACCACTCGCATTTGTCGTGCGCGCTGAACTTGAAGTTACTCAATCCGCGCGAGGTGTTGTCGGCTGCCGAGGCGGCGTTTCACAAAGGCCACGCCCCGCTCGAAGCGGTGGAAGGGTTTGTGCGGCAAATTTTGGGATGGCGCGAATACGTGCGCGGCATTTACTGGACGCAAATGCCCAGCTACCTCGAAGGCAATGCGCAAAACGCACACGCGCCTCTGCCCGAGTTGTATTGGACGGGAGACACCGACATGGCGTGCTTGCGTGACGCCATCACACAAACCCTGCAACACGGCTACGCCCACCACATCCAACGCTTGATGGTGACGGGCTTGTACGCCCTACTTTTTGGTGTGGACCCCAAGCAAGTGCACGCGTGGTACTTGGGTGTGTATGTGGACGCCGTGGAATGGGTGGAGCTGCCCAACACTTTGGGCATGAGCCAGTTTGCCGATGGCGGCCTCATGGCCAGCAAACCCTATGTGGCCAGCGGCAAATACATTGACCGCATGAGCAACCACTGCAAAGGCTGCCGCTACGACCCCGCCCAATCCACAGGCGACACCGCTTGTCCGTTCACCACCCTGTATTGGGATTACCTAGGCCGACACGCCGACACTTTGGCCAAAAACCCGCGCATGGTGATGCAACTGAAAAACCTCAACCGCCTCAGCCAAGAACAACGCGAGGCCATTGCGGCGCAAGCGCAAAAGCACCGTCACACGCAGACGCGTGGAAGATAGCCGCTAAATTTTTTCTCGGAACGCTTTGGGGCTCACCCCCGCATCGCGCTTGAACACGCGCGTGAAATACGCAGGGTCGCCATAACCCAAGCTGTAGGCGATGGTGGAGATGCTCAAGTGGGTGTAGGCCAAGTTGCGCCGCGCCTCGCGCATGATGCGCGCCTCGATCATGCGCAACGCCGATTGCCCCGAGGCGGCACGCGCCAAGCGGCTCAGGTGCGTGGGTGAAATGGCCAAGGCTTTGGCGTAGTCGCTGACTTGCCAGTGCTGTAAAAAATGTTCGTCAATCAAGGCCACAAAGCGTTGCACCACGTTGGAGTCGGCTTGTGCAGCGGCGTTCAATTCGCTATGCCCCACGTGGCGTGCCACCCAGCCCAACAGGCTGGCACTCAAGCCGCGCAACACCAAGGCACGCGCTTTGTCTTGCGCCGAGAACTCGGCCCAAATATGCGCCACCACCCACGTCATGGCGTGGTCGGCCTCAATCACGCAGGCTTGTGCCAGGTCGCGGCGCACATCGCCCACGCGGTTGAACAAATCATCCAACAGCTCATCAGCAAAGGTGGTCACCCAGCCTTGGGTGCCGCGCTCAAACCGAAACGCATGCACATGCCCCGGCGGGATGTTGACCAACGAACCCGCCGACAGCTTGTAGGTGGCATCGTCCAACTGCACCTCACCCCCACCCGCTTGCACCAACAGCACCTGATGCAAACGTGCATGGCGGTGTGGCGCGAGTTCCCAATCGTGCAAAACCGAGCGGTCGGCAATGGTTTCGCAATGCAGCACGTCGGGTAAATGTTTGGACTCGCCAAAAAGGCTGTAGGACTGGATGTTGGAGCGTCGTGTGACCATGTTCGAAATGTACAAGTATTTGCGTGGTTCTGCTCTTTCTGAACGTCACAAAACAGCGTATCTTTCGGGTTTCGGCTGAGCGCCGTGTTCAAACAACAACCATTGGAGATCTTCATGAAAACTCAAGTTTGTATTATTGGTGGCGGCCCCTCGGGGCTGATGCTGTCTCAGCTGCTGCACCTCAAAGGCATCGAAACCGTGGTGCTGGAACGCCAAAGCCGCGAATATGTGCTGAGTCGCATTCGTGCAGGTGTGCTCGAACACGGTTTTGCTGCCTTGATGCGAGAAGCACAATGCGGCGAGCGCATGGACAAAGAAGGCGAAATCCACGACGGCTTCTTCATCGCCCACGGCGGCAAGATGGACCGCGTTGATTTGCACAAGCACAGCGGTGGCAACTCGGTCATGGTGTACGGCCAAACCGAACTCACCCGCGATTTGTATGAAGCCCGTGACCGCATGAAAGGCATCGTGATTCACAACGCCGAAGATGTGAAGCCTCACGACCTCAAGAGCGACAAGCCTTACGTGACCTACCGCAACGGCGACGATGTGGTGCGCATCGACTGCGACTTTGTGATTGGTGCCGACGGTTTCCACGGTGTGAGCCGCAAGTCAATTCCTGCCGATGTATTGAAGGAATACGAGAAGGTGTATCCCTTCGGCTGGTTGGGCGTGCTCTCACGCACCAAGCCTGTCTCGCCCGAGCTGATTTACGCCAAGCACGAGCGTGGCTTTGCGCTGTGTTCGTTGCGCTCACAGGTGTTGAGCCGCTACTACATTCAAGTGCCGCTAACCGACAAGGTGGAAGACTGGTCGGACGAAGCGTTCTGGGCCGAACTCAAGCGCCGCTTGCCCAAAGAAGTGGCCGACAAGCTCATCACGGGCGACTCGATTGAAAAGTCCATCGCGCCACTGCGCTCGTTCGTGGCCGAACCCATGCGCTACGGCAATTTGTTCTTGGCAGGCGATGCCGCCCACATCGTGCCGCCCACAGGCGCACGCGGCTTGAACAGCGCGGCCTCCGACATTTACTACCTCTACCACGCGCTGCTCGGCCACTACAAAGACGGTGACAGCACGGGCTTGGACACCTACTCAGAAAAAGCCTTGGCCCGTGTGTGGAAAGCCCAGCGCTTCTCGTGGTGGATGACGTCGATGTTGCACACCTTCCCCGAATCGATCGAGTACGACAAGAAGTTGCAGGAGATCGAAATGGCGTACCTGTTCTCGTCCGAAGCTGCGCAGCGCTCGTTGGCTGAAAACTACGTGGGCCTGCCCTTCTAAAACACAACGTAGCTCGCACAAAGCAAAACCCCCAAGCCTCGCGGCTTGGGGGTTTTTTATCAGACCTGCGGTCTGAAACTTAAACGCTGGCCAACGCTGCGTTGAATGTGGCGCTTGGGCGCATCACGGTTTCGAGTTTCTTCACGTCGGGCATGTAGTAGCCGCCGATGTCGACAGGCTTGCCCTGAACAGCATTGAGCTCGTCCACGATTTTCTTCTCGTTGTCGGTAAGCGTTTTAGCCAAAGGCGCGAACTTGGTGGCCAAGTCTTTGTCTTCGGTTTGCGCTGCCAACTCTTGGGCCCAGTACATGGCCAAGTAGAACTGGCTGCCACGGTTGTCGAGCTGACCTGTTTTGGGCGATGGGTTTTTGTTGGTGTCCAACAATTTGCCAGTCGCGGCATCCAAGGTCTTGGCCAACACTTTGGCTTTGGCGTTGTTGTTCTTCAGACCCAAGTCTTCGAACGACACGGCCAAGGCCAAGAACTCACCCAGTGAATCCCAACGCAAGTGGTTTTCTTCCACCAACTGCTGCACGTGCTTAGGTGCTGAACCACCCGCGCCTGTTTCGTACATGCCGCCACCGGCCATCAAAGGCACGATGGAGAGCATCTTGGCGGAGGTGCCGAGTTCCATGATGGGGAACAAGTCGGTCAAGTAGTCACGCAAGATGTTGCCAGTCACCGAGATGGTGTCCAAGCCACGGCTCACGCGCTCCAAGGTGTAACGCATGGCGCGCACTTGAGACATGTGCTCGATGTGCAAGCCCTTGGTGTCGTGGTCTTTCAAATACAAGTCGACCTTCTTGATCAACTCGTTCTCGTGAGGACGGTAGGGGTCCAACCAGAAGATGGCAGGCATGCCCGAGTTGCGTGCGCGGGTCACAGCCAACTTCACCCAGTCGCGGATGGCCGCGTCTTTGACTTGGCACATGCGCCAGATGTCGCCTTCTTCCACGTTTTGGCTCAACAAGACTTCGCCTGTGGCCAAGTCGGTGATGTTGGCCACGCCGTCTTCTGGAATTTCAAAGGTCTTGTCGTGTGAACCGTACTCTTCGGCTTGTTGCGCCATCAAGCCCACGTTGGGCACGGTGCCCATGGTCTTGGGATCGAAGTTGCCGTGCCACTTGCAGAAGTTGATCATCTCTTGGTAGATACGCGCAAAGGTCGATTCAGGCATCACAGCCTTGGCGTCCTTCAAGCGGCCATCGGCACCCCACATCTTGCCGCCGTTGCGGATCATGGCGGGCATGGAAGCGTCCACGATGATGTCGTTGGGTGAATGGAAGTTGGTGATGCCTTTGGCCGAATCCACCATCGCCAACTCGGGGCGGTGCTCGTGGCAAGCGTGCAAGTCACGCTTGATTTCGTCTTGTTGGCTCTGTGGTAAGGTGGCGATCTTGTTGTACAGATCGGCCATGCCGTTGTTCACGTTCACGCCCAATTCGTCAAACAGTTTGGCGTGCTTGGCAAACGCTTCTTTGTAGAAAATCTTCACGCAGTGACCGAACACGATGGGGTGAGACACCTTCATCATGGTGGCCTTGACGTGCAACGAGAACATCACGCCTGTTTTGTGCGCGTCTTCGATTTCTTTTTCGTAGAACTCGACCAAGGCTTTTTTGCTCATGAACATGCTGTCGATGATTTCTTTGTCGAGCAAAGAAACTTTGGGTTTCAACAGAATGGTTTTGCCGCTCTTGGTGATGAGTTCCATCTTCACGTCACGGGCTTTGTCCAAGGTCAACGATTTTTCGCCGTGGTAGAAGTCGCCGTGGTGCATGTGTGACACGTGTGAGCGAGAGGCTTGGCTCCACTCAGCCATGCTGTGTGGGTTCTTGCGTGCAAACTCTTTCACAGCGCGAGGTGCGCGGCGGTCCGAGTTACCTTCACGCAACACAGGGTTCACCGCCGAGCCGGTGCACTTGGAGTAACGGGCCTTGATGGCTTTTTCTTCGTCTGTGGTTGGGTTCTCTGGGTAGTCAGGCAGTGCGTAGCCCTTGCTTTGCAACTCTTTGATGGCTGCGGTCAACTGGCCCACCGAGGCGCTGATGTTGGGCAACTTGATGATGTTGGCTTCTGGCTTCAAGGTCAGCTTGCCCAACTCAGACAGGTTGTGTGTCACGCGTTGCGCTTCGGGCAACAGGTCAGAGAACTCACCCAAGATACGTGCAGCCACAGAGATGTCGCTCGACACCACGTCAATGCCAGCGGGTGCAGCAAACGTGCGAATGATGGGCAAGAACGAAGCCGTCGCCAACAAGGGGGCTTCATCAGTCAGGGTGTAAACGATTTTGGAATTTTCAGCAGCCATTGCTCAGTCTCATTCTTTGTTGGGATAAGGTTAAAGAAATACGGTTTTCTTACGTTTTGCGGCGGTTAACCGCTCACGTCAAAGCCGACATTATCCACGGCACTTTAGCCCACCTCCCCCTGCGCTTTGCTTACGGCCCGTGACGGCAGAAAACCCTTATTCCAAATAAGCATATATGTACAACTAAGAAATCGTTTGTTTTGGCATAAAGAGCACCTACAGTCCACGCCATGCAAGATTTTGGTTTCGTATTCGCGGGGTTCTTTGTGGGTTTGGTCGTCGGCCTGACTGGGGTTGGCGGCGGCTCATTGATGACGCCCATTTTGATTTTCTTCTTCGGTGTCAAGCCCTACATGGCCGTGGGCACCGATTTGCTGTTTGCCGCCTTCACCAAAGCCGGTGGCACTTTCAGCTTTGCGCGTCAACGCATCGTGCCTTGGCGTGTCGTGGTGTCTTTGTGCGCAGGCAGTATTCCTGCTGCGGCTGTCACGCTTTGGGTGTTGCACAACATTGGACCGTCTGACCCCGCCGTGCAAAAGGTGATGACGGTCACGCTCGGCTTGGCCTTGTTGCTGACCGCCAGCGCCATGCTGTTCAAGGTGATTCGAGGCAAACAAGTGCCTGTGGTGCTGGCCGAAGAAAACCTGCACCAAGCCACGCAGCCACGCCACTGGGCGTTGCCCGTGTTGTTTGGCGCGGCCATCGGCACCTTGGTGACCCTCACCTCGGTGGGCGCAGGCGCCATTGGCGTGACGGTGCTTATGATCCTGTACCCACAACTGCCGCTGTCGCGCATCGTGGCAGCTGACATTGCGTATGCCGTGCCGCTGACCCTGGTGGCGGGCTTGGGCCACGCATCGTTGGGCTCGGTCGATTGGCCTTTGTTGAGCCTGTTGCTCGCGGGCTCGTTGCCTGGCATTTGGGTGGGTTCACGCCTGATGCACAAAACGCCGGAACGCGTGATTCGCTCCATTCTTTCTGTGTTGCTGGCTTGGGCTGGCAGCAAATTGGTTTTCGCTTAATTTTTCGTTTGAGTTCTTAGATGTATCAATACACCGCCTTCGATTCAGAGTTTGTCAAAGCCCGCGCTGCGCAATACCGCGACCAGCTGACCCGCAACTTGGCTGGCAAATTGGCCGACGACGACTTCCGTCCCTTGCGTTTGCAAAACGGCTGGTACGTGCAACGTTACGCGCCCATGTTGCGCGTGGCCGTGCCTTACGGCGAACTCAACAGCGCACAGCTGCGCGTGCTCTCCAAAATCGCGCGCGATTACGACACACCTTCTGCCGAGCTGCTGAACCAAGCCCAAACCGCACAAGACAAAATTGGTGGCATTGATGCGCCGAGCTTGGTCACCAACTGCGGCCACTTCACCACCCGCCAAAACGTGCAGTTCAACTGGATTCCCCTGGACAAAAGCGCCGACGTGATGGAGCTGTTGGCCACGGTCAACTTGCACGGCATTCAAACCAGCGGCAACTGCATTCGCAACATCACCAGCGACGAGCGCGCCGGTATTGCGGTGGACGAAGAAGTCGATCCACGCCCCTACGCCGAAGTGCTGCGGCAGTGGAGCACCTTGCACCCCGAGTTCGCTTACCTGCCCCGCAAATTCAAAATCGCCATCACCGGCGCCAACGAAGACCGCGCTGCGATTGAGTGGCACGACATCGGCCTGCGCTTGATTCGCGACGACGAAGGCAACGTGGGTTTCAAAATTTACGTGGGTGGCGGCATGGGACGCACCCCCATCACCGGTTCGGTGATTCGTGAGTTCTTGCCTTGGAACCAAATCATCAACTACCTCGAAGCCGTGGTGCGCGTGTACAACGGCTGGGGCCGTCGCGACAACATCTACAAAGCCCGTATCAAGATCTTGGTGAAGGCCGAAGGCCAGCGTTACTTTGACGAAGTCGAAGCCGAGTACGAACGCATCTTGGAAAGTGGCGCCCACCACACCATCCCGCAAGTCGAACTCGACCGCGTGAGCGCCTGCTTTGTCATGCCGCCTGTGGATGTCGTGTCGGACGAAGCCCAAGAAAAAGCCGAGCAGGCTTTGGTGGCACAAGCCAAAGCCGACAAAGAGTTCACCCGTTGGTTGCAACAAAACGTGACCAGCCACCAAAACCCAGGCCTGCGCGTGGTCACCCTGTCGTTCAAGCGTTTGGGCCAAGCCCCGGGTGACGCCACGGCTGACCAACTCGCCACCGCGGCTGACTTGGCCGACCAATTCAGCTCAGGCGAAGTGCGCGTGAACCACGACCAAAACTTGGTGCTGCCTTGGGTACGCATTGACCAATTGGCCGACCTGTACCAAGCCGCGAAAGCCGCGGGTTTTGCCCGTGCCAACGTGCACTTGTTGACCGACATGATTGCCTGCCCCGGCGGCGACTACTGCGCTTTGGCCAACGCACGTTCGTTGCCCATCGCAGCGGCCATCACCGAGCGCTACCAAGACCTCGACGAGTTGTTTGACTTGGGCGACATCGACCTGCATATCAGCGGTTGCATCAACTCGTGCGGCCACCACCACAGCGGCCACATTGGTATTTTGGGTGTGGATAAAGACGGCCAAGAGTGGTACCAAGTCACCTTGGGCGGCTCGGACGGTTCGTTCTTAAGCGGCCCCGCCAAGGCCGGCAAAGTGGTGGGCCCATCGTTCGCCGCCGCCGAAGTGGTGGATGTGGTGGAAGCCGTGCTCGATGTGTACCGCGACAAGCGCGAAACCCACGAAACCTTTGCACGCACCTTGAACCGCGTGGGCTTTGATGTGTTCAAAGCCGCCGCCAACTCGGCCCGCAACACCACGGCACGCGCCAGTTAATTAAACGGCCTGACCTAGACACGAGAAACCCTATGAGCCTGCAAATCATCACCCAACACACCACCGACGGCGTCAATGCACGCGCCTTGGCCAACGATGTGGATGCCCAAACCCTCGACCTCGAAGGTTTGGAGCGCATCGATTTGAACTTCCCCAAGTTCACCGATGGCCGTGCGTTCAGCCAAGCCTTTGTGCTGCGCCGCCGTGGTTTCACCGGCGACATTCGCGCCCACGGCGATGTCTTGATTGACCAACTCTTGCAAATGCAACGCAGCGGCTTTTCAAGCGCCGTGCTGCGTGACGACCAAGATGCAGCACATGGCGAAAAGCTGTTGAGCCACTACAAGGCCTTCTACCAAGGCGATGCGGTGCAACACGTGCCTCACTTTGCGCAAGCGGCTTAATGGTTATGAGCAGCAGTTCCTTCCTCTCCGCCAGCGGCAACACCAAGGCCACCACCTTGAACGCCCGCGCCAGCGACGACTTCGCCGCCAAACTGGCCGAAACCCAAGCCTTGCTGCAACGCGCAGCGGCTGAGTTTTCGCCCCTCACACAAGCCTCTAGCCTCGGCGCAGAAGACGTGGTCATCACCCACCTCATCAACAGCTTGCAGCTCAACATCCCCGTGTTCGTGCTTCAAACCGGCGCATTGCACACCGAAACCTTGGCGTTGCTGGAGCGCACCGAAGCGCACTCGCGCGCCCCAGTGAAGGTGTACCAGCCAGTGCATGAATCGGTCATCCAATTTGTGAAGAACAAAGGCCAAGACGCGATGTACCAAAGCATCGAGCTGCGCAAAGAATGCTGTGGCATTCGCAAGATGGAGCCTCTCGCCCGCGCCCTCAAAGGCCAACGCGCGTGGATCACGGGCTTGCGCCAAGAGCAATCCAACGCCCGCGCCGATGTGCCGTTGCAAGACGACAGCGAAGTGGCCAGCAAAGGCTTGAGCAAGTTCAACCCTTTGGCCAAATGGACCTGGGGCGATGTGTGGCACTACATCGCCACCAACAACGTGGACTACAACCCCTTACACGACCAGTTTTTCCCCAGCATCGGCTGCGCGCCGTGCACCCGTGCCATCAGCCTCGGCGAAGAGTTCCGCGCGGGCCGCTGGTGGTGGGAAGACGAAGCCGCCAAAGAATGCGGCTTGCATGTGAAGAAATAAAAATTAGAGATCGAGAAACGTCATGAACGCCACCACCCACAACGAGTTGCACCATTTGAGCAACACCCACCTTGATGCGTTGGAAGAAGAAACCATCTTCATCTTGCGCGAAGTTGCCGCCGCTTTTGAGCGCCCCACACTGCTGTTCTCCGGCGGCAAAGACTCACTGGTCATGCTCAAGTGCGCCGAGAAAGCCTTTGGCGCGGGCCGCATTCCCTACCCTCTGTTGATGATCGACACCGGCCACAACTTCAAAGAAGTGACAGACTTCCGCGATTCACGCGCCAAAGAACTCGGCGCTGAGTTGATCGTGCGCAGCGTCGAAGACTCGATGAAGCGTGGCACCGTGCGCTTGGCACACCCCGGCGAGAGCCGCAACGTGCACCAATCGGTCACATTGCTCGAAGCCATCGAAGAATTCCGCTTTGACGCGTTGATCGGCGGCGCTCGCCGCGACGAAGAAAAAGCCCGCGCCAAAGAGCGCATCTTCAGCCACCGCGACAGCTTTGGCCAATGGCAACCCAAGGCCCAACGCCCTGAGCTGTGGACCTTGTTTAACCATAAGCTGCAACCCGGCGAACATTTCCGCGTGTTCCCCATCTCCAACTGGACCGAACTGGACGTGTGGCAATACATCGCCCGCGAAAACATCGCCCTGCCATCCATCTACTACACGCACAAACGCGAGGTGGTAGACCGCCGTGGTTTGTTGGTGCCTGTGACTGAACTCACGCCACCCAAAGACGGCGAGAAGGTCGAGATTCGCGACGTGCGTTTCCGCACCGTGGGCGACATCACCTGCACCTGCCCCGTCGAGAGCGACGCGGCCACGCCCGAACAAATCGTCATCGAGACCTTGGCTGCCGACGTGAGCGAGCGCGGGGCCACACGCATGGACGACAAAACCTCTGAGGCTTCAATGGAGAAGCGCAAAAAAGACGGCTATTTCTAAGACGGTGAGTTTGATGACCATGACAACAAATACAAATACACAAAACGCACTGAAATTCATCACCTGCGGTTCAGTCGACGATGGCAAAAGCACCTTGATTGGCCGCTTGTTGGTCGACACCAAAGCGGTGTTGCAAGACCACTTAGCGGGCGTGCAGCGCTCTGGCGAAACTGACCTCGCGCTGTTGACCGATGGCCTGTCTGCCGAGCGCGAGCAAGGCATCACGATCGACGTGGCGTACCGCTACTTCAACACCGAGGCACGCAAGTTCATCATCGGTGACGCGCCCGGCCACGAGCAATACACCCGCAACATGGTGACTGCCGCATCGAGCGCCGATGCCGCCGTGGTGTTGGTCGATGCCATCAAGCTCGATTGGAAAAACCCCGCGCTTGAACTGCTGCCTCAAACGCGTCGCCACTCGCTGCTGGTCAACCTGCTACGCGTGCCCTCCATCGTGTTTGCCATCAACAAACTCGACGCGGTAGACGATGCGGCACTGGCCTACAAAAACATCGAAGCTGCTTTGCGCAAATTCGCACAGGAGGCTGGCATCACCATCACCGCCTTGGTGCCGGTGTCGGCCCTCAAAGGCTGGAACGTCGTCGAAAGCCATCCCGACTGGTGCGGCTACACCGGCCCAAGCCTGTTGAGCATCTTGGAAGAACTGCCCAACACGCCTGCCGAGACCGACGTGGCGTTCAGCTTCCCCGTGCAGTGGGTGGAAAAGTTCCACGACTCAGGCGTGACCACCCAAGGCCGCCGCGTGTTCTGGGGCCGTGTGGCCACGGGCACGGTTGAGCCTGGTCAAACCGTCAAAGTGTTCCCCAGCGGCCAAACGGCTGTGGTGTCGCAAGTGCTGTCGGCCACGCGCCAGCCGCAAAGCAAGGCCGCTGGCCACAGCGCCGGCATCGTGCTGGACCGCGAAGTGGATGTGTCGCGCGGTGACTGGATCTTGGCTGCCGAAGGAAGCCCCGAAGGCCAACGCCAGCTCAATACCACCATCGCTTGGATGGACGACGAACCCTTGGTGGCTGGCCGTGTGTATTGGGCCTTGCATGGCCACCGCTGGGTGAAAGCCAAAGTGCAACGCGTGGTGCACCGCCTGAACGTCAACACCTTGGCCGAAGAGGAAGCCACCGAGCTCGCCCCCAACGCGATTGGCCACGTCACCTTGGCCTTGCAAGAGCCTTTGGTGGCGCTGCCTTTCACGCAATCGCGCATCTTGGGTGCCTTGGTGTTGGTGGACACGGCCACACACAAAACCTCAGGCGCTGTGCTGGTGAACTGATCCAGCGCAAAGTCTGCCTTTGAATCCCGTTTAAAATCAATAGCTTGGCGCGGCACATCATGTGCTGCGCCCTCTTTTTTACCCATCGATTGAATTGCCATGACGCACGTAGTCACCGAAGCCTGTATCCAATGTAA
>Ga0213920_1000290_pt1 | contig 44905 bp, 57 predicted proteins | sample McNCre1117MG_FD_161054 | JGI IMG/M metagenome (GOLD analysis project Ga0213920, IMG submission 161054) | Freshwater microbial communities from McNutts Creek, Athens, Georgia, United States - 11-17 MG | ecosystem: Environmental > Aquatic > Freshwater > Creek | place: USA: Georgia | collected...
GGCCGCGCCGCTGACCCGGGGGGTGGGGGGTCTGGCGCGGGGGTTTGCTTGTAGTCTTTTATAAAAATTCACCCCGGACCCCGACCCAAACCCCTATGACGCACCATCCCGAGTGTGCGATCCCCCTGGTACTTCCTTGCCTCCCCCCTGGTTATAGTGAATCATGTAAAAATGCATGAAATTGACGTAACTTCCATAGAAAACAGCCAAAAACACGACATTTTACAGCTAATTCCAGAGGAGTTATTACGCCTGGTAAAGGCTCTTCCGGTCTCTATTTTGGAGCAAAACGAGGTTACTTTAGCCACTTTGGTGCGTCCCACGGAGCAGAAGCATTTGATTCGTGTTCAGTTTTGGAACCTGGTTGAAAAGAACAAGGCCCGGGGCACCCGATTCACGATGCAGGAGTTATCATCTGGTATAAGTACGCCTGAATTTCTATCAAAATGCTGCCGAGACAAGCACTTTCTTGCCTGGTTATTGATCCCGCGTGTGTCTTACGACGTGCGTGTGGAGGCCCTTCTGGATCAAGGGTATGAAAGACTTAGAGAAGTGCTGGAGTTGCCGTTTACGGATGAGAAGGGTCAGAGCAACACTAAGGCGATAGGTCAGGTTATTGCGGTGGTGAAGATGTTGGATATGAGAAGACATGGTGGATACGTGCAGAAGATTGAGGAGAAGAGTTATCAGATCCATGCGAAGGCTGGGGATAATACTTTGGTACCGGGCGCGGGGTCCATGACTTTAGATGAGTTGGATATGAAGATTAAGGAGTTAGAGTCTAATCTTGGTATACGGCAGTTATCGACGACTACGACTATAGAGATTGAGTCGGAGGCAGTTGATGAGTGACTTGAAGGCGATAAAGAAGAAGAAGTTAGAGTTGCTGGAGCAAGAGGATAGGAAGAGAAAGGGGTTACCGCACATATATGGTTTTCCCTGGTATGATTGGGCGCATGACTTTTTTACTACGCTTAATAAAGTAGCTCTTTTGACGGCGGCGAACCAGGTCAGTAAGTCTTCGACTAATATAAGAACTTGCATAGAGTGGGCGGTGAATAAGGACTTGTGGGAAGTGTTGTGGCCGAACAATACTCCTAGGCAGTTCTGGTACTTGTACCCCGATTATGCGTTCGCGACGAGTGAGTTTGATACGAAGTGGGTCCCCGAATTTTTGCCTCGTGGGGAGATGAAGGATGATCCTGTGTATGGTTGGGAAGAGATGTACAAGCAGGGTAAGCAGATCCACTACATACAGTTTAAGTCTGGTGTCAGGGTGTACTTTAAGGCGTACTCGCAGGATGTGCACAGTCTTCAGGGTAGTACGGTTCATGCGATATTTTGTGATGAGGAGATGCCGTCGGAGTTGTACTCAGAGTTGCAGTTTAGACTTGCAGCTACCAATGGTTACTTCCGCATGGTTTTTACTGCCACTAGGTCTCAGGAATTTTGGCGAGAGGCTATGGAAGAGATCGGCACACAGTTTGAGAGATTTAAGAACGCGTGGAAGAGGTCTGTGAGTTTGTATGATTGCTTGGAGTACAGGGATGGATCCAAGAGCCCGTGGACGAGGGAGAGAATTAAGGAAATTGAGGACTCGTGTAAGGATGACAACGAGAGGTTGCGCCGGGTCCATGGTCGGTTTGTACGATCAGACTCTAGACTTTTTACGTTTACTAAGAAGAGAAACTCTTTTGTTCCAGGGGAGAACGACTGGTTAGTGCCGCCTAAAGATTGGATGGTTTTTGCTGGTGTCGACATAGGCTCTGGGGGGGATGAGAACTCGAAGTCTGCGATTGCTTTGGTAGCAGTAAGGCCTGACTTTAGGTATGCCCGGGCATTTAGAGTTTGGCGTGGTGACGGGACGATTACTACGGCGGGGGATGTGTTTAACAAATACTTGGAGATGACTGCAGACCTAGATGTGTTTGCAGCATATTATGATTATGCAGCAGCAGACTTCTACACCATCGCAGAGCGCGCAGGTGTACCATTTACCCGTGCGGATAAAGGGAACAACCGGGGTATTGAGATCCTCAACACGTGTTTTACTTACGGTATACTTTATATTGATGATACTGGCGATCTGGAGCTTATGAAGCTTGCCAACGAGTTGACCAATCTTGGTGTAGACTCTAAGAAGGGCGATGACTTGGCGGATGCTTTACGGTATGCGCTTTCTAAGCTTCCGATTGACTGGTTGAAGTTGAAGGAAGATTTCAAGAAGGGGATCAAGGCCGCGGTGGCTAAGGTCGAGGAAAATGAACTGATTAAGGAACGAAGAGGGGTACGGCAGCAAGTAGAGGCTCCAGACTTGGGTAGGTCAGTGGCTAGTGAGATTGCTGAGTGGAACGGTCTTTTGGATATGGAGTAGAGATGACGTTTAAGGAAATTGAGAAGTACATCAAGTTTGGTAGGAAAATGGGGCTAAAAGAGCTTAAGATTGGCGATTTTGCTGTTAGTTTTGGGGAAGAACCTGTTAAAATGAGCCGAAAGTCAGCTAAGGAAAAACTTGCACTTGACGAGATTAGAACGCAAGCTATCTTAGACGAGATGAAAATAATGGATCCCGTAGAATATGAAGAAAAACTTTCTCTTGGTGAGATTGAGGGCTAAAAATGTCTGATAGTAAGAAACTTCAAGAGCTAAATAAGATGTACACCGACGCTGAGACTGCGGACAAAGAAGTCTATGCAGAGATGCGGTCTAATGTGTTGTTAATTTCTGGTGATCACTACGCCAAGAAGAACTGGAAGTTCATATCTTCACTGCGTGATAATACGGCTTTGACCAATGATCAAAAGATTCGTTTGGTTAAGAACCATGTGAACCGTATTTATAAGATTTATGTGAATAACATCGTATCGATGGCCCCCGGCACAACGATTGTGCCTAAGAATGAGAAGGAACTTCAGGACCAAAAGGCTGCAGAGATGCACAAGTCTGTTTGGCAAGATATCAAGCAAAAGCTTGGTTATGAAGAGATGGTTCAGCAATTAGCGGGTGATTATGTAGGTCTTGGTGAGGTATTTGTTAAGGCATATTGGGATTGGGAAAAGGGATACCTTAAGAAGACTGAGCAACAAGTAGAGATGGGTACAGATGGTCAGCCACAAGTAGTTGGTGAGACCAATAAGTTTAGCGGTCAGTTGGTTTGGGAGAGAATTTTTGCGTTTAACGTGTTTAGACCTAGCAATTGCCAGAGTTTTTATGAGGCAGAATGGCTTGGTATACGTAAGATGGTTCCCAAAGATAAACTCATGGAGAAGTACGGTGAGGATGAGCAGATTAAGAAGGGTTTAGAGTCTGATGGTGAGACTACCTTCATGGTTTTTGACTCTAACAAAGCAGGATACCAGGAAAAGAAGCAAGATTTGTTGGTGAAGGAGATTTACTACAAGCCTTGTGCTGAGTATCCGAATGGATATTTTTATATTTATACTAAAGGTGCGATTTTAGAGGAAGGGGAACTTCCTTTTGGTATGTGGCCATTCGCGCAGGCTGGTTTCGACGAACTTCCTACGCACCCACGTTACAGATCGTTCATCAGACAGATTAAGCCATATCAGGTTGAGTTGAATCGTGTGGCGAGTAAGATTGCTGAGCACCAGATCACTTTAGGTGATGATAAGTTGGTACTTACGAATGGATCTAAGATGAGTCCTGCGGGAGAGCAGCCTGGAATCAGAGCGTTCTCTGTGTCAGGGGCAAGTCCTGTGGTTATTCCTGGTAGATCAGGTGATCAATTCCTTGGTTACATGAGTGCGACGGTACAAGAGATGTACCAAGTTGCGATGGTTCAGGAAGAGTTAGAAGAGAAGCAGTCAGGACAGATCGATCCTTATGCTTTACTTATGCAGTCTTCTCGTTGGAAGAAGAAATTCTCTCTTCATGTGCAGAGATTTGAGAGATTCTTGAACGAGCTAACTAGATTATCTTTAGAGATCACTAGGCAGTTTATTGAGACAGATGAATTGGTTGCAGTAGTTGGTAAGAGCGAAGCGGTTAACTTAGCAGAGTTTAAGAAGCAGTCTTTCCTTGGTTATGACATTGAGATCGAGCCACAGGTTGAGGATGCTGAGAATCGTATTGGTAAGAAGTTAGCTTTAGACAGATATATTCAGTATGCAGGAGCAAATCTTAGCAAGGAAGATATTGGTAAGTTCTTGCGACTTGATCCGTACTTGAATACTGAGCAAATGTTCTCTGATTTCACTCTGGCGTACGATAATTCTGTGAACGACATCTTGGCATTGGACCGAGGTGAGTCTCCAGATATTAACAAGTACAGATATCCAGATGTTGGGTACATTGTGCAGAAGTTATCTCACCGAATGGGTTTGAGTGATTTTAAATTCTTACCTCCTCAGGTGCAGCAGAATTATGCGATGTACTTGCAGCGGTACGAGATGCTTATTGCTCAGATGGCGCAAGAGCAGGCTGCATTAAATGCAGATATGATTCCTACGGATGGTCCATTGGTTAGAACTGACTTATGGGTCCAAGATCCTGCGAATCCTGCGAAGCAGATTAGGTACTCATTACCTACAAGTTCTCTTCTTTGGATTAAGGATAGAATGGAGAAGCAGGGAGCTACGATGGATGTACTAAATGCTCAACAGCAAGCAGTTGTTGGTGACGTAGTACAACAGTTGAAGGCGAGTGCGGCTAGACAGCAAGCAGCGCAGGCTCCTCAAATGCCCCCCGAAGCGGCGGCACTAGCACAGAAGTTAGCTACTATGGGACAGGCAAGTTCCAAGTAAAGAAAGGAATAAAATATGTCAGAAGAACAAGTTCAAGGAGGAGCGGTTGAATCTGCTCCAGCGGAAGGGATTTCCCAAGAAACACCAGTCGAGACTTCATCAGCACCTGTAACAGAAGGTATTGCTCAGGACTCTACTGAATATGCTCCTAACTATAAGTTTAAAGTTATGGATGAGGAGAAGGAAATTGATGAGTACCTTCGTCCAGTAATTAAGGACCCCGAAACTGAGAAGAAGATTCGCGAATTATACGAGAAAGCTTACGGGTTAGACTATGTTAAGCCCAAGTATGAATCGACTAAGAAAGAGTATGAGGCTCTTCAGCAGAACTGGAATATGGTGTCTCAGGATGTCCAAAAGGTAGGAACATTCCTAAAAAATAAAGATTTTAGTTCTTTTTTCAATGCTTTTAAGTTGTCAGACGAAGATATTTTCAAATATGCTATGGGTAGATTGGAATACTACGAGATGCCGCAGGAAAAGCGAGCAGCTTTAGACGCGCAGGCGCAACGTAACCAAGAGTACGCTAATTTGATGATGGAGAATCAGCAATTTAAGCAAGCTCAGCAAGCTGAAGAAAACAATAGATTTCTTTCTTCACTTGAAACTGCAGTTACTGCCCCGCACGTACTTAGTATATCCCAAGCCTTCGATGCTAAGGCAGGCAAGCCTGGTGCATTTAGGGATGCTGTGATAGCTCACGGTCAGGCGCAATTCCATGTTCTAGGAAGAGACTTGGAACCGCACGAAGCTGTAGAGTCCTTAGTAAGAACTTTCGGCCTGGGTTCAGCGGCGGCAAGCCAAACTCCAGCGCAAGCGGCACCTGCAAGTGCGTCAGCCCCTGGTGAGAGACCTCAGTCATTGCCTAAAGTTGGAGGTAGCGGCACGAGTTCGCCTGTAAAGGCAAAAGTTAAGAGTCTTTCAGACTTACGTAAATTACAAGAAAACGCTTTTTCAACAGGTCACGGTTGACCTAGGAGATTAAAAAATGGCTACTACAAGATCATTTCAGGATATGCTCAATGAGTATCTTCCTAACGACCTTTTTAAGGACGAATTAATTCAACGCGATTGGTACCTTCAAAACATTCAGAAGGACAGTAACTGGAAAGGTGGAGACATCGTTGTTCCATTTCAAGGTGCTGCAGCTTCTAGCTTGAAGTTCGGTGGTTTGACTTCTGAGTCAGACATCGCTGAGTACAACTTTGTACGTGGAAAAATCCAGGGTTACAAAGAGATTTGGGGAACATTGGTATTCAACGAGACAGATATCATGCAACACGACGGTCGTGTTAATGAGCAATCTTTCTTAAGAATCCTTCCTGACCAAATCGAAGAGTTCATGAACTACATGAAGATGGCTACATCTATCAACTTGTTGACTGGTCCACACTTCGCAAAAGTAACTGATGCTACTTCTGCAGGAACTGGTATCTTGGCAGTTGATAAGATTGACCGCTTCGAAATCGGCATGAAATTAGAGCTTTCTGATGCTTCTGGAACTGCAGAGCACTACGAGACTCTTTATGTAATCGCTATCGATGTTAACGCAGGAACTATTACTCTTTCTGCAACTCGTGGTGGTGCGGCTGCTGATATGGACGGTTCTGGTGCTCTTTTCAATGCAGTAGGTGTTTCTACTTCATTCAAGTTCTACCATGACGGTGTATGTGTTGCTGGCGTTCCTGCAAATCACTTCAACTCATTAAGATCTGCGTTGTTGTCTGCTGGAAACGGTGGTGCTGCTACTCTTCATGGACAAACTAAGACTGCTTACCCAGCTCTTCAAGCTATCAACGTAAGTGGATCAGCTATCAGCTCATCTAACATTCTTGATAAGTTGTTCGACGCTTGGACTACTCTTAAGACCAAAGCAAAAGCTGCTAACCCAGACGTTTGCGTTATGAGCTACAAGCACTTAGGAACAATCATGAAGTTGATCGAGGCTGGCGGTGGAGTTCACCAAGCTATCCTTAAGAACCCTAAGGCATCTAAGTACAACTGGACTGAGATTGAAATCATGGGCGTTCGCGGTGGCTTTAAGATCGTTGGTATCCAGGAAATGGACGACGACATTATCGCTTTCCTTGATATGTCAGCAATGACTTTCAGAACTAATGGTTACTTCATGAAGAAGAAGTCTCCAGAAGGTTTGGAGTACACTCGTATTCGTGGTGCTTCTGGCTTCAAACTTATCACTGACATTTGCTTGTTCGGTGAGCAGGAAGTTAGAAAACCAGCTACTTGTGGAATTATCCACTCAATCAGCTACTAAGCGGATTAACTGGGGTGGTACGAGAGTACCACTCCTTTATTTTTTGGTGGGGACATGAGTATTATAATTAATCTTAGTGAAAACGAATACAAACAGCTCCTACCAGTACAGACACAATTAACCCCGATCACTTTATCTAGTTCATGGGTAGATCTTTCCCCGGGCCATTTAATCAATGTAAATGGTGCGTCTTCTATGGGTTTATGGTTTGATTTATCCCCTGGTACTGTATTTAACTTTAGAATAATGGCGACATTTGCTAAGGAATCCTCTGATTTCTTTCAATTACCCATTCAGTATGTAACTGCTACAAATATCGCGGTTACTGTACAGGAGTTTGAATTAGATACTACTACTATGTATAATAAGGTCATAATATCTATACCACTAGCCAGTGTAATAAACTTTTGTAAAGTTCAGGTTAAGGGTTCTGGAAGTGTAGATAGGGCATTTATTACTAGAAGAGAGGGACCTTGAGCGGAATCGGAAGTTTAGCCCTAGTTAATATACCGAGTTCTGTTACCATAAGTGGTGGTGGCAACACGGCCACTGTTAATCCAGACGGGTCTATTAATGTAAATGTAATAAGTGCTACGAGTACTGTTTCATTAGTAGCGCAGAATTATTATAGTGAAGTTTCAGGGGTATCTTCTGGTGTAACCCAGACGGTACTGTCGTATAGCGTTCCTGTCGGTAAGATACAGAACATAAGCAGCATTAGTGCAAGTGGTACTAACATTGCTGTGTTTGCGGTGTATATCAATACTGTATTGGTAGCGAAGAAGAGAACATACTTTGGCGATAGCCTTGGTGTTGAGTTTATTTTTGGAAGCAGTGGATACTCAGTATCTGCTGGTGATTTGATTGAGGTAAAGGCGACTAGTACGAGAGGAATAGCCTCTGACTATGAAGCTGAGCTTGTATATGCGGATGTGACGAGTATCTCGTCAGTAAAAGAGTATTTTAATGAGATTTCTGGTGCGGCGGCTGCTGTATCTAATACTATTTTAAGCTACACAGCACCTGCAGTGACGAACATCCATTTGGTATCTATAGATGTCAGTGGGGATCAAATAGCTCAGTATGATGTAGAATTGAACTCATCTACTATATCTAGGCGCAGAACTTACTTTGGGTCTAGTCTTAATGACGTGATTAATTTTGAGACAACTGGGACGGTAGGTTTAAAGTTACTTCCTGGGGATACTATTTTGGTTAAGGCTACGCACAGTAGGGCTACGGTAGGATCATTTTGTTGCAGATTAGTTGTGGTGGAGGAATAATGAGTATAGAGTATAAAAAAAAGCAGCTAGAGCTTGATCGTGTAACTTTAGCAAAAAAAGAGCTGGAGTTTCGTATCGAAGAGCGTTTAGATGAAATTGAAAAGTTAAAAGAACACATTTTAGTTCAAGAAAAAAGAGTAAAAGAACTCCAGGAGGAGTTAAAAAAATAATAGGAGACCATAATCATGGCTGATTTCAATAGTTCTCTACCCGTAAGAACGGAAGCAAACGGGGACCTAGCGGTAAAAGTTGTAGATAAAACAACCACCTCGCAGGCAATGGCAGTTGATGCCAATGGTCTTGTGAGTGCAAAAATTTCTGACGGATCTGGAAATGCGATCACGTCACAAGTGTCTGGCGCGCAACGTGCGATGGACGTACAAATTCTTGTGTCTGGTACTGTAAAGGATCCAACTCAAGTACGTGCGTTGACTGCTACTGACGTAGTGAGTTCTCGTATGCAAGACGGTGCTGGTACAGCTCTTACTTCAACTCTTCAAGGTGCTAAACAATCTTTACACGTAGCTGTTGTTAACTCTGGTGGTACTATTGTAGATCCTACACAGATTAGAGCTTTAGCGTATACTACAGATTTCGTAGCTGTTAAGGGTTCAACTGGTAACCAGTTAGCTGTTAACGCTGACGGATCTATCAACGTATCTGCAGGTGCTGCGGGAACTCCTGTATTGGCGTACAATACAGCTTCTGCAATTGCTGCTGCTGGTACATCAAACCACGACTACACTGTTACAGCTGGAAAGACTTTCACATTTAAAGGATTTTCTGCAAGTGCTTCTGGTCGTATGAAGATTGAAGTTCAACTTGAGACTGCAGCAGCTTCTGGTGTTTTCAACACTAAGTTTGTTGTATTCTCTTCTGCTGATGCTCAAATCTCTCAAGCAGTATTCTCTAACATCACTCAGGTTGCTAGTGCTAAGGTTCGTATCATTAGAACTAACTTAGACAAGTCTGCAATGGATGTTTATTCTACTATTGAAGGTTCTGAGGCTTAATAATTAGAAAGAGGTCGCATGGCTGATTTAGATATTACACAGGCATCAAAAATGGTTTCGATAACGGGATCTAGCTCTACGGGAGTAGAGCAGACTCCTGTGCAATCTACATCCCAGGGCGGCCTCCACGCCAATTTAAGAGACGCTTCAGGAAATGAACTTGTCTCAAAACAAATTGGAACTCAGGTAACTTCTACCGATGTTGGTTTAGTTACCAACTCAGTTCTTCATGCTTGGTCAACCGCTGGCGGTGGTGCTTTCGTTGATGTTAAGGCAAATCCATCAGGTAGCTTGATGACTTCTGCATCTGTTGCTGATGGTTCTGGAAACAATGTCACTTCACACTCGGCAGGTGCAAGTCGTGGTCTGGACGTATCTATCATTGATGGTTCTGGAAATCAGATCACTTCATTCGGTGGTGGTACTCAGTATACTGAAGATGCTGCTGCTGCTGCTGATCCTGTTGGAACTGTTCCTATATTAGTTAGAGCAGATACCCCAGCTGCTGTTACTACAACAAATGGTGACAACGTGGCACAACGTGGAACTAATTATGGTGCTGCGTATGTTCAGGTTGTAAATTCATCAGGTACTTTGATTGACACTTTTGGCGGTTCAGGTGGAACTGCTGCTGCTGATAAAGCGGCTTTTACTTATGGAACAACTTCAAATACTCCCGTTGGTGGTGTTTATCAAGACACAAGTCCTTCGTTGACTGCTGGTCAAGAGGGTGCTGTTAGACTGACTGCAAACAGAGCGTTTCATACTAATCTTAGAGATGTGAATGGTAATCCTGTAAGCGTTGCTCAGGTATCAACTGACTATCACTTAGAAGTGATGCAATCCTCTACAGACTTCTATTTATCTGCTGCTGGGCAAAACTCAAGTACGACTAACTTAGCGGCGGCTGCAACATTCTTTGGTTCTATCGAAGACGTATTTGCTCAGCAAAACTATTCGATTCTATTTAAGGCCGATCAGCCTGTTACTTTAAACATTAAGCAATACATTGATGCTGCTGGAACTTATAAAGTTGTAGATAATCAGTTTACTATTCCGGCGAATACTGGATGGGCGCGATCTGGCGTTATGAATGGTAACTATTTGCAGGTTACTGTCACGAATACAGGCGCATCTACCACAACTTCATTAAATTTAAACACTGCCTATGGAACGATAGCTCCATCAACTGCATTGAACAATCTGCCTGTTTCTTTGCAAGAGATTGATGGAACTGCTTTGTCATATACAACTGGTATTCCTACTTTCTTACAGGCTCCAACTAGGGCGACTTATGCCGCCGTAGCTCAATCAACTACTTTAGCAGCGACTCCAACGGATGTTTTCACTATCTATGGTAGTGCTACAAAGACAGTTAAAGTGCAGCGTATCATTATGTCAGGAACTCAAACTACTGCTGCCGCAAGGGATATTATCATCAATTTACGCAGTACGGCAAATACTGGTGGAACTTCAGCTTCAATGGGAGCTAGACCTTTAGATTCAACTTATGCCGCTGGAACTGCTACGACATTGACATATACAGCCAATCCAACAGCTCTTGGAACTAGCGTAGGTTCTATTTATTCGGCAAAATTATTGATACCTACTTCTACAGGTCAGCCATCTGTATTAGATCTTAACTTAGCTCAAACATTCGGCTCTCCTGTCGTTCTTCGTGGAACTGCTCAAGGACTATGTGTGAATTTCAACTCAGTTACATCAACTGGTGGAGCTGTTTCTTGTGTGTTTATCTGGACGGAGGAATAATGTTAAATTCTGGTTATGATCCCGTAAATGTTAACGATTTCGAAAAATCAAAACTATCTTTTTCTGGTCAGGGCATTTACTTTGAGTGCTCTGAAAATGCTGAAGCATCCCAAGACCTTGTTTTAGCTGATGATTACCTTCTAACTGGAGGGACTCTTATCGTAAAAGGCGGAGACCTGCATGATAAGGTTTACCTTCAAGTCATCCATCCTCAAGCCGGACTTTTGAGCGAGTTTGTTAGTGGATTTAGGGTTATCGGTGACCAACAAAAGCAATTTGACCTTCAGCTTCCATACCCTGCTAAGATTCCAGGCGGTCTATCTTTACGCTGCAAGTTTGTAGCTGGTGCGACTGTTGGAGTCCGTGACATAGCTGTAAACTTCTATCTTCATAAGGTATTAGTTTAATGAAGATTAGGTTTAACTTCTCCAACTCTACAGTTTGGTGGAAGCAGCCTGGTGTGAAGTTGATTCACTTATTCGACAACGTATCTGTGAGCCATTTTTCTATAGAATTGGAGCTTATTTCTGGCGAGTATATCTACGAATCAGTTTTTCCTAAATCTAGAAAGATTACAAAAGAAGAGTGGCTTACTCACAATAAGCTAGTTCATTATTATGAGTGGGAAGTACCTTCTGAGCTACAGGCCCATGTATTTGAGTTTTTAGAAGCCCAGTGTGATAAGTGGTACTCGATCCCTCAATTACTACTTATAGCCGTTACTAACCTATCAAGGACGGCGAATATATTATTAAACTGGAGTTATATCAATAAAAACAACGCCTTAATCTGCACTGAACTTGGAGCTATATTTGTCCAGAAATTCTGGAAATACAAGACTGAGGAAAGTTTGGATAAAATAGGTGTTCATGATATGATCCAAATAGCGTTAAAATATAAGAAATCTGGCCCTACCTGGTAATCTAATCTTGCTCAAGGTATGATAAGGCTATACTCTTCTTAAGAGGGGATAATCATGGCTGAATATATTCAAAATTTAGAATACTTAATGAAAGCGCACCGATCTGAGTATGTAAAAGTACATCAAGTATTTGATGCTTTTGACCGAGTTGAATATGTATATACAGCTCACATCTCTATCGCTCATGGCGAACCATGCGTATGCACAAGATATTCATACATTGGGGCAACGCCAAAGGTTCAGTACTATAAAGAATATGAGGCTACCTGGGACTCTGCTTGGGAGCTTTTCTAAGGAGTAATAATGGCTGGAGTTTTTTCTAAGCACCGTTTCCAAGTATGGAACTCTACACAACATCCGTATAAGCATAACTTAGCAGAGTTTGCCTATGGGAACGACTCTTTACCTGGTGTAACGAACATTGAGCAGGCGATAGACTGGCTTTTGGCTGCTTTATACCCTCAAACTATGCCTTCAGTAGCTACTCCTGCGGATCTTCCGTTAGGTGGTGTGGTTACTAACACAGTAGCTACTCCTGCGGTATTTACTTTAGCTGGGCACTTATTTAAAAATACAGACCTAGTTAAATTCTCTACAACGGGTACTTTGCCCACTGGTTTGTCAGTTGGACTTTCGTACTATGTAAAAGTAGTGGATGCTAATACATTCCAAGTTTGTTCTGATAAAGATTTGCTCCTTCCAGTAGCTTGTACTGACGTAGGTGTCGGTGCTCACTCTGTCGCTATGAAGAATAACTCTTATAAGGTTGTTCTAAATGATGGTGACGGGAAGGCTGCAAGTTACCGCTGGGAACAGCGTGAGGGTGAGGCCGTAGCTTCTTGGCATAAGATCTATGACATGGACTGGGGCCAGGATTCAATCTTAGCTGCAGTTATGGACATGACCCAGGAGTGGTATGTAGCTAAGTATGGTAAGGATGATTTAGATCCAGCTGGTTCTCCTCTTGTAGGAGCCAATGCTGGTCAACACGTATACGGTGGTCTTAGTCCTAATACTAACCTTACTCTTCATGCCAATGCGGGAGATGGGACTGGTGCAAGCACTGGTTACGTTCAGGTGGATGATAATGTTCGTCCTACCGATGATAATTTATACGATTTAGGTACGATTCTTAAGAGATTCTACGCTTTATATTTGTCTAACTCAGCAACTGTTAACACGATGACTTTGGCAACCGGATCTATCACTGATAGCACTGGTGCGATTTCATTCGGCAACGAGAACTTAAGCACAACTGGAAATGTTACAGGAAACACTCTTACCGCAATTACAAGCGCCCTTATTAACAGTACTTTGTCTCTTTCTTCTGGTTCTATCACTGATAGCACTGGAGCGATTGCGTTTGGAAACGAAAATTTATCTACAACTGGCGATATTACTGGTGCTACTCTTAATGCAACAACACAGGCGGTGATTGATGGAACCCTTACTATTACTAGCGGCTCCATTACTGATTCTACTGGTTCTATTACTTTTGGAACAACAGGATTAGTAACTACGGGGACTGTACAGGGTGGAGATGCTACATTTACTAAGGTAAGTGTAGATAATTTAGCTCTGGATGTGAATACTTTATCCAGCACAAATGTGAATGGAGATATTCACTTAGATCCTAATGGTACAGGTAAGGTTAAGTTAGATGCGTCTACGGATGTATCGAATGATCTAACTGTATTGGGCACTTCTCTTTTAGACGACGTGCAGGTAGTGAATGGTACGTTAACGACTACTGGTGTAGATCAGGATCTTACCTTTTCTCCCAATGGCCTTGGCTCTATCATCGTAGAGAAGGATGTACTTCCTTCTAGTCCTAATGCTAAGAGCTTAGGAAATTCTACAGACTTATTTAAAGATTTATATTTAGCGGGAAATATCGGGGATGGTTCAACGACTATTTCTCAAGCGACTCTGCAGTCATTTAGGGCTGCGAATACTGGAGTAGCTACAGGCCATTCTCTTTTCTGGGATGGTGCTAAATGGGTTTCTTCAGCTCCCGATACTGAAGTAGTGCACAACACTGTTTCAGGCCTAACTACTGGGGATGCTGGCCACACTCAATTTGTTATGCTTCAAGGACGAACGGGTGGTCAGACAGTCCAGGGAGGGACTGCATCTACTGAGCATTTAGTATTAGAGTCTACTTCTCATGCTACTAAGGGCTTAGTGAAGACTAAGGACTCTTTAGTTCCTAATACTACTGCAGCGTACACATCTCAGTGGGATGGTACTGACTTAGGTGGAAGTTCTAATTATTTCAGAGATGTTTATACTAAGGGTGAATTTAAGGGTCTTAGAGTAGAGAATGTGGCTGTAGAGCCTGCTTTTTCTCCTCTAAATTCTGGTCGTTTAGTGTTCAACACTGTTGATGGTAAGATCAAGTACGACACAGGAACTCAGTGGAAGGAAGTTGGTAGCGGCACTGGTGGTGGCGGAGTTAACTGGATCACTTATGGTGATGCAGAAGCTGGAACTACTACTGGCTGGACAGTGACTGCCAATACTTCTGGAACGGCTGAGCCGGATGGAACATTTACTTTGTTCCCTGCGACTACATGGACAGTAAGTTCTTCTTCTCCTCTATCTGGAACAAATAGTTACTTAGCTACTTTGAATCAGGCTGGTGAGCAGATTGTTTACGACTTCACTATAGATGATGCTAATAAGTTTAGACGGCAGACTATTGATTTCGATTATACGATTGTAAGTGGTACTTACGCATCAGGAGATCTGTCTGTTTGGATCTACGATGTGGGTAACTCTACTTTCATTAGGGATGTTAGCCCTAAAAGTATCGCAGCTCATGGATTGCCCTCAGCGCATATGTTCTGTGAGTTTCAAACTACTGGATCAACTTCTTATAAGTTAGTTATCCATAGCAAGATAAGCACAGGTGCTGTTGTTAAGTTTGACGGTTTCTCTATTGCTCCAAAGAATAGAAGTTACACTCCAAATATATCTGATTTAATATCATACCCAGGTTCTCCAGTTATTGGTGCTACTACGACAGCTCCAACATATACAGCTTATTCAGGTGAGAATCAGTGGAAATATAGTAAAAACGGAGATAAAGCAGCAATATCAATTTTTGTAGGATTTACATCTGTTGTTAGTGCTGGTTCAGGGACGTATTTATTTCCAATGCCATCAGGTCTAGTAATAGACTCTACAAAAATTAATGTAAGTACAGACCCTAATATAGCGACAAATATCGGAAGAATGTTTATTTGGGATGCAAATTCATCAAGCAAAAAAATAGGATATGTCTGGGCATATAACACTACAAATCTTGCCGCGTATGTGGGAAATGATTCAACATCTATTGCCTCTGTCACTAATTCTAATGCTTACATATCTGGATCTGTAAGATATTCACTAGAAGTACCTGGGGTTCCTATCGTCGGATGGTCATCAAATGTTGTCACTGTTGACGCTGTTCCTGAATCATCTGTCGTGGCAAGAGTATATAAAAATGGTACACAAGCTCTTAATTCTGCAACTACAACAAAATTTACTGGATTTACAGTAGATAGTGATAAGACAGCAATGTGGAATAGTTCATTAAATAGATTTGATATTCAATATCCTGGTGATTTCACATTACATACGCATGGAGATATTGGATCTGTTGCCAACAGTCTTTTTGTCATAGGGTATGATAAAAATTCTTCAGGTTCATGGACTTACATGGGCGGTATTTCACAAAATGGATATCGAACTGGCGGATCTATTATTATCCCTGATTTAAAAAAGGGAGACTGGATTGAAGTTGGTGGATATTGTGCTGTTGGTGGAGCTACTTTAGCTGCTGGATGGTCAACTTGGATTGCACTAGAAAAAATACCAAGTGTGGCTCAAATCGGTTGGGATAAGCCAATCAATGTCGAAGAAGTAAGCACACAAACTGCAAGTGGTACATTCACAGTAAACTGGTCAAGCTCTTTGCTTCATGAAGTGACTATCTCTGGAAATAATACAGTTTCTTTTGCTGGCTCATATAATGGTCAGACTTGTAGTTTGCTTGTGTATAACAGTGCTGGATCTGACTACACTTTGACTTTCCCAACTTTAATTAAACAAACTGCATTTACGGCAACTGTTAAAGCTGGAAAGAGAAATGCATATACATTCATTAAAACAAGTGCCGGATTCTACGCATCTTGTATTGAGGATATGTCATGATTTTTCATATTTACTTTACTACGAAGTATTTTCAGACAGTAGAGATGTCGGATGAGGCTATGGTAAAATTCCAGGTCTCTTTAAACACTGGTGTTCCTGAAAATATCATTACTGTGTATAAATTTGATAAGGCTGAATTAGATGCTTTTTTAGTAGCTAATCAGAGCAAGAAAATAGAGTTTGAAGGTGGCGTAGTTAAAGTTACTGAAATGCAGGATGTAACTTCTATTGAAGTAATTGACGATGTTTCTTATGAAGTTATTACACCAACAAAAGTTACTGTTGCGAGTCTTCCAGGAGTTGCTGTGTGAAGAGGCCGTTTGCTTTTGTAAAAACATCCACAATACCTAAGATAGTCACTGGAGCAGACGGAGATTTAGTAATAAATAATGGTCAGACTGTAAGCGTTTCTCCTGGTTCAGTTAAGCAATACAATTCAATTACAATTAATTCTGGAGGAACTCTTTTAATTGAGGGAACTGGTCTAACTAAGACTGAAATTGGATGTCGTAATAATTTTGTTTTGGACGGCACTATAATTTGTAGAACTTGGCTTAATGGCGGTTCTGAATCAATATCTGGAAATACTACTCTCGGAAACAAACCATATTCATTTACATTAACTCAAAATGCTGGTGGAGCTGGCGGAAATTCTGGGTCTACAAATTGGGGCTGGCCGGGGTACGGTGGCGCGCAATCTAATGGATGGGGTGGCGGAGGTGGCGGAAGTCACGGTACACACTATTCATACGATAAAGAGGGTAACGTAACGGGCGAGAGTTATTATTTTGGTGGAAATGGCGGAGTCCACGGGGTTTCTAATGGGGGCACAGGTCAAACAGATGGATATGGTGGGGGATCTACTGGCGGCAGCGGCGGAGCATCTTCTCAAGGATATAACACCGACGGAGTCGGTTGGTCCGGTGGAGCGGGTGACCCCTATGGAAGAGCCGGAGGAGTAGGTGGTGGCGGCGGCGGCGGCGGTGGCGCTACTGCGCATCCATGTGGAGGAGCCGGTGGCGGTGGCGGTGGCGTTAAAGGTACGCACGGCGGTTTTTTATTTCTTTACATTGAAGGATCTATTTCCGGCGCGGGAACGCTTGGTCTTTATGGTTATGGCGGAGGAAGTGGCTCAAACGGCGGCTGGGCGGCGGGATATGGCTACTCTGGGGGATCTACTGGCGGCGGCGGCGGTGGTGGCGGCGCAGGCGGCTCCGGTGGGTATGCTTTAATTTATAAGCCTTCTTTAGCCTCCATAACTTTCGGGATAAATGTAAATGGCGCAGGTGGCGGTGGTGGCGGCGGTGGCGGATACCACAACGGGCGGGGAACGCCATCCCAAGGTTTCAACGGAGCGGGCGGAGCAAGCGGAAGCACGGGCGGAAGCTCCGTAAACAATTGGGGTTAAGATGGCTAAATTATCTAAGATTAAAGTAAAAGATATTAAGTTAAAAAACCCCTGCGATAGCTATGAAAATATCACTATAAATGACGGTGTAGACGTTGAGAAAAGCTTTACAATAGAAGAGATTGCAAATTTCCCTACGACTAAATACTCAGATATTCTTTGGTTAATAAAAGAGTATAACCCCGAAGCATTGCTAGAGCTGACTGAAATTCTATGGCAAGACTACAATAAAAAATCCAAGTCTTTATCTCATGTAAAAAATAATCCAATCTTACCAACTAAATGGTCTGACCCCGATCATGACGAAAAAGTTATTCTTTTTAAGATTAAAAATCTAAGTAATCATATAAATAACCCCCAAAAATTATCTCAAAGATTGAGTGAAATACTTCGTTATTTGGCTAATAATGAAGGGATAGATATGAAGACAGTGCTTCAAGAGGCACTTTACTTTTATGATAAAGGGATTAAAAAGAAGAAATGAAATACCTAAGCGGACTACCTACGGTAAATGGTGCCAGTGATTTTAAGGATTCCAGCATGGTTGCTGGTACTTTAGTCTGGCTTGGTTTATCTGATGTAGATCTATCTAGCTACTTCATAAACGGCCTTCCGGTTAGACATCCGACTGAGACTGGGGCAAACCTGCCCAATACCTTCTCTAGGGATCAGATGATAATGCTTGCGGCAGGGCTTTATAAGCAGGGGCGTACTGACCTGGTTAAGTCGATGCTAGATAGAGTTATAATTTCAAATAGTACAGCACCAAATTCTCATGAATACGATGGATCTAAGAAGCTTTTTGGTGGCGATTTAATGTTGCCTCATCACATAGGATATCTCATAGCCTGTTCTGGTTTACCCCAGGGAATTTCTCCTCTTAAGTGGCTTGTGAAAGAGATTAAGTTTAATGCCAAATGGACCCCGCTCAGAGAGCCTAATCAGCTCATAGCAATGTGTGATATTGCTGGACCTGAGTACGTTAAGTTTTATAAAGAAAAGACCCCTGAGTGGAAGAAAGCCATTTCAGACTACTGGTTTGAAAACGAAGGGGCTTGGCGTGGAGAAAAAGAAGTGGGTTTAGCCCTAATTGATAAGGTGGAATCTTATGGATAATCAGATATACGAGTGGATAAAGGACGATATTAAGTACTTAAAAGACGAGATTCGCACCATTGATGGTAAGGTAGATCAGCTTTTAGAGTTTAAGTGGAAAGTGGTAGGCGGCACTATTTTGGCCAGCCTAGTCTTGACGGGGATATTCCAGATCATGTTAGCATTACTACAAAAGGGGTAAATATGAACAAATTTTTAGCAATTTTAGACGAGTGTGTAGACCAAGAGAAATTGGTTAAAATGTTAGCAAAAGAATACGCTGAGAAGGCAGTTCTTGATGTTAAAGCAAAAATCGAGTCTGGCGAGATTGATCCTGTTAAGGGAACTGAGCTAGATAAAGAAGTTATGCTTAAAGCAGTTAACTTTGTATTAGCACAAATCGGAGCATAATATGTGGCCACAGCTTGCGAAAATGCTAGTTGATAGATTGATAATTGTTTTACTTAAACAAGTATCTTTCTTCTTACCTAAGATCATTACAGAATGGATCAAAAAGCGTGAGCAACTAGCAGCGCAGGCTGCAGCTAAAAAAGAGCACGATGCCGTTGTAGCTAACCCAGAATCAACTCCACAGGAGATAGCCGATGCGTATGCTAAGTATCGTAATTCTGGCCGCTAGTCTTACGGCTTGTGGTAAGTGGTTACCTGTTGGTTTTCCAGAGGTACCCAAGATAGAGTCTGAACACCTGGTAGTAATCCAGGGGGAGAAGGCCTATTGTTTTAAATTGAAGATTATATCAGCAGTTCCTAAAAAGCTTGCTGAGCCTGTAGCTGTTCCTCTTAGTGAGTGTAACGAGCTGGGTGGTTTACTTCCAGATGAGGCTGTGAAGCTTGATAATTGGGTAGAGGAAGTCTACCGCTGGGGTAAAGACAATAAGTGCTACCAGAACTAAAAAGTCATTTCTTAGTCTTTTAATTTACTCGAAGATAGTCTCCGTATATTATGGACTGGATAAGGGAGATTCAAAATGGCGGGAACAAAACAAATCAGTGAGGTTTTAAATCTCACTGGTGGTCTTACTGATGAGTATGTCACTGAAGCGGATGGGTCTGTAGCTGCGGCACAAAATATGTGCTTAGATAGCGATATGCTCCCGATCCAAAGACCGGGGAGCCATAGCCTACCCTTGGCAAGTACTACCACTGGTGGCAGATGTACTGATGTTAGCAATCAAAAAGCGATCAAGCAGATTACTGATTTAAGGGAAGACATTGTTCTTCATACAGATCAGAGAGCTGTGGTGTATAGTAAGACTTCTGGTGGAAGTGCCGTTGAACCCACTGGTACTCCGGGGGATTTGTTTGTAAAGATAGATGGTACTACAAAGCCAAGTGGGAATCGTGTGAACGCTCACTACTGGCAAGAGCAAGTATTTGCAGCTAGTGGAGAGCATTGCTTTCCAGCTAAGACTTATTACGATGAGAACTTAGCGGCCTGGGTATCTAGATCTGCAGGGATGCCTATTTTTACTACTAATAATATACCAGAGGCAGACTTTGAAACAGGGGGATTAGGTGGTAGCGGCGGATTTGTATCTCTACCCAGTGGGAATAATTACGACATAATTGGTATTCAGATATATGAAGATGTGTCTGGTTCCCCTATGTATAATTTAGATACTACTGCTCTTATCTCTACTTCAGGACGTATTTATGTAAGTAGATTTACTAATCCTGTTGTCCCCGTAACTAGGACTGATAATCGATATGTGTATATAACTTATTCACTATCGTATAAAGTTGACAATATAGACTATGTTGATGAGGGCTCCTGCTCGTATCCATTTTATGTCAAATCCAACTATGGATTTGAGCATCAGAAGTGGGATATTTATATTCGAAGACCTTCTCTTTCAAAATCGACTTTTAAATTAGATTCTGTACAAGAAGCTAATATGAAAGTTAACGTATATGTTTCTACAAATAACAGCACTGTTTTATACCAGGTATATTCACAAGCCCCTACGCCTGTAGTGGACGTGGTTAATGGTAATTACTACATTGCTCAAGTATACGGTAAGACAGACTCACAGCTACAGATAGGATATGTGGCTCCTGGGGGCGCTCTTTATCCGTCTATTCCCTGCTATATCAATGGTGGTGTAGAGCCAAATAATCCTCCTCCTATGGCTAAGTTCATGAGGATCGTTGGTAACTATGCTTACTACGGTAATATGCGTGGTATAGATAAAGATTTTCAAACTTATGATTATCCAAATGTCGTGTACCAGTCGCAGAACTTCGACCCCGACTCAGTACCCCCTAGATTTGCCATAGAGTTCCCCGATGAAGTCACTGGTATTGGTGCTGCAGGGGAGAGAGTTATCGTTGGTACTAAGAAGGCTATGTACCGCATCGATGGAAGATACGATGAGACTGGTGCTGGATATGTTGTTCCAGAAGTATTATCTAGAGAGACCGGGTGTATTTCTCACTCTAGCATGATTAGTGTTGGAGACCTTTGCTACTTCCTAGGTGAAGAAGGTTTCTGTATGAGTGACGGTGTGACTGTTAGGAATCTAAGCGCCCATATCTATAAGACCTACTCTACTCTGGCTCTAACTAAAGTATCAGATGCTGCTGGAGCCTACACATATATTGACTACGATGCAGCCCAAAAGCTGGTTACCGTAGCTTATGATAAACAGAACAATAGAATCATATGGACCTTTGATGATGATGAGGCCTATGTACTAGAGTTAAGAGCTATAGCTAACTGGAGAGGAAGTTTCTGGGGACCTTGGAAAGTAGAGAGTGACTCAGGTGCTTTTTCTGCAGTGGGATCTGTGAATAGTGGAATAGTTAGGGGAGATTCTAGAGGATTCTTCTGGACTATGTCTAATGGATATTTCAGTGATCCTAAGTACGCTAATGCTAACTACAATACCTGGGACCGGATGCCTATTGTCTACGTTCTTAAGACAGCTAAGAATTTCTTCTCTAGTAAGACAGTGAAGAAGTGGGTTACTGCTATGAGTATCTTGATTAAAAGGATCCGGCCTGTGGCTGTATACGATAGCCACTCTCCTACATTAGACCTTCAGATCAATTCATACAACGATGGCAACAAAGTGGTTAAGGCGTTAAATCCTATCCATTATACTGGGGACCGGGATCAACTAGAAAACACAGCTTTTGTGGGTAACCAGAGCGTGTCTGTACAGGATGAGAAAACACTGGTTATGTTCACCAGAAGGTTTCCATCCCCTGGTCTTCGCTGCATATCTAAGTCTTTGGAGTTCACCAATGCCTATAGACTAATTGGCAAGAGTGACTCTTTGGAGACTTGTGTGGTAGTAGGAACTGCCGCGGCTTTACCTACGTTAGCGTGGCCTTTAGAAGGTTCTTTGGATGTCACTAGGAACGACTACTATTTGACCCTTGAAAAGGACAATTATGCAGTGAAATACAAGGTTCTTAGCTCATCTTCAGCTACCCTGGTTTTAGACCAATCCCCTGGTAACGGTTCAGGGTACAAGTGGAAGCTGTATGCGTTTTCTAAGTACCAGTTCTTTGGATTTGCTGGTGCCAGTATTTTCTTTACTCCATTTGGGGCTACCCATGAGATGTACAATATATCTGAGCAGGGTGGAAATACTGGAGATACAGGTGAGCCTGCATGATAAACTTTAACAAGAAGTTTACTACCAGAGATGCAAAGGCGGCGTATGACCCCACCTCTTTGTACCGTTTCCTGCAGGATGTGATCTATTACATCAAGTCTATAGCCCTTTTAAAGTACAATTTTGTGTTTAAGGAAGTTACTTTAGATAGTGACGGTATCCATGAGATACGGCATGGTCTAGGGTATAAGCCTAAGGATGTGATAATTACCTACCTTTCAGGGGGGAATATTACTTTTAACTATGACCAATTTACGTCGGATGTTATAGTAGTTACTACTACTGGAATTACTTCATCCTTAACAGTAAGATTTTTATACGGATTACACGAGGATTAACATGGCATATGTGACACTTCAGCAGGCTAAGGATAAGGTAATTTTAGATCTTGATTTAGACCATGAAAGCTTTATCAGAGACTCTGAATTAACTGGGTATTTCAACGATGCAGTTTCAGAGGTTAATAAACTCCTTATGAAGCTAAATGGTGAGGATACTTACTACCTATCTAATGCTAAAATTAGCACAATTGCAGGTACTTCAGAGTACGCCCTTCCCACCGATATTTTTGGTAATAAGATCGTAAGGGTTATATACCAGAGTAGCAATACAGATATGTATACTGTTAAAAGACTACGTGGAAGAGCGATGTATGAGCTTGCTCAGTTTGCTAATACAAGCCCTAGCAGCAAGGATCCTTACAAGTACATTCTGGTGAATAAGTCTACTTCAGCTGGTCATAAAATGACCCTATTCCCTACTCCCCAGGTGAGTGAGTCTAATGTACTTACAGTTTGGTATATTAGGGAAGTTGAGAAGGCTACTCTTGGTGCATCTTTACTAGACTGCCCAGAGGAGTTTATCCAGTTTGTTTATGCTTTTGTTAAGATGGAGTGTCTTAAAAAAGACATTGGAAACCCGATGCTTGAGATCGCGCTCCAAGATTATATTAGACTTAGGCAGGACATGGTTGATACATTGACTAATCAAACCCATGATGGGGATAATGAAATTGTTCAAGATTTCCGCTATTACGATGACTCTATTTAGGAGATATTATGAGCTGGCTTAGTAACTTAACTGGTGTGAATGTAGATATAGCTAAGGCATCTGGACGAGACCCCGGACCAGCCCCAGTAATTAAAGGACCACCTTCATGGGAAGAAACCATGGGGAGCAAGTGGGAGCAGATCAATCAAGATTTGCTGGGTGCTAAAAAGGGCCAAGCCTTAGACCAATCTCAGTTAATCAACCAATCTGCAGAAGCTAAGGCTATGCAGAACCTAGCTATGCGTGGTGGTGCAAGTGGTGCAGCACGAGCGAATATCGCAAGTGATACGATGGGAAATATGGTTCAGCAACAGGGAGCAATTGGATCTGATTTCTACAATCAAAGCCTAGATAGCCAGATCCAACAGATGCAGGATAAATCAAAATACGAGCTAGCCGTCCAGCAAGGAAAAGACACTTCAGCGGGGGCTAGATATGGTGCCCAGGTTGCTGCAGCTGCGAGTCCTTGCTGCTTTATCTTCTTAGAAGCTAGATATGGCACCGGAGCCATGGACTTGGTAGTTAGAAAATATAGAGATGAATTTATGACTGAAAGAAACAAGAGAGGATACTACAAGTTATCTGAAGTGCTTGTTCCTTTGATGAGAAAATCTAAAGTTGTAAAATTTTTAACTCGTGCTTTAATGACAGACCCATTGGTAGCTTATGGAAAAGCATACTATGGATCGGGGAGCAAACTAGGATTAGTATTCGCTCCTGTTAAAAACTTCTGGTTAAAGACCTTCGATTACCTTGGTCAAGACCATAAATTTGTAAGAGAAAATGGTGAGGTTATCTAATGCAAAGATTAACTTCTGGTGGCGGTGAAGTAGGATTAGGTGGAAGCTCAGGAGGCGGTGTGGATCCAATGACAATGGGTGCGTCGGCAGCGACGCAATTATTACTAGGTGTTTTAAATGCTGAAAGCCAAAATGCTCAGGCAAAAGGACAAGCAGAGTTAGATGCTGCTAAAGGTTTGTGGTCCGGGTTCAATAAAGAGTGGGCACCAAGAAGTGTAGCTCAATATGCAGATCCTGGTATGTACGCTCTTGCTGGTGCTCTAAAGGGTGTCGGAGACGACGCTTCTCTTAGAAGCGTTGAGGGAATGTCTAAGTGGTTTAAATCTCTTGGTGAAAAGCCTGGAGCAGAAGGAACATCTTCTAAAGTTGGAGCCCCTGTTCAAGAGATGGCCCCAGCCGCTATTCCTCAACCAGTGGCTCCTCAGACTATGCCTGCCGAAGGTCCAAAAAGTTTCGAAGATTTCTTACAATCTCTTCCACCAGGCTCTGGTAAAATGCTTCCTGCTACTCGTGGAAGTAAATGGTATACAGCCTAACATTGGAGTGAATAATGGGTATTATTGATAATATGCTTGGATTAGCAGGACTATTAGAAGAGCCAGCTCAGGCTTTCGATGCAGGAGGATTCTCTAAGGTTTTAGATATAGCAAAGCCTATTGTTAAAAAAGACCCAGTATCTAAAAAACTTGAGACCACTAAGGCTATAGCTAAACCAAAGCCTAAACCACAAGTACAAGTTGCACCACAAGTACAAGTAGACCCTACTCCAGTGCAAAGTCCTCTTACGCCAGAGCAAGAAGCTATAAATGCTCGCCTAAGAGAGTTTGGTAAAGGATCATATACTGAATATGGTAGTAGAGTTCTCTCACCAGAAGATGCAGCTCTTGCTAGTAAACAGGCTCTTGTTTTAAGAGAAGAGGCTGGTAATACGGGACTTAACCAGGCCTTAGGTGCTCTTAATTTAATGCAGAAAAATTTAGGTATGGAAGCTGAGAAGGCTCGAGGAAAATATGAAAGTAATCCTCTTGCTGGGGTTACTGCGTCTCCATTTCTAGAGACACTTGGTTTTGATAAGTGGGCTAAAAATGTAACACCAGTTGGTTCATATGACTTAAGCCAGTTAAAAGACAAGTTCGCAAGATTTGAAGAGATATCAAAACTTGCACAAGCTTCTCAAAAAGAATCTGCGGATCTTTATGCAAAACAATTCCACTCTATGGTTGGAAATGCTCCTGTTATAACTAAGGTAGAATCTAATAGACTTGCTGAAGATGCTCTAAAAGCTAAGATGATTGCTGATGCTAATAAAGCAAAGGCAGCTAAGGATAAGACAAATACATTAACAGCAAAGCAAAAAGAAGACTTATTGAAGAATATCAATAAAGCTAATTTTTCTTCTAATCAAACGTATATAAAAGATACTCTTAATGGATTATCTAAACTTTCTTCTATTAGTCCAGCAGATTCAACTATCTTAAAAAACTGGGTTACGAGTGGAAATGATATACCAGAATTACTAGCTAATTCTGCCTTAAGTCCCCAGATTAAGGGAGTTATGCAATCATACATGGGAGTACTAAATCCATATATTCACTCTATATCTGGCTCTGCAGTATCTAAACAAGAGTTAGCTCGTATGCTAACTCAATCAGGACTTAGTGCTGGTGCAAGTGTGTCTTCTATTAAAAAGGGAATTACTGATCTAATTAGAAAGACTAACGAAGACTTTAGAAATACTGTTCTTTCAGCACATCCAGAGGTGCTAGACCTACATAAACAAAGAACTGGTGTAGATCTTCAAAGAGTTTATAATGAAACAAATTCTTTGCTATCAAATGTAGATAACCCTAAATCAGATGATGGACAAAAGTATTTAGATAAAATTAGAGGATTAAAATAATGCCATTAAAATCAGGTAAATCAAAATGGGTTATTGCTGCAAATATAAAAAAAGAGATGGCGGCCGGGAAACCACAGAAACAAGCTATAGCTATTGCTCTATCAAAAGCAGGGAAAAAGAAGGTATAATATGGCTGAATTTGGACCACAAGTACTTACTGAAGAACAAATTTTAAAGGGTGATATTCCTGATTTCAACGCAACTCCTGTATGGGTTGAAGCATGGAATGAGATGAATAAGAAATTATCTACAGCTACACCAGAGAAAAAAGCTGAGTGGTTAAAAGATCCTGCCAATGTAGAGGCTTTTCAAAAGGTATCAGAGCAAGTAGCTAAACATGGCCCTGCATTTCAGACTGTAACTGGCCCTGAAGTATTTGGTGAATCATATGATCCAAATAAAATGCATCCTGATGTAAGCTATACTGATCGCTTAATGACAAAGCTATCTAATCCACGCCCACAAGACATGGTAAATAAATTAGAGAAAAAATATCCAGATCTAACTTTTGTTCATGATAATAAGAATGTTTATATGAAGAAACATGGGGCTGGAGAAAAGTGGTATCCATTAGATCCACAACAGGGCCTATTATCAGCAGATATGCCAGAAAATTTAAAAGACATCGGTGAATTAGCTCCTGAGATTGCTGGCCAGATGGCTGGTCAAACTCTAGGTGGTACAGGAGCCATGTTATTAGCCGCTCCATTTGTAGCAAATCCGTTAGCTCTATCTCTTATTGGAATGGCTGGATCTGGATTAGGATCAATGGGAGCTGAGTATGGACTTGAAAAGTTATCTGGAACTCCTGTAGATCCAGCAAAAGTAGCTACTAGTGGTGCCGTTGGATTACTAAATATACCAGGGGTTACTACCTCTATAAATCCTACTATAGCTAAACAGGCCTCAAAGTATTCTCCTCTTATTTCAGATACTCTACAAAATATAGGGGCTAGCGCAGAATTAAAATCTGGTACTGCTCCTGAAGTTATAAATGTAATGAAGCCTGAGACTAAATTAAATTCTGCTATTGAAACTAATCTAGGTATAAATAGCTTAAGACCAGGCAACTATAAGAAAATAGTAGGCCCTGAACTTATGCAAAAGTACCCAGAACCGGGGACCCAGTTCATGGATGTTGCAGATGAATTTGGTAAAAAAGTTACAGAGGTTGTAAATAAAAGAAGAAAAGAACTTCAGACCTCTTTTGATAAAGTAGAAGCTCCTGTATTAAACGACCCATTTGATACATCAGAAATTCTTAAAAAACTTCAAGCACAAAAAGAAGAATACCTGTTTAAAAAAGGGTCTTCTCCTGGACAGTATAATGCAGAAATAAATAATCTTAATGATGCAATTGATTACTTCTCAAATCCAGTTTCTTTTAGAAATGTAAGAGATTTATTGGCAACTGGAGAAGAGAGTAATTTAGCAGCTAAAATATCTGGGGCAATAACAGGTGAAGGAGCTTATGAAAGCTCTGTTAAGAAAGCTCTAAATAACAAGACTGGAAAATATACTCGTGATTTATACTCAGGTATTAGAAAGCAAATGAACGCTATGGCTCCTGGAAGACAGGAAGTAGATAATGCGTTTGAAAAGTTTGTAGCTGATTCTAAATCATTGGGGAATATAATCCAGAGTGGAAGAGTATCTGACATTGATAAATCCGTTGCCGCAGGTGTTCTAACTGGTGAAGGGGCTGGAAGCCAAGAAGCTAGAGATTCCATACGCAAATTAATTGACTCCATGGATGTAAATGATTCAGGAAAAAGAACTATGTACAGAGATCTTGGAAGATATAAAGCTTTGGGAGAAAAGGCAGCTAAAGATTCACCAGATATAGTTCAAAAAGTACTTGGTGCTAGTGCTCAAATTGGTGGCAGAGGAACCGCAGTAGGAAAAACAACTGCAACTTTGAAGTCAATTGGAGACGCTGGAAATTTTGTAGCTAGAAATATAAGAACTCCAGGCGGAGTTGATTATGCTGGACTGTCTCAATTACTAGGTCTTGGAGTAAATGTTTCGGGCCAAGAGAGTATTAAAAATTTAGCTCCAACTAGATTTAATCAAGCAATATCTAGAGATCCTGAGTGGGTTAAAAATGTAACTGATGCACAGAAAAAAGCCCTAGAAATGTACATTAATCAGGGAGGTAACTAATGCCCGGTCCATGGAACTCAAAAAGATATGAACGACCTGCGCCTCCTTCAAAATACTATCAGGGGAAAGAGCCTAAGAAGTATAAAAAATACATCAATGATACTACATATATAATTACTGATGATAAGGGCAATATGTATGGTGCGGGGTCAGATCCAGTATCAAGCTCTTCAGTACCTATACAGGAAGCGCCTAATAAAAAAGAATCTTGGGATTATTTGGCTAATAAAATGTACGAAGCAGGTGGGGAAATGCCTAGTAGCGACCAGCTTTATAACCTGGTTAATTCCCCTGTTGATCAAGAATTACCATTAAAGAAGGCACAAGCAGCATCTGGATCCTCTATGACTCAGGCAGAACTACTTCGTATGATGGGTGGAGGTCTTCCTACAAAGAGATCCCCGCAGTCCGTTGCAGATAACTCGCAGTGGTTTAGATTGGCCCCCGGTTCAGAGGCAGATAGAATAATGTCTACATATAATAAGCGAGTTTTAGACTTGCCAAGAGCAGCAGAAGATTTTGTAATCAGAGCTTATCCAGGAGTAAAGAAATGAAATTAAAAATATCAATGGGTGAAGAGTCTATGATGGATCCAAAAGAGGCTATGCACCACCTTATGAAAGCAGAAGAAATCAAGGCAGATCCTAAGCTTATGGCTTTGGTAGAAAAAGAGATCGCTACTCACAAGAAGAAGATCAAGTCTATCTCTGACATCCGTAAGGCTGCTAGTGAGTTTGATCCAGAGGCAGAAGATAAGAAGGAAAAAGAGGCTCCAGAAGGGTCGAAAAAGGACCTAAAAGAAGACAAAAAAGAGGGGGAAACTATGGATAAAAAGATGACCCCCGATGACCATGCCGAGAAGGAAGACAAAGTATCCAGAGTTAAGAACTCTAAGAATCCTACAATGGTTGGTCGTCAGCTAAAGTAGCCTTGTGCTTTTTAGTCTGAAACTTTTTGGTATTATCCTTATCACAAAGTGAGCAAATAACTGCATAACATTCATCCCAGTTTTCTGGGGAAGCGACAAGTGCCAGACCATGGCACTTTTCTATTTGACGTAGGTTATAAGTCTGCAAAGCATCCGCGGGTATACTGTACTCACGCTTTAGTTCGATAGCCACGAAGAATCCATTGGCACAGATAAGGTAATCGGGGACCCCACGAATGGCTACCTGTTGGATCTTTTTAAACCAGATTTTATTCATTCTTTCTAGGGCGGTTAGATCTCTGGCGACTTGGTTTTTAAATAGAGTTTCCTGCTTTGCTGACATTTATCTTCTCCACTAATGCCCACGATTTATCGCTCATGCTTGCTTCTGTTAGCAGAGGCAAGTGTGCATGAGGGTAGGCTGAAGTCATAATTGTCTGCAATTCTGGAATAATTGCAAGTTCATTTTCAGCTATCTCAAAACATATTTCGTCGTGCACCTGAAGGATCATTCTTGTTGACTTATCCTCTAGATATTTATGCAAGCGGGACAGGGCAATTTTCACCACGTCAGCACATCCCCCTTGGATTACGTAGTTTGGTGCTTTGTAAGCGTAGTCTTTTTGGAAGTGATAGACCCTTCCATACCAGTTAGATATCGTTCCTCGTTCGGCTTTAGCGATAATACCTTTAATGAATCTAGCGACCATGGGTAACTTGGCGAAGTAGATTCGCTTGAGTTCGTGGGCTTCTGACAAGGAGATCCCAAGAGTATCTGCAAGCTTCTGCGCACCCCCTCCGTAGAGGAGCATAAAATTAATTGTCTTTGCAGTGGTTCTGTCAACACCCATAATTTCTGCAGTTGCTGTGTGTACATCTAGGCCCCCTTTAATCGCTTCTATTACTGGTAACTCTTCAGCAAGATCCAGGAGCATCCTGTACTCTTGGGCTTGGTAGTCTATGGATAGCCACTTATATCCTGGAGATGGTGTGAAACACCCCCGCACCAGGAACTCTTGAGTTAGGTCTTTTTCTTTGTTTACGTTTTGAAGGTTTGGATCAGCACAGCTAAGTCGGCCTGTAGCTGTTCCAGACTGTCTAAAGCTGGGATGGATCCTTCCGTCTCTTCCCTTAAGGCGCACAAAGTTTCCATAGTACGTCCTAGCTTTTTTGTGTGCTTCTCGATGGTCGCGTACTGCTTTTGCAAGTGGGCTAGTAAAATTAGACAGGATCTCGTCTGTAAAACTAGGATTTCCTTTTTCTGTGTATCCAATTCGCTCATTGTCTCCTGGGATAACTTTAAAAGCCTCGTGTAGAGATTTTCCTGAATCGATAAAGTCCCTTCCACTGATTCTTTTAAATTCATCGCGGCTTCTTTCGCACCTAGAAAGTTCCGAATGTAACGCCCTCTGTGTGTATCGTTCATCCAACCCCACTCCAGCTACTTCCATATCTAGAAGAGCTGTTGTTACCAGAGATTCAATCTTGACTACGTCGAAGATACTTTTCTTCACTGACAAAGTGTCTAAATAATTCTCTTGTAGAACTGCTAAATCTTCAAGCAAATAACTGCCTATTTGAAAGCATAGTTCAGCGTCCTTGATATTGTATGGAAGAAGCAATTCATCGGGGACCCTATCAAAGTCTGGCACCCGATCCTTGGCCCCAGTAGTAGGGTCTATTTCCACTCTGTATAACTTGTTCTCTCTGATATAGAGATCAACCTTCTTATCCTTCTCAAGCTTATACCACTTAGCTACAGTATCTAAAGAATACGACATTTCATCGTTCTTATACAGCCGGGCTAAAACCATGGTGTCTAGGATGGAAGCTCTGATAGGAGCACCAGATGTTAGGGCTGTCTTTAAGAACCTTAAGTCGAACTTGGCGTTGTGGATATAAAAGGTATTGTTTGGATCTGCTAGAAGTCTAAGGACTACGAATAAAAGTCCGTCGAATTTTGGATCGTTGTTTCGAAGTGCGAGGCTCCGGGATCCATCGGTTATGGCTATGGAGATTATCTTGTCTCCACGAAAAGGATCTAGGCCCGTGGTCTCTATGTCTAACCCAAATGTATTGGAAGAAAATAAATCCCACGGACCCATATACTAACAAGCTTTCTTGGTAGTTTTTTTAGTAGAAGGTTTTTGTGTAGTCGCCTTCTTAACAGTTGCTTTCTTAGCCATACTATCCCCCTTAGTAGTTAGAAATTAATGTCTCGATGCACTCTGATGCAGAGACATTATTTGCTTTGCTTAAGTTATTTAATTTTTCTTTCGCCTCTGGTGAAATGCGCACGTATAAAACTTCGTGACGATTACCAGAAGGTCTTCCTACAGGACGCTTAAAGTCAATACCGGGAACGGTGCTTTTCTTTCCTCGTCCAGAAAGAACTTTCTTATTTTCTTTACCCATATTTTTCTATCTCCATCCCAATTGTAACCACGCTTCTTAGCGAGATCACGTTGCTCATAACGAACATCTGCTCTGATCTCTAACATTGGAGTTGAAGATATTGCAAGCACATTTTTCTTATCGTATAAATTTAGCAAGCGCATACAAGTCATAGCGTCTGTTAGTGCTCTATGCGGGAAGGGATTGATGAACCCATGATCTGCCGCCATGTATACCAGTGATGTACTCTTTGGTTTATACTTTAGTGGAAGATCTATTTTGGTATCGATCACGGGAAGCTTTGGGAGTTCCAGGCCATGTCTAGCACAATTGTTTTTTAAGATAGGGATGTCATACTCAAGGCCGTTGTGGGCCACATAGAAATCTACATTATTGTCAGTGATGAAGTTGATGAACTCAAGCAAGACTTCGTCTGGTTGTTTGGCATAGCGATCAATAATGTCTGCAGTGATTCCAGTGATATCAGTAACTTCTTTTGTGATATCTTCCTTAGGTACCATGAAGTCTGATTTTACTACTATGGGAGCGTCGTTATCTATCTCATACAGAGCATATCCTAGCTCAATAATACAGTCCTTCGTAACGTCCAACCCAGTCGTTTCCGTGTCTAGTGCCAAGAATTTCATGCATACCTTTCAGTTAGGGAGACCGAGCAAAGAGCTTATAGGATCCACTTCTATGTAGTTCCTAAGCACCCAGTCTAAATCATGCATATTATCTTCCAGGTCTTTATCGGTGAAAGTCAACGTGCAAAGTAGCATTTGGCCCTTTATCATAACGTCGCTTATATGAGCAGAGGATTTCTTGGATCCTTTTTTAAAAAGAAAAGGGTTGCCGTACACAAGACTAGCAACCCTTACCTTCTCGGCGTTCTTCATGCCCTCAGGAAAATCTACTTCCACAATGTAGGGAACTTCTTCTTCCTGATCATCAAGCATTAAAACTTTTCACCTACATTCTTTGTGGCTGGAGCTGGGGCTTCTTGATAAACCTCCTCAACTACTTCAGCGTCTACTACAGCTTTGCCAGATTTGAATGTCTGGTACCACTTTAGTAGAGTAGGCTCTACCTCCGTAAACTTAATTGTAGGCTCAACTCCGGCCATTTTGAAAACAAAAAAGTTACCCTTTTCATTTTTAGTGTGCTCGGATTTTAAAGAGATTGTGAAATAAGCAGCGGGCTTACCAACATTTCTTGCTCTTAAAGCTACTGTAGAAATGTCTTGACCAGCCTTAAATCCTGTCATCTTAAATGAGATGATACATGGAATTGCAGAAGCGTCGTCTAGGTCTTTGTCCAGCATAGATAGAACATTGATAGACAGCACGTATCTAATCTTCTTGCCTTCATGCATGAACGGCTCTCTTGGTTGATTAGCATTGGCTGCAGTGTACTCTTCGATCTTAACGAACTCAAACTTTCCGTTGATCTCTTCTTCAACAACCCAGTTCTTGAAGATGTAAATTGGAACGAACTTAAGAGTCTCACCCTTCTTCGCAAGCACCATACCAGTAACAGAATCAACCATTTCACCTGGCATTGCTTTGCCATCGGCTACTAGATCACTCTGTGCCTGCATAAGTAGAACGCGTGATATACGAACGTCCTTTGCTTCAACTTCCTCGCTACCCCAGGAAGCACTCATGTCTGTGGTCACTGCTAATGCACTTGTTTCTTTAATCGATACTTCTTTTTTCATACTTCTTCCTTTCATATTACTTCTGTCTAAAAGACAGAATTTGTTGTCTAGTCGGTTCACCAAGGCCTGGAATTGAGAACATCAAGTTGCCAGCCTCTACTGCAGCTTCAGCCTCTCTACGATATAAACTATTAATCGTCTGGCTGTGTACTGTGATAGTAGATTCAAACAAGCCCCGATCCTTAAGCCAAGCAAAAAACTGTTCCCTTGACTCGGGGTCCTGTGGCACTCTAACTGTCTCTCTTACCTGCATAGAGATACGTCCTACTTTACCAGCATATGAGCTGATCTCGTTCGTCTCTAACATTGCTAAAGCCTTCTTCTCTAATTCGTCTAACTTCTCGTTCACACGCTTAGATTCCTGCTTAACTTTATCACACTCTTCTCTCTGCTTCTGTATCTCTTCACAAATCTGTTCAAACTCAACAATTGTATTCATTGTTGTCCTCCTTATTAGTTGATAGCATTATACTTTAAATTATAGATAGTGCAAGCACTAAATATCAAAAGCCATTGTTTTTATAAGCTCTGCGCCAATTTCTTTTTTGGCACTAAGCGCCTGGGTTATGCGTTCATCAATAGTTCCAGGGCAAACGAGATCAATACGTGTGACAGAAGAATGTATCTCACTGCCGCCTCTGTAGTTTCTAGCTTCACTTTGGATGTCGTCTCCAAGCTTGAAGTTTCGTGAATAATAGATAGAAATATCACTAGAAATAAGGTCGATACCAATACCCACACTTTGATTACCGATAACAACTCTGGATTCACCACGCTCAAACTCCTCTACTGCAGCAAACTTTTCCTTCGCTGTCTGCTCGCCCGTTAACATTACATACTTAATCTTGTTCTTCTCTAACATCTTAGCTATCTGCTCATGGTTATGCCTGAAGCAAGCCCACACAATAATCTTATGCTGGGGAGCCATCTGCAGAACTAACTCCTCCAAAGCATCAAGCCTTGGATTCTCCTTGAACTCCATAAAACTCCCATCATCCAGGGGCATATAACCAGTGGTGATCTGCTGAAGCCTAAGGGCCTTAGTCATAGCAAGAGAAGCTACGCAAGCCTTGTCCTGTATGTACGTGACAAAGTCTCTCTTCATAGTCTCATAGTGCTTCTTCTGATCAGGACTCATGTCCACCCACAATTCCTTCTTGATGAACGGTGGAAGATCCAAGCACTCCTCTTTCTTAACGTGCATAGTGCACGAAGAAATCTTTTCCTCAATGTCTTTACCACTGCCAGTGATAGGAACCCAATTTGGAAAATGCTTATGCGAAGGCATCCCAGCGTTGGCATCTCTAAAGTACTTAAGCTTAAAGAAGTGGAACTTATTCCCAAACCTTTCACCAAGATCTAAAACATACATCTGCGTGAAAGCATCCATCTGAGAATTAAGGATCGGGGTTCCAGAGAGGATGTACCTAAAGTACGCCCGCTCTGCAATCTTCATGACCTTCTTACTTCTCTTAGACGTTGGATTTTTTATGTAGTGACTCTCGTCAACGATCAATACACTTGGAGTAAACTCCAGTATTGCTTCGTACAAATCATCGTTAAGTAAAGCATCATAGTTCAGAATGAATATCTGACCCGGATCCTTTTTCGTTTGCTCTAGAAAAGTTTTTGTTTTAGCAGCGCCAGTACCTTTGAGAACATGGATTTTAGAATCGGGGATCTTGCTAAAGATTCCCCATTGCTTCTTCCAGTTCTGCAAGGTGATAAGTGGCGTGATGATAATGGTAGGTAGCACTCTCCCATACTCGTTGTATCTACTTCGTACAGTGTGGATAACGGTAGCTGTCTTACCTGTTCCGACTTCAAAGAAGAATCCAAAGTAATTGCGTTCAAGTGCTCTCCTGATTCCCTCTTCTTGATGCTTCCAAAGTTTCATACTTTGTCTTTCGGTAATAGTTCCCTAAGAATACAAGCAGCGCCCAGATAGTCGTTTGTACGAGCATTAGAGTCGAATTTGCCATCGTAGGTATAGCGACCACTTGGATGAATTTTGTCAGTACAAGACCACAAATAACAGGAAGCAAGCCCGCGTTTCTTATACCCCCATCCATTGTAAGCCTCCATCGACTTAAGCATATCAACGATTGTCCATTGATCTGTGTAGTTATATTTATCCAAGCCATCAAAGCGCAAAGCATCTACGGCAGCCTGTTGCCAAGAATCAAACGGACCACGTCCGCGGGGAACATTGCGAGTAGGACCGGGGAGCGGGTCGCCATTGTGTAAGCAAGTGTTGAAGTTAAGGCTCGCTTCTCTCCAGTGAATTGCTGCCACCATCTGCCATGGTATATGGGTCACGTGTTCGATAAATACGTAGCGGTTTTTATTATCATAGATAACCTGGATAGCACGAGTAAGATCTCGTAGCTGCTCCCGATCTACTACGAATGATCTATATCTGTCGAAGTACCAGTCATCACTTCCAAAAGCGTACTGCTTCGGGGCCTCTACCTTTGGCTCTTCCTTCTTTGGAGGATCTACCTTGGTTGGTTCCTCTACCTTTGGGGCTGGTTTAGTTAGCCAGGATTTTATTAGTGTCAGAATCTTTTGTAGCATATGCAGCTCCCCCTTGATAAGGCCTTGTTATTGTATTCTTTTGTTCTACCCAGACAATTAAAAAGTGTCCGTTCGATTTCTGTAGAATATATTCAATGTGTCCATCGATCACTAGATTGATAAAAGGATCTTGAATCTCTTTTATAGTCACTTCTAATTCATCTACTGTCACACTCTTTGCGTACCATTGTTTAATCATAAATCCACCTGTATACATGGTTGAGATAGTCTGTTCTCATGTCTGACTTTGTCGTGCCAATACTCAATGAAAGCATCGATGTCTTTGATTGCTATGTACTTCATGCACTCATTTTTAAATTCACTGTGAACTTCAATTGTTAGTGTGTCATCGAAAAGTTCATATTTAACAGATAAAGAAACCCCATGAAGTCTTGCGAACTCTAGCAATTTGTTTAAGTCGTAATTATTTTTCATTTCTTATCCACCTCATTGAGCGCGTCGTGTGCTACCATACAATTTCCATCACAGTAGTCAGTCCCGAAGTCTATCGCTATTTTCTCCAAAGCCTCGCGCATTATCTTGTTTTGGCGTTCTAGTTCCGCATAGGCGGAGTATTCGATGACATGAAGGCAACGAGGGTCAATTAAAGTTTTATTTCTATCAACATCAAATGGGATGACAAAAGCCTCTCTGTCGTTAGATTGTTGCTTTATCCAAAATTCTCTCGGCTTACTCATCTTTTGCCCCTTTATAGTCGATTAAGGCGTGACGGGCGCGTCTGCCGAAATCATCTTCAATAGACGAAGTTTGTTTTTTATTGCCAGGAATAGAGATGTTTACACAATAGTCTAGGTATTTAGCTTCATTTGCATAAAATTCCAAAGCCTCCACAAGCTCATCAATTTCCTTCTGCATTTCAGCTTGCATCCAATTGGCTCCGTCAATAAAAGCATCAAGTGAATTTGTATTAAATTCATTCTTAATTTCCTCTTCATTGTAAGCTAGTGCAGCATCATCAAGGCGTTCTTTTAGTGGTTTCATTTACAAATCTTCTCAAATTTAAAAACAGGCGGATTAATATAAATGTTTCCACTGGCGCAGTCGATAACCCTAAAAGTCGTGCTGTTTATATAATCATTACAAATATCTTCTCCGATTTTAACTTTGGCTTGGCAAGATTTTGCATTTTCGCCTGAATTGCAGCCAATTAGCATTATCAATAAAAATAAATATCTCATCTCTCACTCCTTAAAGCGGCTTTCGGACATGAACTGGGGCCCCCAGATAGCTCCTTATCAACTTTTTAACGTCTTACGGATAACTAATGTCATAGTCCTACTCGCCTATATATTAATACCTAACAATCTCAGTGAAATTTCCTTCTTTACCTGCTATTGCCTTAGTACCAAAAAACATTGCTGTTTCTATGTGGGTTTTAAATACCGCTTTTTCTCGACCTTCTGGCATTAACTCAAGAGCCTTTTCGCAGGCATCTGCCATTTTACTTTTTAATAAAGCAACCTCTTCAAATCCCTTTTCATTTAACTTGTGCGTATCGAACATATTGTCCCCTTTTGTTATTCCCACAACTCACCCGTTAGTTGAACAAAGTCGGGCTAGGACTAATCCCTTTTACTGGCGAGTGTGGGGGTTCAACTAAATCCTAATTTCCTATTGTATCTCTTCCTGCAGTACTCATCCCAGAACTCAGCAAAGTCTGGGTGACCAATCAAAACAGGCTGCCAGTACATCCAATCAAAGCCGCACTTCTTGGCAGCAAGGACCGGGGACCAGCCCTCTATAAGTTGCTCTTTAAATCTTGGTATTAAAGCAACGATATCATCCTTGTTTGTTCTCTTAAGAGTACGACTCTTCTTCTCTGGTGCTAGTAACATCCCGACTCCTGAAGGATAAACTGCTCTTCATCCTTTTCTAACTCAGGCACAGCAACTTCATAAAACTCACCAGTCCACTCATCAAGAAGGACTGCGTAGTTTATAAAACGCTTGCCGTTGTCATCTTCGCTGAACTCGTAAAATAAATGTGGATCCTTCATGTCGCCAGTGTTGGGGAAAACACCCGGCTTGAAACGATAGCTCTTAGAGCTTTTCTTATCTACATAATCATAGACATTATATTTATAGATCTCACCCTCCGGAACATTTCTAATATAATTTAATACTAACATATCTGCCTCGCTTGATTATTTCTTCGATTCACTTTCTGAGTACACAGTGAGCACATATCTCCAAGGTGTACTTTATGCTTTGGTATAAAACTCTTTCCACATTTTGTGCAAGCTCTTTTTCTACATGGTGTGCATATACCTGATGCGTTAACAACCATGCGGCCGCACCCTTTTAGGCACGGCTCTTTATCATAATGAGCGGGCATCTGCTTCCTCCTGAGAAAGCTCACCATCGATCACATTCTTTAAATACTTAAGAGTCTGCTCGTATGAAGAGAAGTGAAGCTTTATAAGCTCACCGTGAAAATCTAATCTTAAATAATATCCGTTAACTAACTTTGTAATAGTTACAGAGTCTAAGATCGTTTTTATATTTCTTTCATTTAATAACTCTATCGGGTCCATGACTGTCTCCTTGTTGATGAGACAGTGATAGCATAAATTATTCGGGGATCAAGAAAATTTTTGTCTTTTTTTACGAAAGCAGAAATTCTTCCTAAGTTCCACCGATGCGTTATGGCAAATTGTCTCCTCAACATCGCTATTTAACGATGTGTGATATAATCCAACTTCTGCCATTACTGCATGAAAGAACTCATGAAAAAAGATTTCTTCTTTATCATCCTTTGAAAGACCGTGTGTTATGAAAATTGTCTTTGATGCGGGGTCTATGTAACCATCGACTGGCTTACCGTCCATCGTAAGCCTCCATTTATATTGAATTTTCCAAAGATTGCCACGGATGAAAATTTCTTTAGGTATGTTCATTAAACCCCTTAAGCGAAATTTTTCTTGCCTCGCTCGTTAAATTATAGCTACCCTGGCACTTCAGCACAACAAACCAAAGGACAAAAATCATGATTTATCTGTATAAGAAACTAGGACCGGGGGCCATGGTCCAGATCCCAGGCGTGGGATATAACTCAATCCAGGAGCTATTTACCAAGGGCTATTCTGGTCGAGATAATACAAACATTTATTATTCCGTGCACCATACTTTACCTGGAAATGAACGCTACTTCACAAAGTGCGAATATCTCTATTACGACATCGACAAAGTCGACAAGACTAAAGGCTGGGAACTTTACCTTAAGGCCGTGTCAGAAGCTTTGTGCATACCAGAGAAGTCAATCAACGTGGTGTTATCTGGTAACGGGTACCACTTCCTAATCAAGCTCACAAATAATAGGCACTTCAACGAAGACACCTATTTCCAATCGCTCAGACCTTATTATAAAAAAAGCATGGACCTAATTTCTGCAAAGCTAGCAGAAAATAATATCCCTGGTAAAATTGACATGGTCTTCGATAAGGGCCGTATCCTAAGAGTACCAGGTACACTCAATGAAAAAGAGGGACTACCCACAGTAGAAAGCTCTTTGCTTCAGATCTCAAACGATGAAATTGATTTTGATTTAAAGTCGGTTAGTCACTTAAGTGTTATTGTTAGTGCGAGAAGAGACCAGGCTCAAGTGATCACACAAGAGCCTACCCTCAGCATCAACAACAACAGAGAACCATTGCCAGCTAAGGTGGCAGAAGTTCCAAGTGAAGTCAAGGAAACAATTGCCCCTAACTATTACGAGTGGATCGGGGGACAACCAGATCAAGAGGGAGTTCTCACAGGCTGTGAGTTCCTCAAGTGGTCAGCATTAAACCAAACCGAAGTCTCTGAACCCCAGTGGTATGCAGCTTTATCTATTACTTCACGCCTTCCAGACTGGAATAAAATCAGTCATGCTATCAGCTCCAATCATCCTAAGTACAATGCGCGGGAAACAGACGAAAAGATTCAACAAGCTCTACAGTCTGCAGGACCTAGGACTTGTGAGAATATCTCATGTCTATGGGATGGCTGCGGAACGTGCCCCAATAATGGCAAGGTGAAAAGCCCCATACAACTCACAGGCCCTAACTTCATCGCCACAGAACAGACAGGCTTCTACAATATAGTGCAAGCAAACAATGGCCGCGTGAAACACGTACCAAACTATCAAGACCTGATGAAGAAGTTCACTATCGAGACTCCATACGTCTCCAGAAATGAGCAAATCTACACTTGGGATGGCTTGGTATACAATGAACTCCCAATGATCGCCGTTGAAAATTATGCCTATGAGAAAATGAACCCTAAGCCAGACTCTCGCATAACTGCAGAATTTAGGAAGCTTATTACCATGACTAACTTAATGCTTGATAACCAAATCGGGGTCACTAACCACAAAATCAACCTAAAAAATGGTGTGTATGACCTACTTTCTGGTACATTGGCCCCGCACTCACCAAAGAATTTCTTCACGTCTCACATAGACTGTAACTTCGAACCGGGGGCCACGTGCCCTAACTTCAAGTCTTGGTTAGAAGAAGTATGCTCACACGACAAAGAAAAAGAGGAAGCACTTCTTGATTACATGGCCTATGCACTAGCAGGAACCGATCAAGACAATGAATTGGTTTTAATCCTCACAGGTGAAGGCCAGAACGGTAAGTCAACCTTTATGAAAATCATGAAAATGTTGTTTGGTACGTCTATGAGTTCCACTACCGCCAAGAAGCTCGCTAGCCCCTTTGGTAAGTATGCCCTAGAAAATAGAGCCATATGCCTTTTAGAGGAAGTCCCAAGCTATAAAGATAGGGATTTCTGGGAAGAAGTGAAGAACATTTCAAGCGGTGGGTACGTAGAAATTGAACGCAAATTCCAGATGCCATACGAGCACCGTGTGCGCTGCCGCTTGGTAATGACTTGCAACAAATTACCCGGCGGAACTGACATCACTTTCGGATTCATGCGCCGATTGCTTATAATACCCTTCACCTATACCGTGCCACAGGAACAAAAACGCGGCGGATTCGAAAAGCAATTCACCAAAGAAATGCCGGGAATCCTAAATGAACTACTCGCCCGCATCGAAAAGCTAAAAGAGCGGGGCTTCATGCTCACTATTCCACAAGCGTCACGGCTAGCCGCGGAAGCGTACGAACTTGAAAAGGATAATATTGCCCGCTTCACAGTAGAAAAGGTAAGGATTCACTCTGAAGTCTTGCCAGTACCAAAAAATAAAGTCTCAGACGTGGTCCTATATACGTCGACCGGAATCCCCTTGATCAATATCCCAAAAGTCTACACAAGCCATTACTTGCCATGGTGTGAAGAGGAGGGCATCAAGTACCCGGAAACCAAGCGGGCCTTCTCAATAAACTTTATCAAGACTGTGAAGTCAAAAGTAGGTCTTGAGGTCGACCAAATAAAAAGCAATAACGGTGACCTTCAAAATTATGTCGTCGGCGGCATTATCCTCAAATAATGAATCGGGGCCCCAGCCTATGGGGTCACCGAATAAGCCTTGTCATACTTTCCCAGATAAAAATAGCAATAATAATTTGGCTGATTACCATAGTCGCCCGTCTCATGATAACTGACCGGGGCAATCTCACGGACTATCGAATAGACTTTTATCCCAAGCTCTTTTAATTCTTTGGGCTCCCGGTCTATGTGATAGGGATTCACACAATGACCTTTTGTAAGATCTTCCGAGACTTGCATCGGCCCCGCTTTCAATACTATGTTGACTGTGCTGTAATGTTCCCAAGTGACAGACCAAACATAAGGCTTTGGAAATGCCTTCTTAATTTCTTCTCTTATTTTCTTTACTTTGTCTTTCTCAATGTAAGCCATAATTACTCACTCCTTTTAGTGTCTAACAAACCCGCTGTTATCTTTTTTCGCCCTGCCCTTAGGTAACAAACCCACAACTGAATTTCTTTTATCCAAAAATCTCAAGTCGTGCGCTAACCCATCAATAACGCTCTTTCCAGCAAACCTTTTAGGCAAAGTATCACCAGAAAAGACAACTGCATAATTATGCAAGCTCGCCGCAATTTCACTCGCTGAAGTCTTCTCACTCGCTGAAAGAGTTAAATGATAATTTGCAGGAACTACTCGGCCCGGAATCTTGGTGTAATCGTAAAACTGTATATGTGAAAACTCGGTAAAAAGCTCGGGGGCTACAAGCTCCCATCTTATGTCTGACGTTCCGTTAAGCCTAACCGCTGGCTTCATTCCAAGCCTTTTCGCTTTTCTCTCCAGCGCCAGAATATCTTTTCGAAGCTGCGCCTTGAAACCAGAAAGGTCGTCTAGAAACCAAAGTGTCTTCTTAATGCGCGCTTGCTGGATAGACTTAAAAGCGCCCCTTCCCGCAAAGTATAAACAAGACTTTCTGCAGCCTGCAGAGGATCCGGGGCATAAATTAACGCCTCGCCGTGCAATACTGTGCGGTGCCAAATAGATGATCCCGGTCAGATAACCAAGTGACTCACCAAGTGTAGTTTTTGCATTTTCGATTGCTAAAATCTTCATAAAATTGCCTTTCTAATGAATTACATAATGTCATGCGTTTGTGATATCAGTTATCTATTGTTTTTTTAATTTGTGCAAGCGATTTCTGCATGACGTGCCGCTTCAGTAAGCAGAGAAAAAAGTGCTCCAAATCGAATTAAATGCCAGTAGAGGAGAGGCTTTTTTAGGTCGAATTTTGGAGGTTTGCTGAAGCTATGCGTTATGATGTGGTGCGGTGAAAAAAGTGAAATTAAATTAAATTAATGGGGTGATGCGGCGGGGGTCATTATGCAGTGGGTTGGTGTTCGGGGAGCCAGAAAATACCAGAAAATAGGGGAAAAATGAAAATCTTTCCTGAAGCGGTGCATTGATAAGGTAAGTTTTTGATATTGCAGGGGGATTTCTAGGGTCGGGGGTATTGCAGTGGGTGATTATAAAATAGGCTTCCTGAAGCGGTGAGTCGAGGTTTCGGCCAATAAAATCAATTACTTAATGCGTCGCCCCGTCTAGGTTATTAAGTATCCTCTTTAATACGTAAGGAGAAAATATTTTATCTAAATACCTGGTTTTTGTCACACTAAGTCAAAAGTTCCAAACCCCCTAATATCGCTTTTTTTACATAGACGTAATTTGGATTTTGAAGGCCTACTTTGCTGAAGCCACGCATTAAAGATATCATAAAATAAAACTTGAATTTTTGATATATTCTGCAATCGTTTATTGCCTCCCGGTCCGATTGGCCGGGTCTTTGGTTCTGCCCAGCTTGGTAAGCGCTTGGTAAGACCCCCGCAAACTAATTTACAGCCCATTAGCACCGCATCAAGTACCCTGGACTATAAAAGCTATATATAGGAAGTTTAACGCGCCGCTAATGACCGATTAAAAAGAAATGAAAAAAATACAAAAAATTGTAAAAATTTCAATTTGTGATTGTAAAAATTACCCGGTGACAAAAATTGTCACCGCGAAGAAATTACCCGGTGACGAAAATTGTCACTGGTGTGTAAAAATTTCATGTCAAATAATTTATTTACTTTTGTAAAGATTACATGGCCCCTCTCATGTAAAAAATACAAAATCATTTTTATTTATTGACGTGCAAAAATTACAGTGCCCCTCGTGTAATAATTACAAATCAAAAAATATGCATTGACTAACTGAAGATCCGGGAGCACGTGCGCGCCCGTTCAGTTTTTATTTCTGGTGAATGTAGCAGTGAAAATAATTCATGCAATCAAAAAGTGAAAATAATTCATGCTGTCAAAAAATAATTAATTATTGCTTGCACTATTAATTAATAGTGTTACAACTGGACTTGTTCGAAGCATGGAGCTTTGAATAAAAACAAAGGACATAAAATGAAAATACAAGTAAAGGTCTTGCTAATCGGTTCAGTGCTAATGACTGCACAACTAATTAGCTCGTCATTATATATTTACAGTCAAAATCAAAAGATTGCGGAGCTTAGTCAAAAGCTTGCAAGTCAACCAACACAATACAGAATTATTCAGATTGAACCCACCGGAACAATTGAGTATAGAGTCAAGGCGCTTGCACGTGAAAACAATTAAACTTACAAGTACATCGGACCCCGGCCATGGCTGGCTTAGGGTCCCGGTCCAGCTAATCTCTAAGACCGATGTTTATCATCGCATCTCGGAGTTTTCTTACATAGACAAGAATTTTGTTTATCTCGAGGAAGATTGCGACGCTGGCCTAGTAATCAAGTCACTAGAGAGCCAAGGTTACAAGCTTGAGATAAAGCATAGGAACGTAGAGCGCACGAATATCAGGAACAAGGCCCGATATTCTGCTCTGACAATTGCAGCCGCGCTTTACTTTAAGTCAGTGAAGCTTGGCCCCGGTGATGCACCACTATTCAGCCCGGAGTTGCTAACATGATAGCAATTGCAATCTATTTCATTATCTTTGCAACTTTTATCCTGTAGCGGTTCCTTTGTTTCCCGCTACTTGATCGGCTGGGTATTGTAAAAAATACCCGGCTTAAATTATTATTTAATACTGCTTGCACTAATTAATAGTTGTGTTAAAACAGTCTTGTTCCCGCGATGAAGCGGGACAAAAACAAAGGAAACACAATGGACAAAAAGAAAATGAACCAAATAAAAAACAGAATCCAGAAAGCAAGACTAGGATTCGGAGTGATGGGGTCAATGATACTGATATACGAAAAGGAAGCAATGGCCCCCGAGACTAGACAACAACTCGAGGCGTACTTAACAAAGTATCCGCTTGAATTAAATTACTGGGCTTCTTTATGAAGCCCCTCGCCCCCTGACTATAACTTCGATGTATCGCTAGCCGTGCGGATATCCGCACACTTGTTGATCATTGAGTTGATCAATCATTCCGATTCAGGCTGCTCGCTCCGCTGACCCGGGGGGTGGGGGGTCTGGCGCGGGGGTTTGCTTGTAGTCTTTTATAAAAATTCACCCCGGACCCCGACCCAAACCCCTATGACGCACCATCCCGAGTGTGCGATCCCCCTGGTACT
>Ga0213920_1000291_pt1 | contig 44896 bp, 29 predicted proteins | sample McNCre1117MG_FD_161054 | JGI IMG/M metagenome (GOLD analysis project Ga0213920, IMG submission 161054) | Freshwater microbial communities from McNutts Creek, Athens, Georgia, United States - 11-17 MG | ecosystem: Environmental > Aquatic > Freshwater > Creek | place: USA: Georgia | collected...
GGTTATCTCGAGTTCTACAAAACCGAACTCACTGAGGCACAGACCGAACTCACTTGGCAACGCCTGCTCGATGACGAGCACGGCCTGAACGGCCTGGTTGCCGAGGTGGATGGTCAGCTTGTCGGCCTTGCCCACTTTTCGTTCACTCACTCAACCTGGGCCGAAAACCAAGATCTCTATCTCGAAGACCTGTTTGTCGATCCATCGGTTCGCGGCCAGGGATTCGGTAAAGCACTGATTCTGAGCTTGGATGAAATCGCTCGCGAAGAGGGGTCTCGCAAAGTGTGGTGGGAAACCCAGAACCACAACGCAACCGCTCGCAAACTCTATGACTCGGTAGCCGAGCTCTCGGAGTTCGTGAAGTACGTAAGAGCGATCGACTGAACCAAAAGAAAAGACCCCCGACTTTCGCCGAGGGTCTCTTGCAATTATTAGCGAACCAGGTTGCTCCACGCCAAGCTGAGCAGGAACACTCCAGCGCTCAGCAAGACAAAACCTGAGCCCAAGCCGAATGGTGATCGCCAACCATGCCAGCGTTCTTGGTAATCAAAACGCTTTCTGGTCCACGAGTCACGAAGTTCGACCCATTCGCTCATTTCTTGAAGGTTTTTCGCCTTCTTTTCCTCATTCATGTTTCTTCACTTTCTTCGATGTATTGATTTGAGTGAAGCGAAAATAATTAACATAAAAAGGCTTCGAGAAGACTCTATCTCGCGCTTCGCGTTCAGGCAGGTAAGTTACTCTGGACTTTGTTCGCGCTAACAAGGGAGCCTCATTGCCGTCACTACTGAAGAAGGCAATCGCTGAATTTGTCGGCACCGCCCTGCTGGTTTGCGTGGTTGCCGCTTCGGGTATCCAGGCAACAAGACTGAGCTCGGATGGTGGCGTCGAACTACTGATCAACATCTCTTCGATCGTGTTGGCATTGATTCTGATCATCGTGGTCGTCGCACCGATCAGCGGCGCTCAGTTGAACCCGATCGTTTCGTTGGTCGAATTGGTCACCAAAGTTCAAAGCCTGAGTCGAACACTTACCTTCATCGCCGCACAGTTCGCTGGCGCTATCGTTGGCGCAATATTTGCCAACGTCATGTTTGATCTGCCGGCATTGCAGTTTTCAGGCCATACACGCGTGACCACTGGCACCCTGATCGGTGAAGTAGTTGCCACCGCCGGGCTCATCGCCGTCATCGGTGTGCTCGCCAAGCCCGGGCACAACAAGTACATCCCTTTCGCAGTTGCCGCCTGGGTTTACTCGGCCTGCTTCTTCACATCTTCGACCTGCTTTGCCAACCCGGCCGTCACCATCGGTCGTGCGTTCACCGACACATATGTCGGAATCGCCTGGGAATCCGTGCTGCCGTTCATCCTTGCCCAGCTAGTCGGCGGCGTAGTCGGCCTCGGCCTAGTCAAGGTTGCAACCAAGGCCTAGCCTGCTTGACCAAGGTGCGAACAAGCCGTTGAATAGGGCTATGCGCAAAGAGATTCGCGGTTACAACGAAGTTCGTGAAGCAGCTCGAGATTGGGAAACCTATTCGAGCGACCTACTTGGAGATCGCGACGTTCGCGACTATCGCCAGCTTCCGCTAGAGGCCGACCCTCCCCGCCACACTAAATTTCGCATGGCGCTCAACCCCGTTTTCAGCCCGGGCGCGCTTCGCCCACTCGCACCGGATTTTGAGGCGCATGCCAAGCGCCTAATCGGCGAACTAAAAGCCAAGGGCACATTCGAGGTTCTTGAGGATCTTGTCATTCCCTACGTCATCGGTTGCCTGGCCATTATTTATAAGCGCCCGCAAGATTATGCAGAATGGCGCTCTTGGGGCCCGGATGTCTGGAACGCCGCCGCCTACCAACGCGGCGAGGATGTTCACGCGGCCGAAGAGGCACACCGAAACCGTGACTTCAACGCCGTAAGCCCACGTGACGGCAAGCTCCTTCAGGCATACCTAGACAAGGTCTTTGACGAAGCCGAAGCGCGCGTGGCCGCCGGTGAAGAAGAGCGCGACATTTGGGATTTTGTGGCCGGCCTGGTGATTGACGAGCAGCCAGTTGATCGCAAAGAGATGCAAGGCATCGCCAACGTTTTGCTGGCGGGTGGCCGAGACACCGTGATCAAGCTGCTTTCGGGTTTTGTCTGGCACCTAATCGAGAAGCCGAGTGACGCCGACTTCATCCGTGAATCAGAAGAGCACTTCAGACCAGCGATTCAAGAGATGGCTCGCTACCTCAGCCCACTGCCAAGGATGGAGCGGGTGCCGCGCAAGTATGCCGTCGGCGATGACGCCAGCCGCGACACCGACAAGTATGTGTTGCTAGGTTTTGTCTCGGCCAATCATGACCCGGAGCGTTTCGAAAACCCTGCCGAGATCAACTTCGAGCGTGAGCGCAACGCTCACATTGCCTTCGGATTCGGCCCGCACAGCTGCCTCGGCCAGAACATCACCGAAATCGAAACCGTTGCTTTCTTGAAGGGTATTTTGCCCGAACTGGCATCCTGGAAATTCGCGGACGAACCGAATCTGGTTTGGGTCGACGAACCACTTGCCGACGGTTCTTCAACTCGATATCTAGACAAGTTCAAAGAAATCCACATCTCCCTTACCTAACCGGAATGAAAAACCACCGAAGCCGCTTGACCCTGTTGAACCACTCAAGCTGCACGGAGGAATTTCATGAGCACCGCATCGAAAAACATTGACCTACGCGAGTTGGTCGGCGACCTAATTGGCCTAATCAAAGACCGCGCCAAGGATGCCGCCACAGCCGTAACCAAGCCAGACGCCGCCATGGTTCAGAACGCCGTGCTTTCGACCATCGCCGACGAACCAAAGAATGCCGCGGAGATCACTCGCCTTTTGACTCTGGCCAGCGCCGGTGCCTGGAACCCAACCTCGGGCGAGATTCAGGTTGCCCTGACCACTCTGACCGCCGAAAAACTGTCCACTGCCAAGGTCGACGGCGACCGCAAGGTTTACTCAATCACCAAAGCTGGCAAGACCCGCCTCAAGGAATCCTCTGCAACTGGTGCGTCGACTTCGAACTCGAGCGATGAAGGTCGCCGCCAGTTCAACTCTTTAGCCGACATGGCCACCATGGCCGGAATCAACCTGACTCCGGAGTTCAGGGAAGCCGCAAAGAAGCTTGCCCCGGCAATGCTCGACATGGCCAAGACCGGCACAAAGGCTCAGCAGGCTGCCGCCGCGGCTCTGCTCGCCGAAACTCGCGACAAGATGCACGCTATTCTCGCCGAAAAGTAGAAGTTGAACCAAGACCCAGCCCTGAAAGCGCGCTATCGGAGGATTCTTCGATTCGCGTCGCTAACGCTTGCCGAACTCTGGTGGTTTGAGCTTGCTTTGCCGCAGGTGGGATTAGCCAAGCTCGGCGCTCGGGGTCGGGTTCGCCGACTTACCCGAATGGCGCGAAACTTTCATGACCTAGCCGCCGACCTCGGTGGTCTCATGGTCAAGGTTGGCCAGTTCTTGTCATCACGCTTTGATGTTCTGCCCGAATCGGTGACTCGCGAACTTTCTGGCCTCCAGGATGAAGTCGCCCCGCAACCCTTTGAGCTAATCGCCAAGTCAATCGAGGCCGAACTCGGGATGCCGGTAGAGGTGGCCTTCGGTGAGATCGACCAAGACCCAATCGCGGCAGCCTCGCTCGGACAGGCCTATCGCGCCAAACTTTCGACCGGTCTAGCCACTGACCTCGGCTACGACTCGGTAATCATCAAGGTGCTTCGCCCTGGCATCGAAGACATCGTTGACGTCGACCTTAAGGCTCTGCGCAAGGTTGGCGGATGGCTTTCTCGAGTCAAACTGGTCTCGCGTCGCACCGATGCCCCGGCACTCGTCGAAGAGTTTGCCACCACGACCCTCGAAGAGGTCAACTACCTGCACGAAGCCGGCAACCTAGAGCGTTTTGCCGCCGATTACGCCGGTGACGCGCGCATCGGAACCCCTGAGGTTATCTGGGAGCGCAGCGCAAGACGAGTTTTGACCCTGAGCAATGTCAGCGCCATCAAGATCAACGACATCGATGCACTCATCGAGGCAGGCATTGACCCGAACGCGGTTGCCGCCGAACTTGCCCGCGTGACTTTCGAGCAGTTCTTCGTCACCGGCTTCTTCCACGCCGACCCACATCCTGGCAACATCTTCATCAACAAGGCTGATGAAGATTCGGGCATCGACTTCACCCTGACCTACATCGACTTCGGCATGATGGGCCAGATCAGCCCAGAGCTGCGCGCCAACCTGCAGAGCTTCTTGTTCGCCGTGGCATCGCGCGATGCCCGCGCCTGGGTAAGCGCCTGCCAAAAACTCGGTGTGCTGTTGCCTACCGCCGACTCAGTGATTCTCGAGGATGCAGTTTCGAAGCTCTTCGACCGCTTCGGTGGCGTGCGCGTGGGCGAGTTGATTCAAACCGACCCGCGTGAACTTCGCGACTTTGCCCTGCAGTTCAGCGACCTGATTCGCACCCTGCCATTCAAACTTCCGAACGACTTCTTGTTCTTGATTCGCGCGCTATCGCTAATCTCGGGTGTCACCAGCGAACTGAACCGCGATTTCAACATCTGGGATGCGGTTGACCCGTTCGCCCGAAGCCTGCTCAACGGCAGCGGTTCCAGCGTTCTCAAGCGCCTCGGCAACGATGCCCTAAAAACTCTCAACACGCTCGCCCGCCTACCGATGCGCCTAGACGAAATCACAAGCCGCATCGAACGCGGAGAACTTGTAGTTCGCAACCCAGAACTCGAACGACGAACCCGAAGCCTCGATTCGAGCGTGCGTCGGGCAACCTCATCCGTGCTGTTTCTGGGTCTGCTGATTGGCGGAATAGTGCTGGGTCCGCGTGACCAGACGCTGAGTTATGTTTTGCTTGCCGTTTCGATTGCTCCATTGGTGCACGCGCTCGGCATCGGCCGCATCAGTCGCTAGCTGTGGGATGATGGCAAAGTGCCGATACTAAACAAAGACATGCAGGTGTGCATTTCGCTCGCCGCTCGCCCGAGCAATCTGGGCACGCGCTTTCACAATTACCTTTATGACGAGCTCGGCTTGAACTTCATCTATAAGGCATTCACCACGGATGACCTCGAGGGCGCTGTTCGCGGCATTCGAGCTCTCGGTTTTCGCGGTTGCTCAGTTTCGATGCCGTTCAAAGAGGCGATTATCCCGATGGTTGACGTCATGGCGCCTTCGGCTCTGGCAATCGAGTCGGTCAACACCGTGCTCAATGACAACGGTGTGCTGACCGCTTCAAACACCGATTTTGAGGCAGTGCTTCAGCTGCTTCGCGAACGTCAGGTCGCGACCGACCAGACCGTTTTGGTTCGCGGTTCCGGCGGAATGGCAAAGGCAGTGGTTGCCGCGTTTCGCGAGGCCGGTTTCGCTGAGGTCACCGTGGTCGCTCGCAATCGCGAGGCTGGTTCGGCGCTGGCCAGCAAGTATGGCTTCGCACATCTAAGCGATGATGAATTGGCAGCCTCCGGCTCGACCTTCGACGTGATTGTGAACGTCACTCCAATCGGCATGGCCGGCGAAAACGAGCAAGATTTGTCATTCGATGCGTCGCTAGTCGCAGCCGCGAAGACGGTTTTCGATGTCGTCGCTTTTCCGGCCGAGACTCCCCTGATCAAGGCAGCCGTTGCCGCGGGCAAGACAGTGATCACTGGCGCAGAAGTTATCGCGCTTCAAGCTGCGCTGCAGTTTGCCACCTACACAGGCGTTCAATTGACCGCGGATCAGGTGCGTCGGGCATCCGAGTTTTCTCGCCAGGTCGGCTAGAAGTTAAGGTTTATCTGTGAATCGAAGAATATCTATGTTTGATGTGGCAGACCACTGCGGGGTCTCACATCAAACCGTTTCACGCGTGGTTAATGGCACGGGTAGCGTCAGCGCAAAGACTCGCGAGAAGGTTTTGGCCGCGATTGAAGAGCTGGGTTACCAACCGAACCTTGCCGCCAAGGCGCTAGCTACGGGCCGAACCAACACAATCGGCGTGCTTAGCTACGACTCGACCCTCTATGGTCCGACAGCGATGCTTCACTCGATTCAGGTTGCTGCGCGCGACGCGGGATATCAGGTCGTACTGAACTCGGTAGACAACCTGTCAAACTCCGAAATCAGTGTTGGCATCGCAACGCTTTCGCGCGCCAACGTCGATGGAATTATCGTGATTGCCCCTCGCAGTTCTGAAGCCGACTCAAAGGTTGCCGTTGAAACTCGAGTGCCAATCGTCTTCACCGAAACCCAAGACCGCGAACCATTCGAAATGGTCGATGTTGACCAAGTTGGCATTGCGAAAGCGGCAACCGAACACTTAATCGAGTTGGGACACCAGAAGATCGCCCACATCGCGGGCAACCAGGATTGGTTGGCTGCGAACCGTCGCAGAAGCGGTTACTTGACCACCATGGCCAAGCATTCTCTTAAGACGATTGCTATTGCACAGGGCGACTGGACACCAAAGTCGGGTTACGAAGCAGCTAAAGAGCTTTTGACCGGCGAGAAGTTCACGGCGATCTTTGTGGCAAACGACGCAATGGCGATTGGTGCACTTCGAGCCCTGAGCGAAGCCGAACTTCGAGTGCCAGAGGATGTCAGCCTGGTTTCAGTCGACGACTCTGCCGAGTCGGAATACATACAGCCGGCTTTGACTTCGGTTCGTCAGCAGTTTGACCTGGTTGGAGCTGGCCTGCTCACAAAACTACTCAACCAAATCGAAGGCGTAGCCACTTCGGGGCCAAAGCGCAAGCTAATCCCAGGCATTTTGACTTCGCGCGAAAGCGCAATCCGAATCTAACGAATTGATACCGACCGGGTTTCAACTCAACTTTGTGTGTTAGAAATAGTTAGCGCTAACAAATCTGCTGGCGCTGTTTCGATAACGACCGATGTTTGGGTGAAGCAATGACGGCTTTCAAGAGTGACCGAATCCTCTATGGCGCTGCCTATTACAACGAATATCACCAGGCCGAAAGAACGGCCGAAGACTTCAGGCTTATGGCCGAGGCTGGCGTAACCGTCATCCGCGTTGGTGAATCGGTGTGGCACAAGTGGCAGCCGACCGAAACCACCTTTGACCTCGAATGGCTCGAGCCAGTTTTGGATGCAGCGTACCAAAACGGTATTTCGGTGATCATTGGCACCCCGACCTACGCCGTGCCACGTTGGATTTTTCAGAACTACCCCGAGGTTGTCGCCGAACGAGCAACCGGAGCCAAGGTTGCTTACGGCCACCGCCAAAACGTCGATTATTCGAACCCCAAGTTCCGCGAGCTTTGTGAGGTTGTTATAGCCAAGATCGTCGAGCGCTATCGCAACCACCCATCTGTGATTGGTTGGCAGGTCGACAATGAGCCTGGCGCAGAGATTTTGCACAACGCGGGGGTATTCGAGGCATTCAAAGACAAGCTAAAGGCCAAATATCAGTCGGTCGAGGCACTCAATGCCGCCTGGGGTTTGACCTACTGGTCACACGCGCTGAACGAGTTCGACGATTTGTGGCTACCGGACGGCAACACAAACCCAAGTTACTTTCTAGCTTGGCGCCAGCACCAGGCCGAGATCACCAATGACTTTCTAGAGTGGCAGCGCCAGCTGGTGCGAAACCTAATCAAGGATGATCAGTTCATCACCACCTGCGTAGCTCTTGACCGGCCGGGCATGGATAACCAGACCATCGGCGATAGCCTCGACGTAACCTCAGTGAATGTTTACTACGCGACTCAGGAGGGGCTCAGCCACCCACGCGTCTCGCAAAGCGCAGGCGAGCTAACCCCGGCACCGATGTGGGTTCCACTTTCGGGCGCCAGCGCGTTGAATCTGGTTTGCGACAATGCCTGGAGCATTCGCCAAGAGAACTTCTTGGTCACCGAAACCAACGGCTCTGCAATTCAGCAGGGGCCAGCCACGAGTGCCTTTCCCCACTGGCCTGGGCAGTTCAAGCAGGCCGCTCTGGCGATGGTTTCACGCGGCGCCGAAATGGTCGAATACTGGCACTGGCACACCCTTCCATACGGAGTCGAGAACCACTGGGGCGGCATCTTGCCGCACAGCCTGAAGCCCGGGCGCACCTATCGCAGTTTTCAAGAGACCGCCAAGTCGCTCGACGCAATATCTGCTCTGGGCAAGTTGACTCCGGCCGCCGAGGTTGCCATCTTGATCAGCACCGCCAGCAAGTGGCTATTTGAGTTTCAAGGCCCGGTTCGTGGCGGCAACGGAATGGCTGATCCACTTGCCTATCAAAAGACTTTGCAGTCGATGTACGAGATTGCATATAGCGCAGGTCTCGGCGTTCGACTCGTCGGCGACAACCAAATCACCGAGAGCCCTGAAGAGTTTGGAAGCAAACACCCGATCTTGATCTTGCACAGTCTCTATGTGTGCTCGGATGAAACCCTTGAGTTTGCGCGCGATTACGCTGCGGCTGGTGGCACCCTGATAGTTGGACCACGCACCGGCTATGCGAAACCTGACGCTGTGATTCGCACCGAGACGGCTCCGGCCATTCTTGGCGACATCTCGGGCGTCAGCTATCGCGAGTACAGCATGCTGGCCAAGCCTGAGCGGGCGACGACCGTTGACGGAAAGGCCGTAGGTTCGGGTTGGGCATGGTTTGACGAACTCGAGGCCTGCGCGATCGACACCGTGCTTCGGTTGGACCACCCATTCTTCGGCGACTTTTCCGCATTGACCACGCGACAGCATGGCAAGGGCACAATCTCGTTCTTGGCGACCTACCCAGACCAAGAACTAGCCAACTGGCTCGGAGGCCACTTCGGCGCCGCTGCCGGCGAGATCACTGCGCCACAAAGCGTCAGCGCATCGGTCGTGGTCAACCGTGCCGTCACCGAAGATGGTCGCCAGGTTAACTTCGTCTTCAACTGGAGTTGGCAACCGGCATCCGTGACCCTGCCGACCAACTACGTGGATGCAGAGTCTGGCGAGCGCCTATCCCCCAGAGACATCGTCGAACTAGGCGCCTGGGATGTGCGCGTTTTGGTTGAGGAGATTAAGTGAGCGAAAAATATGTAATCGGCGTCGACTATGGCACCTTGAGCGGTCGCGCGATTGTCGTGCGCGTATCTGACGGTGCCGAACTTGGCACCGGGGTGCTCGAATACCCAAACGCCGTGATGGATACCAAACTCAACTTCAACGGGCAAAAACTCGGAGTGGATTGGGCCCTCCAGGATCCAACTGACTATGTCGCGGTGCTGAAGCACGCTGTTCCCGAGGCAATCAAAAACGCTGGCATCGATGCCGACGATGTAATCGGAATTGGCACCGACTTCACCGCCTGCACCATGGTTCCGACACTCGCCGATGGCACTCCCCTGAGCTCACTACCCGAGTTTGCCGGTAACCCACACGCATACGTAAAGCTTTGGAAACACCATGCGGCCCAGTCACACGCTGACCGAATCAACCAGCTGGCTCGCGAACGCGGTGAAGCTTGGCTCCCTCGCTATGGCGGGCAGATTTCATCCGAGTGGGAGCTAGCCAAGGGCCTCGAATTGTTCGAGGACGCCCCAGAGGTATATCACCGCATGGATAAGTGGGTTGAGGCAGCCGACTGGATTATCTGGCAACTTTGTGGCGCCTACTCGCGCAATGCCTGCACTGCCGGCTACAAGGGCAACCTCCAGGATGGTGAATATCCGTCTAACGAGTTCTTCGAAGCGCTTTCGCCTGGATTCGGCACGTTCATTAGCGACAAGGTTCGCCACCCGATTGGGCAGCTCGGCGCCGAAGCCGGCAAGTTGACTCGTGAAGCGGCCGAGTGGACTGGTTTGCCTGAGGGCATCACCGTCGCGGTCGGCAACGTCGACGCCCACGTCACAGCACCTGCCGCTCGAGCGACCCAACCTGGTCAGATGGTTGCCATCATGGGAACCAGCACCTGCCATGTGATGAACGGTGAGATTCTCACCGAGGTGCCGGGCATGTGCGGGGTTGTAGATGGCGGAATCGTAAGTGGCCTCTACGGCTACGAGGCCGGTCAGTCGGGCGTTGGCGACATCTTCGGCTGGTATGTCGAGAACCAGGTTCCGGCTGAGTATTTCGAAGCTGCCAAGGCGGCGGGAAAGAGCATTCACCAGCACCTAACCGATCTGGCCTTCGCAGAGGAAGTCGGCGAGCACGGTTTGCTGGCACTCGACTGGCACAGTGGCAATCGTTCGGTATTGGTCGACCACGAACTGAGTGGACTGCTGATTGGCGCAACTCTAACCACTCGCCCAGAGCAGGTTTACCGCGCACTGCTCGAGTCGACCGCCTTCGGCACTCGCAAAATCATTGAAACCTTCGAAGCCTCTGGTGTTCCGGTCACCGAGTTCATCGTTGCCGGTGGTCTTCTGAAGAATCAGCACCTGATGCAGCTTTACTCGGATGTCACTCGCCTACCGCTATCGACCATCGCGAGTGACCAGGGTCCGGCACTTGGTTCGGCAATCCATGCAGCGGTCGCAGCGGGCGCTTACCCAGACATACGTGCCGCAGCCGAAGCCATGGGCAAGTCGAATAGAGGTGTTTACCAGCCAAACGAGTCGGCGTCAGCGAAGTATGACTTCTTGTATGCCGAGTACGACCGCTTGCATGACTACTTTGGTCGCGGCCAGAACGACGTGATGAAGCGCCTCAAGGCGATCAAGCGTGGCGAATTCTCTGCGACAAATGACCGCGCATCGGCTTCGGGTTCGGCCAGTGATTCCAGCCGCGAAATCATCATCGCCGCCAGCCGAAAGCGCGTTGCTGAGCTTCACAAAGAACTCGTGCGCAACGAACTTGTGGTTTGGACCGGCGGCAACATCTCTGAGCGAATTCACTTCGAGGACGGCTCGGCAGATCTGTTCGCGATCAAACCATCCGGGGTTAGTTACGACACCCTGAAGGCCGAAGACATTGTGATCTGCGACCTCGATGGAAACGTCGTCGATGGCAAACACAAGGCTTCGAGCGACACCGATTCGCACGCCTACGTCTATCGCCACATGCCAGAAATCAACGGCGTCGTGCACACTCACTCTAACTATGCGAGCGCGTGGGCGGCGACCGGGCAAGAAATCCCCTGCGTTCTCACGGCGATGGCCGACGAGTTTGGTGGCCCGATTCCTGTTGGCCCATTCGCCATCATCGGCGACGACAGCATCGGTCGCGGAATCGTCGAGACCCTAGCGGGGCATCGCTCGACCGCCGTCTTGATGCAGAACCACGGAGTCTTCACCATCGGCACCAGCGCGAAGGCCGCGGTAAAGAGTGCGGTGATGTGCGAAGACGTTGCCCGAACCGTTCAGTTGGCGCTTCAGCTAGGCCCGCTTATTCCGATTGACCAAGACAAAATCGATTCACTTTATAACCGCTACCAAAACGTTTATGGCCAATAGGCCGAGAAGGAAGAAACATGACTAAGCAGATTTGGTTCCTCACCGGAAGCCAGGAACTCTACGGACCGGAGACTCTCGCTCAGGTTGCCGAGCAATCGCAGGCAGTGGTCAATAGCATCGCCTCAAAGCTCGGTAGCCCAGTGGAACTCATCTGGAAGCCGGTGCTCAAGACCTCCGATGCGATTCGTCGCACGATGCTCGATGCCAGTTCGGATGATGACTGCATCGGCGTGATCACTTGGATGCACACCTTCAGCCCTGCCAAGATGTGGATTGCCGGCCTCGAAGCGCTTCAGAAGCCACTCCTACACCTGCACACTCAAGCGAACCAGTCGCTGCCATGGGCAACGCTTGACATGGACTTCATGAACCTGAATCAAGCTGCTCACGGTGACCGCGAGTTCGCACACATCGTCAGCCGCATGGCCGTTGCCCGCAAGATCGTGGTTGGCTCACCAGAGAGCCAGTATGTCGCCGACCGCATCGACGCCTGGGCCTGGGCGGCAATCGGCTGGAACACCAGCCAGAACCTAAAGGTGGCTCGCTTCGGCGACAACATGCGCTTCGTTGCCGTGACCGACGGTGACAAGGTGAGCACCCAGATGAAATTCGGAATCAGCATCGAAAGCTATGGCGTGAACACCCTGGTTGACGCCGTTGCCAAGGTCACGGATGCCGCCGCGGCCGAGCTGGCCGCCGAGTACGAGGCCACCTATGACGTGGTCGCCGAACTTCGCGCTGGCGGAGCACGCCACGATTCACTGCTTTATGCCGCAAAGCAAGAGATTGCGCTGCTCAGCATCCTTGAGGCAGGCGGTTTCAAGGCATTCACCTCGAATTTCGAAGACCTGGGCGAACTGCGCCAGCTACCAGGCCTTGCCGTTCAGCGACTAATGGCCCGCGGTTATGGTTTCGGTGGCGAGGGCGACTGGAAGACTTCGGCGCTCGGCGCAATCTTGAAAACCATGGCGCCAACGGTTGAAGGAACCTCGTTTATGGAGGACTACACCTATCACTTTGGCCCCGGCACCGCGAAGGTGCTTGGCGCGCACATGCTCGAGGTTTGCCCGACCATCTCTAAGGCGAAGCCAAAGATCGAGATTCACCCGCTTGGCATTGGTGGAAAAGAGGACCCGGTTCGCATGGTCTTCACCGCCGAACCGGGCGAAGGTCGTGTGGTTTGCTTGGCCGATATGGGCGACCGATTCCGCATGATCGTCAACGAAATCGATGTCGTCGAGCCAACCGAAGACCTTCCCAAGTTGCCGGTTGCACGTGCGGTTTGGGAACCTAAGGCGGGCTTGGCCAAATCGGCCGAAGCCTGGATGCTAGCCGGTGGCAGCCATCACACCGTGTTGACCAAGGATGTTTCAGCGGAGACCATTGAGGACTTTGCTCGCATGGCCGAGGTTGAACTGCTCGTAATCGACCAAGACACCAACCTACGTGCGTTCCGCAAAGAACTGGCTTGGAATGCCGCGGCTGCGCGCTTCGGAGTGAACATATAGAGTTGGCTCCGGGGTTACACGCTTAGGAGCATAAATGCCTGGAGTCATTGATTTCGTAAACGTTTCAACCGAGGGTCTCGAGACCTCGCCGGTGGTCGATGCTCTCGCTGGATTGCGCGCGAATGAAGCTCGCTACTTCAAGAACAAGTACGACATCACCTTCACGACCGAGACCGCCGAAAAAGCAAAGAACTTGGTCGAATACGTTGCCACGGTTCTGCTCGAGCGAGAAATCGTGATTGCATCGAAGCCGCTCGAAGCCACCGAAATGCTGGTCGATGGGGTGCGCTGGACCTACGTATTCTATGAAAGCGGCCTGGCCATCAACGTGCTTTACGCACTCGAGCCGGGTGGCAAGCGCGCAGTTGGCTTCAAGCTTTCAATGGGCATGGATGTTCCTGAGGAACTGGCATCCAAGTTCAAATTCGCTCGTCAGAAGTCGAAGTTAGCCGGCGAAATTCGCGGCAGTTTCTTCGTCGTAAAGGGCGAGTACTAAGCTCCCAAAGCCTTACTAGGCGCGCAGCGCGAGCATGTACTGCCCGCCACCCGGAGTGATCTGGGTTTCAAATGACATGTCTGGCGCGAAACGCGAGAGGCGATCTAGCAACCACTCGGCAGCCTGCTCGGCATCGGCCTGAGATGGGCAGCGCGCAACAATCTCACGTCCACCTTTTCGGTTCAGACGCTCAACTGATTCGAAGATTGGCGCTGGGTCAACCACGAACAAGTCTGGCGACCAAGGCACGACCGGGGCAATCTTGCCCTTCATGGTGTTGCATGCGCGGTGAGCCAAGCGTTCAGTTACTCCCGAACCCTTCTTGGCCTTAGCGGCGGCATAGTTGTCGATGCTCGGGCCGAGATCTGAGTTGGTCGAGGCATCAGGGTCTACCGCTGCGTCACATAGCCAGCAACGCCAGCCGTCGTTTGCACCAACTTCATTCAAATCGCTCATAGCTAAAGCCTAACTAATAACGCTTGACGTTATTAACGCGACGCGTTATGTTAAGAAGGTGATCGCTTCTTTCGCCAACTCAGCAACCGAGAAGGTTTGGCTGCGTCAACGCGTCAGCAAGTTGTCACCGGATGTGCAGCGCATTGCGCACCGAAAGCTCTTGATGATTGATGCGGCTGATTTTCTCCACGACCTTCGGATACCGCCCGGAAATCGTATAGAGCAGTTGGTGGGGAATCGGGCAGGACAACACAGCATCCGTGTAAATGATCAGTGGCGCATCTGCTTCACTTGGACGAGCGCCGGAGCTGAAAACCTAGAAATTGTCGACTACCACTAGAAAGGCGAGTAGGAAAATGAGTGCACACGAACCAATTCACCCGGGCGAAATTCTGCTCGAAGAATTTCTCAAGCCTTTTGGCGTATCGCAATATGAGCTTGCCAAGGTAATCGGAGTTTCACCGCGACGAATTAACGAAATAGTCCACGGCAAGCGTGCGATAACTCCTGACACTGCGTTGCGTTTGTCTCGAGCATTTGATGTCAGCGACCGCTTTTGGCTCAACCTTCAAAACCGCTACGACCTCGAAATAGAGAAAACTCGATTGGCCGAACCATTGGCTGCAATCAGACAGCTAAAGGTTGCTATTTAGAGCGCACGAAGTTCGCCGAGCGATTTTGCGCCACCCATTGACTTGACGGTCAAGGATGCGTGCAGCTCCGCGAAAGTCTGGTCGTCAAGCAAACCGTTGCGGTTCAGCAGGCGCAAGGCAACCAGTGGTGCGGCGCGAAGCGATCCGTCCGCAATCTTCACTGCAACTCCGTGACCCGACTTGAGACCAATCACGAAGACACCTTCTGCGCCAAGCTTGGCAACCATGCCGTGGCGCATGATGATGGCATCCGGAGACTTCTCGTCGCCGACCGCCCACGGGTTGGCGAGCATCGCCTCGGCGATCTCGGTTTCGGTGGCTGCAAACTTGCCGATTGCACGAGCCAGGCCCTCGACGGTGATGGTGTGTACCGGAGCACCGCATCCATCAACCGTTGAGTGCAGGATTGGTTCGCCAGAAAACTCGACCAGAACTTCTTCGACCGACTTCTGGAGTGGGTGATCTGCATCCAGGTAGGTAGCTACATCCCAGCCGGAGGCCTTCGAAGCGGCGATAAATCCGGCGTGCTTGCCCGAACAGTTGAAGGCAGCTTTCGATTCGCCGGTGGCCTCCGCGCGAGCGGCCGGGTTACCCGGCCAAGCCGGTGGGCACTGCAAGGAATTTTCATCCAAGCCAACTCCGGCGAGAATTCCGTCGACTAGAGCAATGTGACGACCGGTGCCGTGGTGGCTACCGGCACAAATCGCGAGTTCTTCGCCGACCAAATCCAGCCCTGCGCGACGCATGGCAACCACCTGCAGGGGCTTTACCGAGCTGCGCGGATAAATCAATCGCTTTGCGACACCGAGGTGGTCGATTAACTTGCCATCCGGGCCGGTTAAAGCCGCGATTCCGCGGTGGCGAGATTCGACAATGCCGTCGCGTTCGAGCACTGCAACCTCGACGAAATCGAGTGGGTGTGGCACAAGTGCGGCAACGGTGGCGGAGATTGAAGTCATCTCAAAAGTCTCGCATAACCGCCACGGATACTACTGAAGAACAGCCTTCTCTTTGCGAGTACCAAGGAGACCCATAACCGCCGCAGCAACCAGAAGTATTGACATGAATAGGGTCACACCAACGATGTCCAGGCCGAAAATCATGCTGGTCAGTGGTGCGGCAATCGCACCACCGAGTGAGTTGGTGAAGCCCATGAGGCCGGCGGCGGTTCCGGCACGCTCGCCGTGATCGCGCATCGCGAGGCCCATGATGTTTGCCATACAGAAACCCATAGCCGAGATCGAAAGTGCGAAACCGACGATGGAAAGCGGCAGGGTGTGCAGGTTCAACAGGTTCAACGTGGTCATAAACAGCGCCGCAAAAATCGCCTGGCTCAGTCCATAACGCAGCAGGTTCACGCTAGCGAAACGCTTCAAAAGCGAGCGGTTGATGGTGTTGGCCGAGAACATCACAATCGTCACAGCGGCGAAAGCGAAAGTGTATTCGGTTGGGGTTAGGTGAAAACCACCCTCGAGCGCAAAGGGTGCACCCGAAATGAAGACACAGACCTGGCCGAACAGTAGACCGCCGGTAACCGCAAGAGCGACAAATCTAGAGTCACGCAAGATTCCACCCCAGGCCGCGAAGGTCGCCTTGAAACTTAGCTGGCTGCGATTCTCTACCGGCAAGGTTTCAGGCATCAACCAGGCTGCCATTCCGAGCACGGCAGCACCCATGATGGTCAAGAAGATGAAGACCACGTGCCAGTCACCGAGCAACAGCAACTGCCCACCGACCAACGGTGCGATAACCGGAGCCAGGCTCGAAATCGCGGCCTGTGTCGAATAGAGTCGCGAAGCATTTCCGCCGGTCGCAATGTCACGGATAAAGGCGTTGTTGATCACAAAACCGCCGGCGGCAGAGAAACCTAGGATGTAGCGGGCAACAATCATCCAAGTCACATCGGTCGCGGTGAGGCAGCCAATCGAGGCAAGGATGAAGACCGAAAGCGCAATCAACAGTGGGCGACGACGGCCGAGTGCGTCGATCAGTGGACCAACGAAAAGCTGACCGGAGGCCATGCCCAGCAGGCTCGCGGTGATGGTCAACTGAACCATCGTGTCGGTCGTGTGCATAAACAGCATCAGAGCCGGAAGCGCCGGCAAGTAGGTGTCGAACTGGAATGGGCCAAGCGATGCAATCAGCGAGAGCGTGGCCGTTTGACGTTTTTTGATACTCATAATTTCAGGCCTATCCCAAAGCTTTTTTTATTCGCTGAACAGATACAGATTCTGCAGTGCCGAGAGACTGGGCGAACAAACTAACTCTAAGCTCTTCAATCAACCAACGCGCCGATTCGAGCTTTGCTGGTGAGTCTGGGCCCGCCGGAAACTTTCCACCCGCATAAACATAGAGGCCAATCGCCTGATCCAACTCGAGCGAGGCGGTGCGATCGCGAGTTGGGTTTTCGACCATCTTCTCGATGCGCTGCTTGATTGCCTGCAAATAAACCAAGATGCGCGGCAGGCGCTCGAGCCCAGCCCGGCTTACGAAGTTAGGTTCGAGCAGTTCAACCACGTGCTGTTTTTCGGCAGAGAGAACCGACAAGAAATCGAAACCGTTGACCGATGAAATTGCCTTGTTGGCATCGCGCGCGGCACCGGCGATCTTGGTGACCAAGGTAGCGGTTGCAAATGTCGACTCAACAATGATTGCCGAGACCGCGTCTCGCACTGATTCAAACTCGGCCTTGGTGAAAATGAGCCCGTCAGCCTCGATTTTTTGTAGTTCACTATCGGCGACTGCAAGAATCACGTCATCGATGAATGCGCCGAAATTCTTGTAATCCAGACCGGAAATGGCGAGCTTCTCGTTTTGCGAAAGATGCGATTCGACATACTTGGCCGGGGTGGCAATCGCGGCCTTGACCAACGCAACCACTCCCCTGCGGTGATGACGCAACTGTTCGGATTCGGTTGAGAAAAGCCTGATATCTACCGAGCCGTTTGGCCGAGCAACCAGCGCTGGGAAGGCCCGCACCACATTGCCGCCGTGCTTGCTTTCGACGCTCTGCTCGAGCTTGTCGAAATCCCAGGACGAAAGCCCGTCGCGTTCGATCGGCGAGTGAACCTTTTCGACCACCTTCGCAACCGCTCCGCGGCCGCTCTCAGAGAACTTGGCCTGCAACGCGGCTAGATCGACACTCAAGCCCAGTGGGCGGCCGGCGGCATCGAGCGGACGGTAGGTCATTCGCAACGAGTTAGGCAGGCGCGAAACATCAAAGTCTTCGGCCGACATCTTGGTGCCACTCAGCTGCTGAAGGGTCTTGGCAAGCACAACCAGGATGTTGCCGTTCGGCTCCTCTGGTAGCTGCGCGAGCGCCTTGGCCGCCCAGTCGGCAGCCGGCACCACGTTCTTGCGCAGGGCCTTCGGCAGGCTACGAATGAGTTCGGTGATCAACTCGAGGCGCATGCCGGGCACCAACCACTCGAATGGGTCGGCATTCAGGCTGGCAAGAATCGGCAGTGGAACGTCGACCGAGACACCGTCATCCGTGGCCGATGGGTCGAAGCGATAACGCAACTTCAACTTCTGGCCGTTGTATGACCACTCGGTCGGGTGCTCGTGCTCATCCGGGGCCGCAATCTGCTCGCCGAGCAGGTCTTCGCGGGTCATGGTCAGCAGGTTTGGAGTTTCGTTCTTGGCCTTGCGCCACCAACCCTCAAAGGTTCGGGTCGAGAAGACCTCGGCCGGGATGCGCGAGATGTAGAAGCGATAGGCATCGTCTTCGTCGGGCGAGTGCTGTGGCTTGCGTGCGCGATCGGCCTCGGCTTCGAGCTGCTTCATGAGCGAACGGTTGGCTCGGTCGAACTGCTGCTTCGAATCCCATTCGCCCTGCACCAAGGCGTGGCGCACGAATAGTTCTCGGCAGAGCTCCGGGTCAAGTCGCGAGTACTGCATGCGACGCGAAACCACGATTGGCACACCAAACAGCATCACGCGCTCGTAGGCGACCACCGAGCCCTGGGTCTTCTCCCAGTGCGGTTCGCTGTAACTGCGCTTGCACAGGTCTCCGGCGAGCGCCTCGGCCCATGCCGGGTCGATGGCTGCGTTCATCCTGGCGAAAAGGCGACTGGTTTCGACCAGTTCGGCGGTCATGATTGCCGCGGTCGGCTTCTTGGCCATGGTTGAGCCCGGGAAAATCACAAACTTCTTGCCGTTTGAGCCCAAGTATTCGCCAGGGCCCTTGTTGGCGCCCGGCTTGCCGCTCTTGGCTAGGTCGGCACCCTTCTTTTCACTCAGCTGGCGCAAACCAATTTGGCTCAGCATTCCTGAGAGCAGGCACTTGTGAATGCCATCCGGGTCGATCTTTGGGTTGCCTGGGATGATGCCCAGCGGTTTGGCCACCGAACGCAACTGGTGAATCAGGTCTTGCCATTCGCGCACCCGAAGGTAGTTCAAGAACTCGTTCTTGCAGAGCCTTCTAAACGCCGAAGATGAGAGTTTCTGCTGCTGCTCTTCGATGTGGTTCCAGAGGTTGAGCAAACTCAAGAAGTCGCTGGTTGGGTCGGCAAAGCGCAGGTGCATCTGGTCGGCCTGCGGGCGCTTGGCCAATGGGCGTTCGCGCGGATCTTGAATGGTTAGCCCGGCGACGATGATCAGCACCTCGCGAACCAAATCCTGCTTTTTGGCCTCGAGCAACATGCGGGCAAAGCGCGGCTCGATCGGCAGTCGGGCGAGGTTCTTGCCGACTGGGGTTAGGCGAACCGTCTTGCCCTTGGCATCCTCAACCGCACCTAGTTCGGCAAGTAGGCCGAGGCCATCCTTGACGCCTCGCTGGTCGGGTGGCTGGATGAACGGAAACTGGGTGATGTCACCGAGCCCAAGGTTGGCCGCCCGCAGGATTACCGAGGCGAGGTTGGTGCGCAGAATCTCCGGATCGGTGAACTCGGGGCGTGACTCGAAGTCGTCTTCGGCGTAAAGGCGAATAACAATACCCGGGCTGGTTCGACCGGTTCGACCGGCACGTTGGTTGGCGCTGGCCTGCGAGATTGCTTCGATCGGCAGGCGCTGAACCTTTGCCTTCGGGCTATAGCGCGAGATGCGAGCGGTTCCGGCGTCGATCACATACTTGATGTTCGGAATCGTGAGACTGGTCTCGGCAACGTTCGTCGCCAGGATGATGCGCCTGCGCAAACCCGCAATTTTGCTCGGCTGAAAGACTAGGTGCTGCTCGGCCGCACTCAAGCGACCATAGAGCGGAAGCACCTCGGTGTTTTTGTTGAGCGCACCACCGGTGATGCTTCCGGCGATGGCATCCTGGGCGTCACGAATCTCTGACTCACCAGACAAGAAAACAAGTGTGTCGCCCTCAGCCTCACCCTCGAGTTCTTTGAGAGCCTTGATGATTCCGTCGATGTAGTCGGAGGCGGTGGTTTCTTCATCCGGGTCGGTATCATCGTGAGCTTCGCGCGCGGTTGGACGGTAGCGAACCTCGATTGGAAAGGTGCGGCCGGACACCTCGATGATCGGGGCATCGTTGAAGTGCTTGCTGAACGACTCCGGGTCGATGGTCGCCGAGGTAACAATCACCTTGAGGTCGGGGCGCTTCGGCAAGAGCTGCTTTAGATAGCCGAGCAAGAAGTCGATGTTGAGGCTGCGCTCGTGCGCCTCGTCAATGATGATGGTGTCGTATTGCTCGAGGTTGCGGTGACGTTGCATCGCGTTGAGCAAGATTCCGTCGGTCATGACCTTGACCTTGGTTTCGGCACTGACCTTGTCGGTGAAGCGAACCTGGTAGCCCACCAGGCCACCGAGCTCGACCTTCAGCTCTTCGCTGATGCGCTCGGCAACGGCACGCGCGGCAATACGGCGAGGTTGGGTGTGAGCGATGCTGGCGCGGCCGAGTTCGAGGCACATTTTCGGCAACTGGGTGGTTTTACCCGAACCGGTGGCACCCGCGATGACCACCACTTGATGGTTGCGAATGGCCTCGAGAATCTCATCCCTGCGTTGACTTACCGGAAGATCTTCCGGATAAGTAATCTGCAGGTCAGGCATAGTGCTTCAATGCTATTTCAGCATTGACTAGCGCCCTAATGCGTCCTTCACTGCTGCGATGTCACGCGAGTCAGTCGAACAGCAACCGCCGACCCAGGTGACCCCGGCCGCGGTCCATTCGTCAAGCCAGCTGGCAAGTTCGCGAGGCTCGTTACCAAGCCAGACCCCGGCAGCTGAATCCCACGTGCCACCGCGGTTTGGGTAGGCAATGATTTCGGCATTAATCAGTGGCTTGATTCGCTCGGCGAGGCCGGCAACCAACTCTGGGGCCACGCAGTTGAAGCCAACCGCGACGAGGTTTGGCAGTTCGGCGATTTCGCGAACCGCATCCTCGACCTTTTCACCAGACCACAGAAGCTCGGATGAGCCTGCCGTAAATGAGAACCACTTTGGAACATCGACGTTCTTGAGCACCTGGGCCAAAGCCTTGGCCTCGACCACATTCGAAATGGTTTCGATGGCCAGGTAATCTGGCGACTCTTCGAGCAGCACGGCTAAGCGCTCTGAGTGAAACTTCTCGAGCTCGGCCTGGCCGACCGCATAAACACCGCGATACTCAGAACCGTCATGCAGCACGGCACCGTAGGGGCCAATACTTGCCGCAACCTTGGCGTTGGTGCCGGCAACGGCATCCTTGGCAACTCGGATGCTCTGACGAAGCGCTTCGTCGGCATCTGCCGCGGTTAGACCGATCTCTTCGAAACCCTGGCGCGACAGCTGGTAGCTCGAAGAAATGACCACCTCGGCACCGGCGAGGGCAAAGGCTCGGTGAGCCTCTGCCACTACAGCCGGGTCTTCGAGCAGCGCGCGACCGGTCCACAGCTCGCCCTGGATTTTGGCCCCGAGACGCTCGAGTTCGGTCGAGAGGCCGCCGTCAATGACGTGAACCGTCACGCTGAACCTACTTGGTGCCGTTGATGGTTGCCGATGGCACCGCGAACGAGGTCAGGTTCCACTTAGCCAGAAGTGCCTTGTAGGTGCCGTCGTCGATCAAAGACTGAACTGCGGCCTGGATAGCAGCGGTTAGCTCTTTGTTTGACTTCAAGATACCGACACCGATTAGACCGCTCTCGTAGCCGTTCGGGCTCTTCGGGTCAACGATTAGGTCGAAGTACTTGCCATTACCTGCAACCTTCGCGGTGTAAGCGGCAGCCTGTGAGTCGCTCAGGTAAGCAACTGCGTTGCCGGCGCGAACCGCGTTCTGAGCCTCAACGTCGCTTGGCAGGGCAAGAGTCTTTAGTGCTGGCTTGCCGGCCTTGACGCAGTCCTTGCTTGCGGCAGCTAGAACGTCAACTTCCCAGCTGGCCGATTCGGTGGTTACGGTCTGGCCGCAAAGACCATCTAAACCAGTCACCTTGTTTGGGTTGCCCTTGGCAACGATGAGGCTTGCGCCACCCTGGAAGTAGTCGACGAAGTCGAGGGCCTTCTGGCGGTCAACGGTGTCGCTCATCGAAGAAACGGCAAGATCGTGGTTGCCTGCCTGAAGCGAAGCGATCAGGGTGTCGAAGGCCTGCTTCTCGAACTTGACGGTGGTGCCCAGCTTGGCAGCGACCGCGTTTAGCAGATCAACTTCAAAGCCGACGGCCTGGTTGTTGTCATCGTAGAACTCCATCGGAGCATAAGGAATCTCCGAGCCCGCGTTTAGACCCTTGGTCTTATACGCAGCCGGCAATAGCGCCGCTGCCTTGGCATCTACCGCGATCGCAGCGGTGGCTGAGGCAGACGGTGAAGCGGCTGGTGTGGTTGATGCGCAACCGGCGACCAAAAGCAGTGAAGCCGCGGTTAGCGCTGCGGCAGAGAACTTGACAATCGATGACATGTGAAACCTTTCCGAAGACAAACTTAAATGTTTGCGCCGAGTCGGCGCTTAATTAAGACGAGAAGTTACGCGTTCAGCGCTTTGTGCTCCAGCGCGGCACCCTCAACATCTACGTCTGGCAAGATTCGGTCGAGCCACTTCGGCATCCACCAAGCTGCGTTGCCGAGAAGTGTCATCAGGGCTGGGATGAGCACCAGACGCACCAAGAATGCGTCGAACAGCACGCCGACCGCAAGGCCGAAACCAATTGGTCGAACGGTCGTTAGTTCAGAGAACGCGAAGCCTCCGAAAACCGTCACCATGATGATTGCGGCCGCAATTACCACCGGTCGGCTCAAGTGAATTCCGAAGTTCACCGCATCCTTGGCCGACTTGCCGTGCACGTATGCTTCACGCATGCCCGAACCTAAGAACAGCTGGTAGTCCATGGCAAGGCCAAAGACCACACCGATGATGATGGTAGGCACGAAACTCATGATTGGCCCAGGGTCATGAATGTCGAATACCTGTCCCATCCAACCCCACTGGAACACCGCGGTCGCGGCACCCAGAGTAGCGAAGACGGTCAGCAAGAAGCCCGCGCTCGCGATCAACGGAATCAAGATCGAGCGGAAGACAAGAATCAGCAGGAACAACGAAAGGATCAGCACGGTGCCTAGGTACAGCGGCAAGGCATCGCCCAGCTTCTTCGAGATGTCAATGTTGGCCGCGGCGGCACCGGTCACACCGAGGGTCGCGCCATACTTGCTCTGGGTTTCGGCGGTGAGATCGCGAAGCGCAAACACCAACTTCTCGGTTGACGCGCTTGCCGGGCCTTCAACCGGGATGACTTCAAACAAGAACTTCTTGCCATCCTTTGAAACCGCAGCCGGCACGACCGAGCTAACGCTGTCAAGCTTCATGATTCGAGTTGCGATGTTTGCCTCGAAATCGAGCTTCTCCTGCGAAGTTAAAGTCTTGTCGATGGTGGCGACCGTCACTAGCGGGCCGTTTACGCCTGCACCAAAAGCCTTGGCCGCTAGCGTGAACGACTTATATTGCGTAGAGCTAACCGGCTCTGATGAACCGTCTGGAAGACCGAGTCGCATCGAGGCAATCGGCTGAGCGGCAATGACTAGCACCGCTACCGAAAGCACAATGGCAACCCACGGATTCTTGGTTGCCCAAACTGGGCGGGTCGCATTCTTCGGGGTTTCGGCCTCGTTTTCGGCCTCGGCGTTGCCCAACTTGGCACGCTCGCGCTTGTTGAGCACGCGCATGCCCATCAGCGAAATGATGGCAGGGGTGAAAGTGATGGCGATAAGAACTGCAACGCCGATGGCTACCGCTCCGACGCTGCCCATCAGACCCAAGAAGCCGACGCCGGTGAGGTTCAACGCAATAAGCGCGATGACGACCGTCAGACCAGCGAAAACGACGGCGTTGCCCGAGGTTCCGTTTGCTAAGGCTATTGATTCACGCACTGCGATGCCGGTCTTAAGCTGACGGCGGTGGCGGTTGAGAATGAACAACGAATAGTCGATGCCCACCGCGAGACCAAGCATGACACCGAGCATTGGAGTGGTTGCGGTCATGTCGAGCACGGATGAAAGCGCCAGCGTACCCATTGCCGAAATGCCAACACCGATGAGAGCCGAAAAGACCGGCAATCCGGCTGCAAGCAAAGTGCCGAGCATCACGAATAGCACTATGGCCGCGATGACCAAGCCGGCGATTTCGGCCGGGCCACCAATCTTTGGCATCGACTTGGTGAGTTCTTGGCTGAACTCAACCTGAACGTTTGCAATCTTTGCCTGAGAAAGCTGCGAAACGATCGCGGCTTTTTGTGATTCTTCAATGTCACCGAGTGGCTTCTTGAACATCACGATTGCCGAGGCGGTCTGCTTGTCATTCGACAAGGTTCTGAAGTTTTTCATCGCAGTCATGATTTGAGCCGCAGTGTCTAGCTTGGCCGCGTTCTTCGAAATCGAGGCCAGCCCGGCATCGATCTTGGCCTGACCGGCCTGCAACTCGACCATGTTTTTAGCGATCTGAGTCTGCCCGTCGGCAATCTGCGCTTGACCGGCAAGCAACTGACTTTGGTTAGCCATCATCGCCGAAATCTGATCCTGAGGCGCGTTATTTGCCTGCATCTGCGCGATTGCATCTTCGAGTTGCTTGGCCTGCACAGCTAGAGCGGCATCCTGGGCGTCTAGTGAGGCCTTGGCCGCAGCCAACTGCTTCTTGCCAAGATTTAGCTTCTTCTGTGCGGCAGCGAGGTCGGCTGGGGCCGAGGCTAGCTTGGCCTGACCGTCGGTAACCTTCTGACGGTTTTCGTCGAGACTAGCCTGAGTCTTGAACGGGTTTTGAACTTCGCTTACCCAAGCAAGCGACTTGAGACCGTTCAGGGCGGCATCAATTTGCTCTTGCTCTGAAGTAGTGAACAGCTTGCCGTCGGTCTTGTGCAGTACGACCTGACCAGTGCCGCGCGAAGCTGCCGGAAACGAGCTCTTTAGGTCATCAATAACTACCTGGGATGGCGTGCCAGGCAAAGACATCGAGGTTGAGAGGGTGCCGCCAAAATTGACGAACGCGGCGATGGCAGCCGCCAGAATCAAAATCCAGGTGGTGATTACGACCCAGGCCCGGCGCGCAGAAAACAGGCCGAGTTTGTATAGAAGATTTGCCATCAGAGACCCTTGAGAAAGACTGCTCAAACGCCTTTGGTGAGCAATGCAGCGAATGTGGGTTACCCCACTCATCAATGTTAACCAGCCCACGCCAGAGTCATTCCCGGGAATCTAGACTGAAGCCATGAAGTTCAACAGCGACGTTACGACTCTGATCGCGCTATTCGCGATCGTCAGCCCAATCACATCCTTGCCGGTGTTCTTGAACCTAACCAGCGAGATGACCAAGACTCAACGTCGCATCACCGCACTGAAAACCGCGGCAGTCGCTGGCCTGACCCTGATCATCGCCTACTTCCTTGGCGACATCATTCTGCGTTCGCTCAGCATCGACATGAACTCGTTCAGAATCGCCGGAGCTTTTGTGATTTGCGCCTACGGCTGGTCGATGGTGATGGGCAAGAAACCTCGCGAGGTAAAGGCCGCTCCCGCAGGTGCCGCGGTGGTGCCGCTCGCGATTCCGATGATGGCCGGACCTGGCGCAATCGCAACCGTGATCGCCCTCGGCAACAGCGCCAACGGCATCGTGCAGATCTCGAACCTGGTAATCATCCTGGCTCTTTCGGCACTGACCGGAATCTTGCTGCTCGCCGCCGAACCGGTCGAACATCTGCTTGGCGAAAACGGCTTGATGGTGGTCACTCGAATCTTTGGTCTGCTGTTGCTTGCCATCGGCATTTCGACCGTGATTTCGGCAATCTCATCGGCATTTCCGGGGCTAGCCTCCTAACGACTCGGCCGAACAACCACTTTTTATGTCATTCACCGACACCGACCATCTGATCGCCGCCGAAACCGCTTTGGCCGAGGCCAAGGCCGTGCTGCCGATATTTGAGCGCATCGAACCCGACGACCCGAGACCACGCAAGGCACTCGCGGCTCTAACCGCTTGGATGAAGGGCGAGCTCGGCGTAACCGAGGTTCGCCAGGCCGCTTTCGATGCGCACGAAGCAGCCCGAGATGTGGCCGATGAAGCCGCGAGGTTTGCGGCGCGAGCTTGCGGGCAGGCGGCATCCGTGGCCCACGTCAGCACACACGCTCCGCACGCCACCAGGTATGCCGAAAAGGCCAAATCGGCCTCAATAAAGTGACTCAATCGGTTTTGCCGCGCGGTAGCGGCAAAATTGCGATATTGTTTTAGGTAAGTCCGCGCAATGACGAGCGAACAGAGCCAGCTATCTTTCATGGCCAACTCGTCAAAAACTCCCCACTTACCCACTTCATAAAGAGGTTTAGGAAAATCATGACCGCATCAGCAAATATCGGAGTCGTCGGACTCGCAGTAATGGGTTCAAACTTGGCTCGCAACCTAGCCAGCCGCGAGGGCAACACCGTTGCAATCTACAACCGCTCAGTTGAGCGCACCGACCTTCTTATGGCCGAGCACCCAGAGGCCGGCTTCATCGCCAGCGCAACCATCGACGAGTTCGTTGCTTCGCTAGCCAAGCCACGCACCGCAATCATCATGGTTCAGGCCGGCAAGGGCACCGACGCTGTTATTTCACAGCTAGCCGAGCGCTTCGAGCCAGGCGACATCATCGTTGACGGTGGTAACGCACTATTCACCGACACCATTCGTCGTGAAAAGGAAGTTTCAGCAAAGGGCATCAACTTCGTTGGCGCCGGTATCTCGGGTGGTGAGGAAGGTGCGCTTAAGGGCCCTTCGATCATGCCTGGTGGTTCAGCAGAGGCATACAAGACCCTCGGCCCAATCCTTGCTTCAATCGCAGCTGTAGCCGAAGGCGAGCCTTGCGTTACCCACGTTGGCACCGACGGTGCTGGCCACTTCGTGAAGATGATTCACAACGGCATCGAGTACGCCGACATGCAGCTAATCGCTGAGGCATACGACATTCTTCGTCAGGCCGGCGCCTACAGCCCAGCCGAGATCGCCGACATCTTCAACGAGTGGAACAAGGGTGACCTTGAGTCATTCCTAATCGAGATCACTGCCGAGGTTCTAAAGCAGGTCGACGCCAAGACTGGCAAGCCACTAGTTGACGTCATCCTGGACCAGGCTGGCTCAAAGGGAACTGGCGTCTGGACCGTTCAGACCGCACTAAACCTAGGCACCCCGGTTTCGGGCATCGCCGAGGCAGTGTTCGCTCGTTCGCTTTCATCACAGGCAGCACAGCGTGCAGCAGTTGACGGCCTTCCAGCCGACGCAACCGCTTGGACCGTTGCCGACAAGGCAGCATTCGTCGAGGATGTTCGCCGCGCACTTTACGCTTCAAAGTTGGTTGCTTACGCACAGGGCTTCGACGCCATCCGTGCCGGCGCCAAGGAATACGGTTGGAACATCAACCTAGGTGCAGTTTCAAAGATCTGGCGCGGCGGTTGCATCATCCGTGCGCAGTTCCTAAACCGCATCGCTGACGCCTACGACAAGAACCCAGAGCTTCAGTCTCTGATCTTCGACCCATACTTCAAGCAGGCAGTTGCTAACTCGGTCACCTCATGGCGCCAGGTTGTTGCAAACGCTTCACTTGCCGGTATTCCGGTTCCTGCGTTTGCATCTTCACTTTCTTACTACGACGGCCTGCGTTCACCTCGCTTGTCAGCTGCCCTGGTTCAGGGTCAGCGCGACTTCTTCGGTGCACACACCTACAAGCGCGTAGACATGGATGGAACCTTCCACACCCTATGGTCAGGCGACCGTTCAGAAGTTGAACAGGCTCCGTCAACCCACTAATAGACTGTTGGGATGAACCCAACGAAGAGCTCCAAATGGATCTTGAACTACATAGTTCTCGGAATCATTTGGGGCTCTTCTTTTTTGTTCATCATGCTTGCACTGCGCACCTTGCCTCCGACGGGCATAGCTTTTTGGCGCACCGCAATTGGCGCACTGACCCTGGTCGTGATTCTGGCGCTGCAAAAGGTTTCGATGCCAAAATCGCTAAAGCAGTGGGGGTTGCTCTGGGTTAGCGGTTTGCTAATGAGCGGTATTCCGGCGGTGCTCTTTGGCTTCGCCGAGCAGCACGTCTCGAGCGCCTTGGCCAGCATCATCAACGCCAGCACACCGGTTTTCACCGTGCTCGCGATTCTGATCGCCTTTCGCGCCGAGAAGCCAAAGCCACAGGTGCTTGTCGGGCTAGGCCTCGGTTTGGTCGGTGTTTTTGTAGTTCTCGGAATCTGGCAGGGCTTCGGCGATAACGACCCGTTGGCGGTTGGTGCTTTGCTATTAGCGGTGACCTTCTATGGTTTCGGCAGCCCCTTCGTTCGCAGATTTGTCGAGCCGCTCAAGCTAGACCCAAAGACCGCGGTGTTCGGCCAGGTCTCTACCTCGGCCGTGACCCTTCTGCCTTTCTATCTGGTCGGGCCGCTCACGGTTGGCCCACCGACACTTGAATCGATCGGCGGAATGCTGGCCCTTGGCGTGCTCGGAACTGGCCTTGCCTACATTCTTTATTACCGCCTGTTGGCAACGGTTGGCAGCCCAATCGCGAGCGCGGTTACCTACCTGACCCCGGTGGTTGGCGTCGCGATCGGCGTATTGCTGCTGCATGAAACCATCACCTGGCACGAACCACTCGGGGCCGTGATCATCATCCTTGGTGCCGCGGTGGCGCAGGGCAGATTCAACCGATTCTTGGTCAAGAAGTGAACCGCCTAGTCGCTTTCGCGCGCTCGGCACAAGTAGACATCCTCCTGATCGGTGCCGCCTTCGTTTGGGGCGCGAGCTATCTAGCCGCCAAGCAACTGACCGAGGCGGGCAGCCTTTGGGGCATGATGGCGCTTCGATTTACTTCGGCGGCAATCATCCTTGGATTCATTCGCGCTTTCAGACCGGTTAAGTTCACCAAGGCCGATGTGCTCATCGGTTCGGCAGTCGGCGTCGGCCTGGCCACGGTCATGACGGTCGAGACCAACGGCATTCACCTCACCTCGGCCACCAACGCCGGGCTAATCATCAGCTTGTCGATCATCTTCACTCCAATCATCGAGGGCTGGGTTCGCAAGTTCTGGTTGCCTAAAAACTTCTTCGTCGCGGCCTTTGGCGCTGTGGTTGGCGTGGGCTTCTTGGTCGGCGGCAACGGCTTGCAGTCACCGAACTGGGGTGACGCCCTAATGTTTGGTGCCGCCGTGCTCCGTGCCTACTATCAAGTGGTTCAGGGTAGCCTGACCGCCGGACGCAAACTCACCACCATCAACCTCACCATTTTTCAGACCCTTACCGCGGGTCTGATCTTCTTCGCGGTCGATGCACCTGGCACCATCAGCGCGGCTTTTCACTACCGCGCGCAGGAATGGGTTTTGCTCGGCTTCTTAGTCTTGCTTTGCACGGTCTATGGGTTCTTCGCCATGATGTGGGGCATCCGCCGCACCTCGGCCTCGCGCATTGCTCTGCTGCAGGGAACCGAACCGATTTGGGCGGTCTTGATTGCGATGCTTTTCGGCGGCGAAACCCTCAACTGGATCGGCGTGGTCGGCGCGGCGCTGATTATCGGCAGCTGCTATTGGGGCCTTGGCATTGAGCAGCGGGCTAGGCTTTTGCGGGCCAGTGCGACAACGCCCACTCAGCCTGAGCAGCAATAGAGAGCGAAGGGTTCACACCCGGGTTCGCTGAAAGAGTCGAGCCATCCATGATGTGCATTCCTGGAACACCAAAAACCTTCAGGTGCTTATCGACGACTCCACCGCTCGCGTCGGCGGCGATCACGGCACCACCCAAGAAGTGAGCGGTCAGCGGGATGCCGAACGGTTCACCGACCACGGCTCCAGGGGTTCCGTTGATCTCTGCGGCGATATCGCGAGCCACCTCGTGCCCCTTTGGCACCCAGCTCGGGTTGGCTTCGCCATATCCCTGCTTGGATGTCAGTCTGCGGCCGAATAGCCCGCGCTTTATAAAGGTTGATAGCGAGTTGTCACGAGCCTGCATCACCAACAAAATCAGGGTGCGTTCTGGCCAGCTGCGCAGGTTGTAGAAGCTCGGCAGGCGGTGCAGGTTCTTCAGGGTAGCCCAGACGAGTCGACCAGGGTTAGGCGCTTTACCCCGCTTGGATGACGCAAGCACGCTCTGCAGTAACCCCATGAAACCGCTGCCCTTGCCATAGCGAACCGGTTCGATGTGGGTGTCGGCTGATGGGAACACGGATGAGGTAATTGCCGAGCCCTGAGTGAAGTCGTTCTCGTCGCCACGAGCTACTACCCCGAGCAGGCTCTCACTATTTGTTCGGCTTAGTTCGCCGAGCTTGTCACTGATGCCGGCTAGGTAACCAGCGGCACGCGAACGCTGCAACAGCTTTGCCGAACCGAGCGCTCCGGCGGCAACGATAACCTGAGCCGCACGTATCTGCCCCGAGTGTCCGCCTTGCGCGACCTTCTTTAGCGGTAGCTCGAAACCGCCATCCGGCAGGTCACGTATTTCTTTGACCTGGGTAAGCGGCCAAACCTCGGCAACGGTTTTGCCGGGAGCCGCTTGTTCTGCCAAATAGAGGTAGTTCTTGACCAGGGTGTTCTTGGCACCGTGGCGGCAACCGGTCATGCACTCGCCGCAGTTGATGCAGGCGTTGCGTCTCGGCCCGGCACCGTTGAAGTAAGGGTCACCCACATCCTGGCCCGGTTCTTGGCCTTCTTGGGCGAAGGTGATGCCGACTGGAGCCATTTGAAAGGTTTCGCCGAAGCCGAGGCGTTCGGCAGAGCGCTTGAGCATTAGGTCGGCGGGGCTGAAGAAGGGGTTCTTGGCAACACCAAGCATGCGCTCGGCTTCTGCATAGTGCGGGGCGAGGACCTTTTCCCAATCTTCGAGACCCACCCAAGAGCCGGTCTTATAAAACTCGGCCGGTGGTCGATAAAGGGTGTTGGCGTAAACCAGCGAGCCGCCGCCGACACCGGCACCAGACATAACCAGCACGTTCTTCAAGAAGTCGATGCGCTGGATGCCGAGCATACCCAGTCGCGGAAAGAACAGGAATCGTTTTAGGTCAAAAGAGTTCTTGGCAAAGTCTTGGTCTTCAAACCTGGCGCCGGCCTCGATCACGAGAACTCGGTATCCCTTTTGGGTAAGTCGGAGTGCCGAAATCGACCCACCAAAACCAGATCCGATGATCGCGACATCATAATCAAAGTTCAAGACTTACCTCCGCTCCAGACCAACACTATGCAAACAAAAGTCGCCTAATTGTTGAACATGACAACGAATAGGTAACGTTCTTTGAAATATGGGGGTTTCAAGTTGAAACCTTTTGTTGTCTAGACGAACATAAGGGTTAGTGCGATTCGTCGCGCAACCCAAAGACATCCCTTTGGGCTTCAAAACTAACAAAATGGAAGGGAATGAGATGAAGAAGACTTCATTGATTTCAATCGCTGCTGTAGCAGCAGTTTCAGCGTTGATGCTGGCTGGCTGCAGCACCGGTGCAGCAACCAGCACTCGTGCATGTGTAATTTTGCCTGACGCCGACAGCGGAACCCGCTGGGAGTCTGGCGACCGTCCAGCTCTTGACAAGGCTCTAAAGGCTGCCGGTTACGAGACCGACATCCAGAACGCTCAGAAGGATGCAGCTAAGTATGCAACCATCGCTGACGCTCAGCTTTCAAAGGGCTGTGGTGTAATGCTTCTTGTTGACTTCCAGGGTGCGGCAGTAACCGTAGCTGAGAAGGCAAAGAAGCAGGGTGTTCCTGTTATTGCTTACGACCGCCCAATCGCTGGCGCTGACTACTACGTATCATTCGACAACCACAAGGTTGGCGAGCTAGAAGGTCAGGCAGTTATCGATGGTCTAGCAGCAGCTGGCAAGGACATCAAGACCGCAAGCATCGTTTACAGCTCAGGCGACCCAACCGATGGTAACGCCAAGATGTTCCTAGACGGCGCTCTAAAGGTTCTAGACGCAGCTGGCGCAAAGGCAGCCTTCACCATGAAGGGTACCTGGGACGGCCCAACTGCTGGCACCGAGTTCGAGCAGGCATTCACTGCTCTAAAGGGCAAGGTAGACGCAGTTCTAGCTCCAAACGACAACAACGCTGCAGCGATCATCCAGATCCTAGACAAGAACAAGCAGACCGCTGTAATGGGTGGTCAGGACGCATCAGTAGCTGGTCTACAGAACGTTCTTCTTGGCAAGCAGTGGTCAACCGTATGGAAGCCATTCTCAGTTGAGGCAAAGGCAGCTTCTGACCTAGCTATCGAGCTTCTAAAGGGCAACAAGCCAACCCAGGCTCAGGAAAACGACGGAGTTCCTTTCCTAGCTCTAGACCCAATCAGCATCAAGGCTGAGGATGTCCAGAAGGTTGTAGCAGCTGGCGACGCAAAGGCAGCAGACATCTGTACTGCAGATGTAGCAGCAGCTTGTGCAAAGTACGGCGTCAAGTAATAACTAAGCAATAAAGAAATCCCCCGGGCTTCGGCTCGGGGGATTTCTCTTTAAGTCGGGGTGTCTCGATCTAAGCCGCGCTGCTGCGAAGTGCTTATGGGTGGCGCTGAACTTATGGGTGGCGCAGTGGGCTTGCCGGTAGGCGCTCTTGGGCGACCCAGCGCTGGTTGTAGCCGGTTGACGAAGACATCAGGTCTAGGAACGGCTGAGGGTCGAAGACCTCAGGACCGACAACACCGGCGCCCTTCCAAAGGCCCTTGGCCATTAGCTCAAGCGCGATCAACGGGTTGAATGCGGTCTGAGCGACAACACACTGTGCGTCGAGTTCAGCCATAGTCTCGGCGTTATCGGCAACGTGATAGATGTAGGTCGCGCGATCCTTGCCATCCTTGTCTTTACCGGTGACCAAAACGCCGGCACAGGTCTTGCCGGTCATCTTTGGGCCGATGTGGGCCGGGTCTGGCAACACCGCTGCGACCATGTCGCGAGGTGAAACGTCTACCGGGCCTTGGTTCGAACGAACGCGGGTCGGGCGGGTGGCGTCGAGGCCAAGCTTGTGAAGGGTCTTGAGCACGCCGATGAATTCGCTACCCAAGCCATACTTGAAGGTCACGCGGTTGGCGTTGAGGTGGCGCGGAAGCATGGTGACCTCTTCGTGCTCAACGTTCACGCACTCTACCGAGCCGATTCCCTCAGGAAACTCGAAGATCTCTGGTTCACTGAATGGTTCGGTGGTGAACCAGCCACGGTTGCGTTCGTAGATCACCGGTGGGTTGAGACACTCTTCGATGGTGGTCCAGATCGAGAATGACGGCGCGAAGATTTCGTTGCCGTTGTCGTCGAAAACGGCGAGGCTGCCGCCATCCTTGACGCTGATTTCTTCAATCTCGCTAAAGAGGTTGTCGGCGGCGTAACGCGCGAAAACGTTTGACATGCCAGGCTCGACACCCATGCCGACAAGGGCTAGCTTGCCTGCGCGCTCCCACTGCTCACTTACGGCAAACTGTGAGTCGCCGAGCTTGATGCCCGGCTTGTGGAATGGGTCGGTCTCGTGGGCTTCTGACAGGCTCATGGCCATGTCGACGTAGTTTGCACCGGCGGTGAAGGCACCCGAGAAGACGGTTGGCACAAACTTTGGCTCTACTGCGTTTAGCACGTGGGTGATGTTGTGATTCTTGGCCAGCTCTGAAACGTTAGCAGCACTGCTCGCGTCGATCTTGGCGGCTAGAAACTTCGATGCCTTGTCAGCGCCATACTTGTTGCGCACCCATTCGATGCTCTTTTCAGCGCGGCTGAAGTCGTAGTCAGACACCACCATGATGTCGAAAAAGTCACGGGAAGCAGCAATTTTGACGATAGCGTCACCAACGCCACCGGCACCAACCAAAAGAATTCTCATGCTGCCAGCCTAGTGAAAAATGCCAGCAATGGCGGCGAAATTAGACTTCGGTGAGGTCGGCATTAGGGTCATTGACCCAGTTGATGACGCCTGGCCAGTAGCCGAAGCCGTCATCCAGCGAAAGATGGCCGGCACCCTGAATGATTACCGGCTCGACCCCGAGCGGTTCGCCAAAGGTAGCCACGATTCCGCGGGGTGTCCACTTGTCCTTATCGCTGGCCAAGACGGTCAAACTCGAGGTCGAAGCGTGCAGAGCCGAAGCGACCGACGGGTTGGTCAGCTCAACGTTGAGGCCTTCGACCTCGCCAAGCATTCGCGGGTCGGCCGGAGCCACTAGAAGAACCCGTTCAACCGGGTTTTTGATTAGTCCGGTGACGGCACCCTGAATCCAGTTAATGCAACCGAGAGAGTGGCCGATGACCACGGTCTCCCCCGATTCAATCTCGGCAAGGATGTCGAGCTCGGCTGCCAATAGCTCTTGCCATTCTTCGAGCTTCGGCTCATCCGTGTTTGGAAACTGAGGGTAGGCAACGATGTGCCCCTGCTGGCGCAGTGCGGTCGCTAGATGACGCTGCCAGTGCCCCTGCTGACGGCGATTTGTCCATCCGTGAAGAATAAGAACTTTGGCCATGACTTCAGCCTAAGCATTACTGCTGCAGCGGCGGTACGGTTTTCGGTTTCATTACGAAAAATAAAGCCGCGACGCCGAGCACCATGTTGGCCGCGATGAGAATTCCCATGCCTAGTGGTGAACCGGTGCCCAGCAGCGGATAGAAACCCGAAAGCGCCGAGGTGGTGGCGAAGTTCAGCACACCCATTAGCGAGGCAGCTGTGCCGGCTTCGCTTGGATGTTGCGCGAGGCTTAGGGCGCCCAGTAGTGGGATGCAGGCGCCGAAGCTGAAGATGAAGACGAAAACGATCGGTTCGACCACCCAAATCGAAGCCTGGGACAGACCGGCGAGGATTAGGCCAACTCCGGCCAACCCAAAGAGGCTACCCGCTCCGACTAAGACCCAGGCGGCGCTGAACAGTCGACCGAGTTTGGCCGCAAGCTGTGTGCCGAAGTAGAGCCCGACCGAGTTCATCGAGAACACCAGGCCGAACTGAGCGGCGGTTAGGCCGTAGGTGTCTTGGTAGAGGAATGACACGGTGTTGAGATAGCCGAACAAGGCGACGATTTGAAGCACCGAGAAGATCAGCAGGCCGACGTAAATGCGGTCGCCCAGCACCGCCTTGAAACGCACGAGAACGACCTTTAGGCCGGAGGTACGGCGATTGTCGCGGTGCAGAGTTTCGATCAAGAACTTATAGGTCAGCAACCAGATCACGGTGTCGAAGATGACCAGGAACGCAAAGATGGTGCGCCACGGTAAGGCCGTAACTATTTGTGAGCCGATGATTGGAGCCACTATCGGTGCGAGGCTGCTGATTAGGGAAACGCGAGCCATCATGGTGAGCATTGGGCCACCGGTGTAGAGGTCGCGCACGATTGCGCCCATCAGGATGGCCGCGCCGGCACCGCCAATGCCCTGTAACAGGCGAGCCCAGAAGAAAAGGTCGATGGTCGGAGAGATGAAGCACAGCAGCGAACCGATCAGGTGCAGGCCGGAAAGGATCAACATCGGGCGTCGGCGGCCGATCGAATCGGCAAGTGGGCCGGCAATCAGCTGACCGATAGCGAAGCCGAGGGTTACGCCGGTGAAGGTGAACTGGACGGCACTGTCGCTGGCGGCGAAGTCTTGACCGATTTTCGGGAATGCTGGGAGAACTAGGTCTACCGAGAACGGCAACAGGGTGGCCAGCAGGCCGATGATGATTATGTAGGTGCGACGCTGGGCCGCGGTAATGCTAGCCACGGTTGCCGACACTGCGGCTCGAGGTGCCCTTGCGCTTTCTAAGATAAGGAAGGGCAACTAGCCAACCGAGAACTGCCAAGACTCCGAAACCTCCGGCCCACTGCCATGCGACTTCGACGCGAGCGTCCTTTGGCGGAACTGAATCGACGTTATTGGTCGAGGCCGGGTTTCCATCCTTGCCGTTTTCGATGCCGTCACCGTCGATGTCTGGGTCAACTGCGTTGTCGATGCCGTCGCCGTCGATGTCAGGGTCATCGTTGTTCAGGATGCCGTCGCCGTCGATGTCTGGGTTCACCCCCGCGTGAGGCGCTGTGAGGCCGCTGAAGGCCATCCGGGTTGAAGATTGAGCTGACACCGGCAACGTAGCGGCCTTTACCGACATTGCGCCGATAAAAATGGTTACCACCATGCTCAAGATCATGACGATCGCACCCATGCGGACGATTTTGTTGCGGTTCATCCCGCTAGATTACCCCAGCAACCTTCATGGTTACGAGAAGCATGATGATTCCGCCGATGCGGTAGACCCAAACGAAGCGAGGCTGGCGAACCCAACGCACTTCATCCTCGTCACCTTCACGACCGATCAGACCAAGGATGCTCAGTGCCAACATCGGAATCGGTAGCAGCGCGAACGACCAGAGTGCTGCATCAGGGCTCGAGCCAAACCAGCCACCAACGATGCTGGTGGTCACCGAAGCGACCAGCAATGTGAACGCCAAACCTGGGATGCCCTGTGGCATGATGCGCCAAATCCACTTCGAGTTCGGGAACTTGTCTGAGTACCAGCCGAGCATGGTTGGCAGCACGAAGAGCAAGCTACCGAACCAGACTTGCCATTCGTTGCCCATCAAAGCGGCAGTGACGAAGATGAAGACCGCGAGGCGGAATCCTAGGGAAATCCATCGCTGGAAGCCTGGGGTCGGCGGCACGTGGGTTGGGTGCAAGGTATCGAGGCGCTCTGAGAAGAAGCGCGCGACAGCCTCTTCGCCGATCACTCGGAAGACGATTGCCGCGGCAACGGCTAGGGCGAAGTCACTTACGTGGTTTGCTACCGCCAGCGTCATGCCGGCAAGGGCAGGCAAAGTGCTGATCATGCTCGCAGTGACCCATCCGCCAACGAATGGAAGAACACCGAGGTCGACAATGCGCTCCCAAAGGTAGAAGCTACCCTTCTCAGGAACCTTGCGGAAGGCACGGAACGAGTTCGCCAACAGCGCCGGGCCGAAGCCGACGATGATTACGCCTAGCATCATGCGGATGTCGCCCATTCCGATTGAGCCACCAAGGGCAACGTGGACTACCAAGGTACCGATCACAAACACCGCGGTGCCCACCATACCCGCGAAGGCGTCGAAGATACCGATGATGGTGGCGACCAAGAATAGCTGCCAGATTGGGGTCGACAGGTTTTCGCCATTGATGGCCAAGGCGATGATCGAAATTGTTGCGGCGGCCAGGGTAGGAAGCGCTGCAAAGGTTCCAAATGCTGCGCGCAGGTAGGAACCGTCGACCATGATGCGCGACAAGACCGGTGAAATCGGTGCGGTCACCAAGGTGGCGCGAATCGAAATCTTGTCTAGCAAACGCATCCACCGACGGCGCCAGATCTTTAGGCCATCACCGCGGGCACGTCGACGGAGCTCGTATTCCTCGTGCTCGGCATCGATCGTTGCGATCGAACCACCATTTCCTGAACCTGAACCTCCACCTGAACTACTACCTCCGGCGGCTCCACCAGCGGCTCCACCAGCTGCTGCACCTGCGGCTCCCGCCGCGGCGGCTCCAGCTGCTGCAGCACCGGCAGCGGCTGCGGCAGCGGCAACCGAAGCGGCAATTGCACCGACCTTGGCTGCGGTTTCGGTCACAGCCTTTACAGCCTCAGGTGAACCCATTGGGTCAAACGGCACAGATGGAGCAGAATCATCGCCCGTTGCACCAATAGCCGGGTTAGGCACCGGAGCACCAGGAACAACCGGGGTTCCTGGATCTTCAGGAGTGCTTGGGTCCGCTGGCAACGTAGTTGGTGAATCGGTCGGCTGATCGCTCGGCGCTGCACTCGGTTCAACACTTGGGCTAGCTGTAGGCGTTGCGGTCGGCTTCGCAGAAGGTGACACAGTAGGGCTAGCCGTTGGCTTTGGCGAAACGGTTGGCTTCGGAGTTGGCTTCGGAGTTGGTTTCGGGGTAGGCGAAACAGTAGGAGTCGGAGTCGCAGTCGGAGTAGGCGTTGCCGTCGGAGTAGGGGTAACTGGAGCGGCAACCGGAGGAGGCGCAGGCACTGAATGGCTCGCGGTGGAAGCAAGGCTTCGACCAACGGCGTTTACCGCGTAGACGTTGACCGTATATGTCTGACCGGCGGTCATACCGGTGAAATTGCAGAACAGGTTCGAGGTGCCCGAGCAAACCGAGACGCCGTTTACGGTGACGTCGTAACCGGTCAGAGCAGAACCACCGTCAGCTGTAGGTGCCGACCAAGAAGACATAAGGTCAACGCCATCTGGGGTCAGGGTAAGCATGGCCGGCGATAGAGGAACAGCGAAATTGGTTTGGAAACCGTTGGTTGTGTTGGTGTCGGATGCGACCGATGACGAACCGACCAAGGTAACGATGCGCACTTGGAAACCCTCAGGAACAACTGGCGTATTGCTCGTCGGTGAAGTGGTAGGCGTTGAGCTTGGTGTCGAGACCGAGGCGCGGCGGATGCGGATGCTCGCAGTGCCGGTCGTGATCTGCGGGCTTGGCGAGGCGCTCGGTGAAGCAGACGGCGTGGTGCTCTGGTTCAGCACGTTCTGAATCGTCGCGGTGCTGGTGGCTGCGCCGGTTACCGATGACGTTGGGCTGGTTGGGTAAGCCTGACCGATCGGCGTCACGTAGATGTCGTAACCGGTTACGTTTGCACCAGCAGCCGCTACTGGAGGGGTCCAGTTAACCACAAGGCTGTTGTTGCTTGGAGCTGCAGACAGGTTGGTAACTGCAAGCGGTGCATCAAGTGGAGTCTGAGACATCGCGACGTTGGAGACCGCACCGCGCCCGGCAGTAGTAATTGCTCGGGCAACCGCGGTGTAAGCGATGTTGTTCGGGATGCCCACGATGGTACAGGTGATCGACGTGGTCGAAATCGGACATGCTGCATTTTCATAGCTCTGGCCGTTGGTGTCGGTGGCAATCAGCACGAAGCCGGTAATTGCCGAACCACCGGTGTAGCTAGGTGCGGTGAACGAAGCGGTTAGCGAGTGAGTTGCAACCGAAGATGAGAAGATGTGCGGTGCACCAGCCTGGTCGGCTAGAACGTTGAAGCCACGGATGACCTCGGTGGCCAAGTATGAACCGTAACCGGCCTGAGCGGCGCGAATCTCACAGTAGCCGGCAGCGTTCAAGGTAACGATGTCGCCGGCCAAGGTACAGGCGTTGCTGTTCGAGGTGGTCGCCAAGGTGATCACGGCGTTGTTACCGGCGTTGGTGGTAGGTGCCAGCTTGAAGGCAGGGGTGCCATAAACCAGGTCAGGGATGATGTCGAACTTGATGGTCTGGTTCAGAACACCAACCTGGATGAACTGGCTGACGCGCGCGGTTGCGTAGCGGCTCGAACCGGCCTGGCTTGCGACAACCTCACACATGCCGATGGCGGTGAAGTTGATCTTGCCAGGCACCTGCGAGTCGACCGCACAGGTAGAACCGTTGGCAACCGAGAAGGTAACTGCCAAACCGCTGGTTGCGGTCGCGGTCGGGGTGTACGAACCGTAAACAATTGGGTCCATCGGCACGTTCGAAGTGAACGCAACGGTCTGAGCTTCCTTCGAAACGGTGATCGTCTGTGAGGCGCTGGTGACCACGTTGTAGTTGGTCGAGGCAGCCTTGGTTGCACGTACCGAACAGGTTCCGGCGGCGGTTGCCGAAAGCACCGAACCAGATACCGAACAGTGTGCGGTTCCGGCCGATACCAATGAGTAGGTAACCGCTCCGGTGCCCGAACCACCACTGGTGAATAGGTTGAGGTTGTCAACCGACATGGTGTTCGCACTGGCCATGGCAAGCGGAGCCTGGTTGATCTTGCGAACCGTGATGGTCTGAACCGCAGAGGTCTGAGGCAAGTAGTTGGTGTCGCCGGCTCGGCTTGCGGTGATCTGACACATCGAACCTGCGTCACCAGGGATGATTGTGGCACCAATCAGACGACAGGTGCTGCCGGCGACCACGCTATAGCTCAAGGCACCGGTTCCACTACCTCCGGTAGCAACCGGGTTTAGACCAGACCAGTAATCGACGGTGGCTGCCGACGTAATAGTGATCGGAGCCTGAACCGCCTTGCTGATCACCAAGGTAGCCTCGGCGTAGTTAGCGAGGTAGAAGCCATCCTGGTCGGTGTCTACTTCGACACGAACCAAACAGCTACCCGCACCCTTGATAGTTAGGTCACCGGTGCCCGGGTCTAGCTCACAGACAAGTGAAGATGCGTTGGTGCTGAAGGTAATCGCGCCAGGACTGTCGGTGCTGAAGACCGCCCGAACGACGGCGTTTGGCACGTAATCCTGGTTGGTGTACGACAGGCTCACGTCGGCCACCTTCGACATGTGGAAGGTGTTCGAAACCGTGGTGGTCAAGGTGGTGCCCGACCAGTCACCGGCGAAGTTCAACTGGTAATCCTGACCCGGAACACCCGAAGCCTTTAGGCCCGAGAAGGTAACGATACCGTTGACGGCCTGCGCGGTGGTGCTGCCCGAAACAGAACCGGTGTTGTCGTTGAAGATGCTTGCGGTGACCACTGTGGTGCTGTCTGAGTTGGCTAGGTTGTTGAAGCGGTCAAGCACCTGAAGCACAGGCTGACCGACCAAATCGTCGCCGATCAATGCGCCGGTCACATTCGAGTTGACCATGCGAAGCTTGGCCGGCACGGCGTGGGTTAGCACTAGGCCGTTCGATTCGCTGGCCGAGACCGATGAGCCACCAAGTGCGCCGGTGAAGGTCAACTTATAGGTGGTGCCTGGAACACCGGTAACCACGAGGTTAGGGAATCGAACCACACCCTGGCTTGCGGTTGCGGTGGTGTTGGTCAAGGTAGCGCCGACGCCGCTGGTGACGGCAGCAGTAACCACGGTGGTGTTGTCGCTGGTGGCGATGTTGCCATCCATGTCTTGAAGTTCAAGAACGGCTGCGGTAGTGAGCGGCGAACCGGTCATGCCAACGCCAGGCTGGGTGTTCCAGACCAGGCGTGATACCGCCGCGTGGTGAACGGTGTAGTTCGCCGAAGTGTCGGTGGCCAATGCGCCTGAGCTGAAGGTCAAGCGGTAGGTCTGAGTGGTTAGACCGTGCATTACTAGGTGACTGAAGGTTGCTACACCGTTGACCACTGTCGCGGTTACGGCAACCGACTGGTTGCTGACCACACGGGTCAGTGCTCCCCCGCTGCCAGAAGAAATGGCTGCGGTGATGACGGTCGAGTTGTCTTGGGTAACGGTGTTGCCGAAGCTGTCGACAACCTTTACCACCGGCATACCGGCAAGTTCAGCACCGGTGTTCGCGCCAATCGGTTGGTTTAGCACGACGATGCGAACCGGAGCACCCGGAATCACGTTTACGTTCGCAGAGTTCACGCCGATCAACGCACCAGAGGTGAAGCCCAACTGGTAGTCGGTTGCCGGAGTCGCGGTCAGGGCTAGGTCGGTGAAGGTCGCCCGACCATCAACCACGGATGCGCTTAGGTCAGAAGCGCTTGCACTGGTTAGAGTTCCGCCGGTGCCACCGACCGAAGCGACCACGTTGCCCACGTAGTTGTAAACACGGTTTCCGTAGACATCCTGGATTTCAACAATCGGCTGGGTAGGCAGTGCGAGACCCGTGGTTCCACCGACGGGCTGCTGAACCATGGCTAGCTTGTTCGGGCTCGCGTAGGTCACGCGGAAGGTGTTGGTTGCGGCCGAGGTGAGCGCGGTTGAGCCGACCGTGGTGGTGAAGTCGAGAGTGTAATCGTGGTCAGGAAGCGCGATCACCTTTAGCCCCGCGAAGGTAGCAACACCCTGCGAGAAGGTGGCGGTGGTCGAACCGGTCAAGCTGACTCCGGTCGAGGTTGCGATTCGCGCGGTCAACACATCCGTGCTGTTTGAAGTGACGACGTTTTCGTAGAGGTCACGAAGCTCAACCACAGGCTGACCGGCAAGGTTCGAACCGGTTGCGTTGCCACCGGTTGGCTGCTGGGTGATGGTCAAGTGGTTGGCCACGGCGTGGGTAACGGTCACCGGCGACGAGGTCGTGAAGCGCGAGTTGACCGCAAACTTCAGGGTGTAGTTGGTGCCAGGCAGACCATAAAGCTTTAGGCCGCTGAAGGTTGCCACACCGCTGCTCGAAACCGCGGTGGCGCTGGCCAAACGGGCAACGCTCGGGTGAGCAACGCTGTTGTCTAGCAGTGTCAAACCATCCGTGCTGCTGATCGAAGCGGTCACGGTGGTGTGAACGTTGGCATCAGCAACGATGTTCTCGGATGCGTCGCGAAGTTCGATTACCGGCTGAGTGGTCAGCGCGTCACCGGTTGCGTTGCCACCGGCCGGCTGGGTGCGGATGGTCAAGTGGTTGAAGGTACCGTAGCCGATGGTGATGTTCGACTGGGTGACGTCGTTGATGCCGGCTAGGTCAAGGGTGTAGGTCAACGAGTAGGTGTTTGAAACCAGACCCGAAATACCGAGCGAGGTAAAGGTAGCGATACCGCCGACCGCCTGCTTGTCGGCCGCAAATGCGGTGATCGGTGCAGGGGTGGTCAGCGCGACACCGTTTTGCGCTGTGATCGCTGCCTGAACGGTGACCGAGGCATCCGAGCCAGGGCCGCTGGTTACCAAGTTGTTGTAACGGTCTAGAACACGGATGACCGGCTGGGTCGCGAAGATGTCACCAGACTTGCCGTTGGCAGCTGCCTGGGTGAGCGAGATGTGGGTGGCCACGTTGTGGTCTACCTGAAGCGCGCTGGTGCCCACCGAGGTTAGCGATGGGTTGGCGTTGGTGAACTCTAGAACGTAGTCAACGCCAGGGGTTCCGACCAGCTTCACGCCGGTGAAGGTTGCGATACCGCCGACGAACGAAGCGGTGGTCTGGCCAGAGCTGAGGCTTCCGCCGGCACCAGACTTCACTCGGATGGATGCCGAGCCGCTGTTGGTGGTGGTCACCAAGTTGCCGTCGTAGTCGTAAAGCGCAACCACCGGCTGGGTAGGTAGCAGTTCGCCGGTCATGGTCATCGACTGGTCGGCTTCGGTGGTCGAAGGCGCGGTGGTGATGCGAAGTTCGGTGGCTGCACCAGGCAAGATGGTGAACTCGCTCGAGGTAACCGTCTGGTTGTTCGAGGTCAACTTATAGGTGATCGAGTAGTGATCGGTGGCCGGTGCGGTGAAGGCTAGGCCGGTGAAGGTCACCAAACCACTCGCGGCGGTGTATCCGGTGGTTGGGTTGCCAACCGGGATGCCAGAACCGTCGATTAGCTGAGCGGTAACGGTCGAGGTGCTGTCTGAGAAGACGCGGTTGCCCGAGGCATCGCGAAGCACGACGGTCGGAACCGGGCTGAACGCGTCATGGGTGCGAACGTTGGTTGGCTGCTGACCGATGGTTAGCGCGACCGCTGCACCGGCGGCTAGGTTGATGGTCTGAGTGGTCGAGATTTCGGTGCCGTTGTAGGTGATCGCGTACTTCAGGGTCAGACCGTTAGCCGCGGCACCGGTAAACATCGAACCGCTACCGGTGAAGTCGACCTGACCGGCAGTTGCCGAGATGGTGTTGGTGCCGCTCAAGACCTGAGTTTCGGTCTCAGAGATGGTCACTGGCAGGGTGCTGTCGGCGACTATGTTGCCGGCCGAGTCTTCGATGTTCAGCTGTGGCTGAGTGGTGAACGGAACGCCCGAGTTCGCGCCGGCCGCGGCACGGGTTAGGTTCAGCGCGGTTGGGTCACCGAAGCTGATTGCTACCGGAGCAACGCTGTCGACGTGGGTCGCGTTGATTGGAAGCGAACCATTCGCGGCGGTGAAGCGCAAGGTGTAGTTGCCGACCTTGGCACGAAGCACGAGGTTGGTGAACTTGACGCGAGCCGAGCTATTTGAGGTAGCTGAACCACCGGTGATTGAGATGACGTCACTGTTGCTTGGCTGTTCGGCGACCGAAACGGTGGTTGCGGCACCAACGAGAACCGGGTTCTCATACTGGTCGCGAACCTCAAGCTCAGGGTCGGCACCGGCGGCACCCTTGACCGCGTAGTCGTTCTTTGCGCCGACCGGGCTGGTGATCCAGGTCAGGTGGTGAGCGGCGGCGTTGGTGATGTCGAACGAGGTCGAGGTAACCGAGGTTAGGCCGTTCGAGGTGAACTGGATGTAGGCGGTGCCGGCCTTGGTGAAGGTCAAACCGGTGAAGGTAACCAGACCGTTGGTGTTGGCAACCGCCGACTTGCTCGAATCGATAACGTCGGTGGCCGCGGCATCCGAGTAAAGGGTCGGCTTGATGGTCACGGTGTTGGCAACGTCTAGAACGCGGTTGTTCCAGGCGTCGAGAATTTCGGCGCGAACGGCGCTCGCGAAGGCCACGCCGGCAACGATGTTTGCAGGCTGCTGAACCACGCGAAGGTGAGTCTCGGTTCCCGCGGTCAACGCGATGTTCTGGCTAGCGGTGAAGCCGCTGTAACCGGTGGTGTTCACGGTCGTGAAGTTCAAAGCGTAGGCGCTAGCGGCAACACCCTCGAGGCGCAGGTTAGCGAAGGTAGCGATACCGGCCGAAGCGGTAACCACATCCGAGCCGGCCGGGCCGGTTAGGTCTGCACCGGTGTGAGCGTTGGCGTCATAGGCGGTCGCGCCGGTCTGAACCTGAATCTGAGCCGAAGCGGCAGCGCCGGTGTCAACCAGGTTTCCGTCGGCATCGCGAATCGCAAGGGTTGGCTGGGTGGTGAATGCCTGGCCAGACTTGGCTCCCGAGGCGTTCTGAGTCAGAACAATCTGGGTCGCGATTCCGTGGGTCAACGAGATCGATTCACTGGTTCCGGTTAGGCCGGTAGACGAGTAGCTCAGACTGTAAGTGCCAACGGCGCCGGTCAACTTGAGCTTGTTGGTGTTCTGAGCGAAGTAGGCGATACCGCCGGTTGCCTGCATCGAAACATCGCCACCGAGAACGGCTCCGTTTGCACCAGAGGCCGCCACGGCGATGGTTGCGGTGCTGTCTGAAACGCGGTTGCCCGAGACGTCCAGAACCTCAATCACCGGCTGGCTGGTGAAGGCGATTCGGTTGGCGGCACCGGCGGCACCCGAGCTGATGCTTAGGTGGTGAGCGGCACCGAAGGTGATGGTTACCGGCACGGTTGCGGTGACCGAACC